>Ga0179593_1484639_pt1 | contig 10029 bp, 8 predicted proteins | sample CZODoug2_1_08_16_FD_185931 | JGI IMG/M metagenome (GOLD analysis project Ga0179593, IMG submission 185931) | Vadose zone soil fungal communities from Angelo Coast Range Reserve, California, USA - CZODoug2_1_08_16fungal (PacBio error correction) | ecosystem: Environmental > Terrestrial > Soil >...
GACCTAAAAAACGATCAAGGGACTCTTACTAAGAAAACAAACCACAACGGTTAGAGGGGGGGGAAAATATATAATGGAAAAAAAAAGGCGAATGTTCAGAGGGGGAGATATTAAAATTTCATCGCCTTCTGGGGGGGTTTAAAGTAAGGGCTTAAATCGTACGAATAAAACAGAAGAACTCCGAAATACCTGGGGGATGAAATGAGTTGGGTCGCAGGGGTCGGGGCCTCTCAGCGGAGGCAGTCGGAATCACGGTGGAGTCGGGAAAAGATTCTTCTCGACGGTGAAGGTGGGATTCAGTGGTTCAGGGAGCAGGGGGAATGGTCAAATTGGATGCTTCGGGGACAGGACAACAAGAAAAAGGATCGAACAACGGCCACATTTGCGTGCGATACTTGAAAACAAGATGGGAGATCTTTGTCAGAACGGATTGGGAGTTGGAGATGAGGTCAGAACTAAGTTAAGACTCAGGCCGTAAAAGATGGGCGGAGGACCGGTTGAGGGAGTATCAAATAGGGTGACGGCAAAGTTTAGCAGTAAGTGGATCGGCACTTTATGACAATCTAAGAAAAAAAGAGATAAGTATGAAAAAAGGATGATGCTATGAAACCAGGGAGTGTGGTACTGTCTTTTAAAGTTGATTCGCTAAGTGCGGGTACATGGGGTAGCCTTTGGGGGGGAAATTGCCGGGAAAGTATTCTCTGGAGCGGAAGGGACCAGACGAGTGTCCTAAATTGGTTCAGTGAAAGCCAGGGTAGGGGAGCTGGGGGGGGACGGCGTTCAAATTAACAAGGAAATGGTGGGGCTTTAAAACTAGCAAAGAGTCATTGACCCAATAGAGGGAAAGGTAAAAACTGTACGGGAGGCGCCAGAATGGATACGGGTCTTGAGAAAGGAACAATTTATTCTTTAAAAAAACACTCTCTGAAAAAGAAAATTCTTCGCCGACACCTCGGGTGAAGAAATTTCGGCGGGTCACTGGAACATATCCGGGGGCTACGCAAGGACCTGGAAGCCCGCCCGGGAAGGGGAAAAAGGAAAGATCCGACTACCTGATGGCGAAGATCAATTGCAGGCGTTGTCTCCAGGAAAAGCAGGATAAACGTCGCCGAGGGACGCAGGTGGGGAAAGTTAAGGAAAAGGGTGATTTTCTGCTTGAAAGACTAAGCCGTCTAAAAAAAAAGAAAAAAAAATGGATTTGACAGGGGAAACTGACGTAGGGATCAAGGTGCCAGAAACTAAAGGGGCGTCGCGCTGCGCAGGATCACACAGAATAGCTGACTAAAATGAAGTCTTGGGGCCTAGTATGGAGGGAAAGGACTCGAGAGGAACAATAGGCGGAAAATAAGCGATTGAAAATCTAGTCGTAATGTTAGGCCCTGAATAGAGAAATGGGGGATGTAGAAAAAGACGCTTGGCCGAAAGTTGGGGAACAAGACGTTCGAAACATTCGGTCGCTCTCCAAGATCTGTTGAAGAACAAAAACAAAACACCCGCGTAATCGCTTGAGTTGTCCTTTGATTATCTACTGAATGACAATACGACTATTGCGCTAGAAAGAAAGCCTCGGAATTATAATAACCCTCTTCACTCATCTGTAAGGCAGTATCGAAAAGGGAGAAGGAGGGGCTGGAGGTGTGGGTAGCTGAATCAAGTGGGGTTTTAAGAGTCGTAGAAGGATACCGTGGGGGTTATGACGGTGAAACCGGGGGAGCCAGGGGGAGAAGTCTGAAACCAGGGGGGGCAACATCTTTGCACTTAAAGCTTTCCGAAAAAATTCGGACGGAAGTTGAAACTAACCTCAAGAGATCCCTAGTTCAGGGGAGTGGGTGACCACCGACACTCACAGGAAATCATTAAATCAGACGACTTAGCGGTTAGCCTCATAGGTTGTGAGGCCCCTCCCTTGAAGAAACAAAAAGAGGGGAAAAGTCAGTTCTCGAAGGATGAATAGGTACCTCTCAGGCCCGTCTTGAACCGGGTTCGTGTCAGTCGATCTGAATCGAAACTCGGGGATGAGCGGAGGGATAGGTCGAGACGTTAACCAGGTATCCTCAGAGGGTACGAAAGGAGGTCTATTAATTCCTCCTCGTTGGCTCCAAGGGACGGGCCTGGAATACATCAGCAACCTACGAAGAAGATAGGCATCCAAGAGAAAAGTGATTCCTTTCCAACGGAAATGGGGCATCCTTACGCGGACCAAGCAGGACGGCCTTCGACTTTAAAGGAAAAAAGGGAAAATAAGGGTGACAACGCCATTCGGAAGGGGGGGAGGAAGATCAGAGGAAAAAGTTACTTAGAAGATGAACTGGGTGCCAGTTCATCGGCATCCGGAATGCCCGGGGAGCAACAACCATATGTTCCGAACAAACAAGGGAAAAGAAAGAATCCGAGTTCTCATAGGGAGAGCGGCCAAGGAAACATTAGACTTGTTGCAAATATGAGAGGGGGTCATCCTCAAAACAGAATGGTCACCGAGGGAAGTTAAATTGCTTACTATTAAGATGAGCTATGTCCGAGGATTGACGTGTCAAAGAAGTATCTTGAAAAAGGATCAGTACTTAATAAATATCTGAGGGGGGCAAGGCTCGGACTCCGACTTTCTCCGCGAGGAATTGGTTGCATTAAGCGCGGCACGAAAATCGGAATTCTCAAATTGAATGTCGAGGACCGACGGTCGCGGCTCTCTAGCCACCAATCACAAAAAAAGGGAGAGTGGATGGAAAAAGATCTAGCGAAGCGAGGGAAAACAAAGTACGCGCAATTTCTATGGGTTTCTCAAGCATCGCCGAACTTCATCGGGAGATTTCCGCCGGCAAAAAGTTTGAAACGCTGTGACTTCCTTCTCGGGGGGGAAGGGTTGAGCTCCGGTGCAGAAAGCTCGGGATCTCCAAGAATGGCTTGCGACGAGAGGGAACGCCTTACTTCGAAGGTGGACTGCAGCACGCGCGGAAAACAAGCTGGGGGCACATAGAGGGTGTACGTTCGTTGGTCGTTAGGGGAAGGCCTTGGGGGATCAGTTATGCTTTGCGCAACTTACAGGGGGGGGACGTAACCACCAGTTCTACTGAAGAAGAAACCGGGGTGACTCCTTCGGGAATTCGGGAGGGGAGGAGTCGTTTGCACTGAAAGATTGTGTGAGAAAAAGGAAGATGAATGGGGGAAAAGGGTTGGAAATAAAAGTCTTTCTCATTCCGTGACCGGGGGCAGGGGGGGGAAGAAGGAGTGAGAGGGGATTGAGGGTAGGCCAGCAAAGCCACGCCGAATTACCGAGACGAAACTCCGCGGCTGCGCGCTCCATAGTACTCTGGACCTACAGGAAACTTGCCTCGCGCGAAGATCGAAGAGATAGAGCCCGGCAACATAGTCGCCAATCAGAATTAGCTAGTGGGAAAGAGACGAGCCGGGTGTGGGGGGGAGCAGGGTTAGAGGGAATCAAGTGGCAGATCCTGTAAGGCCACTAGAAAAGTATAATTCTTGAAATTTGGCCGAGGCTGGGAAGGCTGAGAAAATCACCCTTCTGGCTAGTGTGGGGACTGTCCAGTACCTTTCAGCTATGAAATGTGAGGGGGACGTAATGTTTTTGACATTGATGACTAGATGACAAGGCTAAAGGGTGCGATCAAGGGGCGTCCGAATGACCGCCCTGGGTGTAAAGAAAAGGATTTCAAGGTCAACGCCGGGAAGACAAAAAAAAACCGTTTCCGGAGGGGGGCTAGAATTACTAACGCTGCGGTAGTATGCGATGCTTCAGCGAGTCACTTGAATGGTGAGTTAGAAGGAAGAGGGAGGAATTACCTTGGAAAAGGCCAATGAAAAAAAAAAAAAAAACCAGCCATTGAGGATATGGTTTTTCAAGGTTTGTACGTAAAAAACACTTGGCGGAATCGAATGATTGCGAAAAGGGGTAGGAAAGCGGGTAGAAAAAAATCCCGACTCTGATCAGGCGCGATGCCATTAAAGAGAGGCTTCCGAGGGAGGCTGTCGGGACAGAAGGAATGCGGACGATGAATCGCCAGGAAAAGCGGAAAGCTTGTTAGTTCGCTGACTGTAGGGTGAGCAAGGAAAGCGTCTACTTCTTCCGCGCCTTTCTAGGGTATGGCATTCCTCCCTTCCTGAAGGTTCTGAATACCCCGGAGCTTTTTCGGCCTCTCGAGAACCTCTAGAACTCAATACTTGGACGGCAAGGTGGCAAACACTCCGGCGGGGCGAATGCTCGGACTCCAGGGATACCATAACATCTCAAAATCTGGACTAGATCGTACCATGCTCCTCTTACCGTTTGCAGAAGGGCTGGCCACTGTTCATTAAAGAGCTGGTTCTCCTCTTACGCCTAATGTAAAACGTGAAGTTTTATTCTAATAATTTTGGTACCGTGGCAGAGATGGAAATAGACTAAGGGTTCTCAAAACTGGTGTGTCTCCGGCTGTACGTTCCTGCACCCTCTTTAAGGGAGGGTTCCTTTGTGAACTGAGAGGTGACTATAGTTCTTGTACCGCGTGGTCATGGGAACGACAGATGTAACAATCACCTGGTACATGGGCAAAAGGGATATAAAAGGGTAATGGGGGGAAACCGTATCGCGTCGTCCGAAACTGAAAAGGAGTGAAAACCTGCACAGAAACTTAACCCCATTAGCAGGGAAAATCACAGACAAAAGTGAAGGATAATCACAATGCTCTGGCGCATCAGAGCGAACGCTATAAAAATAAAGTTCTCGTGTATCGGTGTCTGAAATATGAATCCGTCAGAAAAAAAGCGAGAAGCAGGGCTAGGAAGCGGGAAAGACGACACCTCCAAACCATGGCCGCATGCAAAGCTGGTACGCCACGCAGGGTTGTAGGCCCTCAAGAACGCCCAAACTTCAAAGCGAGAAAAACGATCAACGGAACATTTGCACTATGTGGACGGGATCCTCCAGTCGTGTCTCAGAAGGAAGGACTTCGGAGTGAAAGAGCGGTCCGAATAACAGTCATCCACTCCCAAGGAGAAGCATCTGCAGGGAAGGGGGGCCTTTAAAGAAAAAAAGGCCGAAACGCTGGGACCTACAACATCCCTAGAAGCCCGCGGGACTTCGCAAAAAGTGAGTTCATGAAGCTTCTAGTGGGAACTTCAAGTACGAGGGGGTAAGCAGTGCCGAGGGAACCCAAGTCTCAGGATGAAATCAATGAATAGCTTGAACATGAAGACGACCTAGGATCAACAAAAACAAAGGAAGAGAAAGAGAGAGAGCGTCGCAAATGGCAGCTATCAGGGGCAATCGAAAAAAAGTTTTGGTTCCGAGGCCGCGTAAATCAAGGAAAAAGAAAGGAACGCAGAGCTCCGGGCGGGGGGCAAAGTTACGAAGGCTTCTGTGTGGGGTTAGGAAGCACAGGGCGGGAGTTAAACGACAGGAAGTAAATGCGTGACAGGAGTAGTCTTGAATAGATCAGGATGCAAAGTTATTCGTTCGTACATCGGACAAAAAAATTGGAGTAAAGTGCAACGACGTTCCGGGCAACTTGCGAATTGGCATCTTATGGAAGTGGGGGCGGGATTAGGTCGAAAAACTTTTGAAAAGACTGGCAGGGCCGTTTGGTTGGCGTCGTTTCAAAAGAATACTCACGAGCCAAACTGAGGTCTCTAACTGCAAACGGGAGTCAAGAGCGACTGAAGACTAAGGAGGTATGCCGCAGGGCCCATCTTTCTAGGATTTTCAAGGTTGCGGCAAGGCAGTCGCTTCATTTGGTGATTTTCTGGAAAAGACAGGCACTTCCAAAGGTCATAGGACTCTCGAAAAGGGAACTAGGTTTCACTCCTGCAATTTTGGGAGACCGGCAGGACCCAGGATGAAGGTGGGGATCTTGGGCGCTACTCAAACACAAAAAAAAATTGCGGGACCTCTAAGAAAGTAAAAAAGGGACCCTAATCAGGATTAAAATCGGAGGAGACGCATGGGACCGTTCGTGACATCCACGGAGGAGTTTCAAGCTGCAAAACTGTAAACGGAGTCGGAACAATGCGGGGTCAGATGTTCGATTACGCGAGCTCGAGATCATTTGGCCAGGAAAGGCCTCGGGCTTAGCTCCAAATCGTTGGGGAAAGTATTAGCGCTCCTTGCAGGGGAAGTTTTCGGAAGTTATCAAAAAAGGTCACCGGACGGTGCACAATTGAACGGTCACGTTTAATTTCGCGGGACGGAGCATCTGGGTAAGTACTTCTGGTCCTACGACCGGACGGAAAGGGGCGGCGCTCTCCTACAGCGGAGGCAGGTTCATGAAAAGCGAGAACGACAAGAGCGCTGACCTTCATCTTGTGAAATCAAAAGAGGATGCCTGCGAGAGGAAGATAGGCTCTCACTCCTCGGCGGCCCCAGGTCCACGCAGGGTCTCCAGGGGAAGGGAACCGCGGTTTAGAGGGCGTTAGGTCTCCAATGGCAATAGACGGGGGGGGGAAAGATGGAAAGCATCGGAGTCAAAAAAGGTGTCCGAAACGGGAAAAAAAATGGCCATACAGGCAAATGGGGGAATTTTTTTGGAACAGGGGGAGGTCTCGAAATATCGAAATAGGAGAGGAAAAGAGAATCTAGCCGTGACGCTCTGAACTCCTTCGTCCACAAGTCGAAGTGTATATCTAATCCAAGGGGGCCGAAGTAACTGCTGGAGGATTCGAGCCCTATACTGGGAAATCATGGTTGTTTCCACAAACAGTGCGTATTCACGAACTGGAAAGATAGAAAGGTGGTTGATCGGGACATCGCCACACGGGGACGGGAATTCAGTTTCGGCAGGGAAGGAAATTAAAAAACCCTTCACTCTTAAACATTACTCGACCAATCGAGTAACTGTACTTCGACGCAGCCGCCGCCCGCTCTGGGGACATGGCGGCATCAGCGAACTGAGGAAAATCAGCCAGAAATAAAGATGTGGATGTTGAACTTCCCAGAGGAATTGTTCAAGCAATCAATTGCCGGACCAATGGGGGAACTCCGAGACAGGGAAAAATTACACACGGTCGTCGAGCGCCCAAGGATCCTCTCCCAACTAGTCGGACTGATGGATACCTTGGAAAAAATCACGAAAGTTCAAAGGGAAGACCAGGAGTTACTCCCGCGGAATTCGTCCAGACCGGACGTCGGGGAACTCCGGTGAAAAGGAGGGGGCCTATACACTAGCAGAGACTCCGAGAAGCGCAAAATTAATCTGAGCCGTTCAATGAAAGGTGGAGTAGCATGAAGGCAGAGACATACTCTTTCCGTCGACTGACACAGGAACACCCCGTTAGTTAAGGAAAAAAAAACATCGTTTCTGGGGTCTCAAGGGGTGGAAGGGAACAGCTCGTAATCAGAAATTAAAAAGGGGCGCAGGAGGTAAGTCCCGGAGGCTTGGATCCATCTTAGATGGAACTCCACGATTCCGGAAACACCCCCGAAAAGAGCTGGCGCATAAAATTCTCAGCGGAAAAAGAATTACTGGGTTAACTAGCGCGCGTGCAAAAACCATCAGGGCAGGAGGTGAAGCTCCATTCAGTCTATTCCTAGGAAGCTGATCGAGTCCAGCTTTAGGGGGCACATACGTCAGCGACCGGAAACGGATCGGAGGTTTTCAAAAGTATATGCGGCGGACCGCTCCAAGACGTTTCCGAGGTCCGGAGGACTAAGCCTGCGAAACAGGAGAAAGGTTCTTCTATGAGGGACGTTCTCGAGAACAAGAGAGAGCTCGGAAGATCCTCCAACAACAGGAATATAGAGCGCGCGCGGTTACTCGAGAAAGCTGCCAGAACGGCTATGGGAGGCGAAGGATCTACTTAGAAAGAGTGCCTCCTGAGGTCGGTTGAAAACTGCGCCTTGTCTTGATTTCCGGGTGAAGAGACCCTGTATTGGATACCTGACCGAAAGCTCCTTGGAATCAAGGATATTAAGATGAACTTTCTTCTCAGGGCTGGCGAAATTAAATAGTCAACAGCTCCTGCGGTGCATCTCGAAGAAATCGCGGCCGTTTGGGGAGGGGGTTTACTAATCTTGGGCGAAGAAATGGAGCTGGACCGATGACCTGGGGGGCGGTAACATAATGACTGAGAGAGAAAAACAGGGGTCCTCTTCGAAAATCACTGCTTAGTGCTTGAGAACAAAGTAAAAAAGGAGGATTAGAAGGTGGTTAGACGGATGAAAAAAGGCGCCTGCGTCTCTCTAAACTTGACCATCATCAGGCCTTGACCGGAAAAGAATTCACTTGCGGAGGCAATCTTAGGATGCGGGTGGGGGCTCACAGGCCGTGTGCACCTAGCCAGAGACATGATAATGACCTCGAAAAAACTCCGCTTTCGGACTAGCATCCAGGAGGGAATCGGCTTAACTGAGTTCCTGGTGACGGCATAATCGAGAAGAGATCACCGAAGTACAGCATAGGGCAACTTTCATGTGGCTGCAGGAGTAACGATCGGCGGTCAGTACATTGTGTGGCTTCGGGATTGAGAAAAAAATTACCGAAAAAGGTCCACGACGAGGGGAGAATTACTGGGATGTCAAACCTAGACGTTATGAATTAAAAGACTTTTCGAAAAAACATGGATAGGAGATGCTAGAAACAAGTCCGCTATCAATTGGGGTCTATAAACTCAGATGGGTTGGAATGTCTGGCAACGGAGATGCCGGTATTTCCGAGACGCAAGTCAAAAGGTCCTCGCAATCCTAATACGACCGGGTACCCATTATTACACAGACGCCGCATCACTCCCAAGACTTGAGACTGAAAGGGAAGGTATTACAAAGACTGGGGTCTAAGGGGGGCGTATCAACTCTAAGGCTGTTGATATTCGTCTTGAAAAAGATGCAGGATTGGAGAGTCCAGGAACTGAAACTTAAAAAAAAAAAAAATACGGATTCGTATGGTGTTAGGTGAAAAAGAAAAATCTTGGCAGAAATGTAATCTAATATAGTGGGCGTAAACAAGACTTTTCCATCTCAAGCTTGGAGAGCCGAGAGGGTATAAAAAACGTCCTTACTGGGGGAAGGGGAAAGAGTGACGTCTTTGCTGACGAGGGTATGTCCTCGCTCAGAGGAAGTCACCTCGGGGAGGGATATGGGGGGGAAGGGGGTCGTGATTCGAGCAATTCAAGATAAGATAAAGTTCATCAAAAGACAAAAAAAGGTGCGTAGGGCGCGAGCAGTACAAGGATCTTCAGACCAGCACGACGGTGTGCGCGCAAACGGGAAAAGCAGAAATCCCCAGCGGGAAAAGTGACCCGAACAAGGACGGGGTCTCGGATCTAGAGACCAAGAAACTGCGAGGAATCTGCCGCATCATGGTGGGTTACAGGAGAGGCCGCTTCCTTATGAGTCCAGGTAGAGAGTACACGGGGGGGGGGGAGGCGAACGCTTAAGCCGACATAGAAATGAAAACCTGAATTTTCGAAAATGGGTTCCCGTCAGAGAGTGAAAGCGTGGTTAAATTCTCAAGAAAGAGAAAACTTGACCCGACTGAATAATCACGGGGGCGGTGCTTGTATTGCAGGGGAACTGACGATGGTTAGAGTGCTGGGGAAAACAATTAGAAAGGTGTTAACAGCCAACGCAGATTCCCATTCGATTTGCCTTTGCCTGGACTGATAAGCAAATGGGGAGGTAAAAGCGAGAACCAGTTATTCAGCTGATGGGGGTTACGTTGGACCAAGCTACCCAAAAGGTTTAAAAAAAAAAGCGATAATAGCAGCAAAACACAAATGTGAAAAAAAATATAATAAAAAAAGTGTGGCTATGACAGCGAGGGGCAGGAAGTTTCCTCGGGAAGTTTGGAGATGAGATTGAACTCCGCACTTAGCCTGGGCGCTCAGCTTGACCAAGAAAAAACAAAAGAAAACCGGCACTCAAAATTGTACCTGGGGACTCGATCCGCAAAGATTACGTCAAACTGAACATCCACACTGACAAGCAAGCCGGCAAAGATGAAGCAATGGAGCAATAAGTCCGTCTGACGAAAGGGTGGCAGGGGTTGACACCTCACAGTCGGGGTTGGTGAATGCCGAAAACCGCGAAGCAAAAAGGTGCCATCG
>Ga0179593_1542970_pt1 | contig 10029 bp, 11 predicted proteins | sample CZODoug2_1_08_16_FD_185931 | JGI IMG/M metagenome (GOLD analysis project Ga0179593, IMG submission 185931) | Vadose zone soil fungal communities from Angelo Coast Range Reserve, California, USA - CZODoug2_1_08_16fungal (PacBio error correction) | ecosystem: Environmental > Terrestrial > Soil >...
CGTGAAAAATAAGAGGGTCTCGGCATCCCGCGAATCCCTCAGAACTCGAGTGGACAGCGGAAGGAAACAAACCTTTGCAAGACGCACAGAAAAGCTAAATTCGAGGGCTGGAAGGTTGCTTGTGGGAAAAAGAAGGGAAGGGGAGACAACGGCGTTTACTTCCTAGGGCTACGCTGTCTAGTGATCGCGTTTTTCAGGTCCGACAAGAAAGTAGCAGTCACCCAGTGGACTTTCGAGGGGGGAAGAAGGGGAACTAAAACGGGTGAAGAGGGAAGGGGGAGATAGAATCAATAAGCCTCACCAGAATATCAAGAACGCGGACAAGGGAGGCCTAACAACAACAGGGTAGCTCAAAGTCCGTCAGGTCGCATAACCAGAAGACATAGGAGGAGAAGAGGAAAAGCCGCATTACCACTACACTAGCTGAGAGGAAGAGAGAAGGAAAAATGTCTGTTGGAGTAGAAGCGGGTGGGGATTACCTACACCCGCAGGGGGAACAGTGGAAAGGGTGACATCGACTGGGGAGGTTCAAGGGAGAGGGGAGAGTTCAAAACATTGAACAATGACTTCCGACAACCAGCTTAATGCACCGGGGGAAATCTCGCTAAAAACGGAAAAAAAAAGGAGAAGAAAAGATGGAAAAAGTATACCATTTGACGGCGAGTTCACCCCAAGACAACAGAGAAGCATGATCAGATCAAATCACACTTCTGTAGGCGAGGCCCGGAGGGCAGATGGGGGATTGGGCTGCAAAAAGAAGTCACCCGGGCTTTAACTCCCAAAGGGAAAAGTTTGGTGGAAAAAAAGTAGGGTAAAAAACAGACAGCATAGACGGCCGCTTCCTTCAATTGGCCTCAATGCACCCGTGCCAAAAGAAGGAGTTTGGGGGGAGGGTGAGTAAGCATGGAGTCGGGGCACCCGCCGCACACTAAGCAGTCGATGATACTCCGACAAATCCAAAATCACAATGGTTTTTGGGGTAGGGAAGCAATGCAGGGGTCTGGCTCAGGGGATTTCATGCCGACCCTGGCGCTACTCTTTCCCTCAGTCTTGCGCAAGGTTAGGGGAAAAAGAGAGAACCGAATCACAGGTGTCAACAGTCCGGCAGCAACGGGCTTTTTAGGGTCGCGAACGCGTACTGTTATAATGGAGGCTGGTTTTGTAGTAGGAGGGGACTGATAGGGAAACAATTTGACGGCTCCAACACCGGGTTTTTCACTCAGGACAGACCGTAAGGGGGGGGGGCAGAGGGAGACACCAAGTCAGGCAGCAATAACTTGCGGTCTGGGGTACGACTGCAGCAGGGAATATCCGAAAAGTGATGGACGGGCGGAGGAAGCTACTGTCAAATGCTTCCCCGAGAAGTAACGTGGCCCCCAAAAAAAAAACAAAAAAAAGCTACGTGGAAACGACGGGAAACTAAGCCGACAGGGGGGGAAAATCACCGAGTAGTATTGATAAAATGGGGAAGCAAGGAAGTCTTGCCGGCCACCAGCTCACGCAAGGGGTGGGAATTTCTGGGACGCCAGGTGTGCGATGTAAAAGAGGGAGGAAAAAAAAGGGGCCGGGAGGGCACGGTTAAGTGATACGTATTAGCCTGTTAATAGGTGCCGAAAACAAACACTGAGCTGGCCGACCAGAGGGAGAGTGGGAGAATTTGGTGCAACAAGAGATTAAATCTTTCTTAATGAAAACATAACCATGATATGACCAACGGGAACGACGTTGAACAAAAGGCGGCGGCACCCTCTGAAAGCGCCCAGGCGCGCCCGCGCGTCTCTACTGCTATAGAGGGAAAAGAAGGCAGCAAAAACGAAGTGAGGCCTACCTGCTGTAATATTCGAAGGTGAAAAGCCCCATGTATGACCTGGAAGGGAAGGGTAGAACAAAATTTTGAAAACCGTGAAAATCGAAATTCATAGGGGAAACCCGATGGGTTAGGGGTCCTTAAGGGGGGGGAAGGGAAAGGAAAATCAGCGGGGGGCGTAAGATTGTATGATCCTGCTCGTGGCGATTTGGACCATAAAACAAGAAGCAGTAGAGAATCAACTCAAGGGAAAGGACTCGATTCTAATACCACGGCAAGCGACTGCGAAGCCTTCGATGAACAAAAAAAAAGAAAAAAAGAAAGGTAATACTATACGGTCAACGATGTGGAGCCTGAATTCGTTGCATAACGATGAGAGTATAAATCCGCAGAATAAGTCAAAAGGCAGCGACAGGCAGGCAAGGCCGCGACGCAGGAAATTCAGTAAGGTTATCAGCCCATGGAAAAGAAAAGGGCGCGTGACGTAGGCAGAACCTTCCTCAGAAAGAAGTAGTATCCTTGAAGGAAATCAGGGGGGGCCTACCAAGGGAGTAGCCACGGAGGCCCAATGGGCGCTGTACTGTACCTTAGGTGGGCGTTGTTCAATCCCTGACGCCGGAGGGGGTAAACATGATGACCCTACCCAAAGCCTATTCTTCAATCAACTTACCGCGTCAACAACGCCCAGCCGGGGGAAGAGAAAACCGCAACAACCGGAAACTGGGGCGGGTCAAACGGTGAAAAAACTGCAAGGGTCTCGTATGAAGGAAGAGTGACGAGTCGAAGTAGGAACGCCAATGACATCGAACAACCCAATAACGCTGGACGGAAAAAACACGCAAGGAAATAGAAAAAAAAAAAAACAACAAACAGGGAGATACCAGGGAAGTGTTACAACAGTGCAGTTTTGTTGAAGTCAGCGTTAGGTTCTGGCGAGGGAATCAGCGACTAAAGTCATCGACGCCGTCAGAGCCGGTCCCAGGAAAGCCGTTGCACGGAAGCCGGTTACTGCCATTTCTCTTGTATCGGGGAAAAAGGGGCAACAGGCGGGGAAGGCGTTGGGTAAAAAAGTGAAAAAGCGCGGCGGTGGAGTGGGCGGGTCATATGTTCCAAAAACAGCGTAGTTAGGGAGCTAGAAGAAACAAGGACTAAGTACTTACAGCGAGCCATTGGCCCTCGCTAAGAGTGAAGGATTTCCATCAGGTCATTCTAAAAAAGAATACTTCTGGGTTAAAACAGACCCGGCCAAGACCGTATAAAGCCATTGCATCCCCCGTACGATGCTTGCGGGACATGCTGATGCACGGGGTCGGGCTACTGGGGGACTTGTACATGATGAGGGATTTATCCTCACTGGGGCGCTGAGTACAAAAAAGCGGCCAACAGAGAGGAATCGGTAGATTCAAAAAACGGCGTGGGGAGCTGGTGGCGGCGGCGGAATCCCGCCCGGAACAGAATTTGCCTGGGCACTGTCGACGAAAGAGGAATCTTCGGGGGAGTGCCGAACTTAGTGTGTTGCTCCCGTTCCCACTGACGCCAGTGGAAGTCAAAGCAGGCACAAGGGGGAGACGTGTATGGTCCGGTGCGTCCACTTCGGTAAGGCAGAATACTACAGGGGGGCCGGATTGCAGTTTTACAAAGGGACCAGTGTTTTCTACCCGGCCGTCAGGAGGAGAGACCGGCCATTGCAACCTCGAGAATTTGGAAGCAGCGTCGCCTCACGTGGGATGTCGCTGAGCCGAGGGACCATCTCGCAAGGTAGGTCGAGAACGGTGCGCGTCCCGCGGTTTCAAAAGAAGGCCACGCAGGTCTGGGACGTCGTAACACGGCCGCGGATCTGTGGGAACTTCAGGGGAAGAATGGAATTTCAAGCGGGTTGCCATGGGAAAAAAAGGAGACGACGAGAACCGCTGGGCGCAAATCTAGGGAGTCACCGATTCAACAGCCGTGAACATAAACGACTATGCCGGGTTTTTCCGCCAGCTTCTACCAAGCGCATTCCATAGAAGGACGTTGAGAGTGGTGGGCAGCTAAAAAGTTTCAGCAAATAGTGAGGCTAAATAGGCCACGCGGGACACCGGGATGCTCGGGAGGACACTGATCGCGTCTCAAATTTTACGAGATTACAGATCCTCCGTCCGCTGCGGCTAAAGTTATCGGGAGCAAATGCCGCCAGCGGCCCAGACAGAGCAAGGTATGGAACAAAAAGGGAACCACTTGCTCAAATAGACAAAGGGGTCTCAATACGTACGGGAAAAGTGGGAATAGAACCAAAAACAGCTACGCAACGGGAAAACCTACGGCAGTCGAAATATCAGAGCAAAAAACAAAAAAAGCACGCGATTTTGTGCTGATAAACCAAGCCGAGAAAGCAGAGCAGTTGGGGGCTACGAAGGAGGAGTACTAGGTTTGGACGCGGCGTGGCAGCAATATATATTGAAAAGAGCCTTCACCGGAGGTGAGACTCCAACCATTGGGTTGTAGGGTGGGACCAAAGGCATTAGTGTGCCGGGCGTGGCAGAAAACTCCTCAGGGATAACCATTAAAGCAAAATAGTTATTTCCTCTTTTTGAAGAGAGGGATAGCAGCGCACAAAGAGTCGGGGTCAGTAACCTTTCGAAATTGGTCCACACTGGAATTGGGCCCACCCCGGAACAGGCTTTGGCAACTAAGAGACCCAATTAGCCCGGCAGAAAGACAGGTGGGCTATGTAATAGAATGAAGGAAAAGGGTTGTCTGGGTGCGTGTACACGACGCCGTATATGGTACGCCGGGGGTGCATTCGTGACCTATAGGTTATCCAGGCAGACCAGAATGAGGGACGTTTGTGCGGGGAGACAGCTGTGACAAGCGACTCCCCACACGGCCCGGCTGCGTGCATTCAACATTACAAGAAAAAAAACAGTTTGTGCCTTTAAAACCCAGATCGCCCCCCCACGGGGGGAATGCAAGATTCCTGGCCTGGTGGCGGAGGGTGCAGCGGGCTGGGAAAGAAGTCGCAGTGTCGTGCAGTGGGAGGCCTACGTAAGGTTTGCGTAGCCTGGGGAGCGCAGATGGCGGGTTCGCCAATGCGAGTCACGAGAAATCCACTTGGGCGGTCTCAAGACAGGACGCGCGTGTCATAACTCATTGAGAATAAAGCAAAACATTGCTGCACGAGAAACAAGATTTCGAAGTCTGGTGAAATGATGGACGCTGCCTGAGATTTTAGGGATGGGAACAGGACAGTGTCCCCCATGTAAAAGGCGATAGCAGGAAAGTTTCATCAAAGACACTAGCATTTTTTGACGACGTGTCGGCGAAAGGCTAGATCTCGCTCTACAACACCAGAGAAAAGTAGCTAAAAAAACCGCTAGTCGTGGAAAGCACCCAAACCGCGCGTTTCTCGGGAAAGAGAACAGGGGATGTGTCATGCTAGAGCCTGTACTGTGCGGTGACACGGTAAGGTGCCCACCGCAGATCCAAGACAGGCGATATCGCACAGACGCAAAAAGGGAAAGGGAAAGTGCAAAACATGTTGCTTGCAATTGATGGGAGAAACATTCGTTCCTGAATGTCTTCTTCTTAGATGGAGGCACAGCCCAATGACGCTCCCGGAATACGCATTTTAGACGGCCGATCCCCTACCACCGCGCGAGAAAAGATAACAGACAACCTGGCGCGACTACCTCATCACCAACAAATTCTCGGGGAGCTGACCATCAGGACAACAAGTCCGCAAATTGCCAGACGAGTGAAACCACTTTTCCCGTCGTTGGGGGAGCGGTGGTGACCCTATCACACAAGTCGTTGGAACTGTGGGCGACGGTGAAAGGCAGGGCCGATGCGACTTGCATTACAAGGACTCAAGAAACAACAGTGCCAAACCGGATAGCCCCTTATAGGGCGAAAAGGGAGAAAAGGACAGAGGAAAAGCTTGAAAAGGTAACCATATTGCCGGAGTGGGGACAATCGCGATCTCATCGGTTTGGAGCGTCATGCGCGCCGGGGCCAAGGGTCATTGAACAAAAGTCCTGTTTCACTTTGAACTTTCCCCTTCCAGTGGGGAACCAACAAGGAGAGGGTACTCAGGGAGCCCGGAATCCGTAAAACGCCATGTAAACTACCAGAATACTAGGGGTGATTTAAGGGGGAATCTGATATGTAGGGGACAAAACCGCCCGTCTAAGAGCTTCGATGGGAGGAGAAAGAAGAACAGGGTGGGGGGGGTAGAGAAGTGAAGGACGTTCTGGCAACAGTTCTGCTGGGCAACAGATACGGAGCCAACTGAGACCTACTGGAACTCCATAACCGTGCACCGGAAAGCTGCTCTAGACAGGGTGCAATGGTTTACAACGAACGCAAGAGAGAGGGGGAGTAGATCTGGCGACAGAACGCTAATGGTTGAGAAACGGCTGCTGATGTGGGGGGAAGTCTGACGGATCGTTCACACGGGTTGACAGAAACGGGGGGGAAAAAGACCTGGTCTTGTCGAGCGGAAGTGCCTTTAGGGGAAACCACTTAATAAGCAATAATTGAGGGAGGGGGTAGGATCTGAAGGGGGGGGGGGTCTGAGCGGCCGCCTGGGGGGGTGTCGATGATGCTGAAGGTGTACAATTCTGGTAAAGATTGGCATTCACTGAGGGCTACTTAACGAAAAAGCCTAAAGGGGGGAAGCATCCGGGAAGTCCTAAACATTCGCAAGGGAAGTGCGCCCCAAACTCTCAAAAGTGGGGCTTGATTTCTGACGCCATGAGTGGGAGAGCAGCGAGAAAAGCGGAAAACCCGTCGTTTACTAGGGAGGATGAGCAGTTACGCTACCCAACTGAAGGGAGGGAGACCACGTCTTGCGTGGAATGTGGTGCTAGAACCAGTTGACGTACTGATCCAACCAGATAGAGACACAGCCAACGTGGACGTTGATACACCGCGGCGGGGCCAACGGCGCGGCACATCGGACCTGACCATGGCGAGAGGGGGGACGGCCAAGAGACCGGGGCACGGGGGGCCGAACCTCTGCCGATGCACGAGTGCAATGGCGCCGAAAGAATTGGGGCTGACTCGGTGTAGAAAACGTTGACAAACGAGTGAAATCAGCATGATAAGTGAAACAGGCCCAGAGGAGGGGAGTTCCGAAAGGACGGCCAGAAGGATTAAAAAACACCTACTGGTGGAGCCGGCTGTCTTGACTGGCGAAGTTTTCTCGGGAGAAACAAGACAGATGGAAAAGCGTCATAGACTCCGATGGCGGGTCGACAGCAACGGGCGAGGAGGTAAAACCCTCTCCCTTCCGTAGAAATCCTATTCCACATGCGACTACTATGGGGGCGGGGAAGGAAAAAGGACGGTATGACATCACCTTATAATTCAAACAAGGGATGAAAGGAGAAAAGAGGCAGGACCTGGTCCCAACCCAACCAACACAAGAAATTCAAAGGTGGAGGCAATGGAAACCTGTTAAGGGGGAAGGGGACGTCTTTGGGACGACCCTTCAAGAAAGAAGTTAGAATGTAAAGAAAACTGCCAAGCCCTGAAAGTATGCTTACCATTATAAAAGTTACGTTTCCTATTAGTAATATGTCCTCTAGCGTGAACTCTGCAAGGCTGGTGAAGAAATGAGGACCCTCCGCGGCCTCCTCTTCAAGGGTACCAGCGTAACAACGCCAGAAGGGGGAAATTATCAAAGCTACCAGATCCACTGTGGAAAGGCAAAACGTGTTTTCTTCACCGGGTGATGGTCCGGACGGCGTGGCACTGTGATTCCACGAAAGGCCAAAAAACCTACTCTGAAGGGAACGCACGAGGTCTCCCAGGAGAAGGAAAAAGTGGTCCCACGTTGCGTGTGGTGGACGGGCAGGAGGGATGGCATGGGTGGGATGACTAAGTCCGCTCGACGCCGACAAGGGTCAACTGGGACCTTTTAGCAATGGTTTGAATTTCACAGTGATACCGGACGTTAAATCGGGGGAGATGGAGGGAGTTTCTGTTTACGCGTAAGAGCTCAGGGGGGCGGGGGGATGTCCAAACAGACCGCATTTAAAGTCATATAATAAGCAGGGAAGAAGAGGAAAAGAAAGCAGAGGACATTGGGGGGACCAGGAAATTTCAAAGGGCCACAGGTCAGTAGAGAAGTTTGACTGTCCAGACAGACTTAACCCGTAGCATACCGAATACAAATGGAAGCCCTTTTGTTGAAACAGTGAAATGGCCACGTGGGGGGTGTAGGCCATGGCGGAGGAGGTCCTCGAAGTGTGAATGTCCAAACACGAGGGAACGAACATCGTAGGACATCGTGGGAAGAGAGAATTAGTTCGGTGGCGGAGAGGAATCAAGGCTGTAGCAAAAAAAAGCTTGTTGAATTTTCGAATCGTACGGGCTAGAGGTCGGTTGTTGACACGACAGGGGAGGGGAGACGGACGTCGCAGTCCGGCAAAAACTAATACAAAAGGGGGGTCGTGGATGTTGCCGTCTGACAAAATCCTACTTGGAGGTAAAGGATCGTGGGGGGAGCGAGGGGGGGTCCCTTCGCAGGAATAGGGGGGGGGGGGGGGGGGGGGGGGGGGGGGGCATGTGAAATCGAGTTTTTCATCAACTTACGTGCCCTTTCGTCTAAGAGAACGCGGAGGACCCAGCTCAGGGGGAAGGGGGTCGATATCCGTTTGCGGGACCGCCACTTCAAGAGTGGGGGCCGCGCAGCTTTAATGAGATTACGTTTCTACTAGGTAAAATAAGAAGGAGAAGAAATGTACGAGGCAAACGGTGAGGAGCAAACAATTGAAACGGAAAAAGAAGAATGGAAAAGTCTTGGGTGGGTAGCACGAGAGGAACTTAGCAAAACAGGCAGGTGGTCCTCCAGCGACAAGGCGCGTTCCACTCATGGCAGGGAACAAGAAAAAGAAACGACGTGGAGCGGTTGTGGGCATGAGGGGGGAAAGCACGGGCGCAAAAAGTGAGGGGATCGAAAATCAACGTCCGTCCCCGTCTTTTTACAAGGAAAAAAAGAAAAGGGTCCTGGGCCATGCGCAAGTTACAGTAAAGATGCCCAGCCGCCAAAGGAGAAGGTCCCAGCACCAAAAGATCAGTGTACACGAAAAAAGGTAGTGAAAGATTGGTGCATCACAATGGAAAATGAGCGAAAAAAAGTAAGGGGAAAAGGGAGTCTTTCAAGGAGGAGCGAAGCCGAAAAAACCAGCCCCGCAAACGGAAGACATCGAAGAAATCAAACGCCTCAAATCAGCAGGCCATTGAAGTGATAACCAGGTGAAGGGTCAGAGCAGAGCCTAACTGTAGGCTACGAAACTAGTATTGGAGGCAGTTGTTCGAGGGAGGGGGCCAAGATGGAAAGAAGGTCATTCACGTGTCTCCCCTACACACATGGTTGGTTGGTTATCATACAAGAGTAGGGAGCCCGGGCGGGCAGCGGGGAACATGGAAGAGAACCAAGTACATTCACGAAGGAGAAAGGGACGCGCGGGGTATGCGGGGGGACTTCCCGACAGCAGTTGAGGGTGCAGTCCATGGTCACGGTTCCACGGAAGGGAAAGGTCAAAAAAACAGGGGACAGTACGAAGCCTATCCCCCAAAAAGAAAAAGGAAGAAGAAGAACGGGGGGATTTGTACGGGGAAGGGATAAATTATTTCCGGCCCGGGTTTTTGTACCTTAAGAGGGTAAAAAGGTCAGGAAGGAAGAGGGGAGAACGTGGACGCAAGCGTGCCTTAGGAATAGTAATTATGGAAAAAAAAAGGAAGACTATATTACTTTATTTCAATAGTTTTGGGGGGGAATCATCGTGATGCCAAGCGCATCCACCCTGTGTACGAGGCCCGGATCCTGGGGAGGAAGAACAGGGTCCCCTAAACGGGTGTTCGGGAAATTAGCCAACACGAACAGTTTGAATCCTGGCTGCCTGCGAGTGGCAAGTGGTATGCAGGTCCAGCATCATACATAAGAGCAGGGGGGGAGGATGAAAAAAGTATCTCCAAGGCGTTAGCAGTTTTACTCCGAGATGGGGGGCGGGGGGAACGTCAGACATGCTGGCAGACCAAAAAATGTGTGCTACTAACAGAATACACGAGCCCAGTAAAAGCGTTGAAGGGACTCAGGAGATAAGAAAAAGGTTTCCTAAAGGCTCCTGGTGATGATATAGAGCAACAGAGTCAGTGGTTTACAGTTGGAAGCGCAGGATGAGAATTCTATCGAGCGACGTTTTTTATGAATCGACGAGGCGGAAGTGATAAAAGAG
>Ga0179593_1585240_pt1 | contig 10029 bp, 14 predicted proteins | sample CZODoug2_1_08_16_FD_185931 | JGI IMG/M metagenome (GOLD analysis project Ga0179593, IMG submission 185931) | Vadose zone soil fungal communities from Angelo Coast Range Reserve, California, USA - CZODoug2_1_08_16fungal (PacBio error correction) | ecosystem: Environmental > Terrestrial > Soil >...
AAAAAAGGGGGGGGGAAGAAGGAAAAAAGAGGAAGCTTGATTCGACGGACGGACTCTCAATCATCTTTGGTCTACATTTTTCGAGCCGGCGGCACCACTGTTTGGGGGAGTTGAATCATCGTCGTATGTCTTCGACAATTTCCACCAGGGAGACAAGGAGGGGGAGGAGGGGGAAGGGAAGAAGGAAAGGAAGCGGTGGCGAGCACTTTTGACCTGCTCCCCAACCAATGCGCGTTCTTCGGCGAAAACCTCAGGAGAAGACAGCTTCGACTTCGGACCGCGAATCGTGACGAGAAAAAACCCACATGGCAGCCCGGAGCATTTTGCGAGCTTGATGGGGAAAAAGAAAGGGGGAAAAGAGGGGGGGGAGGAGACTCGGTCCCTTCTCGCTCGGCGCTGAAGACCGTCGACAGGAGGGTGGGGGGGGGGGGGGGGGGGTGGGGGTGGGGGGGGGGGGGGGGGGGGGGGTTTTTGGGGGGTGGGGGGGGGGGGTTGTGTGTTGGGGGGGGGGGGGGGGGGGGGGGGGGAATGTCTTTCTCTTTTTCGTCCGCAAAGAAGCCACGGGTCCAGGTCAGGGGGGGGGCGACGTTCCTAAAACTTATACTTGGAAGAGGCGTCCTGAACTTTTTAATGCTGTTTGGCGGTGGTCGAGGACCACTACACGCATACCCGATTGGACTGAGAGGAAAGGGGGGAAAAGAGGAGGGTTGGTTGCTCGACTCATCCGGCAACGTAAAAAGCTTATCGCGCTTAAAGGGGGGAAAAGAAGAGGAACTATGCCATTTCAGTGACCGCCAAATGGCGTTCATGTTGCAATCGAAGGGAGGAAAGAGGGGAAAAAAGAAGAAAGGTGTTTCTGGATGCAGTTCTGGGTGCGTCCGTTCTTAAAAGGAGGAAGAAAGCTGCGGCGTGTAGTACCGACAGCGGCTAACAGGGGGCTATCGGGATACGCTGACAGTTTCTGGTCCGGACGAAAAGGAAGAAAAGGGGGGGAGTGATAGAAATTCACAGAAAAAAAAAAAAAGAAAGCACATCGCGGGCTCCAAGCGGGGGGTCCGTCATATTCTCGAGTCGATATCTGACTTGACAGCGGAAAAAGGAGAGAAGGAGAGGAGAGAAAACGGGAAAGAGGGGGTCGGTGTCCGCATCGAATCAACCCCGCCTCCACGCGGACGGTCATTCCAAAAAAAGGGAAAGAAAGAAAGGGAAGAAAATAAAAAAGAGTAGGTGTCGGTCCTCCCTAAAATTGTCGCAGCCAGCGGACAATGTCCGACCCGCGCCAAAAATCAATCCGAACGCCCCGACCTCGACAGCGAAAAAGAGAAGAAAAAGGAGAAAAAAAAAGGGGAGAGGGGAGGTCGAACTCGGAGCGCTTCTCCTCATCAATCCGGCGCAGATGGTCTAAGGAATAGCGAGTACCTTCCTTCTAGCTTCGGTTCTCTCGCACGCCACCGGTAGAGAGGAGAAAAGGGGAGGGAAGGGGGGGAAAAGAAAAAGAGTGGGAGCTTGAGCAGCTCGCTCCCTGTCTATCTCTCCGAGCGCGGCTTGCACGCCTGGGTACGCTCCTCGATAACGCCAGCTTCAGGTAATCCAGCTCAGATACCGGAAGGAGGGGAGGGGGAAAGGAAAGGGAGGGGGAAAAAAGTCCGCCGCTCACGCCGTAGTCCGTATCTCCTCCTTTTCTTATCCACAGAAACCCGTTCGAGAGCTCACCTCGTCCCTCGGTATGTAGAGGGAAAAAGGGGGGAAATGAAGCTCTCGCGCATGGACTTCGCCACTCCCGTCGGCTACCGGCCGCATGATCGAACTAACGGAAGGGAAAAAGAAGGGGGGGAGAGGGGAAAAGAGAAGAAGAATTCAGCGAGCGCGTCATGACGTCCCGCGTGAGCATGCGCACGCTAGGAAAAGGGCCGCTTTCATGATTGAAGAGGAAAAAGAGGGAGAGAAGCCTATCGGCGAGTGGTTCCGCTGAACACCCTCTGCTTCGATATCGAAAAAAAAAAAAGCAGGGGGGGGAGGAGAAATGCCGATCCATTCTTCTCATCGCCGATCCATCCACCTCCGCGAAAGAGGATGATCGCGGCGCTGGCTCCAGAGGAAGGGGGGGAGAAAAAAAAAGGGGCCGAGCCTTCCTATCCAAGAAAGGGGGGAAAAAAGAGCCATTCTGGCGCGACCAGGGACGTCTATCATGTGCTGCGTCCTCGGAAGAGGAGAAAAAAAAGATACGTCCTATCGGCGTCTCCCTCCCGAACGATTGGCTGGAAAGGGGGGGGGGGGGGAAAGGGGAAAGAAAGGGGGAAGAAAGGGGGGGAAACTCGCTCCGCAATCCTCCTAAGTCGCTTGCGACCGATTCGTTCGTAATCTGCCGATTTATATTACGAAGTGCGAAAAGAAGGGGGGGGCGCGTGTAGAATGGTGCGTCGTCTAGTGCCGCGCGCTGAGGAAGCTACGCCGTACTGTCGCGCTCAATATGCTGCGGCCCGGGTGGGAAAAGGGGGTGGAAAAAAGGAAAGGAGAGGGAAAGATGGGCGCAGCTCTCCCATCCGAACTTGCTCGCGTTCTACTAAACGTCGGCGAGCTCGACGGAAGTCTTGCAGTCGGGGGGAGCTCGGGATGTCTCGCTCGTCGGCGGAGCAAGTCTAGAAAAGAAAAAGAGGGGGAAAAAAAAAAGAAAAGGAAGGTGGGGGGAGGGGACGGCCAGCTCAAAAAATTTTGATTTCTTCGATCAAGTCAGTTATGGACCAAAAAAAAGCAATGAAGTGGGCAATCGCGCTGCTCCTCGTGTTGGAGTCGCGGCAAATAGGGGAAAGAGGAAAGGGGGGGAAGGGGGGGAAAAAAGGGGCCCGGTGGTGCTTAGTCATCGTGGGAAAATACTTCCCCGAGAGGAGAAAAACTCTCCGTGAGCCTTCGGGGTGTTCTCCTTCAGCCAAGAGGAGGAGAGGGGCGCTTCTAACGTCCTCGACCAAAGCCAACCACATGGTGCGCCGTCATGGGAGGGGGGGAGAAAGGAAAAGGGAAAGGGGGAAGCCGTAGGGCAGGCAGCTCCATCCTCTAAATATTTCGAAGCCAGCGCCTAAGCCCGGGGGAAAAAGGGGGTACTACGCCTGCAGGAAAAAGAAAGAGGAAGAAAAAAAAAAAGAAAAGAAGGGTCAGCGACCACGCCTCCATCGCTCCATCTACGTCTCCGACAACAACGGACCAAAAAACCTGCTCCTCAATCCACCACGCAAAAGGGGGAAAGAGGCGCACCAGCACAGACACCATCGCCCAAAAAGCCCTACGAGCCTTGAGGTTAAGGCTGGAAAGCCTCCGACGGAATGCAACTGTGATGGGGATGAAGAAACTAAAGAGAAAAGAGGGGAAAAGAAACCTCCACGCCTTGTTTTGCTCTAGCACCTCAAGTCTAGTGCTCTGCAAGGGAACAGTCCCCACTACCGCGAGGAAAAAGAAGAGGAAGAAAAAAGAAAGAAGGATCGAGAGTCACTTACTTATGTTCAAGGCCATTATTTTTTCCGGCGTGCGCATTATTGGGGGCATGGCTTCAGCCATTCAAATCTGGGGAAGGAAAAAAAAAAAATCCCGAGAAAGTCTCCTCGCTACCGACATTTGCTACGACTTGGACGACCCTTTCTTCGTCGCCGTTGCCCCGGAAATCCGCATCCCCTACCTCCATATCTCGGCACTACCACGACAGGGGGAAGAAAAAAGAAGGGAAGAAGGGTTTTAAAAAAAGACTCCTCTCCTATGCTGGCCGCCCTGAATCCCAGTGAGAACCTCCCACGCCGCCCAAGTCCAATTTCACGCAAAAAAGGGAAAGAAAAGAAAAGGGAGAAAGCCGTCGCATCAGACGCGGTGACTTTCTCCTCTCCATATCCCCGCAGCCCCGGCCAAATCACCAGGGGACATCGGCCCGCTGATGAACTTTGGCGCGCTATTGATTAAAGACAAGAAAGGAGAAGGAGGGGAGGAATACATCACGCGGCGCTATGGCGACCTCTGCTCTTCCTCCCTCTCCCTCGCGCCCATGGAAACGAAATGACATCCCTTCCGCTCAAAAGCTCTTCGCAGAAGGAGGGGAAAAAGGGGGGAGAAAAAAGAGGAGAGGGGGGGGGGAGGAGAGCTTAACTCTTTAAGCCAGGTCAGCTCCCATCACCGATCCCTCACGCTTCAGGAAAAAAGTGGGGCCACTAAACTCCCACGAGGGGGGGGAGAAGAAAAAAAGAAACCACCCAACCTATGTCACATCCTTTTTGCTCTACAAAAGGCTTTTACGCTCAAAAGGCCCCCGCAAGCGCCCCCAAGGAAAAAAAAGGAAGGGGGAAAAAGAAAAGACTGCACTTCTTCCGCTTTCTGCTCCCCCGCCTCGCGCCGCCAGGGAGGCCTGCATCCCTGCCGGCTCCTTCCTCTTGCAAACCTGCGAGGAAAAGGGGGGAAAAGAAGGAAAGGGGGGGGGGAAGTTCCGGCAACGCGAATTCTTTCCTTCAATCCCGGTACCCCTTCTCTGGTTAATGGGGGAAGCGGCGATGGTCCGTTGGAGAAGGGGAGAGGAAGAGAAAAAAAAGGGGGAAAGAAGGAGGAAAGAGCACGATCACCGAAATCGTACCTTCCCTCTTATTCAGGGTGTAGAGGAATTTCCCGTCGCCGGAAACGGTTATATCCAATAGGGCGCTCACGCGTAGGATTGGCGCCCGACCCCTGTTCCCGCAATCGGCGTCAATGCCCCCGCTAGCAAAGACGCAAAACCCGAACCGTCGCCGACCCGGCATTCGATAAGGGGAAAGGAAAGGAAAGGAGGAAAAAGTCCAGCAGTTCGCCGCGCCAAACGTCGTGCACTCTCGCGCTAATCGCTGAAAGCGGTTCCATCCATTGGCTTGCAACGTCGTACGAAGAAAATGGCCGAGGAAGGGGGGGAAAAAGCTCCCGTCCGTCCTGTCTCGGAAACCAAGCGCCAAAACATTCGGCGAGGGAAAGGGGGGGAAAAAAGGAAGACATTCGCTTTCACCACTATTTGTCAATTCGCCCGTCGGCTTGCCCAAAAACAATCGTCAAGATTGTTCGTGCGACCAGGGAAAGGGAGAAGGGGGGGAGAAAGAAAAAGGAGAGATGATTTTCCTTTCGGTTACGGAACGAGGACGAGCTTGAGTGTTCTCGGTGCAAGTCCGACGGCGACGGATAAAAAATAGGGGAAAAAGAAAAGGGGGAAGGGAAGGAGAAAGGGAATGGGGTGCGCTTGTTTTCGATACCTGACCGGCGGGAGTGCCAAAGAAAAGCCATTTCTTCGTAGCCGTGACAAGAAAAAGAAAAGAAAGGGGGGGGAAGGGGGGGGAGGGGGGGGGGGGGAGAGGCGACCTGCTGGAACGCGGTTACTCCTTATGTCCGGTCTTCTACGTATCGAATGCCGGGTCGGCGACTGTGGAGGTTTTTGCGATTGGCGCTAGCCGGGGAAAGGGGAAAGGGAAGGAAAGGGGAGAAAGGGGAGAAGGGGGGGGGGGAGATCACCGGAGGGCGACGGGAATTCCTCTACACCCTGAATACGGGTAACGGAACGATCGGGATCTTCGCGATTCCAAGAAGGAAGGAAAGCTGGTAACTTTATCAGCGGACGGGTTTGCAGCGAGAGCCGCGGAAAAAAAAGAGGAAGAGAAAAAAGAAGGAAGAAAAAAAGACGCGTGCCGGAAATGCCCGGTATGTCTTTACTGATTTTCGGGGGAAAACGGGGCATAGCGCAGGTGGCACGGAAGCAGGGATGCCGGATCTACCGGGCGTCGAGGCGGGGGAGGAAGGAAAAAGGAAAGGGGAGGGAAGGGGGGGGGGGAGGGAGGGGGGGAAAAAAATTGGGGGCGCTGCGGTGCCTTGTTCCGTCCTCCTTAACGCCTTTGTCGTCAACACGGATGTGGGGAGGTTGGGTGGGTCCAGAGAGAGGATTCACGAGGAAGTCAATGGGAAAGGGGGAAAAGGGGGAGGGAAAAGGAGGGGGGGAAGAGGGTGATGGGCGTGCCCCTGGCAAATCTTTATCTCTCTTTACTTCATCGACTTTGAGCGGCGTACAATGGGAGCGGCATTACGAAATTCTTAACGCCTGAGGCGAAAGCTTTTGGGAGGGAGGGGGGGGGGAGGAAGGGGAAAGGGGGGAAGGAAAGGAAGAGGGGCAGACAATATCCGCGCTTGATTATTCCCCTCCCATCAGGATGACACGTTTGAGGCTTACGAGGGGACAGGGTCTATCAATAGCGGGCGGGCCAACGTTCATCAGAGGGGGAAAAAGGGGGGGGGGAAAAGGGAAAGCGTCTGATGCGCCGGCTTGTCGAAGTGTCCGTATTCGGCGTATCTCCGCTGTCGTGAAATTGGACGTGGGAGGCGGGGGACGGGGCCACTGTATTTCAGGGCGGCCAGCCTCGGCGAGAAACGTCAAAGGGAGGAAAAAAAAAAGAGAAAAAGAGGGAAGGGAAGGGGCTGCGGAGGTCCCAGGGGCGAAGCTTCGTCAATGTCGCGCCAATGTTAGGGAGAAGGGGGGGGGAAGAAGAGGAAAAAGCTGAACAGATTTGAATGCTGAAGCAATTTCAAAAATAATTCGCATCGCCGGAAAACTACTGGCCCTGAACATAAGGGGGGGCTCTCTATCCCGGCTAATTTTAGGGAAGGGAAAAAGAGGGGGAAAGGAAAGGGAAGGGAGGGATGCTGTCATCGTCTTTCGTTTCTTACTGGCAGACGCACTATGCTGGAGGTTCTAGAAAAAGGGCGTGGCTTGTTCGATCCTCTCGGACCGGGAAAAGGGAAAAGGAGGAGAAAAAAAGAAAAGTTGGCATCCCGTCGGAGGACTATCCAAGCCTTACATCAAGGCTCGTCAGGGGATTTGTGGAGGGGTGTCTGTGCTGGTGGAAAAAAGAAAAGGGGGGGAGGGTGGTTGCTTCTCCTTTTTCCTTTTTTGTGAGAAAGGGGGAAGGAGTGGTCGCCCTGACCCTTCTTGAGTCGTGCCTGGAGATGCAAGGACGAAGCCGGCGTCGTTTACCGGTGCCGGGCGTAAGGGGAGCGCCCTTTGCTTCGAAACTCTTTCGAGGATGGAGCTGAAGAAAAAAGAGGAAGGGGGCACGCAAAACCATGGCAAACGCGCATATCATGAACATGACGTTCACCATGTGGTGGGCTTTGGAGAGGAAGTAGCATCGCCTTACGCGGGGTGAAAAAAAGCCGTCCTGGCTGCCTTCGCCACCGAATGAGACCGGCGAGTCAGCGGCTTTTGGCCGGAGAAAGGGGGGGGAAGAAAAAAGGGAAGAAAAGAAAACTTGGAGAGCATCCAACCCGCATAGCTCACACCGCTTTTCTCTACTCCAACAAAACACCGATGGAGGAAGAAGGGAAAAAAAAAAGGAAAGAAGGAGAGAAAAAAATCAAATTTTTGAGGCTGGCCGTCCTAAATTCCCTCCTCTACTTTTAAATTTACGATCGCGGCGAACGATTTGGGGAGGGAGACTTTCTCCTCCGACGAGCGCTCCATCACGAGAGAAGGGAGAAAAGGGAAAAAAGGAAAAAGGAAAAGGGGGGGGGAGAGCTGCTCCACTCTCTCTCTCCTCGCGCAGGAGGCGTGTGCGTATTCTCCTCGCCACATCCACGTTTTCACCCGTCCTATCCTCTTGAGCGCGACAGGGGTACTGCGTGAAGGAAGTCGCTCGCTTCATAGACGACGCCCCATGAAGAAAAAGGAGAAGGGGGGGGAGGGGAGAAACCTCGTATCTGCGATTACTAACTACCCGAATCGGTCGCAAGCGACTTCGGAGGATTGCGGGGAGGGGGGGAGTTCCACGAGTCCTAGGCGACACGCCTCGCAGGCGCGAAAGGGAAAAAAAAAGGGAAAGAAAGAAGACGTACTCATCAGATCCTGTTCTAACGCAGCCCATGTCAAAGTCCCTTTCTCTCCAGAATGCGACGGCGTGGGGGAAGAAAAGAGGGGGAAGAAAGAAGCCCCGCTTCCGTGTATCTTCCTCTGTCGGCTGGAGGGCCTCAAGGGGCCGTCGGAAAAAAGAAAAAGGGGGGGAAATTCGGTTCGCTTCTCATACTTTATGCGGCAGGCGCGCGGCGGGCCGCGGATCGCTCTCGAAGAGGGGGGGGAAAGAAAAAAGGAGGAGGGGAAAAAGGCCCCGTACGCCCTGGACAGGTGCCTCTACTCTTCAATTCATGCATCGTGCCTTTCCTCGCGGGAGAAAGAAAAAAAGGAGAAGGAAAAGGGGGGAGAGAGGGAGGAGAATCGCTCTGCACGTGCCCGTTCCTCTTCCGGCGGTTTTGAGAAGGGGAATGCCTCGTTCGCCGACGAAGGGGGGAGGAAAGGGGAAAAAAAGAAAAAAGGGAAGGACTTCGCACCCCGGAATCTCTTATCCTCGGTGGACGAGTGCTCGCTCTAACAGGGGGGGGGAGGGGAAAGGGGAAAGGAGCTCCTTCTAAGTGTGAGCGTTAATCTACGCTGGGAAAAAGGGGATGGAAGTCAAACCTCGTCACGCCGTTCAATAAAATGATCTGTATTACCCCGGAAGAAGAAAAAAAAAAGAGAGGGGGAAAAAAGAAGCGCTCAGGAGCGCTATCCGACAGGGGACGCGCTGCGCTCAAGCTCCACTACGTGGTACGCTCACCATCTACGCGGAGACGGACGGATGGCCTCCATCAGAAAAGAAGAAGGGAAAAAAAAAAAAGAGGAAGGAAAGGAACTCGCTAGTACGGGCGGGAGCATCTTCGCCGTATCTTCCTTCTACGCGACTCCGAGTTCGACAGCAGGGCCGCTCTTCTTTCGTAGCCACTGACAGGAGAGAAAAAAGAGGAAGGAAAGGGGGGGGGAAGGGTCCGCGACAGTCGTCCTCCTTCACTGCGACAATTTTCGGGAGGAACAGCCACCTACTCTGTGGAGTGCTAGGGGGAAAGAGAAAAAGGGGGAAGGGGGGATGAGGGGTGGGAATGACCTTCTCTTTGTGGGGTGCGGAGTGGGGTCTATCGGATGCGGCCACCGAGAGAAAAAAAAAAAAGAAAAATAAACGCCATGCACTCTCTTCGAAGGCGAGATGGAACGCTTTCCAGTCAGCATCGACTCGAAGAATCGGAGAGGAAGGGGGGGGGGGAGAGGGTCTATCACTCAACAACCCCGACTGTCTCAAACGCCCGCCTGAATCCCTTCGTCAGGGAACCAGAACTGTCCAAGAGAGGGAAAGAAAGGGAAAGAAAAACACGCCGCAGTGAGTTGTTGGAGACCTTCCCATTCCTATAAAACGGATCCGCACCACAAAAGGCATCCCATCCGAAGAAACACCCGCTGAAGGAGGGGAAAAAGAAAGAAGAAAGAGGGAAGGGGGGGGGGGAAGGGACTGGGCCGTTCCTCTTCCTTCGTTCCCCGCCTGAAGCGCGAAGTCCGCTTCTCGGGTGCCGGATGAGTCGAGCACCAACTCCAGCGAGGTAAAGGGAAAAAGGAAAAGAGGGTGGCGCCGTGTATGTTCGATCCCACCGCCAACGCCTTCAAAAAACCAATCCAGAAAAGGGGGAAGAGAGGGGAAAGGGGGGAGGGGAAATCGACATTGCGTTCATACCTTACCTCCCGTGGCTGCTTGCGAACGACCATATCCGCAAGGGAAAAAAAAAAAAAGAAAAAAAGAGAAAAGGCCGAGTCGCCTGCAACCGCATGTTTCAGCAGGCGTTTGTCCTCCCGGTGAGCCCAGAAATCGCGAAGCTCCGGGTGCCCTGGGAGGAAGAGAAAAGGTGAGAAGAGAGGAGGATCAGCCTTCTACTTAGTTTTTTCGGCCGAAGAACGAATGGTTGGGGCTCCGTTCCCCCGTGCTAGAAAAAAAAAGGGAGGGGGAAAGAAGAACGTCGCAATGACGAATAAGACGCTGTCTCCCTTTTTGCAATTTTCGAAGCCTCCGCCGATGAAGTCCAGAAACACCGGGTTGCCTGCCGGCTCGACCAGGGGAAAAAAAAAAAGAAAGGAAAGGGAGGGGGGAGTGAGAAAGGGGTAAAGCCTGCACGGAATTTTTCTCCCAGCTGACGGCCGCAAAA
>Ga0179593_1704366_pt1 | contig 10029 bp, 7 predicted proteins | sample CZODoug2_1_08_16_FD_185931 | JGI IMG/M metagenome (GOLD analysis project Ga0179593, IMG submission 185931) | Vadose zone soil fungal communities from Angelo Coast Range Reserve, California, USA - CZODoug2_1_08_16fungal (PacBio error correction) | ecosystem: Environmental > Terrestrial > Soil >...
AAAAAGAGTAAGTGCGTTACAGTGGAGCGGTCATAAACGGAGGAACCAACTAGATGATATGTATATACACTCATATGAAACGAAGAACACTAAGCATATGGCGCAAAGGGGAGGGGGAAATTTCGACCGTCAATGGTCCTGTAGAGTCGATCCTACTCGAACGCTGTAAAAAAAAGGACTAAACAAGGGAAGCGGGAGGAAAAGGGCGGAGAAAAAAAAAAGGGTCCTAGTTTTACATTATGGGAAAGAAGTTGGATTACCATCCACACAAGGAGTCGACACATAAGAAGTGAAAGGGCTCCCCGAAAAGTGGTGGGAGTTTGGGGGGAAAAAAGCAAAAAGGAGAAAAAAGAAACACCGGAAAATGAATAAGGGATAGAATTGTTTTCCGCGTACAAAAAAAGGAGAGCCAAAACCACACACTTTCCCGCGTGTGGGTGGTAAAGGCGGCTTTCTTGTTCGAGGGGAAGAAATAAAAATTCTAAATGAGCGGGGTAAAAAACAAAAAGTAACTGGTCTGGAGGGAGAATGTCCCGCCGCTAGCCTCTGATCCACTCCGGATGTAAAAGTCTAGAAGAGTGAGGAAAGATCAAAAAGACGGGGAATAAGAGCAATAAAAGAAAAAATCCCTGAACTTTGAGCAATGAGGGGTCCGAAAAGGGAGGTCTAGCTAAATGCAGAAAAAGGGGGCTCCGTGAGTGTAGCGTGAATAAACGGAGCAAGCTCCCGAGGTAGAGAGAAACCTAATGGCAGAATTTGGGGTAAAATGAAGAGGAAGTGGGTAAAATGGGGAAAAAAAGGACAATTGGCGGACCGAACATAGGGTGAGCAAGTCCAGAGTTCTGTCAGAAAGTCGGATGGAGAACGAAAGGGCAGGCAAATCCATGCCAGCAAATAGGGTACCTTCCGCGAAAATAGTGACGAAATTTGGGGGGGACTCAAAGAATGGAAGGACGGTAGAGATGGGAGGAAACGGGGTTGTCATCCAGGGTTGGGACAAACACTCGGCCACCGTAGTGTCTGTCCAATATACATGGCAGGGGAAGGGAATGCAACCAAGCCTCAAGCGACGACCTCGAAGGAGCGAGCGGGAACCCGTGTCCGCGCCTGGAACAGGCGCGGGAACAAGGGTCATGTATCCCTAAAAAAAAAGTGCGATCAGGTAAACAGATCAGGAAGCGCCCTCAGAAAGTCGCACCAGAGATTGCGTACCTATAACCCCAGCGAGCGGAGGAAAGCTTCAGCAGAGGACATGGAACGGTAGAAAGAAACAAGGGGGGGGGGCTGGTTTGCCGCTAGAATTCGAAAAAAAGGGAAAATATGCCCACCACACGCCCCTAGCTGAATATGAAGTTAACGTTTGGCCTGAGGAATAATAGGGGCGCACAGGTATCCCCGGAGAGAAGGCCACGCAAAACAACAAAAGAACAAACGTGAGCACTAAGACAATGAGGAACAACGGAGGAGTGTCAAACAGCGAAGCTGCGCGTGGTTCGGGATCTGAGGAAAAAAATAATTGGGGAATGAGGGATGGCAGAGGGATTGCTTACCGCAAAGAGACACTATGAGCGAGTTGCCAGGACGCATTGTTAAACCTTGCCGCTGCGGGGTCCGGGAAAAGGTACAATGGAAAGAAAAAAAATAGGAACAAAACGGGGCGAAGAGACCCGAGGGGAGAAACCTCACCCCGCGTACGGTGACAGTTGGAGAGGGCCACAGCTCGCCGTGGCAACCCTAAGCCGGGAAGGTCACGGCATGTCCCCCAGGGGTTTTGAAAAACGAGGAGAAAGAAATAAATATTAGGAGTTCGAAGACAGAAAGAGAAAAAAATCAGAGTGATCAAGGAGTTTGCGCGGGACGGGAGATCGGGCCAAGAAGGGGGATAAAAAAAGAGTCCGAATGAATCAAAAACGAAAAGGAAATCCAGAGACAACAGAAATACATGGATCCAAGCCGAAGCTCGAGAATTCTTCTAGGAGGGACCACCAAGGGAACTGAGGTCTAAAAAACAAAAGGCTCTGAAAGAGAGGGCTCTTAAGAAGTATCTGTAAGCAGCTCCAAGGTGAAAAGGGCAAAGGGGCAAGGGGAAGAGGAAGGGTGAAGCCACTGGAAGGGAGTCGTGAGAAGTCCTGAAGAATTCTGAAAACAGCATGGAAAAGGGATTGGGAGAGAGGTCTCGGAGGGGGGAAAACACTTAGAAGAAGTCAAAGCGAGAGGGGAAAGCCCGAGTAGGATTGGAGGGGCTATGAAGAGTCGAGGAGAGTTGCTGTCACAGTCGAAAAGGTTCTTCGCCGGAGGGAGTAAGTTTGAGGGAAACGATCAAAAATCCGCGCCCACCAAGGGACGAGGGAAGAAATGCGCGGGCCGAGGGAAGGAAAGGGATCGCTTAGGAGAACAATCATCGGAGGGCTTGAGGGAAAAAAAGGACGGGAGCGAACAAAAGCTTAAAAAGGGTGACATCAGGATTGTACATGCGGGTTGAAAGGGAGTCTCAAAAATAGGTCAACCTAAAAAGAAAAACGAGAAAACAGTGAGGGAGGGTTGATCGCCGATGGATGAAAAAGAGAGAAGGGGCCAAGGCAGAAAGAAGCAAAAGGGGAAAAGGCCGAAAATCCGCGCACTGGGAGCCAAAAAGAACCAAACAATATGGGAAGATCGCGAGTTTGTAAGGGCAAACCCAAAATATTGTTAGAGGCCTGGTTTTGGGAACATGTTGAAGGATCGCCTGGGTATACGACTTTTCTACAGCCTCTCAATGGCTTCACGAAGCAATTAAAGAAATTCGCCTGGGGGGCCTCAGAATAAGAAGACCTCAAGTCCTACAATCATCCGGGAACCAATTAGGAATGAATGGAGACTAAGAGAGGGTAAAAAACCCTCGTTACCAAGGATGCAGAATGAAAGGGGGGAATACTAGTTTCCTGGTCTCTATTTTGGGACCTAGGTGCAGAGATGGGGACGGGGGGGTCCTATAACTAGGGTGTGAAGCGCATAGACATTTCGAAAGAGGGCGATAGACTAAGGAGGGTAGGGAAAAAAAGTATCCCGAGTACGATATGGGGCGGTGACTCCAAAGGTGTTGGGGCTGAGGAAGGTCATGAAGAACGCGGGACAGGAGAAGAATCACTTCTTTCTGTAATTAGAACTTAGACAGAAAGGGGGAGGGGAGAACTAACAAGGGAATGCCGGGAAAAAAAGAAGGGTCAAAGGGCGAAGGGGGGAAAAGTGGAAAAACACTTGTCTTTTCAGGACTACAATGGGAGCAATTGCCAGAAATGTGCGAGGAAAAAGAATGATGGAGGAAGTGGAGGATTACATAACGCGGAAAACGTGGCGTAGAAATGGAGAGGAATCAAGAGGGCAAAAAACGCAGGGGGGGGAGCTTGGGAGTCAAATTTCTGAAGGCTGAGAGCCGACGCTCGAAGGGAAGGGGCGGCAGGGAAAGAAAGATGGCCTAAAGACAAGGGAAGAACAACAAACTGGTCCCCTTATTTGATCTTGTGCATAAGAGAGAGATTCCCGACAAAAAAAAAATCAACGCAAAAGAAAAATAACAGGGGAAGAGCTCCCGGAGGGGGAGAGGGAAAAAAAAGAAAGTAAATCTAAAAAACGCGCGATACACAGATAAATCCTGGCGGGGTTTCAGAGGGAAAAAACTTATAGGCCAGGACAAGGGGAATTCTTACGATTGGGAACGGGGTAAAAACACGGCGAACTCAGCTTTACCCGTTTGTGGGAGCATTTATAACAAGGAGGGGGAGGGGATTCTTCAAGCAGAGATCCGGGAAGAAGAAGGGGTTGAGGAGGAGAGGAATCAAGAGGCAGAAATTGAACGGCCTCGCCATCAGACTACCGTCAATAGGGAATCGGAAAGCATTCAAGGGAAATGTAGAACCATGAGGGAAAAGAAACGTTAGACAGGGAGACCGCTAACCTTAAAGACAAAATTCTCCCGTTTAATTTCTCGGGAAAAAAGAAGGATCAGCGACCCAGGAGGAAGGCCCAAAAAGGCGCTAAAAAAAATAAAGGGGAGTTAAGGTGGCTAAACGTTCTACAATTCGGGTACCTTTACAAACATGGGGAGGAGGAAAGGTTATTCTCCGGTCGAAAAAAAGGGTCTCTACGAAAAGAAAAAACATTCCTCCTCGAATTTGCCGCAGGAGGATGGGACGAGAGGAGCTCAAACAAAGTCACGCCGAGAGGAGTCAGAATAAAAAGTCCCTGTTACAGGTGGTTGACCTCAGTAGATACTTAGAGGGACTCTAATGTAAGGCCATAAGCTAAGGAAGTCAGCCAAAGGCCGGGCCCTCTTCGTATTTTTCAAAAAAGATAGTGCAAAAATGGAGAGAAGAAGAAAAAAAAGGTCTAAAGAAAATTATGTCGAGAGTCCCAACCGAAGCATTAGAATTACTACCAGGGAGAGATTAAGCATTACAGCATTTTCGTCGCATCAATCAGGCAGGCAACCAAAAGAGGAGTATACTTAAACCTGGATCAGCACGAGGTGAAAAAGTCGTCAAAAAAGCCTAACAACAAAAGAAAAAAGACACGTACCTTTTGGGAACCTAAAACTCGAGGAGGAAGGGTCAAAACGAAAAGCATAGGCTGGTAGGAATTGGAAAAAGGGGGGGGTTTGGGAGGGCTTGGAAAGGTTTTCTTTCGCTGATGGGAAAGTCAAAGGCAAGCTCGGGGTTGCATCGGAACGCAATGCGCCGGGGTCATCGTCAGGAAGGTGGAAGATCGGGAGAGTAGGGTGAGCTCGGAAAAAAGCAGGGGTCTCCCATCATTCCTTGCAGCAGTGGTTATTGCAGCCCGCGAAGGCCAAGCCCGAAACGGAAAACGTCAAGGCATATGAGGAAAAAGGTGAAATGGCAACCCCTCGGTTGGAGGAGTATTGCAGCGGAAAGTCCATAGGCATAAAAAAAATCAGAGAAATCCGGGGCGCGGAACTGCTGTCGCTTCCCGCACATGGGCGCTTCGGCAATAAACGATGTCCGAAAAAACAGCACCGCTCCCGGACGGTAACACACGCCCAGAACGAATCGGGACCGCCCTCAGCTCAGCTTAAGGGGTAAGAATTTTAGCAAGACTCCTCCCACAGGACCGCAGCCCTCAGCTGGAGAAAGCATGTCTGCAAAAAGGAGATCCAGAAAAGAAAAACGGGAGGAATATAGATTTCAGCACGGAAGTGGGAGGGAAAGCATGATCCAGAGAGGAGTAATCGACAGGAGAGAAAGGGGGGCGGACGAGGAAGTCTCGGGTCCATTTGGTTGCGCCCTCCGTTGTTCCTTAAGGACGTCAGTTCTTACTCCCTTCTGGATTTGGCTGTGGCAGCGACATTTGGCGGGGAGGCAGGAGGTGTTAGTTGCGTTCTCGTTGTATTTTCCTTGCATGGGGCTTGAGGGTCCTCGCACCTTTGCTGGAGAGCTCTCCAGCCTTTCCTCGACCACGAAGGAAACACTCTTAGAAGGCCATGTGCAATTAGATCAAGATCTCGAAGAACTTATCACTAATCAGAGGCTGACGAACTTATTATTACGGAATGTGCGTAGTTCGCTTAAGGGGGACGGCTCTGGGTCGAGAAAGTATTGGCAAAATAGGGGAATGCTGTGAAAAGGAAAACACCGAGTTTACCTACCAGCTTGCCGAGCATGCCAAAAGGTTACGGAAGTAATGTCGGGGGGAAGAAGGTAAAAAGGGCCTTCAACTCTCCAACGAAAAACCCGTGGTCAAAGTCCGAACGAATCTCCAAACTGGGGAGAAACGACAGAAAACCAAACTATGAATGACGGAGGAGGTTTAGTTCAACCAAAGATTGTCCACGTGCCAATTGGTTTTCGGGGAAGGGAAAGAAAAAACGGGGGGGACAGAAGACTGGAAAGTCGCTCATGGACCCGGGGCAATTCTACGCATACTGGTCGTTGGAAGCCTCCGTGAGGAAAAGAAAAATCGGAAGCAAAGCGCACAGGGCCGCGTAAGAGAACGGCTCGAGTTTATTGACTCCCACAGGACTACTAACATTAAGAAAGGGGGATTGCCTGAAGACCCGAAGGAGGTATAGGGGGGACCATGTGATGGCCATGCTCGCCTGTCGCCTGGAAAGTGCTGCTCGCCTCTTTGGGATGGAAGCGCATATACTAGATCGAAAGAAGTGAAAAGGAAAGAAAGGTTGGAAAACCAACAAGGTAAAAGGTATCCCTGCTTCGCCGAGGTTTCCACTGGGGAAGAACCCGGGGGGGGGGGGAAAAAAGAGGAGGACACAGGAAAAAGTAAACAAGAGAGCTGATGCATCGCCCTTCGGTTCTGTAGCGAAAGGAAAAAAGGAACATAACGGGGGAGGAAATTGCCGAAGTAGTAAAACAATTGTCCGAAGTGACGCCATCCGCCTGGGGAACGCTTGGGGGAAAAGACTGAAAAAATGCTGCTAAAAAATAGTATCTGATTCGCAGGATCACTAAAAAGCCAACGAGAAGGTCGTTAAGGTGACGTACAAGAAAAAAGAGGGGGGGAGATGGGCTGGAAAAGCTAATTGTCTTGAGGCAGATGTTAGGTCGGAATGGCGAGGCCGTCTTTCTGGGAAAGGAGGAGGCCGAAGAGATAAAAAGGACCTGAAGAACAAGAGTGGAACAAGTATAGAGCGTCGGGGAAAGAGCATCATACCGAATTACGGAATGATCAACAAAAGGGGGAAAGCTGATTTGAAGGGGAAAAGTTAAAAGCAATCGAAAAAGAAAAGGGAGGGAAAACTTGTCACCGTGGGGATCAGGGGGCTCTCACCGGGGGGAAGAGAAGGGAAGCAAACCCAGGAGGCGGAAACAACCCGGGGGGGGGGAAAAAGAAGGAGAGGGGCGTGGGGAGTCCAAAGGAAGCCAAAGTTTCCCTCTCTGACCGGGGCGTGAGGACGATTGTGGTGGGTAATATTCTACTGCACAAGCTCTCAGCGGGACCCGTTTGTATCGGCCGCATGGAGGGGAGGGGAAGCAAAACTGCCACGCGCGGATGTAAGCAAACGGGGCCCGAAAGGACGATTCTCATTTTCTGACTCTCAATCCGACTCAAGGGAGAAAAATAAAAGAAAGGGGCTGCCTGGTTCTTGCCACGCAATGAGTATCCATCTCCAAAAAAGGTCCGCGTGAAGGAGAAGCCCAGAGGGAGAAGAAGGAACCATCAGAAACCTCTTCGTAATAGGGACACTAATGGCAATTTGCGCCCATTGTGAGTCTTGGAAAAGACAAGGGGTGAATTTGTAAGAGGCGAAAGATGGGAAACTGAACAGGGTTGAAGGCAAGTCAGGTTCTGTAGTCAAGACGCCGGGCGGAAGGGTCTCGACGGCCAGATAAGGGACATCTCCTCGGAAATTACGCGCGGATAGTGACGAATTTGTTCGCAACAACCCAAGTTGGGAGGGAACCGGGGAAAGAGAAGGGCTTGCATGGGACGGGGAAGTAAGTTAAGTCGTTCGATCGAAGTCTAATGCTCGCCAGCCAAATAGGAGACGACTGACCGGAGGTCCGAGGGCAAAAGAAGGGGTGGAACAGGAAGTCTCCCTTCAGAGGATGCAGGGGTGAAGGCACTCCAGACTAATCTCCAAGGAGGAAAAAAACTCGATGGGGGAAAAACCGAGAGGAGTGCAACGCGGGACATCATGGCGTCGCACTTTGCAAAGAGCTAATTAATCGAAACGACTGTTCTCTGAAGAGGGAGGCCGTCAGAAAGCAGGAAAGCGTCGCCAAAACATGTCAGGGGGAAGCCAGAGAATTCCCAACTGCCCAAACCCCTCAAAAGGAAAAGTAACAAAACTAACATAAGACGGGACACCTAGCATCTCGGGCGCGTCGTTGGGAAGCCCGTGAGAGGGGATTTTTATGACTTGGGAAGGTGGAAGTGGAAGGGGCGGCACTTGGGGGGGGGGCAATTCCATAAGTGGAGAGACCCGAAACCCAGTCGCAGGGGGGGTCACATCCTGTGGCATCTCTGACAAGCTGGTAGGAAAACCTCGGGGTCGAGGGATTAAAAAAGGAAAGCACTGAAAAGTGTTTCAAGAAAGGTTTTAGCAGGTAAATAAAGCGAGAAGGAAGAATCGCAGAGACCGGGGAAGAATCTGTCAGCATGATTCGTGATCCGGAAAAGCATCAAGCTAGGGGGCCGTCATTCGACGGGCAGATGCAAGTCCATAACGGGTGAGAGGCTGGATCGCTAAGCCATTTGAAATGAGACTAAAACGCAAGTGATCGAATGAAAGAGCCATTGAAAGGGAACTGGGGGGAGTCAAACCGAAAAGAGCCGAATCGGAGCCTCCGCCTCATAGGGGAATGCCTTGAGGCACCCCCAGGACTTCTCCGCCAAAACGCCCGCCTGCCGGAGCAGCTGGCGCGTAAGCATCGCGGCAGGAATGAAAGCTCCAAGGAAAGGGAAAATATCGTACGAAAACAAAAAAAGGGAGATGGCACGGATTGGCATGAGCATTCCTGAAAAGAATGATTCACCGACGGGTCCGTCTGGGATAACAGGAAAGGGGTGAGCACATACAAAAGACGTCATGAGCGGGAGGACCTATTCGTGGTTCTGGCGGCATCAAGAGGGAGCAGCGGGGGCTGTTCATTCGGACATGATTTTAGTCAAAAGCCGAAGCGTCTTGTGCGTGAAGAAATCCAAAGAGTCCGAGAAAGGACTCAAAGGGGGGGGCAGGGAGATTACAGTAGATGAATAATCGAGATGCAGGCGGAATGGGCGGAGAAATATCGTTATTAACTTTATGCAAGGGGAATTTGCAGGGATAAGGGCAGAAAGACGGAGACATAAAAATAGGAAACCATAGTGCTGGAGTACCATCCTTATGACAGTCTTGTAGGCGATAAGACCAGAGGTTCATAAGGACGAGAAAGAAAACAAAAATTACGCTCGACCCCGGCAAGGCGTGTGCTGCGGTTGTCGCCAGGAATGAAAACAATAGAGGCAACCAAAAAGAGAAAAAAAAGGTGGAACATCCTCGGCAAACTGGGCGAACGACCGAACCCACGCCGAAGGGCTCGTGTGAAGCAGACGGAATCATCGGTTAGTGCAAAAGAGGGAGCGCGTGCAAAGGGTGGTAGGGATATTCTCGACCCTGTGGGGGGGCTGAATACCTTTGGACACATTCGCTCATGGACCCTGGGCGGACAGACTCATAGAATTTGGGGGTCGAGAAGATGAAAGAAGTGAACAAGACCTGGCAATGGACACGTTCTCCTTGGCTGCAGATACTACTGCCGAGGGGAACTCCCAAGGGAAGACCTGATGAGAAAAATGTTGCAAGGAAAGCATCCCTATGATCCTTGAGCTAATATCCTGGGGGGAAACGGGGGAAAGCTGGGAGGAAAAGGCACCGGGCCCTTTTCGCGGAAGATGCTCGCCTCTTGGGAAGCGCAAGATACATTCTATATCGAAAAATAAGGAGATTGGAAGGGGAGGAAAGAGGATGGGGAACGGCGGTGGACCACGGTGAGAAACTTGGGTTTTTAGTGAGCAATTCGCGTAACTATCCGCGCGGGCCAGGAAGGCAAGGGGAAATGAACAACTCTAAAAAAAAGTCGACAGAAGCGATGTTCTAAAGAACCTCTGACTACCGAAACCATATTGGGGGTATTGGAAGCCAGATTGGCTGTTTCAACGACGAAAAGGGAGCGCAATTGAAGATGTGGGGCGATTAATAAGGGAGGGAAGAGGGAGAAAGGCAAACGGAGAAGGGCTCTTAATGGGCGGTCAACTAAAAGGCGTAAAAATGGCGGAGAGAGACAAGAGAGTGGAAGACAAGGGAGGAACGATTGGATGAAGATTTGAGGTCGGGAAAATGGCGGGGGGCCGGTCAAGTCTGTCAAGGACTAAAGGGGCTGCGGCGGGGACATCCGATGGATTCAGGAGAGCGTGCTGGAAAGAGAATAAAAAGAGAATGAGAAAAAGGAGGGGAAGTCGAAAGGAGCAGATGATTACAGCACATAGACCGAAGAGAAATAACGCTGAGCAGTGGAGGGCTCCCGGGAGGAAAAAAGT
>Ga0179593_1437218_pt1 | contig 10028 bp, 13 predicted proteins | sample CZODoug2_1_08_16_FD_185931 | JGI IMG/M metagenome (GOLD analysis project Ga0179593, IMG submission 185931) | Vadose zone soil fungal communities from Angelo Coast Range Reserve, California, USA - CZODoug2_1_08_16fungal (PacBio error correction) | ecosystem: Environmental > Terrestrial > Soil >...
TGGGGGGCGGCGCGGGAGGAGGTCTCGAGCGAAAGATAACTTTTTACTGGAAAGGGGATGGGTCATACGTCTATCTGCCGGGATGAGCTAAACGCAGGAAAGTGATCCGGTCCGGGGGATTTGCAGGAGGGGAACACCGGACAAAGAATGACTCCGGGGGGGATAAGGGAACATCCCGTCGCTAGGAAAAGGAACACGCTGTTCGTGGACAGTTTCTGGGAGGAGAAGGTCGGAGAGGGTGGAAAAAAGACTTCGGGGACGGCAAGCTTCAGCGCGTTGGTACGAAGATAAGTGTGGAGTAGGTGGGGGCGGGAGATGAGTCGGGGGGAAAGTGAGGGGGGGGGGGTGGAAAGTAGGAGGAGAGGGAGATAAACGGTAGAGAGAGGGGAGAGGGAGGGCGGAGAGGATGAACGGGGGAAAAAAGGATGCGGAGAAAGAAGAGGTGGGGTCGGAGGAAAGCACAGGTAAAGAGGTGGGGGAAAGTTGGGGGGGGGGGGAGAGGGGAAGAAGGCGCGAACATGGGGGGTAAACAGGTGAGGGGGGCCGCGGAGGAGGGGTGAGATACGATGTCGGTCTCGGCAAGTTGGGGGAAGGATTGGAGCCTCCAGTGGAGGGAAGTGCTCGGGATCTTGGAAAGGGGGACCGGAAAAAGTAATTTCTAAAAAGAGGGAAGGACGAACTACGGGAATGGAGACAGATATCCTTTGACCGAGTTAGGAAGCCGGAGTGTGGAGCGACAAGCCGGAAAAAAGGACGAGCAGTCTATGAAAAGGGAAAAAGGTTGCGGCAAAGGAGGTTATGTGGGGGGGCTAACAGCCGAGAGCGGAAAAGAAACAAAGAGCATGGGAAAAAGAAAGCAGGTGCCGAAGAGAAGCTGGAGCGGGGTCAACTCAAGGGAGGGGGGGGAAGTTTCGAACAGGAGGGGGAGAAAAACATCCATCAAATGCGGCTGAGGAGCAGTACAGGAGATCAAGGGAAAGGCAGTCCGTCCTCCACCCAAGGAGGGACACCTGCCATTTCATTAAAGGGGGGGATCCAGTCAGGTAGGAAGTTCTTAGGAATTAAACTGAGTACGCGGAGAAGTCACCGAAAAACTATCCGAGCCTCTGTTCCTTCTGAAAGGATCAGACATCTTAAGTGGTCAAGGAGGAACTTCTACACTATTGTGAGAAGGCACCCAAGCAAAAAAGAAAGGAGAGGCGGGTAGTTGGTATAAGGGGGTAGCGAAGGGGGGGAATGTGGACAGAGAAGGAGCGGGTGATGTTAGGATTGGAACCAGAATTCATTGGAAAGGGTAAGTAGTCCGGGGGATCTCAAAAAATCGGCCATGGATCGGAAACCATCTAGCGGAGCTTTGGTGTCAAAGGGGGCGTTAAGACTGGCGAGAGAAAAGGAACTCAAAGAGTTAGTTGGGAGTCAAAGGGGGCAAGGCTCTGACCTAAGGAGGAATGAAGCGGAGTACACTCATCGCAACGGGGCATGGGGAAATGAGGGATAAACCTGAAAACATCTTCAGGGGGAGATGGACCGGTCTGCTGGGGAGGGGCTTTAGAGCATATGAGAACCAAAAGAAGGGACGGCCTCGGAAGCCGTTCTATACGGAAAGGAGGGACAGAACTAGACGACGCGGTGGGTCTTTAAAAAGACCCTAGTAACCCGAAGGAGGCGAGACCCGATTGATTGGGAAAGGGTTGGGGTCCACAATAGTACATTCGTTGGAGAAAAGGGAGAAATTTAGAGTCAAGTTTCTCCTCAAAGCGGGAAGGAACGGTCGATGGGAGGGTGTGGGGGGAAAAAAAAAAGGAACGATTAAGCGGGAGAGGAATGTTAGGGCGGTAGCCGCGAACGGAAGGAAGAAACTCGGGCGGGATCGCACTGAACTGTTTTGGAAAAAAAAAAAAGGGCTAGCATCTATGCTCAGGGAGAGTAAGCCTGGACATGAACGACCGGGTCAGGTCACGAACTTGGGGAGGGGCGTTCACTGGAGGGTCTGGCTGTGTTGGAAGATGGCAGGGGGAGGGGGGGGGGGCCTTTGTGAGCTGGGTACATAGGGAGGAAAAAACGGACGCGGCCGAAAAAAAAAAAAAGGAGACGAAACTTTCCATCTCTCGATCTAGAAGGGGAGGACTGACATTGAGAGGGGGGGCGAAAAGAACCTGAACGAGAAGGGCTCTACCAAATAGTCGCCGCGGTTCATCACCGGGGAATGCCACACCCGGGGGACTCGAGAACGGGTAACGTTTTATGGACCCCCACCCCCCCCCCCAACCCCCAATGACGGAGGCGTGGGAGGAGGAGACCGGGTTCAAAGGGATGAAGGATCGGCTAAAGATTGGGTGGGCCGGGGGGGACCTACGAGCGCCCGTCCGGTAATAGAAAAGAACACTGATTGAGCTACGGGGACTGGAGAAAAAGAACGCCCGAGTCGGGGGAAGGAACCTTCCCGGAGAAAGGCGTGGAGAGCGCCGGCGCCGCCAGCGTGCTCACGTCGTTGGAGGGGGGAATTCCGTTAGGCGGGCTTCTTCTCTTATCCAGACCAGACAGGCAGAAGGAACAAACAACAGAGAGCGTACGGACAGAGAAAGAGGTGAGTTGACGGGAGGAAGAAAGGGTGATCCCTCGGCCCCCGGTGTTTTCATGCTAAAGAGGGGAGAAGGGGGCAGACGTTCCTAGAATACCCAGAATAAGAAAAACAAAACACACAACAAAAGGGAGGGGGGAAATTGATTCGTGGGGAAGAAAAACAAAAAAGATAAACACGCTTGAGAGGCCAAAATAACCGAAGGTCAACCAGGACAGCAAATCGAAGCCTGCGCTAGAAAAGGAAAGTGCTTCTCATCTCAAGGGCGTGCTAGATGGTGAAGACCCTCTACAATCTCAAGGGAAAACGACCTTCAGCTCCAACTAAAGAGAGAAAAAGAAAGACCGGAGAAAAAAAAGCCCGGAGCCGAAGCAGAAAAGAAGGAGGCAGTTTGGACGAACGCCGACACAGTAGACCTTAAGCAGGGGGGCGCTGGTCGATCGACAGCAACATAACGACAACCCGGAGGGAGCTGCGAAGAGGGAAAGGCCTTCTAAGAAGTGGGAAAAAAAGAAAGTATACTTTCATCACGACCCGAGAATAAAGAACGGGAAGGGGGGGGGGGGGGGGGGGGGGGGGGGGGGTTCATGAGCAGAAGAAAAAGCACATGACGAGACGGACGCAGGTAGGAGAAATGAAGAAAAATCTTCAAACTTCCAACTAATAAGAGGGGGGGCATTTAAAGCAGCTACGTGAGCGAGGTTTTACTCACCAGACGAGACATTGGATTCGGCTCGACAGAAAGGACCTTTTACCATGTCCATACAAAGAAGCAGAAACTTTCAAAACCCTAGTGAAAAAGAACAACGGAAGGGGAGAAGCGGACAATCAACCCACCCAAAAGCCAACGGCAAGAACCGACATTCGACCGACCGGAAAAGAAAAGGAAAAAGAAAACTAAAAGTCGACCAGGAGGATTCCAAGAGAAGAAAAAAAAAGCGTCCGTGATAAGAAGAGATGCTCGACGAAAGCTATCGAAGAAGCAATGTTTTCATATAGTCCGAGTTGAATACTACCCTACTCCAGAAGACGACCCAAACTTCATGACAAACATCTACTGCGAGAATAAAAGAACTAAGAGCACGCGGGACCTCGAGGATGAGAAAAAGAGAGAAAGAGAGAAAGATGGCCTACTAGAAATCTTCTACGTTGCCAACATGCTAGGGGTCATCAATGGGTAGAGGCCTCGTCTGGGGATGGACGAATCGGCAGGGGATGGCCGCGGATAGTCCTAGAAAGGAGAAAAATGTCTACTTGCAGGGAGAACTATTTCATCAGCTCAACCGGGAGGGCGCGACCGAAGAGAAGCGAGGTTTCGCAAGAACAAGCAAAAACAAAGGGAAGGTTCTTGTGACTCAGAGAAAGTACGTTCTGGGGGTTTTCGTCGGAGGGCTCTGCCACGTCAAAAGAAAAAAAAAAACCTTTTCTGCAGCGGGGGATCTCGCCTCAGGAGAAAGCGAGGAGAACCTAAAAAACCAACTAAAGACTCAGTGGAGGACACCTGCCGGGGTGAGATAAAATCAGAATCAATCATCAAGCTACAGGGCTAAAATGAAATCCTATTGAATTTCCTAGAAAGGCACCCCCGCAGGGGAAGAGATACCATGTGGCAACACAGGCGGTTCCGGACGAAATACCAAATAACCTCCTCTAACGTGGGGTCTGTGAGGACACAAGACAGAGTAAGAACGACGTGGAGGACGGAAACGGAGAGCGTGAAACTTAAGAGGGATTCTTAGGGAAGGGATGTACGTGGCGTTTTGTGGGGAAAGGCCTGATGAAGTTTCAAAACTTCTTAATCGCAGAGAGTCCCCCCATGTCCTGACTGGCCGTGGCCGCAGTGGTGGAGGAGGGGGGGCGGCAGTGAGAGGGGGTAATGTACTCTAAAAAGAGAGAAGTTGAAGGGGCAGGGACCCTTCTACCATACTGCGAAAATGCAGGCGGACCTGCAGGGAACTCTAGCCGGGCAGAGGTCTGCGGCGCCGCTTCTGCTGATGCAATGAGACTGAGACACTGTGCTGCTCTGTCAGCAGGGACATCGAGTTTCCTGTCACGACCCAAACAGCCGCGGGCCTCCATTGAATGAAGGGAAGTCTCTTTGACAAACCTAAGGCAATCGAATGCGAAAAGTCATCTCGGGCAGGAAGCGTCCTCCACGTCGAGGGGGTGTCGAGTCTCAGAGCGTAAATGGGGGCGCCGACAGGAGGAGATCTATCAAAAACAAGGCGGCACATGACTATTCACATCAAAGAACCCAAGGGGGGAGCGCTTAGAGGAAAAAAGCTTCAAAAGGCCATCATCTCCGGACAACGAGGTAAAAGGGGAATGTCATAAGCTCCTAAGAGGGTTCTCAGATGTAGGCAGTAGTAAAACCACTAAAATTCCAGGGTAGAAAGAGAAGAGAAAGGGTTCACTTCGACTAGCGAAATACGAGAAGGACATTTCAGGTGTTCGCCCACCTCCACGAAGAACCAAAAAAAAAAGGAAAGGTGAGCATACAGAGATGAAAAGAGGGAGCACCTCCTGACACAAGCCGGTCATAACGGTCAGGAGCCCGATGCCTGCGACCAGCCAAAGTCTCAGAGAACACAACAACTGGAAAAGGTAAGAAAGAATTTTGGCTCAGCTGGTATTAGGTATCTACGGAAAGATAATGGTCCTTGACCGCTGGTGCGACGAGGGGGAAGTGATTCGGGTCATGAGGCTGACAGCCAGGAGGAGGGACATCAGGGAGTTGGGGACGGAGGCTAAGAAAAATAAGGGAGAAGATCAAACAGGTCGCTTAAGAGCCATCGGAGAGAGACATACGGGAACGCTCTTTTGCTAAAGAGGGGAGGATGAAAGTGGTCCTGTGCGCAGGTCCCTGAGCAGAACCGCCTTCGGTAGTAGAGGAGACAGGGTCCGTTTGGACAAGGGAGAGCGAGGGTGGGGGGGGGGACCTTCGGCCGCAATTTGATACGAACAGATCGGTCATGCTGAGCTGGGAAGGGCATGGCGGCGCTCACATTTTCGACAGGGATAGGGATCTCGTAAAAATCGTAGAATGTAGCACAAAGAGCAGTCAAGAGCGCTTCACATACGAGATAATAACGTCTTGCTTCAAGAGGGGGTTTTTCATGGAGACGGAAAGGGGAGAGGCCAGTGAAAAGAAGGAGACGGTGTGGTTTTCCCAAAAGGCGGGTACAAGAAGAGACAGGAGAACATACCAAGTAGCAATAAATTGGCAAATAAGGGAAGCAGCAGACTGGGGCGGGCACCTGAGGGAAGGGGAATTTCGCCACAGGAGGGTACGTGACGCCATATACCTTGTCTTAGTAAGAAGTACACCCTCTAGCTGCCGCACTAGCAGCAGCGAGAAATGCAAGTGACATGAAAAGGGGGGGGGGAAAGTCATTATTACGGAGTTGAACGAAAGTTAAGAAGAGGGAACTTTATATAAAACGGAAAAACAACAGGCAAGAGAAAACAGCCCCCGTGATGGGGAAGCGTCTGAACGCTTCACTTTTCACAGTCTGACCTTGGTAAAATTCTTGCAGGACGGTCTCTTGTGGCATCAGCACCCAAAAACGGGGTAGGAGGTATTTATTAAGAGCGGGGGGGAAAGGCACCGGGGGGGGGGGGCTGGTGAACAGGGGCCACCGCGGATTTGATGGTAGTCACTTGGATTCTCAGATATCATGACAGGTCTCCGTACTGATGAAGGAGGAGGAGATCCATGTACTCCATTCGATTAAGCGGGAGTTCAAGGGGAGGGAGGTTCCGAGCTCCTGCGGCTCTCTGACCTGCAGCAACAGGGTCATTCTTTGGAGGACGGGATCATGCCTTTCCGACTGACGAAAGTCCTGAGTAAACCCTCCCGCAGGAAGGGGGCTTGTGGGGGGGGGAGGAGGGCGAACTTAAAAGGCAGGCCTCTGACGAATTCCTGCGCCGGGACGTCTTTGTGAAATGCGGTACTGCGCCCCCAGACGCAGCCGAATGGCGCCTCTCTCTACTGATCCTATCCAATCAAGGGAGGGAGAGAAAACGGTTATGGGAAAACCTTACAAGAGGGCGGCGGCGAAACCCGGGGGTTACCTCGGACGGGGGGGGAACACTATGAGAAAGCCGGAAGAATGAGTTTAGTTCCTCTCGGAATTGAGTGGCGTAGGCGGGCGGCAATGGGGTAACAGGATTCAAAAAGAGACGAGACCGATTGGGAGTAGTTTGGTTCGGGTCAAAGAGAGCCAGGACTTGGCTTTCGGCGCTCAAATTACTCGTGAAAGGATATCAGATAGGAAGATCTATTGGTCGGGACCCCGGGGGGGGGGAATGACGGTGAAACAGCGCAGAGGGGATGGGTCGGGGACTTGAGGGAGGTAGGTTCTTGCTAGTGGCTTGAGGAGTGTTCCTTCCGGGTCAAAAAGAAAATGAAAAGGGGAAACGACGCGGTCGGAAGAAGGGAGAGGACCGTAACCGGCAGAGCTCTGGTGATAAATCTAAAAGTCAGGAAGGCGGATGGGTGAAGAAAAAAAAAAACTGGAGGACCTCTCGTCTCCCATGGAAACGATTGGCGGCTGAGTAACCACCCAGGTAGGAGAAAAGCCCTGGGAGTGAAGTAGAGCGCGGTCGGTTCTAGAGGCAGGATGAAGGACCGGAGTTGGAATCCTGGTCCTATTATCCATGATGTCCTTAAAGCTAGAGGTTCAAGAGAAAACTCGACAATCGGGGGGGTACGCTGCCGGACTTATTCTGTAGAAGAGACCATCCCGAGAGAGAAGTGTGAACCCAAAAGTGGCGTCGAAGACAAGTCGCGGTGAGCGCGTTGGGGGAGCCGGCGGGAGGAGGAGAGAGAAGCGCAGTGATCAAATTAGAGGGAGGGAACATCCGACCAGGCATACCTGAAGTATGGAGTACGGAAAATCAACTAAGTTCTAAAGGGTCGTTTGATGTAAAATAGTGCCAATGGGGGATAAAAATGGTCTCCGTGCTATTGTGGGGGGGGGGGGGGTTGGTGGGGGGGGGGGGTTGGGGTTTGGGGGGGGGGGGGTGGTTTTGTGGGGGGGGGGGGGGGGGGCTTTTCACTGATTATAATCGCCATCAAAAGGAAAAAAAAAAAAAACACGTAGAGAGGAAGAGGAAGTATTCGTGGAGAAGCGGGCACGTATCGAGACCCCATCGGGAGGATGATCCAATCCGCTGAGACCATAACCGCCAATCGAACACGCCGAAGTAGACTGGCTTCAACTCGAAGAGAGGGCCTGGGAGGCGTCTAGTTCAAAGGAGAGCGACCGGCATCCGCTACAGGGAAAAGCCTACGGCACCAACGCAACCTAAGAAAAAAAACGAATCAAAGTGAGGAGGAGGCCGGAGAAAGTCTGGAGAGCGAAGATTCTAAAGCCGCACCAGTCCGCAACCACTAATGACAGAATGCAAGGGAGTAGGAGGAAGGGATTGGAGGAAGCGTGCACGGCAACAAATCTCAGACTTTCAGAACGGACACTAGAGAAAAGGGAGAGGCACGCTGAGTACAACGGTCTCTACCTAACCGCACGAAAAAGGTCAGTTGATACTAATAGGGACTTAGAAGCGTCGAATAGCATTGTGCTAAGCGAGCGTTAGGGTGTGTTTGTAGAGACAATACTCCAGGGGGATCTCAAAAGAGAGCTCTCCTTGGGGCCATGTACGAGAAATAGGGAGGGAGGGGGGGCTTCTTTACAGCACCGCAATACCAAGAGAGCTCCAAGCCGCCCTCGGGACCGGGTCCCGCAAGAGAACGACCGGACAAGATGGATGAAACATGAGTTCAAAATAGAGGAGAAGTCATAGGAATGGGGGAGCATAATTGCTCTCCTTGAATAGGAAGCTTCAATAAACACCAACACCCCCCCCCCCTCGGGAGGGAAGAGATTAAAGGGTTAAGAATGACCTCAAGCTAAGAGCGTACACCTCCATCAAACGAAATGGACATCGAAGCGGGAAGAGACAGCATATTACTTCTGCCTCGAGAAGGAAAATCTCAAAAAGGGGAAGTGGAAAATACTTGACTAAGAGACCAACAAGGTTGTCGAGGAGAGGTTAAAATCGGATTGTCCACGAAAGAAGAATAGTCTAGATCTGGGATGTCGACGGAATACGTCGCAGAAAGCCCATGAGAGTCGGAGGGTGTGCGGACAGTTAGGGTAGGATCCATGCTCATCCTAGGACGGGCTGAGATCAGGAAGGGAAAGTGGTCGCCATAAACAGTTAGGCTTGCGTGGTCATATACTTAGGAGGTAAAAGAATGGTGGGGTCTGGAATTCGACTCGCCGGGATATTTACGCTGAAGGTCCGACTAGACGTAGAGAGCGACCCCTACCCAAGTCTAGCTCAATCTCCTCTAGTAAGTAAAGGGCCTGGGGTCCCCGCGCTCATCAGCATAATGAAGGCAATATTGCCTAGACTATCAGACCGCCGCGGGAGTACTTTTCAACAGCAAGGTCTGGCCCGGCAACGACTCAACAGGGTGAAGACGTATACGTAAGAAAGACTTTAAAATTGAAAAAAAAATTTTGAAGACGGAGACTAAAACTAGAAGGGGAAGCGAGAGACGGCTGTGGTGGTTAGGGTGGTAGCCAGGACTCATGGCTTTTTTTTGTTTGCACCCAGGTTACCTGAGAGCTATGAAGGGACCATTTGCCTGAACTGGCAGGGTTAGAAGGTGGGGGGGGAGACGTAAGATTCCGAGTCTGACAAGTACGGAATGCCTCCAAAAGAAGAAAGGTCGATTGGGGGGACCGTCGACCCTGTTGAAAAGGGCCCTCCAGGAAATGCCTTTCAGCAAGAATCAATGGCACCTGCAACGGCTAAGAGGCTACTTTGGAGCTGGCGCTGAGGCTGGCCGGTGGATTTAACAACCTTACGGACCAACGTCCCTATGAAAAAAGGGCTCGAGCCAGGAAGGCCGGGACGGCGAGGGACTTCTCCAATCGGGAAAGAAAGCGCCGGGTCTCTTCCCCTGGTGAAGGAGAGGACTGCTCAGGTTACACGGGGGGAGGAAGAACCGAGGAAAATCAAAAACACCTTCACATCGATGAAGAAAAAACTTCGGTATCCGCATGTCGTAACACAAGATACCTACGGAAGACATCTTGCTGGGTTATGGCAGGAGGCAGCACTTCACCCCCGAGCAGCTACTTTCCAACAACAGACACGCAGGAAGGAAGCCGGGGAAACTATACCGATTTCCCTGGGGGGGAACATCATGGGGCATCGAAGAAAGGACCAACTCACCTGATTCACAAAAAGCAGGAAAGTTGACTCGCCACGTCGCTAAGCAAAATACGTAAATAAAGGAGGGCGGGGTTTCTCTCCACCCCTCTACAACACGGCCCCTAAAAGAAAATGGCATCTAACTAAGCCATAGGTCTACGGCTACACACCTCAGGACGTTCCTGCCTTCCGAGCAGGTGGGGACAGAAAAAACGAAAAG
>Ga0179593_1508739_pt1 | contig 10028 bp, 9 predicted proteins | sample CZODoug2_1_08_16_FD_185931 | JGI IMG/M metagenome (GOLD analysis project Ga0179593, IMG submission 185931) | Vadose zone soil fungal communities from Angelo Coast Range Reserve, California, USA - CZODoug2_1_08_16fungal (PacBio error correction) | ecosystem: Environmental > Terrestrial > Soil >...
AAATAGGACGAGACGTGGCTATGGGGGGATTCGATTCACATAAAACAGGGGAGGGAACACAAAAGCGAAGTCATGAAAAGAGACGGAGATAAAAAGCGAAAAAAACAAGCTGCGATTAAAAGAACGGCATCAAACAGCGGTCGATACCAGATCACGAATCTCTAGGAAAAACGCAGGAAGCGAAACCAAAAAACGGCCATCTTCCATGAAACGTGATAAAAAAGAAGAACAAAGGGAAAGGAACAGAACCGGACTGAAAAACCAGAAAGAAAAACGCGAGAAACTCAAGAAAGGGAACGCAATCATCGCGAGGACGGAACAGGGACAAAGTTATCAAAAAAATCAAGGGGGGAGGGAAGAAAAGTCTGAAGGAAAAACAAGAAAAGAGGAAAAAAAAGTGGGTTGAAAAATCAGGGCAATTTAAGGTCGAACACTATGCGTCCCTTCCTGCTTCAGAAAACTCGCTCAGGATTAATATAGGACAAAAAAGACACGCAAAAAAGAAATCCTAGAAAAATAGGAAGGAAAATACAAAAGATCGGTTGAGAAAGAGGACAAACCAAACAAACCAACTCTAATTTTCAAAAAAAACCACGATGAGACAGACGCCTCGGGGAGGAGGGAACGGGAGATTCTGTGAAAGAGAGGAAAAAAAACCTCTCGTATTAGAATCATCAGATTGGGGAATTTGGTCCCCGCTTAGGTAAGTGGGGAGTATGGGGAGATAGGTGGTAGGAAGGGTCCTTGTTGGGAGGGCTGCCAAGTGCCAAGGAGGGGTGACGCGAAGAAAGAGCACTGAGTCTGGGTCATGTTCTGAGGAAAGATGGACGGACTAGCCTGAGGACTTCAAAAAGCCTTCTGAGAAATTCAGCAAAACAGAAAAGGAAGAAGAGAGAAAACGGACAGCTGGGAGTGCGTGGGGTGTTTTAGCACGGTAGGAGGAAAATGTGGGGGGCAGCTTCAGTTACCTGCGGTAGGGCTCTTTCTTCTAAGGGAATAAGAGGGTTGGTGGAGGAGCAATGGTTTGTGTTAGTTTAGTGGGTGTAGGCATGGTTTAGAAATATTGGGTAGGGTTAACAAAATTCTCGGGGGGGGGTGGGGGGCGGGTAACGCCTTGGAAGGAGGGGAAAATCTCGTTGTCATGTTACGGGGGGAGGTTTGGGGGCCAAAGGAGAGTGTAAAAACAATGCTCGAGAGGCCCGGACTGAGGCTGGGGGACAGGTCTGAAAGACTAACCGGACGGCTCACATTTATTCTGAAAACAGGGATCAGTGGTGGTTTTTTTTTGGGGGGGGGTTGCAGCGGTAGACAAAAGCGGGGGGGGCCAGTTGTGAGCACACGTATTATTAGTGGGGGGGGGTGTCGTTACCAAACCGGTTCTAGAACGAAGAGAAACCAGTGCTCTACTACACGGAGAGCCGGAACACACTTACATAAATCTGAGGAAGGAAGGGAAAAAATGGGCATTGAGGCCCTGGATCGGTGGAAAATCATTCGCCGCTTGTATCGCACCAATAACAGCGTCGCAGCTCCAACCTGGGAAGGGTCTTTACGGGCAAGGGAAAAAAAATCAGAAAATAAAACGGGCAAAGGAACTATGAGCTCCAAGAAAGCGCTCAGCGGCAGAGTGTGAGTAATCCTTGGTGAGGGTCAATTGGGAAAGCAAAACAACTCCAAACGCAACCAGCTACAAAAAGAAAATGATCAGACACAGAAACAAAAAAACAAAAGAGGAGGAAAAAACGACCGAAATTCAGATTAAACCAGCACGGGGGGGGGGCGGGGAGGGGACTGCGGAAAATTGCCTCCCAAAAAAAAAAGCTTTTGGAACAAGACACACAACAAAAACAACGCCACTCGTGTGTAGACGTCTGGGACAGAAACCCGTGCCGTTGACAAAAAATCAAAAAAAAGTACAATAACCGTAGAAAATTTGCAGCCCGCGCAGGGGGGAAAAAGGTTGGTGGAACAATCTGGGTAAAGGAGGGGCTAGGATCCATTGGCAAGAACAACATTTGGCCCATGGCTAGGGCAAGGGAACGGGGGCAAAAGGTCCAGATAAGAGGGGGAAGAAGGGGAGTGTGGTTTGTGGAGAGCAATAACACGCGGGGGTCGGCTGGGGGGGGTGCTAACGCGCGTCTGATATATAGGAAGTAAACGGGACCGAAGGAAGAAAACTTCCGCATGAGAATCTTGACCAGGAAACGGTAAATCAAAATAAAGGGAAATGCACAATTACGTCTCCGGCAGCCTAAAGCAGAAAGAAGAGTGAAACAAGGAAACAGGCCAAAGTTAGAGAGATGGAGAAGGGACAAGGTGCGTTTACCTTACGATGAACCATCTGTTGACCAGGAAACACCAATCTCAGGAGTGAGCAGCAAAACTCGAGGTAAACAGCTCGATAACCCTGCGAACGCGGCATCTTCACAGATCAACGAGGGTAAAAGACTAACGCTGCAAAAAAACCTTGAACATCTTAACGTTTGAAGAACAAAAGGGGAACATTCAATCAAAGAATAAAGACAACTGAGGGATGGTAAGGGGACCCGGGAGGGGGGCAGTTGTCGGGACGGCCGTCGGCGCGGATTGGGAGTCGTACAGCTTGGGGCGAGAACAACAGGAAATGGAGGTGAGGCGGAGGGGGGAAGGGCGTGAAAAATATCTCTGGGGGGGGTGGGGGGGGGTGGCTGCAACCTGAGTGTTAGAGCATGGCGAAGGCAGAGACACGTTAGACTGGACAACCATGAAAAGAAAAGGACAACAAACCTAAAAAAAAACAGGAAAGAGGGGCGTCAAACTACCTGAGGAAAGGAACCTGAGACTCTAGTTCACGGCTTGGGTTGTACCATCGAGTCGGGGGGACGCTGGGTTAAGGGGTTTCGCGGTTTGAAAGAGATTAGCAAAAAAACAAACAAGAAATGAAATGCAGGCCTTGGCCTCATCCGAAACGAACAGAAAACGAAGGGAAAACGCGGCTTGTGCAACAGGATCTTCATCAGAAGATCGTAAAAGGGGACATGAGAAAACAACACACTAACTGCTTGAGAATTGGGAAAAGAAGAGGGAAAAGCTCCGGTTGGGCGCACTGGAGGCTGAGTGTTCTTAAAACACAAGGAGGGAAAAAAAAAAACGAGAACCGCAAATGGAAATCTGTCGACATCCGGTCCACGTCAATGGGGAACAAACAGGTTTATGCTTGGATTGTCCCAATAAACAGGGGCCTAGAGCGAGGTGCGAAGAAACCGGAGACGAACCAAAGGAAGAAAAAGTCAAACAGAAAGACTGCCGAACCTCTCTATGGGCGCAAACCAGGGAAAACCAAAAAAGAAGGATAATGCAAAAGGGAAGATAACACCCTCGTAATCTCCATAACGTCCACCGAAGAAGACAAAACAACACAAACACACGGAACAGGAGGAAAAACGTTAGAGACAAGATGAGGAGAGGGAGCGTACGCGGGTACTGGGGGACGGGAAGGGGGGGGGGGGCAACAACGGGGGGGGAAAAAGGGGGGGGTAGGGGGGGGGGGCGGGCAGAGAGAAACAGGGGGGAACAGAGGGGTGGGGGGGAGGGGAAGGGGGAAGGGGGGGCGAGGAGGCGGAGGGGGGGGGGGGGGGAGGGGGGGAGGGAAAAAAGAGGGGGGGGAATCGGGGAGGAAGGACCGAAACCGAAAAACCTAAAAAAATTAAAGACAATGGGTGGGGTAGGCACCGGGTCAAGAAAGGTTTTGGCGTCAAATTCGGTAAGGGGATTTGAACGAGTACGTCAATAAAGGCGAAAAAAAAAAACTAATCTCGCAAGCCCAAAAGCAAACGAGGCAAACAAAAAACATCAGACCCCGGGGAGGAAGGACCAATTTTAAAGGAAAACCGAATCAGGCGGCACGCATGGTGCGAAGAGCCGAGGCTAAGGGCGGGCGAAGGGGCGCAAAGCGATGCGACAGTCGGCGGAAGAAAAGCGTGTATAAGGCTGGAGGGGATTTTACGGGAGGGGGGGATGAATGGAAGAAAAAGAAGGGGAGGGGTCGGTGGTAGCTCTGCGTGAAAGGAAACGGATGACGGCCAAGACGAGAGGACAAAACTGTATGACACAAGCTCAAGGAAAACCGAATCCCTCGGAAAAAACAGAAGGGGAACAATACGGAGGGGAAGGAAGAGAGTATGGCAACCACATTTAGAAAACGTCTCGGAAGAGACTAGGGCCTGAGGGCGGGTGTTCAGGGGAGGGATAGCAGCAGAAATGGTGGGCTGCTCCACAAAAAGACGGACCAATCCAGAGAGAAAAATTTTGGCGGAAAAAGAAAAAAGGGCTCGCACAGGAGAGAGAGGATGATCAGGGGGCGTATACCGCATAAACGACGGGAGGAGCTCAATCGAGCACAGAAAAGGAGGAGATCCGGGCAGGTATTCTGCATGTCCTGGTGGGACAAACGGTTCAGGAAGGGACTCACAGATCGTGCTCAGTACTACATAAGAACAAGTGGGGGGGAATCAGAGTCTTTTCCTCGACCGGAGTAAAAAGAGCGCAGGTTGATAGGTGAAAAAGAAGGGAAGGGCAAGATTATCCGTCCGTACGAGGGACCTACAGAAGAAACCGCAACAGGAAGAGAAGAGAGAGGAAACGTCGTCTGAAAGACAAGGAGGACCTCAAATTAGAGAAGTGAATCACCCGACACACGATAACACCGTGGAAAAAAAACTTTCATAAGACAAACCGTCGACAAGAAGGAGACAGAAGCTGCCCTAAGCCTTTCAGAGCGCAATAACACGATCGTGAGGGGCAGAGAGACTAACTGCGTCATTCGCGACAGGGGCAAGTGAGGGGGATTTAAACTCTCAGCCAAAGCGATATAGGGGGGGAAAAAAGACGAAGGAAGTGCGCGGCGCCAACTGAGAACCGGTCTTGATTTCCGTAGAAGCAAACAGGAATCCATCGTCTAAAAGAAAGACTCAGTATCAGAAAAAGAAGTTGTTGTCGTTCATTGACGCAGTCCATTCACCGAACGCTGGCTGTTAAGGGGGGAAGGGTAGGGGGTGCGGTCTCAGACCATCCAACGAAGCGGTAGTGAAGGGGAAAGTGGGGAGAGGGGTTCGGTGGACGCGGGGGGGGGGCGAGGAGTGATCCACATGGCGCCACGACTTTTGCCGCCTGCGCGGGCATCGTGGAATCGTCTGGGAAGAGAAGAGATTGCCGGGGGCCAGATTCTCAACGGATAAAAAAAGCGCTAAAAAATCAACTCAGTGGGTGTATGGGGGGGGAAAGGGCCTGGGATTTTCGAGGGGCGATAGCACGGGAAGGCGGGAGCGGTTTCAAATGCGAGCCGCCCGAATCACCTGCTCGGGAATGAGGCGCGCATCCACTTCAAGGGGGAGCATGGGAACGGCGTGGGTGTGAGGCAAAAGATGCGTAACTGGGGAATCGCCGGTTGGGTCGGGGCGGTAAGGGCATGCCTTCAACGGCTCTTCTACGGTGCCGGGGAGTGTGATCAGAATAAGGTGAGAGAAAAGACAGGTCCGTCGTTCAGACGCCAGGACAAGCAGGGAGGGGGCGGCCAATAATAAGGGGGGTCTGGGCGGAGGAAAAGAGTGGGACCTTCGGGGTTAACCCCCCCACAGCGAGTGAAGCACCTCACCGCAGGGTGCAGAAAAGGGCGGGCGGACATGGGGACAGGTCATCAAACAAATGACGCGCAGCGAGAAGAATCGCAGACGAGCACGCACCGGATGACGCTGCCACACATGGAGAAGGACCTTTGACGCACAAGGAAAAACCACAGAATAAAGCAACACAGACGCTAGGACGGGATGAATCCGGCAAGTGTGGAAAGACGGAGACGTCTTCCCTTGAAAAACCTGATCACGACGCGGCGATTAACTGGGCGCGTCCAGAATGGTGAAATGGGGGGGGGGGGGGGCGCAACCGCTGAGGGGGAAAAGGGCTGGGGGGGGGGGGGGGGGGGGGGGGGGGGGGGTAGAGGTGGAGTTTGGTCTGTGTATTTCGGGACCTGGGGGCGCTCATAAGGTAGAATTCCACTCCCGCCAAAAGACGCCGCAAGAACGCGGGTCACGGCTTGGGGCCGAAAGTCTGGGGTCCCGAGATATTCACGAAGTTCCGCGGTTAAAATCGGCCCTTGAGTTTGGCGATCAAGCTGGTCCCAAGAGCAAAGCATCCTGCAGGAGCCCGAGAAGGAAGTTGAAACAGGGAATCTTCGCTAAGCACCCACTCGGAGAACTTTTGAGACGCGCCCACTGCTTGAGAAGTTGCACCACCCGCCGCTGAAAGAGGGAGCACTGGCGGTGCTGAAAGTTATGCGAGAGCTTTTGACGGCCCAACGTCCCCCTTTCGATGTAAGGTAACCACGACAAATGGAAGCCTGATTTTGTGGGGGGTCGCGTCCGGGAAGACGAGACAGGATTGGAAATAAATTGAGCTGGGAAGGAACGTCAAAAGGGGAAAAAAACGGGGGGGGTCGAAAGCGACGCACACCAATGCGCGACTGCCAGCAGCAGACAGCTCGTAGAATAGCCAGAACTCTCTCCTCATCCTCGCAAAAACAAATGGGGGGGGCTACTCTGGTAGTGGGTGGGGGGGGAGTTATGGGCGGGGAGGGAGGAGGAAAGACAGTACCGCAAGGGGTGGCTGGACAGCGGTCCGAGGGGTTAGTCACTAATCTCTGGACTACAGAGTTTTGACGGCAGTCGGGGACGTGGTTGGTTTGATGGGGCATGCAGCTTGGGTCGTATGACGGGGGGTCGGGGGGGGTGGGGGGGATGGTGCCGAATCGAGCTGAAATGCGGACTCAAGACAAAAGGCGTGAATGTGGCTGGGTCCATGTGCTCGCGGGTGGACGAGGGACTACCTATCCAAAAAGCTGGGCCTTTGGGAAAAAAGAACCGCGACAACAAAAACAAACAAGCAAAATGCGACAAAAAAAAAAAAAGTGTAGCAAATCTCAAAAAAGGGGAGAGCGTTCGAAAAGGCATGATTACTCAGTTGTGCTGAGATCAGGCATGAAAAAATGCGCTCGCGGGAACCTGAAGGGGGGGGGAAATGCATATGAAAAGGAGCCAGAAGAGAGCCTACACGAAAAGAAAAAACTTGGGATAGAGGAAGAAAGACAACAACTACAAAACAATTGGCAACCAGCTTGACATAGCGGAACGTCGAGGCGCCAGGGCAAACAAAAGCGTTATAGCGCGACCGCAGGGGAAAAGGCTCAAAAGGAAAAGATAAAATAGCCAAGAAGCCGGTGGTGCGTCAATAACCACCATTGGCGCACAGAATCGCCGCGGAGGGGGAGAGGGGGGACTCGGATAAAGAAAGACGGACAGAGAAGGAAGAATAGCAAAAAAGAAGCGTAAGGGCATACAACGCGAGGATTCAGACAGTGACTGCGAGCAGGATTGGACAGTCCGGTGATCAAAAAAGGATTATAAAAAACAAGAAAATAGCGAAGGGGGGGGCAGAGAAGTCAGAAAAAAAGCACTTCAGCACTCGTCCGAAACACAAAAAGAGGGGGCGGCCGCAAAAAAAACAGAAGTACCAGGCTGAAGGTCCAACGACTGGTGGCTTTAGAAGCAAAAGGGCGTAATGGTGAAAAACGCAGCGGGAAGGAAAGGCACGAAAACGATCAAAGTCAAGGAGAAAAATTCAGTGGCCGAACCCTCGGCAATAAAAAAAAAAAACCGAATACAGTAACTGCCTCAAGGGAAACACGGCTGAAAGAACGACACTAACCATCGCAACGAAAAAGGTAAATTAAACCAAACAGGGAAAAGAAAAAACAAGGGCGGGACAGACTGGGCGTAACATAGGGACGGTGGGAAAGCAATGAATGCCTTCGAGAACAGACTACTCGACCAAAAACCGGTAAGGAACAAAAACGCAAGATCCAAAAAAAAAAACAACAAAAGCAGGAAGCAAAGGGACAGTCCCCGACTTCGGGAAGTGGGTAAAGTCTGAAAAGATCAATGGGCGGACGAAGTCATGGGCAAATTCCGAGAAGATCGATAAACCGACCCCACATATCCAGCTGGTATCAAAAACCAAAGAGGCAACGGCGCGGCGGAAAAAAAAGGCGAGTCGTTGGGGCAAACAGGGAAAAAAGCTTGCAAAGAAACACTCAGACACATAAAAGAAAAAAAGTCAGACGCAAGCAAAAAAAAATCAAAGTATAATGTGGAAAACAATTGAAAAACCAATGAAAGAAAACACAACTCGGCTGAAAGGAAAATGAATAACAACATCAGCAAAAAAAAACACACAAAGGGGTGAGGAGGAGGGAAAAAAAATAATGGAAAAGGTTACTCATACTCAGAAAGAATAGGCTAAGCAGGGAACGACCGAACCAAACGGATTTGAGCCTGCCGCATAGAACTCAAAGTGCGAAAATAAGGTACACAGAAGAGCAAGCGAGTCCGGGGGAAGCGGACACAAATAAATGCAGACAAGGTAAATCAAAAGACCAAAGTACGAAAATCGGTGGCAGGACAGAGATCTTTTGGGATCGAAACGAAAAATGCTGAATACGCGGGAGCGAGTCGCACCAATCCGAAACAAAGGAAACAAATGTCTCGAGAGGTGGACAGTCCAAAAAACCAAACTAGTGGAAGGGGGAGAGGACTGTCTTTAATATAAGGACAGCACACGCAGCTCATGTGTCGACCGGGAGGTCAAAAATAAGTCGAAGGCAGCCGGCAAGCAAGAAAGAAAGGGAACAAAAAAAACTGGAGAAAATGAAACTGGTGAGTTGACAAACATCAAATAAATTAAAAAAAAGTCAAAGGGAGCAGCCGAAGGGGGTGGAATAAGCTCAGAGGATTAGCCGGAGCAAGAAAGCTTTCATAAAAATAATGCAATCGACGGAAACAGAATGATAAGGGCGCACAAGCGGTAATCACTAGGGAAAAAGAAAAAAGACGCAGTGGGAGGAGAGCAAAACTTCGCAAAAAAAATAGAAAACCCAGGTGAGAGGAAGGCTACCAAAGTACCTCGAAAAATCAGCACGCGTAGCGGGCAGAAAACGAGTCCACCCTTTAGCACTAGAACGTGCGACAACAGGACCAGGAGAAAAAAAAAGAAAACTGAACTAAAAGAAAAAAAAAGGCTAAAACAGCGTCAAGAGCGAGCGGTGAGAATGGACTGAATAGAAAAAAAAAAATTATGCGAGCAAGAAACCCCTTAACAAAATCACGACGCTATAGATCTGTGCGACGACCAAAAAAATCATGGGGTCGATCGAAAAAAAAATGGGGGGGAATCTGGACAAGGAGGGGACGCAGCCGGGATGCCTTATAAAAGACAGATGTGGGGGACGGCACAGGATTGAAGCTCATACCAATGTCTATCTTCAAAAAAAAATCGAACCCGCGATCGAGATCGTTCACGGCTATGAAAATCGAAAGCGGAGGGGTGGCAAGAAGGAAGCGAACCAGAAAAAAAAATTTGACCAAAGGAAGCGGGAGGGATGCAAGAAGATCACAACGCGAAACTGTGAAGACCCGGACTAGACCTCCAAAAGGGGGGTGAAATTGGCGCACAGAGAAGGAGGAAGACACACATGAAGAATCAAGCACGGACCAGAAAGAAACGCGCGAGCACTGATGCTAAGACCGAAAAGTACTCGAGAAGCTTTCGTGCACTGGGGGCGATGAGGTTCTGGGTGAGCGGGTGGGATTCGCCCAAAAGCCCAAAAATCGAGTCTTGAAAGGACACCGAAAAAGAGCAGAAAAAAAGGATTCTGTTAAAAAACGAAGGGGCAAACCCGACAGGGGGGGGGGGGAGGGAAGAGGGGGGATCGCAATCTTATTGACAAGGAAAAAAATGACTACATGACGAAACAAGTGGGAAAGAACATGGGAGCGTGTCCCCAAAAACCCAAGGCCCTCCCCCCCCCAGCCAACGAAAGGAAGAATAACCCCGGGGGGGGGGGTAAACAGAGAAGAAAAAAAAAAAAGAAAAACAAAAAACCCATCAATTGATACGTACAGCCCATATGCACAACAGCAGATCCACGTCTAATAACTTCT
>Ga0179593_1639139_pt1 | contig 10028 bp, 19 predicted proteins | sample CZODoug2_1_08_16_FD_185931 | JGI IMG/M metagenome (GOLD analysis project Ga0179593, IMG submission 185931) | Vadose zone soil fungal communities from Angelo Coast Range Reserve, California, USA - CZODoug2_1_08_16fungal (PacBio error correction) | ecosystem: Environmental > Terrestrial > Soil >...
CATGAGACAAGTCTCTGTGTCGCAATCCATTTCGACGCGAAAATTCCGAAGTTCGCCCGAACGAACTGCGCTGCGCGCAGAGGAAGAACAAGCTTAGAGAGAAAGCGCTTGTTTCGTGGATAACCCACGAGGGCACGAACACATAGTGCGCTACGCTCTCGTATGAGTAAAGCGGCCGGAAAATTGGACATCAACGAACCGAGATCCGCAACTAATTAGAAGGGAGACCCGATTTGGACAATGCGGCGAGGGGTCGGGGGGGAAGTGCATCTTGCAGTTGGAAAAGAAAATACGGCGAAATTCCACATGCCGATTTCTTCCACAGTGGGGATGGGACTCTACACTCAGGCCAATCAATGCACACAAAAGGAAGAAAGAACACCTTGCTCCGTCCAACCGAGTGGGATCGGACAAGCTGACCTCCTCTCGGGCAATCTTCGGGTTGCGGCGACGGAAAGGGGGGCGGCTACGGTGGTTTCGGATCCTCGGCAACAGCTGGAGTGTGGTCGCGACATGAAGGTAACAGGTCCAGACCTGACACAAGTAATCTTGTCTTGAGCGCAATCAGAACAAGGGGATAATATCGTTAAAAGTGTAGGAGAACAAACTCTCAGCCGATGCTCGAACGCATTCGCGTAAGTCGGGAAGATGGGCTTCAGATCCGTCCCTCCGTAAGGCGTGGCCTGTTGAACTGGGAACTCCCTTGGAAGAGGGAGCGGCGGCGTTGCGCGTTGTCATTAAGATTCTTTTTGACGAGGATCCGAGGGCTGCCACACCGGAGGGAAAGTTTACCCGTTAAACCTATTCTCTGGCGTGTTCGACCCGTTAACAACTAAGGGGTCCAAAACCTGCCTGTTTTAGCCAGAGATTTTGGGGGCCACGAGGGTGAAACGGCTACGTCAGACAACCGGGAACGGGCAAGACCGTTCCAGCTGTCTTCTGCGAACAGACGGCCCCGCTCCCAGTAAAACACAAGCTGACGTATGAGCATGCGAGATGAGTCAAGAGAAAACGTGTGCTGCAGTAGAGATACGAAGTGGAAATCAGGCAACCGAGAAAGGAAATCGAGGCTACGGTGTCCTGAGCGAAAACGGGGATGCGCTGCGCACATTATGGCTCCTCCACGCTCTTTCAGACGTCGACAGCCGGCAAGAGTGAGACTGGAGCGTCGGGAGGGAGTTTTAGAACATTCCAAATGACAAACGCCCTGCTCTGACGAAATATCGCAAGAAAGGCGGTAAAGAGGTTCCCTTTCTGAAAAGCCGTATACGCAAGATATTGTAGAGCGAAGATTCCGACGGGGGCAGCTAGAAACGGGGGCACTAGAAAGTGTTGAAATCCTTCGCGCGGCATACCCGCGCAATTTGGCGAAACGCGGATGCTGCATAAAAGAAGGTACGAGGCGATGTTTAAATACAGTCCCAGGGACCACACCGCGCATGCTCGCCCCTGTTGGGGCAACGTCAAACGTCCAGTCACATTGAAGAATCGGAATAGAACACCTCGGTCGGGGACCCGTTTAGGGCCCACCGGTTCACGCTGCAAGATGAACCGAACTCGGATGCTCGGTCTCGGGTTATGGGCGCCAGGACCGAAAACCATACCATCGCGAGCACGAGTATGAACATTCAACGCCATGTACAGACCGCGGGACTGGATGCTCGAGGGCGCGATGTTCGACTGCCCAGCGGATCTGCCGCCTGGGGATCACGGAAACTGTAATGCACTGGTGGGAAACAGGTTGACCAGCGGAGGAAGGAACGCCTTCGCCGTGGGTTTTATCCGCGCGCTCGTCGAGGCAAGGTTCAGACTTGTGCACGTAATGGGTTCTGATCAGAAGTCGCAAAAAAAGATTTGCCACATATACGCTCCTGGATGTAGGTCAAACAGCGGCCAGGGTAGAAGATTCGAGGCGTTCAGCGACGAATCCACCATCCATCCACACCAGGTCGGGGGGGTAGAGCTGTCGGAAATCTCCTCGCGAAGGGGGCTCGGAATGATTTTGCAGGACCGCATAACCCCGGAAAACAGACGAAACCAATGCCTGCGTCAAAACGTATAATTCCCAGAACACGCTCCGCAATAACAAGCATCCCCACTGAAACGCAGATCCCTCGGCGGCTCCCGTTCGCAGGTCCGGAGAAAAGTATCGTTGAGAAGAGTAAGGCCAAGGGCAGTGGGGGGGGGGCAGACTCTTTGTCTCCAGGACAAACGTACCAAGGCGTGGACGAGAACGCGACCGCACATCGAAGCCAGAAGCTCCGCGTCCCGGACTCCGAGGGAAGAATTGCAATCTCTCACACAAAAGAGTGAAAGAAGGCAAGTCGGATTGGAATAACAAACATCTGAGGGAAGGTCGCGAATCGCGCCGCATGGTCCGCTGGAGGTCGGCAATGTTTCGCTGCAACTCAAAGTAACGGAAGGGTCCTTGAGCAAGCGTCGGGACAACAGGCACCGGGCCAGGCCTCCTCCCAAAATCGGAATTCATAGACCGAACTGCTGGACAAAGGGGGGCTGGGCACGAAGGATCGTCTGGTAAGGGGGATCCCCGGTTTCGAGGGCTGTGTTCACAGATCGCTGGCGAACATGCTTCGATGGGGCGGCGGTGAAAGCGAGATTCAGTTCAAAGTGAAGTCAACGAACGCGCGCGTGAACGGATTCCGAGCGAAGCGCGCACCTGTTTTTGGAAAAGATGAGCTCCCTCGAGAAGGGAAGGCTACCCAGGGGGAAGTCACGGTGGTCCTACAAATCCATACGGAGCGTAACCCTCGGATGGAAACATTATGTTAAATGCCGTCAGAACAGTAAACGTGGTGCAGAACCCTTTACAACTGATTCTACAAGCAGCCCGATGAGATCAAATCCCCAGAACACTGTCCGGTGAAGGCCACCTCTGGTGTGCTGAAAGGAGAATCCAGGTAAGCAAAGGCCTTCGTTCAAAAAGGGCGTCGACGCTGGCGTTGACAATCGCCCGCATACCACAGGCGCTTCGCGACATGGGGGGCGAAGGCTCCTAGATAAACGTTCTCTAATAGGTGGGGCTGCGCAAGTATAAGAAAGACACCAGAAGAACGAGCACAGAAACGGCTGGTGGAATTTGTCCCTCGTCTAATCGGGGAAAGAAAAGAACAACCTCTTCGACCGAGGCTTGAAGAGTCGGAGCACGCTTAAAGGATGAAGAGCTTGGACGCCCCACCAAACGCTGCACCCGGTTGGGGAGAACGGCCTCGGAATCGCCTCGTACAGCGGCGCGCAGTCAAGCGAGCATCGGTCGAGTCAAAATTTGGCCGGCGGTAGCCGCCATGGTGGGGGCTAGGGCCAGGGCCGATCGCAAAAGAATCTTAATCTCTGGACAAGATCTGCATGAGACGGCTTTTTGAACAAACCTTGAAAAAGGAAAACCGCAGTTTGGGGAAGCCTTGGAAGCGGGTCGCGAGCAGATTCAATCATGTCCAATACGCGCGGAATCCATGCCCGGCGAAGCTTCGACATATAAACCCCACGAGATGGCGGCCTACTGAGCGGCTTCGGCATCCGAGCACGGTCAAGTCACGAACACCTTCTTAGTTAAGGTACTCGGCCCGGCTCGGGCAAATGCGCCAGCAGGACGAAGCCGAAAGCCTTACTGAACACTCTTCGTCATCGTCGATACGAGCTTGGGTCGGAACGGGTGGATGCGTCGGGTACACCCGCCATAACGCTGAAGTCCGACGTATCCCCTGTTCAGCAGTAGAGACCATCCACGATGAAGAGCCATACGGGACTCAACCATCAAGGTCCCTTTCGACCTTCGTGGTGAAGAAAACGGTAGCACGCGCGGACAGAGACTCACGAACGTGTCGGACTCCATCGAAGGGGCCTTGCTAAAGAAAAAGAAATCGGCACTCAGAAGAAAAAAAAGTCGAATTGACAACTAAAGCCAAAACGGCCGTCACCGGCTCGGGTCACAGGGCGTTTCAAATGTTCAACATCCAGTGAAGAGTCGGCTGGAACAAATGGCCCAGGACCAGGGAAGAACAAGCCCTAGCCCTTATATCGATTTCCTCCAGCAGGGAGCTCTGAGCAGCTAGAAGGGTGTGGAAAAATCCTCCGCAATACAGCGTCCGCGAAAGTGTTGGGCAGGCGAGAGAATACCGAAGAAAAGAATGATGGTCATATTTATGGGCCGCGTTTGAAAGCTGTTCCGCCTCCTCCAGCGGCCTGGTGGAGGGGGATCCGACGGTCGGGGAACGACAAATGACAACGCCGATGAAAAAGAAGCAAAAAAGGGGTTGGTCTTGTCTCCAACAGCCCGGGGCAGCGCCCGACGGCCCTTCCATTAGAAAACCGCGAGAAGCTTCCAGCTCTGCAGCGTGTGCAACCGAAAACCACCCAAAGAATTCGCTCAGGCGTACCATAGAACTACCTCGTGCGCCGAAACAACGTCGAGAATTTCGACGGAGTTTTCTGACGAACTGGACACCCGGCGCGAACCAAAATCTGTGCCCAAACTAGGCGGATAAGTTGGTCGGGACAACTCATGAGGGGAAAAATCGGTTCATTGTCCACTGAAAGAATGCAACAGCAGATCAAATCGATCAAGACGGGGTCTCAGAGCCTGCCGTCAATAAACAAAAGGAATCCTTCGGATAGAGGAGGGGCGATGCTCCACTCTCTTTCGGCGCAGCAGAAGGGTTTCGCCGTCGGAGAAAACGAATTTCTGCGAATACGACAGCCCACCAGCAGAAACTCAAAAAACAAACGGAGGGAGGGCGAAGAGATATTCGTCCCCTGACCGGGCGAGGGGGCGCATCCAAACCGAACCGAAAATTCGCAGACCCGCAAACCTGCGCTGACTGAAAGCGAGGAAGCGATCCGAAAAGCCAGGCGAGACAAGAACGCAGTTTAATCGTTTCTACAGGGTCGAGAAGGGAAGAGACACACTCAAATTTCTAGGGCTAACGATGAGGTTCAAAGAGGCCGGAAATTGGGGGGGGGCCAGAGGTCACGAGGGCAGAAACGAAAGGGCAGTAACGAAAGGTGTCAAGAAAGGGCAATGCGCGAGGAGAGCAGGGAAGTCTAAAGGGAAGGTCGGATAAAAATCCTGCTGAAATTCTCGCTGTCGCCATTCGGATGGTAGAGGCCGGCAAACACGCGGGGTGGTTGATACGAGAAACTCACTAAAACGGCAAAAAATCCCTTCCCGGCAACACTAAAGTGAACCTTCTTCAAGCGAGAGGTGTGAATCGGACACGCATCTGCGAAAAAAGAGCAAAAAAAAATAGCTGTTGAAGACGTTAAAAATTGCGGCGAAAGTTTGAGACTCTCGCAAAATGGAAGCCTGTATATTTTTCCGACAGCTTTCACATCGGAACAATCTGAACCTCCTAGTGGGTCTTTGCGAACAAACGCTCGGAGCGATCGTGAGGATTTGGTAGATTCTTCACCACCCCCTATCGCCGGCTCGACAGCCGCGGCGGAGACATCGATCAATGACGGGGGTCAAGCCCCTTCCAAAAAAAGGTGCGGAGACTGGGCATGTTTGAACATGGTGTGAACGCCCCCTTGGACGAAAAGGCCCTTCTTTTTGCGTCGTTTCAATTAAGAGCGGGCTGACGGAAAGGAAGCCCATTCGACTGCACGTCTTCTCTGTGGGGAATGGACCGATACAGGCGTATAGCCCGCCCGATTCTCTCGAGCTGTTCGACCCGTCTGGGAACACGAAGGGCGGTCGAAGGGGAATGGTTTTTGGAACCAGGTGTGAATTCGTTTGACGATACTAAGAGAACCGGGGAATAACTTCACCGTCGAGGCACCCGTCCGACGACCCTACGGCCATCTCGTATAAGCGGACAGAAATGAGGATACATGGACAGGGTGCTGAAAAGACAGCTAAGTTACGCTATAGTCCGAGTAAACGTAAAAGCTCGGCTACGTTGCAAAGACCATCGACCGAGCGTGGATGGCGCAAAGAGTCACGGGGAAAAATACCTTTCTTGCTTAGATTTCTCATGCCCGGCAGACGGGTTTTCACCGCCTCCTGGGCCAGTTCGTGGAAAAAACATTCGGAAATGCCACGATCAAATGGCCGCGAAGAATAGCGACAAGGAGAAAAAACGGTTCAACGATGGCTCCCGGTAATTCTGCAATATTCAGAGGAAAATGCGGAGAGGAAAAGGGGGGTCAACGCTAAAGGGCACTAGACCGGGTGAGAAAGTGGTCCTGATCATACACGAGCTCGCAGCATTTGTTCGAAAATACGCTAAATGGCAGCGTGACACACCCTCTCGCGGTCCGAATCGATGGTTATCCAAGGGCCGGTTCCCCAAACAAGAGAGAAGGGGTGGGGAGCCACGTTCTAGTGAGGAGTTGGAAAATCGTCGAACAAGAAGGAGGTACCCGTAGGTTTCTGCAGTTGATATTTTTGAGTGTTTTATTGGTGGGTAGAGGGGGTTAGTGGAGTTGGGTGATTTGAGTTTGGTAAGAGGGAGTGGTTGTAACTGTGGGGTGTGGTGTGTGTGAAGATGGGGAAATGGTTTGGGGGGGGTTGGTGGATTGGGTGGAGTGGATGTTGGTGGTTTGAGTTGTTGGGTGATGAAGGGTAATTTCGTGGGGATATCAATGGGTGTTGGGGGGGGGGGGGGTGGTGTTGTGGGTTGGGGGTTGGAGGGGGTTGGGTGTGTAGAGGGGGGGTGGGGGTGGTATGGGTTGAAGAGTTAGGGAGGGTGGTATGGTTGTGTGTGGGGGTAGGGGTGTGTGGTGAGGTGGGTGGGAAGGGGATGGGGTGGGGGGGGGGGGAGTGGTGTTGGGGTTGGGGGGTGGGGGGAAGTGGCGGAAGTGGTGGGGTGGTGGGGTCTGTTGGTTTGGTTGGGTGGTAATAGCTGTGGATGGGGGTACGGATTTTAGATTATGAGGGGGTGGTTGGGTTGGGGGGGGTTGGGGGAAAGGTGAGTTTGGTGGTGTTTAGTACTGGATGGGGGAATGTGGGTGGCATTGGGTGGGAGAAGGTTGGGTTGGGCGGGGGGGGGGGGGGGTGGATGTTGATGAGAGGTGTGGGGGTGGGTTCGGTGAGGGTGTGTTCGTGAGGAGTGTTAGTGGTGAGGGGGTGAGTAGGGAAGGGTGGGGGGTGGGGTGGTGGTTGTGTGGTGGGGTGGGGTGGGGGGTGAGTTAGGTGGGAAAGGGGATAGGGTGTCTCTGGGAAAGGAGAGGGTTGAAGGGAAGTAAGGGGGCGGGTAAAGGCTGGGGGGGTGGGTAGTGGATTAGGGGATGTGTAGGAGTTGCGGGGGGGGGGGGTTCATGATTGGGGGGAGTACAGATGGATCAAGGAAAGAGGGAAGTAAGTAGGGGTGTAGGAGTGGTAAGGGGAGGTGTTGGTGAAGTGGGTAAGAGGTGTGGGTGGGGACATAAGAAGAACCAAAAAAAAAATATAGAAAATCACACACAGAGAAGCACGCATGAGGGAATGAGATCACCTCCACTGGAAAAAGAAAAAAATCCCCACTAGAACCAACAACACGCGACAGAGCACTCACAAGATGAACAACAAGACACAATCAACCAAGAACAAACAACACGGACTGATCAATGATAAAAAACAGCAAGACGAAAAATTTATAATGTGGTGTGGTGTAGTTGATGTTAAGTGTGGTTTGTATGTGTTGCTGGGGTTGGTTGTAGTTTGTGTCGGACTGGCTGGTTTGGCGAGTTATTTTTGTGTGGGGGTTGGGGCTGGGTGGGGGTGGTTTGGGTGGGTTTTGGTGGGTGGGGAGATGAGGGGAGCGGGTTTGTGGGATGCTTTGGGGTTGGGATGGGTGTGGGATGTGTGTATTGAGTACCATGAGGAGGTATTTTAGGGGTTGGTGGGTATGGGGGTGGGGGAGGTTTGATAGGGAGGTCGGGGTTTGGTGGGGAGGGGTTTGTGAGGGTGGTGGGAGGGGGGGGGGGATGGGAGGTTTGGGTGGGGTGGGGGGTGTTGATGGGGGGTGTTGGGGGTGATGGGTCGGTGGGGATGGAAAGGGGGGGTGTGGTTTTGGTTGTAGGGGGGTTTGGGTGGGGGGAGTGGAGTTTTGGAGGGTGGTTTAACGGAGGTGGGGGGGTGGGAGGGTAAGGGAAAGGAGGTGAGGGGGGTTGGGGGGGGTGAGGGGAGGTGTGATTAGGATTGAGGTGGATGATGTGTGGGGCGTGGGTATTGGAAGTTGGGCGATGGGGTGAGAGTGGGGTGAATTGGTGCGTATGCTTTCTCCTCTTGTCGAGAGAACAAGCTCGTGTCTGGTCCTCGGGTGGGGAGAAGTAAAAGAGAGGCTTCGCAGCCATCTCTGCTGTCGTTTTCTCAGTAGAGAAGACAAGGGGTCGAGAAAGGCTGTTGAAAGGAGAGGGGGGGGGGCGATTAACTAAAATCGAACAGCGGAAAAGATTTTAAACTGAACGGGCCCTTGCTGGGTAAATGCCCTTGGGTGGGAGCTCACAGTTTGAAACAGTGGAAAAGTCAGTCAGAAAGATGGAAATCAGAAGAACGCATCGGGCGTCCGACGGTGCGGCTAAAGGGTCGACGGGTCAAGTAAAAGCGGGAATGCAAAGCGGCCCCAGTGCAGCAGACGAGAATTGGAGGTGAGCCACCGCGCGTGGGCACAAGGGTAAAGCGGTAAGTCGATTGCTCACGGCAGGGCGGGCCACTAAGAAAACACACAAACCCGCAACGAAATCGGGAATCTAACGCAACGCGAGTCTTCTTCTATGTAACGGGGGCCCCACGGGAAGTAGTCTAAGACACCAGAAACCCAGGTGAAAAGGACAAATCGATAGGGAAAAAGGAACCTCCCGATGACAAGGGGACAGCCCACGATAAAAGAAGTCCTCTATCGCTGACACCTGGGGACACCAGTCAATCCCGTTCGGTAAAAAAAGGTGCTGACGGTTGTATCAAGCCTGCCGCGGCCGGGAGAGCTCACGTCCTAAGGACCAGTTTAAGCATTGGGCATAGAGGAAAAACCATCGTAATAAAATCCCTCTCCCGAATGTTAAAACGAATTGCAATCGGAAAAACAACAACAATTGAAACGAGAGAGATGCCAAGGACAGAGGGGAAAGTCCGGACGCTCAAGTTTTCCTCCAGGTCGCGTTGTGCTCTGCAAATCGCAGGAATGTTAACTTTGACGCCGGTAGCAAAGAGGAGCCCCTGGGTCTCCACGAGCCGTCGACCAGAGAAACGGGGGTAAAAAAAGGACTCCGCTTCAGAGATCCTTGACGCTGTGGGGAAAAAACTGGTCAAAATTCTTTCGAGTTTTGTTTACACCGGCGGGAAATAGCCGCTGAGATGACATTGCAGGTCTTTCAAGGGTGTCCCGGCGGCGCGTCGAGAAATACGGGCAAAAAGAAGAAAAAAAAGGTGCGGGGCTTCAAAGATACGAGAGAGCGTACGACTGTTGTTGGAGGTCTGGTGAAGAATCTCTCTATGACGCAACAGGATCCGACTACACCGTGGACGTAGCGTGGCCTTACAAAACAAACGGAGAGGACAGGCCACAACACGACAGTGAGGGGTCCCGACAAGGGCTCAAGAAGAAAAGTGCTTAACGTGGGAAGGACGCCCTTTCCAAACAACGTCGACTGAACTGAGGAAGCCGAGAAATGAAAGGAAGTCCCGTGAAGGCGAAAAGGAATACTCGGGCTCAAAACGGCCCCAAGGATCTGCGGCTTAAGGCGGGTCGAAAGGAGGGCGGGGGCTATTTTGCGAGTACCATCTATGAATCATTCATCCAACATTAGGCCTCCTAATTGGGAAGGGCGACAGAACGATAACTGTGAAGGCGAGTTGTTTCGGGGGCCAAGAGGAATCTTGAAGGAGGGGATCCACCCCCCGAAAGACATACGCCTCCTGTTAGCGATAGTAGCGGGCAAGAAAGGAACGACCACGAGCTGTTCAGAAAGAGATCACCTCCTGTCAATGAAATGACGAGGACGGGTGCGGTGTTCTAACACAAGGAGAAAGATTGAGGACTGGTGGGAGACGGCCGGGAAACCTCGCCTCGGGACAGAGAATCAGGACAAGG
>Ga0179593_1715928_pt1 | contig 10028 bp, 19 predicted proteins | sample CZODoug2_1_08_16_FD_185931 | JGI IMG/M metagenome (GOLD analysis project Ga0179593, IMG submission 185931) | Vadose zone soil fungal communities from Angelo Coast Range Reserve, California, USA - CZODoug2_1_08_16fungal (PacBio error correction) | ecosystem: Environmental > Terrestrial > Soil >...
GGGAGAACAAATGACAAAAGAATTTGAATATCGGGGGCCTTGGGGGGCAATTTCGAAGAAGTCGCGGGTAAAAAAGGGAAGAAGGGGGGACCTTCAAAAAAGACCGGAAGAGCGCTGAAGTTTTCCTGGAAAAGACCTCGTGGTGAACGCGGCAACGGGGGAAGGTCAGAAGAAAGGTTTAAGACAAGAGGAATTTGGGGGGAAAAAAAAGCAAAAAGGACGTTAGGTGAAACATCCTCGTTTCACTGATTTTCACGGGGGAAAGCCCGGAGAGGGGGGGGGGGGGGGGGGGGTAGGGGAATCGACCTCAGAGAAGGTCATACGTCCCGCATGCTAAACGGTCAGTCCCTTGTGAGGGGGAAAGTGTGTTCAAATGAAGCAGGACTTGAAAAAAGGAAAAACATGAGCTCATGAACCGTGGACTTATGGAGCGCAATCCTAAGCAATCATCAAAGGACTGCGGGGACGGAGGGGAGGGGTGGGAGAGTTCAAAAAGCACAGGGGCTTCAGCTTGGGAGACAAAATAAAGGATGTCGAAAGGAAGGCGCGAATAAGAGAAGAAGGGAGGGGCTTCCTCATTGGGGGAATTCGCTTTAACTTTAGGGAAAAAAAAAGCCATTAATGATTCAGAGGGAAAAAAAAGGCGACACTCCGGGGGAAATATTGAGGGGGGAATGGGTATAAACATCACCATTCGAAAAAAAGGAAAGATCCACAAAAGGGGGGGAAAGGACTACGAGAAGGCTGAAAAGGGGAAAAAATAGGGACGCTTGCAAGGACACATACTCAAGTCTTGTAAAGGGCAAAAACTAATGAAAAATAAGAGAGAATCCTGGGGCAAAAAAGGACTGGTACGGGGGCCGTGCCTAATCTAATCGGGGGGGTGAAAACCAACGCGGCTTTCTGGGTCGCGCATCGTGAGTTGGGGGAGCCGCCTCAAAAGAAAATCCGGAAAAACAAGGAGTCCGGGAAGTCGCTGTTCCAAGACACGCCAAAGAAACGACAGGAAGGAAAGTACCAAACAAAACGAACAAACGGGCGAAAGTCACGAGATCTCGGCAGGAAGCGCGCGCAGAAAACACTTCGCAGAAAAAGAAGGTTACCGGGGAAAAAAAAAGCAGGTAAAAAAATCCTAAAAACGGCAAAAAGAGAATTGGCATCCTGGAAAAAATCCGTTCGCTTAAGGATGGGGTGCTAAGGAGAAAGAACGCAAAAGGTGGAACTGGGAAAAGCCACAGGGATGGTCACAGGAAGGGGGAGTTGAACCGTAAATTATTGGGGAAATCGCCCCGACCTCCGGGGAGGAATAAAGGAAAGTGGAAATGTAATAAAATCTTCGAAAATAAGCGAGAAAAATGTCATGAAAAAAAAAAAAGTTGGGGGAGGGTGGTGAAGCCGTAGTAATGGCGCAGGGGAGGGGCTTGGAGGAACCTGGACTCCTGAAGGGACGCTGCCCTTTGAGGGGGGGCGGGAAAGGCGTGAAAGGTGAAAAAACTGGGGGGGTGGGGGGGGTTCATCTAAATCGACGCGCCTGCACTCAAAACGTTAGCCTGACGGAGGATTTTGGGAGGATACTTGGGGGACAGGAACCACACATCTTTGACTTTGAGGAGCCGCGGACATGGAGGGGGAAAGGTCAGATGGGAGAAAAAGGTGAGGCCTCCAAGGGGAAGATGACACGTTTGTCAGTTTTGTCAAGAGGGGGGAGAAGTCATGCCTAGAAACGTGTATAGGATGCGGCGGATCCAAACGGCCGGGGGCGTTAGTCAAAAATATCCAGGATTAACCCTTCACGGTACTGGAAGATGGAAAGAAAATCCGGAAGCGTATAAAGAATATGGATTACACAGACCAGATTGGGTTGGAAAAATTCTCCAATGAAACATCAAGCTTGATGGGAAAATCGGGGGGGAGAAGATCAATTGAGAGGAAAACTCACTTACAAAAACATTCCTCATCGGGTCATCCAGTCAGAGAAAGAATGTTCACAGGGTGGTGTGACACGTTAATGGTTGAAACTTTATGGCGGAAGATTAAGGGACTGGGGCTGTTTGGACTCGGGACGGAGGGGGGGGGGGGCGGGGGGCGGGGGGAAAAAACGTCGTCTAGGGAAGGGGGGAGATGCTTTTCTCGCGTGATCGGGGAGGTGTGGCGGATAGGAAAAGGGTTAAAAAAAGAGGGGACGATAAGCTGAATCACAGGGAAGGGACCTTGGTGGGGGGGTTGAAAACCCGGAACCTGGGCACGACGATCATCCAAGTCATTGCAAAGAATATGGGTGAAACGTGGGCAGCAACACCCCTGGGGGGTCGTCGCGACACGAGTTGACGACACGGAGACTTGGGGAATTAAGGGGGGGGCTGGGTTCACAAAAGTTTAGTAACTCATCGGGGGTCTGGAGGCCGAAAAGGAGCAAAAGCATAGGGGTGGCGGAAGGGCCAATGGTGGGAAGGTACTTGCCCGGGGAGCAGCCAGGTTTTTATTGGGCGTTGGAAGCTAAAAGAGGGGGTTGAAAAAATGGGGAGTGCAAAGAAAAGCGCCCTTAAGGAGGGGTAAAAATTGGTGAATCGCAACAACAAGGAGGAGGAAGGGGAAAGGAAAAGTTAAAAAAGCCCCAAACTGCTAAGGGGGCGACAAAAAAGAGTATCAAACTACAAGTGTTTTAGACAGAAAATCTGAAGAAGTACAAGGAAAAAGTGCGCGGGCCACCTGAGGGAAGAGCACACTCTCCTTAACTCAGCGCGGATTCAGGAGAGAAAAAAGGGGGGAAAGAGGTACGAGAGCCAAAACCCACAAAAACAATGCGAGAGAAAATGCCTGCCGAAAATTACAGAAAAAAAATAGGTCAAAAACTTTCCAGAGGGGGTGCGAGAATCGGTGTTGGCGGGGTGCGGGTGGGGTGTAAAGGAGAAAAAAAAGAGTTTCACGGGTCGGGAGAGGGGGGGGGGGGTGGGGGGGGGGGGGGGGGGGGGGGGGGGAGGGGGGGGGGGGAAGGTAGTTCGGGGGAAAGTCCGGAAAGGTAACTGGGGGAGGACAAAAAGAGGGGAGGACACGGCACACGGAACAAAATGGCATTAGGATATGGAAAAAACGGGGGGCTTGTTCCAACGGAAAAATTCAGAAAGCGGAGGGGAAAAAAAAAAGTGCAGAAAAATTCAGGAGAGAAAGACGAGGGCAGGGGGGGGGGGGGGGTCTGTACTAATGCAGGGGGAAAAGCTAAAAGCTTAATGCAAAAATCGGGTAAGCAAGAATGGGTCAAAGGGAAGTGGAAAATTGGTGGAAAAAACCAGAAGGCATCAATAAATGACTTGATGATGGACGATGAGCAAGTAATAAAGAAAATCACTGCAGAAAAGAGACAATGAAGAGGGGGGGGGGTGCGCAAGGGGGGGGGGGGTCGTGTGCCGGAAGGACCAGGAGTCCCGGAAATTTTAACAAAAAAAGCCGCCAAAGAAAAAAGTCTTAAAAGGCTCAGGGAGATAATGATCCCCTGGGGGGCGTCGCTTGGCCGGTGAGAAAAGTAAAGATTAAAAAATACAAAGGTCTTAGGAGCTAAAACGCCCCTTTAATTTGGAAAATAATGACGAGTACGAAAAGGGGAGGGATTGGCAGGGGGGGGGGGGAATCATGGACTGAATAGAAAAAGGAGAGGGAACGGATATAGAAAAACCTCCTGGTAGAAAAAAAAAGAGTCAAATTCAACCTCATTCAAGAGAAATCAGAGAATAGGATTAGAAAAAGAATGGGGGAAAATCGAAAGGAATCAGGAACTCCCCAAATGGGGGTACTCAAAGGAATGGGACCAATATGGAAAAAAAGTAGTACGAAAATTCAGAAAGTGTTAGCAACTAAAAAGGAAAAAACCGGATCTGAAAGGGAAAAAAAGGAAATGCAAAGGCAAGCGTCCTCCAGGTGAAAATTCACAGATTAAAGGAAACCGAAAAAAAACCGGGGAAAAGATACGGAGTGAATTAGAAAATTGCGGCCAGAAACCCTCAAAAAAAGGAAAAAATTAAGGGGGAAAGAAGGGCAGGGACTTGGGGGGAAGAGGAGGACTAATATGTGGGGGAGGGGAAAGGTGAATATGGGAAGAAAAAAGTTTCAAGAAAAATTACTAACTAAAAGGGGGGTGAATGGGGGGAAAAAAAAATAAAGTAGGGAGGCCAAAACTAAAAAGTGAAGGAGGGTCAAAGGGGGGCGGGAAAAAACATCGGTGGGGGTCCAAAAAACAAAAAAATCGAAACATAAAAAGAATAAAAAGGAACCGAATAACATCTGACAAGAGCCCCTGGGGGTTGAACTTGGTGGGGGGACCCACCGTCAGGGGGGGGAGAGTGTTAAAAACTCCCGGGAGTAGTAATTAACTAAGGGGTGGGGGGTAGGGGGGCTAATCTAAAAAGGGGGTGGGCGGTCAAAGGAAACTTGAAAAATAAAAAAGGTGGGGAGACGTATGAGGAAATAGGGGGACTTCGGAAACAACATTGTCAAGGAAGGAACTTCAGGAAAAGGTTTCTGTTGGGGAAAACGAAAAAAACCGGGTTGGGAGTTGGAACACGGCGCCAGGGCAGCCTATGTTTGGGTGAAAGGTTGAAGGGAAGAGGTGGAGGGGTTTTTGGTTTGGGGGGTGGTTTGACCGTGGGAGGAAAAAGAAGGTAGGGGGGGCCTGGGGAGAAGAAAAATCGAGAATCTCAGGAAGAACCGGAAAAACAGAAAAACTAAGAGGGGAGAAAAAAAAAGAGAAAAGACTAGGGTTTAGGGAAAAACCCAGGAAATTTTGAAGTTTTTTGGGTGTTTTTTAAACAATTTAAAGACTGAAAAAGGAAATTGGGGTCAACAAGAAAGTTTCGACTTGGACACTCAAACAAAAGGTACTTCGTAGTCACAGAAGGGGGATTGGAGGGGGGTTTTTTGGAGGGGTGAGCGAGGAAAAAGTATTTGCGTGGGGGTACGTCAGGGAAGGGGGTTCCGGGAAAAGGGACAGAAAAAAAGCCAGGGGGGGGACCTTAGGGGGGGTAAAAGACTTAAATGAGAATCTACTGAAACGGAGGTGAGTGTCAGGGGAGAAAAGGGGGGAAGGGGGGGAGCAACGGGGGGGGGGGGGGGGGGGGAGAGGGGGGGGGGGGGGGGGGGGGGGAGGGGAGAGAAAGGTGGGAGGCGAAGGGGTTTGAAAGAAGGGAAAGGGGGTGGTTTTGGGGGGAGAAAAAACATCAACCCACTAAAAATCACCAAAAAAAAAACGCAGGGGGGAGGGCGGGAAACGAAGAAGGAAGGGATTGATTTGGAGAATGAGGGACCCTCCCGGAGAACGAGCAAAGACTGGTACAGGATTCACCGGGGGAAGAAATTCGGGAGGGGGCCTCAAATAGAACTTCATTTAAAAAAGGGACTGAATCCTGGGGGGGAAAAGGGCCTCTGGCGGGTCCAAAAAAAGTCTTTCGAAAGTAAACAGAAAAACAATGAAAAGGGAAGTAAATTCAGGGGGGGAAAAAAAAAAAATTACGGGGCTGTACGGGAACGTTTCAATCCAAAAAGGACGTGGGAAAAGGAAACAGCTCAAGAAGGGGGACACGGGGGGATGCAGAAATGAAAAAGCGCTCCGTAAAGAAAGGGTAAAGTGGGGGCCCGTACCAATCCGATTCAAAGTCAAGGGTCTTGAGGGGGAGTTTAAAGGAGTGGTCTGTGTCATCAAAGGGGGACCGATTAAAGGGAAGGGGCTGGGTGGGGGAAAGCTCTGAACCAAATTCCCCGGGGGGTTGAGGGGGGGTTTTCTCTTGCTACAAAGTCGGAAAACAAAGGGGGGGAGGAGGGGAGGAAGAATCAGGGGCAGATCCCAATCAAGGGGGCATATCAGGGGGTCCAGTTAGGGCATCAAAAAAGGGGGACCCGGGGCGAGAAATCGGAGGGAAAAAGGAGGAAAAAAAAAAAAAAACCAGGGTTAAAAAAGGGTTGGGCACACTACCGGGTGGTAGACAGAGGAGGGAAAGTTGGAAAGAAGGGAGACGGTTTAAAAAGGGGGGGAAATTCAGACCGTGGGATGTTGGAAAAAAAAAAGCAAGAAAAGTCGTGGGATGCCTTCAGAAACCAGGGGGGGGAAAGGTAGGAGAGGGACCTAAAAAGAGGGGGTGAAAAGGTCAGAAAATCGGGGAGAACCCTGAATAAGATTATGGGGAACAAAAAGGGGAAGGACCCCAAGGGGGGGAATGTGATCAAGAAGACGGGGTGAAAGGACTGAGTCTGCGCCAAAAGAATCAGGGACCTGAACAAAGAAAGGGGTCTAGGAAAGAGATGCGGGGGGGGGACCTGTGGAAGACCTAACCAGGGAAGTTCTGGGGGAAAAAAAGTGGAAAGTGGTTTCAAAAACAGGGGTTTGTGGAAACGCAGGGAACTTGAAAAAAGGGCGTCCAGGAGTCTGGAAAGAAAATCAGTTGGAAATTGATTGAATTCGGAGGGGGCAGAAAAGGGGGGGGGGGACGACAAGACAAAAATAGGGACGGAAGTAAAAACAAGGGGATAATCACAATTAGGGAAAACTAAGAAAAAAAAAAAAGGGGGGGGATTGGAGGGAGGAAGGAGAAAAACTTATCGGGGGGATCTGGGGAGAAACGCCGAAAGTGAATTGGGTGAATAAAAAATGGAAAGAAGGGACCGTTGAAAATCGTAACGAGCAGAAAGTAGGCCTTGCAGAAAAAAGGGGAAAAAATCGAAAGGGGGAGGCAGAGGGATAGGGGGGAAGAATATAAAAATCTTTTAAAAGGTAATTCAAAAAAAAGCTGGGTAGGGGAAAAAGAAAAAAAACGAGAGATCGCGGGGAAAAAAAGTAAAGAACAAAGAGATAAAACTGAACAACTTTGAAAAGAACTGGGCAAACAAATCGGGGGGCGAGAAAGGGAGAGGAACAAGGAGGGAGCGGGGAAAAAGAAAGGGTAAAAGTAAAAGCTAAAAGAAGTTAAGAACGTCAAGGGAAAACATCAAAAGAAGGGAAAAAAAAAAGAACAACCCTCACCAAAAAAAAGAAAGTAATACTCTCATAAGGTAAAGAAAAGTCGAGAGGATTTAAAAGGGGGGGAAAGGGGGGGAAGGAACAACGGGGAAAGGATGGTAAGAAGGGTGTAAAGTCTGTACGACGAACTGAAGCGGTGGAACGATCTAGAGGAATTCTTCAAAAAGGGAAAAAAACGCTAAAAGCAAAGGACTAGGGAGTTCTGGGGGCGGGAAAGAAAAAGGCTCGGTATTGACTAGTTGAGGGGCAGAAAAGGTATGAAATGGGTTGGAAATTGGGGAGGGGGTTCAAGCCCTGAAACTGAAGGGGGGAAGAGCTTGCAGAAGAGGGACCAGGGTTGGGGAAAATCGGCTGAAAAGTTGGGGTGATTTTGAAGTCATTGGGAGGAAGGAAGGGGAGCCCGGGGCCCAAAATCAAAAGCTCCAAAGATCAAGCTGAAAAAGGGGAAACATGGACACAGAGGAGACGTTCCCGCTAAGGGATTTGGTAGAAAAAAAAACCCGGGGGAAAGGGAGGAACGGGCCTGGAGTGCAGATAAGCTGGACGGGGGGGGTAAATCTGGGAAGGGTAAGTTTGAAGGAAAAGAAATGAGGAAAAAAACCACTGATAGGGGTAAAAAAGACCAGGGAACGTCGTTTCCAAAGGAAGGATTGGAAGAACTTTGTAAGGGAAAGGGGAATAACAGGGGGGGGACCGAAAAGGAAAAAGCTATCAAGAGGAAAAGGTGAAGGATCCGAAAACTGGGGAGGCGGGAAATTGGGGTGGAAAAAAGAAGTCTCCAAAGAAAGTGAAAATAGTGGGAATTTTTGGGAGATTCTTGACGGAGACTCATCTCAGGTCCATCAAACAAAGGTAAAAGGACGGCCAGGGGGGGGTAACCAAACAAAGGACAGTGAGGGGACTGCCTGGTAAGGCAAAGGTTGAAGGAAAAAATAGGGGGGCAGGGTGGGGGGGGGGTTTAAGAAAATGAGGGTTTGAAGGGAAGTTAAGGGATCGGGTGGGAGGAACCGGAGGAAGGTCCCGGTGTGGATAGGCTAGAGTGCGGAAAGTTTGGAAGAACGTACGTGGGGGTTGGGGAGGGGGAAACTTGAAACCTAAATATGGGCAAGATTTGGTGGGCTTGGACGGGTAAGCCGGAAGGGAGAAGTTTTGGAAAAAAAATCAGGGGACGAAGCAGGGAATTGAGAAATTGGAAAAGGCAAAGAGCGTGGGGGGAACGAACGTGGGTGGAGTCAGAAAGACTTGGAATTGAGTGATCGGAGGGAATCTGGGAGGGGGTCGAAAAAAGGAAGACATAACTGGAAAGTTTAGGGTGGAAGAGGGGAGGGTCAGTTTCCTGTTTCGAGATGGAAAATAAGACTCGGGGGGAGGGGCAGGGGGAAGAGGGTCCATGAAGAAAAACAAAATGGAAGTAAAATAGAGAATGAAAGGTAAATGGGGAGCAAAAATGACCTAAGGAGGGTCGAAAGGAAAGAATAAGAAAAGCTTCAAAAAAAAATTCAAATAAACTTAAAAAAAAAGCAAAGCGAAAGAGTGAAGAAAGGACGTCTCTCGACGTCTCTTAAAAAGGTGCCTCAGAAAATGAAAAAAATCTTAGTGCGATTATAATACCTGGGGAAGGGAGAAATCTAAAGCGAAAAGGACAATCGAGGAAAGTCTGAAAACTTTAAAAGGGGAACGAAAGCTTTTAAGGGGGACTACGTAAATCGGAAAAAAAGGAGAAAAAACACAAGCCAAAATATCAGGATGAAAAGGAAAAAGGATCCTGTAGGTTGTTAACCAGCAAACTCTCCAAAAAGGGAAGGGGGGCATACAAAAGGAAAGATACATTGGAACGGAGTAAGACATAAAGAGGAAGAATGAGATCATAAAAATCTGAAAAAAAACTGAAGGTATTCACTGAATAACAGAGATAAAGGGGAAAGGAATTCTCACATGAAAAGGGAAAGGGGGGCTTAACGACAGGTTTGGGATTTGAACGCAAGGAATTTCACAGCTACTAAAGGGGGGGGTGGGAACTCAGGAAGAAAAAACTATAATAACTAAATAAATTCTCGGTAGTGAGTAGGAAACCGGACCTTGGCCCAAAAGGAAGGAAAAAAGAATGCAACGGCGGGGTAAGAAGAAGGGACTAGGGGGGGTGACTCTCAAAAGGAGGAAATTCAGAATAGGGAACAAAAGAACCTGTTTAGTCGTCGTGAGGGAAGAAAAATACTAAAAAAAAAGAATGGGGGAAACGAACTACAAGGCACAAAAAAACATCTAGGGGGGAAAAGGGAAACGACCAACAGGGAAAACTCAAAACATAGAATCGTACAGAGGCACATAAACGAAACTTTCAAAGAGCCCGAGGAAACTAAGAAAGGGAATCTGATGACGCGAAATCATGAATACGATGGGGGACCGAAAAAAATTAAAAGGGGGGTCAAAATAAAGGAAATGAGGAAAAAAAAAAATTCCAGCGTCATAAAGGGAGAAGCCAGGAAACAAAAACAAAAGGGCTCGGAAAAACAAGAAAAAAAATGAAGACTCAAAGACGGCACTGGAAAAAAAAAAAATGCATCCAGGAAGTCAAAAACCCCAGGGAAGACAGGGGGGGGGAAAAGGGAACATGAGAATTAGAAAACCCACAAAAAAAATACGGCGTACTATCAAAAACAGAGGGGGTGGGAGGGGCAATGAATTTGTCAAAGGGGAAGTCTTTCTAAAGGGGGTCCGTGGGGGATACAAAGAAAAGGCAAGCAGATTCCGTGGGATCGGTTAAGTATATGAAGGACAAGGCCGCTGACCATCACTGTAGGGGAAAAAGGGGAGTTAAAAAAGGCTTTGAAAAAAAGTGTTACCACAAAGTGTGCCGGAGGAATCTGCGAAAGAAATCGCCGTCGGGGGAATAATGGGGGAAGGAGGGGGACGTAGCCGCCGAAAATTAGAAAGTGGGGTCTAAGGTGGAAAGGGACTAGTCTGGAAGGGCTGTGGTCTGCTCAAAATTTGGGGGGCTTCAAAAAAGGGCTGGGTGACCAAAGCAAAC
>Ga0179593_1325628_pt1 | contig 10027 bp, 9 predicted proteins | sample CZODoug2_1_08_16_FD_185931 | JGI IMG/M metagenome (GOLD analysis project Ga0179593, IMG submission 185931) | Vadose zone soil fungal communities from Angelo Coast Range Reserve, California, USA - CZODoug2_1_08_16fungal (PacBio error correction) | ecosystem: Environmental > Terrestrial > Soil >...
CGCTAAAAAAAAAATTGAATAAAGATCCTTAGCCTGATTAGTTTCAGTCGTCGAGGAAATAACCAAAGAGGTCCCGTATGGTTTTGCAGTTTGAAAACCAAACCCCCACAAAAATTTTCCGTCTAACAAAAAAAGGAGGGCGGTGTTTGCAAACAGGAAAAGGCAACGGGGAGGACCGAGCATGAACTTTTTTTTAGTCGGCCTGCCAACACTGGTGGTCATAAAAAAAACCGTTCTCAAAAGTGTGAAAGTCCAGGACGTGGGGACAAAAACTGTCTGGTAAAGGCTGTATTACTAACCGGTGCTGGGGGGGGGGCCGTGAATTAGAGCGGGTATCACCGGGACCAGGGAACATCACCTTATCAGCAATGGGATAGCGTTGTCCGGAGATCGGAAATCGAGGGCCTCAAAAGACGGTAGTTTTTGGGACATACCTCAAATTACAAAAAAAGAAAAAACGGGAAAAATGACCGAAGGGTGAGGCCCTGGGACCTTTGGAAAGTCATTCAACAACAGAAAAAATTCATTCGGAATAGGAGGAGAAAAAGCTGCAAAAAAAGGCGGCGGGGAGGTGACGCCGGTTTAACAGTCATAAGGAAGCACAACCACTGGGAAACGTAAAAGGCTCCAAAGAAAAAAACTTGCGATCGTTAGAGATGAATGGAAACACCGGTAAAAAAAGCGAATCACGTGGACAATCCAGTCCTCCCAACGGATGACGTGGGAACAATTCTGGTTTCCAACGATACATGGCCCAGTTCGGACTGGCCAACCAGGAGCATGACTCAGGGGGTCACTTGCCGGGGGTTGTCAAGGCAAAAACCTCGAAAGGGGCGAGTGTATACCCGACAAAGCAAAGAGTACGCGTGGAAAAAAAACTCGTCTGACGAAGAACTCAAATCAGCGAAGGACTGAACGCCAGAAAAAAAGGGGAAGGGTTGCTTGCAAAAGGGTTCGTCTTAAAGACAGCCCAAGTGGCGCCATTCGGAAACGAAAAAAATCCACACACCTGACCGGCGCAAGGAGTCACACCGGGCCCTCATTTGTTGATAACTTTCTCACTGGGCAGTTGCGTGTGCAACGGCCTCCAGCCGCACACTCGAACGTGGTGTGCAAAAGGCGAGGGACAAGGGCACGACCCCCTCAGACATATTAGATGGCGGGGACCGAGGGAGAGCAGATGGGTAAACCCTGATCTCCAGAAAAATTAAAAAAAAAAAGTAACGGTTCCACTGGGTCAAGAAAAAGAAGTTAAAGCCCATGCAAATGGGTCACCAAAAGGACGAGTACAAATCGGAACTGCCGGAAAAACGAGGTTTTCTGTTGGGGTGGACGAAACGCCTCTTCACTTGTTGGATCCAAGCAGCAAGCCAAAGGTGGTGAAAACTCGACTCATCACGTCAAAAAGCGGGAAATCGTAAAATGTCGGACCTTGGGGAAAAGACGACTGCATGGTTCCAAAGACCGGCCTGGCTTTCATTGTGGGATTGAGGGGTCGCAAAAGTTCGGAACGGAAACTGGTTGTAAAGGAGCCAGAGAAGGAAAACCGGGACCAATCCAGGGAAAACTAGAGAGTTGGTCTTTTAAAATCCAAGATCCTGGGTCAGGGTTGTACCTAGCAAGAGGTATGAGGACGGGGGGGAGAAGATATGGGAAAAGGGCCAAATCTGAGACACCATGGTATCAAGAGAAGAACGGTAAGTCATCCTCCCAAGCTGCACTTCTTGTTTGGTGTCGGGGTAGGTGTCCACCAGAGGCCACGGAAGGGGTCGAAGGTCTTCGTGGAAGACTCGGTTGCATTAGCGGGAAAAAAAGTATAAGCCCATGAGCCAGAAAAGGGGGGAAGGGTGTGCTGTTAGTGATGGAAATTACGAAGTGGAATCTTTCGCCAAAAAAGTGTAGGGAGGGGCACAAACTGCAGGGAAAACAAAAAAGCAAAAACAGAACGACGGAATCAAGGAAAAAGGGAAAGAAGGGGCCGAGTGGGTTCCACCGAAGAAATCCTGGGGTTTTTGAAAACACGCTGTGGAGTCACGCGTTGGGGGTAAAGGTCACGAGGGGAAAATTCTGTCGACCATGTGATGGTCGTCGCAAACACAAAAGGAAATCGGGAAAAGAAAAAAAAACGCGCACGGAAACCTCTGAAAAAAAGGCCAAAGAACACATCCGAACTTAGAGGAGGTTACAACATCCAAGGTGGACCAAGACGTACGTGGAGGCGGGTGGCTCTTGGGGCCAAAAAAAAGCACGGTTTAGGAAAGACCACTAAGGTGTGTCTACGGGCCAGGAGCCACGGGCCCGCTTAGCAAAGAGACCATTCGCACCCAAGCAATCTTGACAGGTAAGTACGAACAGGTTTGACAGGCAGCCGGAGCCAGGGCCTGGGAACCACGCAGTAACAAGGTTCAAAAAACTGGGCAACCAGGCCAGCGGGGGTGGCCGAAGTTCTGTAGCGGGGGAACATCGAGAAGAAAGTACGGACTCCAGCTTACAAGAACGGGGACGAAGCCTGAGAAAAAAAGAACGACGGGCACCGAACAATGGCCTTGGTAACCTATCATCAGGTGGTCTGGCTACGGGCAAGCTGGACGGGCTCAAAAGGCAAAAAACAAGTCCATACTTAAACCGTCACCTAGGCCTCCGAAAAAAAATAGGGGGAGGACCTCGTTCTTGCGAGGAGTACGATCATCGAAACTTTGGCACGAAACTGGACGGAACGAAAACAACAACCGGGTGGGAGTCGGGGCTTAACAAGTATGAGCGGTGAAACTAACGTTCACCCACGACCGGGTTGGTGAAGGAACGCGAGGCCAGCAGAAGCTTTGGGTGAGCCTGGTCCAGGGACACCAGTGTAACCTAAAGGCAGCTTGAAAGTTATCAGACACAAGTGCTGCCTTGGTTCCATTAACATCCAAAACGATCTTAGGGGGAGTTAAACCGGAGGTGACATTGGTGCCCGGCAGACGGGTAGGCAACGCGTTGACCGTAGTGATACTTACGCCCATTCCTAGGCCCCAACGTTCCGCAAACACTGGAAAACAACTTCTCCAGAAAAGAAAAATCTCAGGGTAAGTCTTGGTGTCTGGTGGAGAAACTTTACTTTTCCCTGTGGGGTCTGTTTGGTCGGGGGTCTGGGGCACCGAAGGGAAGGTAGTTCACAACTCAGAAATGGTTGACCTCGCCGGGATATCGACAACCAATACAGCACCCCGTTGGGTTTTATACTCCCAGCTGGGACCCGTCCAGTTATTAAACCCTTCGACTTCTCCATCACCCGGAAACCAAACCCATTAGTGGAGGGTATTCCGTAAACTACTCTCAGAACTGATCAGCTGGGGGCGAAAACAAAGTCAAGAATGAACGGTAGTCAAAAAAGTGCTTTTAACGGGCCAAGCCAAAGACAATGAAAAAAAAGGGCCCTACTACACTATATTCACCAACGTCCTGGTGTAAATCAGGGGCACGGAAGGGGAGGGGGAAATCCACTTTGGCAGGGAGGAAATGGACAATCATCGTCCTAGGTCAAGCGGCCGCCATTAGGCAACCCCAGAAGGGGGAGACAATAAGACCTAACATATCGGCGGGAGGACTGTGGAGAAGAAACGGGTACTTCAATCACCGGAGAGCGAGGATGGGATAAGGTGACACTGCGGGAAAACGGCCTCAACGGCGTCGCAAAAACACGAAAAAGGGGGGGAAAAAATCGCGGGGAGAACACAAAGGGTCTCTTACTCGGAAAACCAGTCATCACGAAAGGGAAGCCTTAACACGCAAAAGGGTGGGGGTTTCTGATGGGGTCGGCAACGCAGAGCTAGGGGCAGCAGAAAAAACGGGTAGATGGAGCGTTCAAGAAAGGGGTGGGGGGGGCCTATGGAGGATGGTGTTTGTTCGTGCAAAGCAATCAGAGGACAAGGGTGGCACAAAAAACGACACAGACTTTCAATTAACCGGGGTGGGGTGGTCCTGGTGGTACCAAGGTACGTATGCTCCCAGAACGACGGTACGTGGGTGGAGGGGAAAAATCCGCCCTCTTCGGAAAGAGGATGCAAAACGCCGGTCTCGAAGGCACCAACAGTTCGACAGAAAAAAAAGGGAACGGCGTAACAAAGGCGGCGACGGAAAGGAGAAAAAAGAATTTTAAAGCATTTACTGTGCTTAAGAGGCAACGGGGGGGGGACTCAAACCGGGGTTTCGAAGAAATGCTTGGGGCTTCAAAAAAACGTATGCCCAAGGAAGGTAAAGAGACACATTCCCTTAAAAAAAAGGTTTCAATTTCTGAAAAACTCCCCTATACTTTGACAGGGATGGCAAATCGGTAAAAAGTACCATAAATGTGAGACAGATAAACCTTTTGTTCACTATGAGAAACTTGGGGTTGGGGTCTAAAAGGAACTACAGTTGGGCGAAAACAAAATCGATTACCACACGCACAAAAACAGGGAAAATCACCAGGTGGAAACCGTTTCAAACACCAACCGAGGGAGGGCACAGAATCTGCTTCAAAATCAAGTTCTGACCATCGTCCCCGATGTTTGATTTTGGGCCTGGTGCAAACGAATTTTTGGGGGGAAAAGTCCTACTATGCCGCCTCCGTCCCCCGCCAAATAATGTGGGGCAAACCTGTGCCTTCTGCCATGACCAACTCCACAAGATAGAGAAAGAACAAACGGGTAAAACACCGTCTTCTAAGGGGCAATTCAGAAAAGAACTGCACGTTGGAAAGAGCAAACAAAACTCAGTGTGAGGCAAACCGTATACATGAAGTTTTAAAGAAGGTACGGGGTTGGTCGAAAACTTGGGGGTGAAAAATGGAGCCAAAAAAATGTAACAGTTCTCCTTGTACGGTGATACAGGTTAAGTAAGAGAAATTGTGAATCAGATTGGGACCGATGAAACGTAAAATGGCATACAAAGCAGCAAGGGAAAAAAGGGGGGGAAAATCCTGGCCCACGGGAAAAAGAACCGAGGTAAAGCGGAAAAGGGGGGGTTCCGGTGAGAAGGGGGGGGCTCTGAAAGAGACGGTAGTCCGCAGCACCACCTTGGCATACACGGGGTACAGGACCGGAAGACCTCCAACACCCAAGAGAAAAAGAGGGGCACCCAGGTCAAACAGTCAAGAGTCGGGTTCGAAGGAGAATGCGGTGGTGGGGCGGAATGTTATGAGGGTTCCCAATTAGAACAGGTTCGCCGGTGAAGAAACTAAAATCAGAAGGAATACCCAGTTGACGGGAGAATGTATGTCCGCCATGCTGGGGGAGCCAAAAACAGAAGCAACCTATGTGAAGACACAGAGAGTGAAATCGGGCATGTGTTTGGGCCACGGGGGGTAAGTAGCTGGGGAAAGGAAAAGGGGGGGGGTGGGAACCAGGGGGTGGTCGAGACAGGCCCGAAACTCCGGTACGGGACGGTGAAAAAATTTGAAGTGGTTGTCAGTAGCTCCGAGTGGGGTTTAAGACTGTTCAAATTCCAAAAGATCAGGGGGGGGGGGGGGGGGGGGAGGTGTGCAAAGGGAGGGGGGATGGGTCTGAGAGGTAAATGAGTGGAATACACGAGAATAAAAAAAAAGGGGGGGGCAGGGGGGGAAAAAGATCCTTGAAAAGAGAGGAAAAGTTGCAGTCTACATTGAAAGACCTTCCAGACGATGTGGTTAGTCGTGCACCTAAAAAAGGAGAAGGGGGGGCATGCATGAACCGAAAGTGATCCCCGGGGAAGTGAATGAAACTTGGGGGGGGGAGACGGGGAAAAATGGTCCAATCAAATGACCAGTTTTGTTTGTACCCGGACAAGATGAAACTGGGTTGCAGAAACTGGGGAACAGTGGGGTCAAAAAAGTTGCCTCGCACCTGCCCAGGTCGGCGTATGTACGGTGGGCTTATGTTCCACATACAAAGATCGAGTCGTCAGTCACTGAAATCATTAGGTCCGAAAAGAGGCAGAGAGGAGGAGGGAGTGGGATAAAAGGGGCGGTGGGGGCAAGGACAAAGAGGGAGTGAGTGGGGGGTAGACAGATGCTGAGGGGTCGCCGGTAGCTGGCAAGAGGGCGCGGGAAGGGACGCGACAAGGAGACGAGGTGAGGTCATAGGGAGCTAGGTAAAGGGTAGGGTGTATTGGTGAGTAAGGTGGGCACGGGGTGTAGGGGAAGTACGCCTCTTTCAGAGGGAAAAGGCCACCACTGGTACGCGAAACGGGAACTTGGGGACTCTCGAAGGGGCGTGAGGTGAGGTGCGCATGGCGGTGGGGGCTTTGACCTCACGGGTGAAGCAGGGAGACGTGAGGCATCTTGGTGTAGGCTTCTCGGGTGTGAAGGCAGTCGACAAACCCCGAAGAAGAGATCGAGGGAATGAGGGGAACAAAGTGCGAAGCTTCCCCCTGTCTTTATAGGAAAAGCTCCGGGGACTAAAAGGGCTTCAAACGGGGGAGGTCCACTCAGGGGCGGTTTGATTAGCCTTTTTTAACTTCTCAGGGGAATGAGCAACCCCAAGTTCACCGGGTCTATTCCATCAAGGGAGATAGGACTCTGAAAGATTAGCTATTAATAAAACCCTCAAGAGCAAAACTGTAACTGAAACTGGAAAGCAACTTTGGGACAGCATTGAGCAAAAACGTAGCCCACACTATCTGGGGCCTTGGAGGTACCCAGAAGATATGGTAGGGGCCTATGTCCTAGGGAACAGGTTGTCCAGGTTGGAAAGAAAGGTCACAAAAAACGAACCCAGTTGAATCGGGGGGGGGGGGGGGGGGAATCAATTACGGTTCACTTAAAAAGGGCCCGCGGAGTGCAACATAAAGAAGAAAAAAAGCAGAGGGGGGAGGCATCAGGACGAGAAACGTAATCGGAAAGGGGAAAGAGTGTGCAAAGAGAAAAAACGGGCGGTTCGCCTTGGAAACCGGTCTGGGACGCATACTGGAGAACAATGCCCGCACCTACCCAGTCAAGCACCATCTCTGGGTAAAGGGAAAACACGAAAGTCCCGAAAAAGAACCAAAAGCGTCAACTAAAAGAAAAAAAAAAAAGAACACCTCATTATGAAACCAACAATAAAATGGAGCCAGGAAAAAGGAGGGACCGGCAAGGGACAAAAAGTGTGCCACGGAAAAAAGAAAAACCTCAAGCGAGGAAGACGCGGAGGAAAAAGAAGGGGGTTCCGTATGGGGACTGGGCCAAAAGAGAGAAAACCCGGGGGGGAAAGAGGACATCTACTGGGGACGCAAAGTTGAGTCAGCGAGAGATATCGAAAGTCACTTGAAAGGGACGAACGTACGTAGATGTCGCAAACGGCAACTATGTCACACCATACGCCTGGGCGGTATCTCTGGGGGAAGGAACCGGGGAGACGGGAAAGGACGTGACAGATAAAACCGGCCGGAACAAAACATCGGGTCATAGGGGTGGGGAGTTGTCAATCACTCTGGCACATTGGCTCTGAGGAGGGACTAGGCATCAGGGGCTCAACTATAATCAAGAAAGGTATCCTAATCTGGAGCAAAGAGGTCAAACTTTTCCTGGGAGGAGGGACCACAGACTCGGTCTAACCCAAAAATATAGTAACGCCCAGGAGGCCAAACGGACTGAAAGGGGATCGGTGGACAGTATCCTAAACATAGAGGGTGGGTTGCCTTTCCAGGGGAAAGGGGTGGGAAAGGGAAAAGGGAGCTTTCCTGAGTTAGGGCTTATTGGTGAAAAAAAAACTGGAACTTAACGGCAATCCCTCCTAATGGAAATAAAGGATGTCCAGGCTTCCATTGTTACGAGACTCAGGTTGTTTCACACAAAAAAAACAGACCGGGGTGTGGGGAGCCCTACCGGGGGGGGGGGCGGTCCGGTGACGCAAGAGGAAAGTCGACCGAAACAGGGGAGGTCTGGGGAACAACGCGTGGTTCCAGCGGGGGGGGGGGGGGGGGGGGCGCAGGAAAGGGAGAATACTAAAAACACGAGGGTATGACAAGCCTACCCATTGATAAGGCGGGGAAAAAAGGTATCACCCCATGCCTGTGGAAACAATAAATGCTGGGTAACGGTTTTAAGATTGGGGGCAGAAGGGGGGGAAGGACCAAACGCCCCCACATCGGGTCGGGAACGTCCAATGGCCAAAAAAGATCCTTGACCCCCAAGCACTCAGCAGTAAACACTGAATAGTGTCCTAGGAAGGGGGTCCCTCCAGGAAGTCACTAGAAAAACACAGACCTTGGGGGGGTCAAAGGAAAGAAACACATGGGACTTTGGCCAAGACACCACCCGGTTGGGATGAGTAGGCTTGGGGCACTGGGAGGATAGTGGGAACGAAAAAAGGAGCCACACGGTACCCGATGGGCCGGGGAACATCAGGTGTTCCCGCTGCCCCCCATGACACAAAACAGGTAAAGGAGAGCGCTGGGAAAGACGGACGAGGAGAGCCCGAAAAAAAACAAGTCATAATCAACAGAGGGGACAAGAGCATACACCTCGGCCACCGACACAGACCTGTAAAAAAGGGAAAAAGGGATTGAAATGAAGGAACTATCGGAACGACGGTTTACCGACAAGTTAAAAGACACCAACAAAAAAACGGGTTTTGGGGGTCTGGCAGATTGGCAACTCAGGGAAAAAGAAATCGGGGTAAAAACTCGGTCAAGAAGAAAAGTGGGGTTTCTAAGATTAATCAAGAGTGGGTAAGGGCTAATTGATAATGGGCACTTCAAGGGGGGAAAAAAGATAAAAAAGCTCCGGGTAAGTGAGCGCCTTGATGGCCCGTAAAAAAATTCCTCAACCAGGCCAAGTAGAAATTCTTGGGAATTCACGGAACCGAAAGTTGTAACATGGGGAGGGTCCTAAGGAGGAATCTTTGTTGGGATCGGGGAGTAAAACAATGCCTTGGCGAGAAAAAACGAGTGAATCCACGTCTTACAAGAATTAAAACCTAAAGATCGGGGGTGAAAAGAGGGAAGACGTGGAAGATGTTCAAGGGTAGTGGTGGGAGGGGACAGTTAAATCCGTTGAAAAAAACAAAAGAATGCCTTCGTGGTGGGGGAGAAGGCTTGATCCAGCCCACCCCGACCCCCCCCCCAAAACCCCCCCACCCCCAACGCCCCCCAATCCCGCACACCATGGGTTATCCTGGTTCTCCAAAATCTCTCCACACCCGAACAACACGTGGGGAAAATATCTATCAAGGACCGCTGGATATCAAAAAACAAGAACGGGCAGGTAAAGTCGAGGAAAGGGCTTGAAAGGGTAAAAACAAGAGGGGGAAAAACATAACAAAAACGGAAAAAAAGACGTAGGTCAAAAAAAGACTCCGGTGGTCATTGCACCCGACGGATGCCAATCCAAATTGGGGGAGACAGAAGGGGGGGAAATCCGAGGCCTCTTTTCAAAGACCGGGCAAGCCAGTTGCCGTACCAAAAGGGGAAAATCGGAAACCGACTCATCTCTGGAGAAAACTTAAGCAGAACGGGGGTAGGGCCGCCCAAGCATCCTCCGTCAAGATTGACCTGGGGGTAGAAACCGCAAAATGACAATCGACCGAGGGAGAACAAAAAAGATATGGGAATCGTCCGGGAAAAAACCGAGCTCTGACTCCTAGTCCAAGAGAAATCAAAAAAAAGGAGGTGAAGCTTTACAGGACAAAGATGGGGTTTTGGGTGGGGGAGGAAAGGTAGATATTACGGGCAAGCCATCCGTTTGAAGAGGGAGAGTGACGCGGGGTTGGGGGCGGGGTCCTCGTGAGTGAAATGACGTTGTGTTAGGTTGCAAGTACAGCAAGCGGACCGTATCAAAAAAAGAAAAAAAGACTATTGCCTGCCACCCGTTTGTGGTTCGGGTGTGGGACAGAAAAAGGGGAAAGGATTCAGGAAAACCTCGGTACGGGGTTTGGGGAGGAAAAAAGGAAAAATCTTAAACTACCGGGGAAAAAACTAAACCGTTAAAGCGGGACGGAGAAAAAGGATGATCGGGCGGCAAAGAAAGCACATAGGAGTAGGAGAGATGCATGGGTTGGCAGCGAAGGGGCGTTCAAGCCGCGGCACGGGACTACTTGGGGCGAATCGC
>Ga0179593_1431044_pt1 | contig 10027 bp, 6 predicted proteins | sample CZODoug2_1_08_16_FD_185931 | JGI IMG/M metagenome (GOLD analysis project Ga0179593, IMG submission 185931) | Vadose zone soil fungal communities from Angelo Coast Range Reserve, California, USA - CZODoug2_1_08_16fungal (PacBio error correction) | ecosystem: Environmental > Terrestrial > Soil >...
GAAAATAGTCTCGGGAGTTGTGTCGGCTATCTTGTTTGAAGTAAAAAATCAAAGGACATAAGTGGGGAGGACTTCAAAGGGAAAAACATGTGTTATCGGTAGCGCAATTCGCAAAAAAAGGGGTGCGATCATGTTCCGAGAAAAAGGGCTAAAGTTGCGCTGGCGGGGGTGTTTCGCAAGCAGGACAAAAAAAAACGGGGGGTGGAGGGATGTTTGAAAAGAATGGTGACACCTGGGGCAGGGGGGAATACGGGAAAAAAAAGAAGCGGGAAATCAAAGGAAGGGTTAGGGTTGCAAAAGGAGGTTTCAACCGACAGATACAGAACTGGGGTCCAGCTCTGAGAAAGACCTGCTGTAAATCTGTTTGGTGTGGTTACATAAGCAAAAAAGGACGATTCCAAGGAATAAAGGAATCACAGGAAGAAATGGGAACCGGGGGGAAACCAGTACCGCAGGGAATCAACGGCAAAAGCCCTCTCGAATTCGGCCGCAAAATCCCAGTTTTAATTGCAAAAAAAAACCAGGGGCCTTGGCCTAACCACCAAGGGGTCTGGGAAAAAAAAAAAAGGCTTTGAACGGGAGAGATGGGAAGTCAGGACTGCCGCCCGCGCGATGAAGGTTCTTTGCAGAAAGTGAAGAGGGTGGTGGGAAAAAAGAAAATAACACGATGTCCCTGCCGTCCCAGGGAGGGTCAACGCTTTAAAAAAAAAAAAAAACATGGGGTCACAAGGTAGGACTTACCATATAGACGGAAGAGGGAGGAGGGGGGGGCAGTGGTGCCGGGATCCAGCAGGGCCCAAGACAAAAGGATTTTGGAAAAAAAAGGGGTTTAACCGGCCATTTCTTTAAAGGTGAAAAAGGAACTTTCTCAAAGACAGAACCCAAAGAGAAGCACAAAACCAACAAGAGGAAAAAAAAAAGGAGAAGAGGGGGACGTAGGAAATAGTGGGCATGCCAAACTAACGACAAGGGCGGAAAAGGTTTGAACCCGGCAAAAATCACCCCATAGAAAACTGAAGTCCTTCGGTGTCAAAGGCAAACAACGGAAAGAAGTCGAGAAAAGACTCTAATATCCCAAGTCGGCCTGAGCGGACATGCACGTCCTATCGCACCCCCCTTATGTTTTCAAAAAAAAAAAAAAAAAAGCGGAACCCGAGGGGGGTTAAAAGGAAGGGGGGGCGCATAAGATTTGGGGGGCTTTAATACTAACAAACCTGCGAACTGGGATGGAAAGTACAGACAAAATCCGCGCTTTTCAAAGGACTTATCCTAGTGCAAGAAACACTTTCAAGAACCGTGGGGGGGGGAAAAAAAGGAACGGACCCCCTCTGGGGGGGGGGGGGTCAGGCAAGGCAAAGAGGCCAGAACCTGCTCATTGGGGGGAAACATCTGGGCTGTCGGCCGATCATTACGAGAATTGGGCTGGCCGTTCGAGGGGGAAAGCGTACTCCACACAAGAATTGACCAAGGATCTCAGGCTAAAGGCCCGCCGAAGAGAATGAAAAACAAACCCAATCACCAACCGGAAAAGGAAAAATCATGGGGGAAACCGTGAAAATCCCTAAATTGAAAAGGGCGCAACTCTGAGCGTAAACTAATCCAGGGGGCGGCAAAAAATCACAGGGGGGAATGTGGGTATGAGGAGGGGGGGTGGGGGAACAGTATAAACATCACCGGGAAAACGCAAACATCATTACACGACAAAGGCATTTTCGTTTCAGGGTCCAGGAGGAGGGAACCCCAAGGTGGTGGACGACAGCGAAAAAAATAGTCAAGCGCACATTATAAGAACAAGAAGGGGTTGGGGGGGGCAAACACCTACTAAATTGAGCAGAAAAGAAAAAAACCTTGTGGCGAGGGGGTAATCGTCCGAACATGATGACGCAATGCTAACAGGATGACTCCAAAGAAAACAATATCTGAGAAGTGAGTTTTCCTCAACACGGGCAAGGTGCCCTCATAGGCAAAAAAAGGGGGAAAAGTGTAAAACGTCGATTCCGGTAGTCAAGCACGAACTAAAGGAAATTCGCGGAAAGACTGGGGGGGGGTAATTAAACGAGGGTTCTTGGGACAGGGAATAGCACCAGGAGGGTGAGCACCACCGCATTCAATCACGATAAGAATGCCTGGGGACACCCCTCTGTTTAGGCTTCTACTTTTACAAAAAAAAGAACTAGGTCCACGGAAGTACCCAGGGAAAAGGATCAAGACTATCAAAGAAAGACTGAAAAGAAAACGATAGATCGGGAGGATGCGACAGAAAAACCCAAATGAGCGTCGCAGCCAGCGTGTAAGTCCTATCTCGTTGTCAAACTTTGGGTTATGGGAGGGGCTTCTGAGGGGGGAAAAAATTACCTCGAAGACAGAGAGGAACCACAACTTTGTCGCGAGAAAGAAGCCTAAAAGGAAGGCCATATTTTTCGGGAATATCCGAAAGGGGGGAAGGGGGGGGGTGAAGGTGTAACAATCCAAATATGTATGGGGGAAAAAGGCAAAGGGGACAAATGAGTAACACCGGGACAGGGACCCTATAAATAAGACACGAGCGGAAGTTTGGAAAAAAAAAAGTCCCATGAGGAAAGCATAAAAATTGAAAAAGACACGAAGTACGAAACCGAGAAAAAACCATTTTGGGGTCGAGGGGGGCAGCCAGCAGCATCAGACAAAGCGCAAAAAGGGAAGAAAAAGAGGGCAAATGGGGCAAAAAAAGGGGGGAGAACATTTCAAAAAGGACGACGAAGGCCTGAGGGGAAAAGCCGGAACCACGATCAAACCCTAAGCGACAATTACAAAAGAAGGAAAACACCAAAAACCAAAGCACACCAAAGGAATTTGCCGGGAGTAATAGCAACAGAACGGAGTCCATGGACGAACTGGTGTCGCGTGGAACATCGAGCACGAGAATCACGCAATCACCATAATTATACAAGAAGACCGCAAAACAGTCAGAGTAAGTCATTAACTAGGGGGACATGTCTGATCACCACACCAGGACGACGAAAAATCACCGCAACGAAGATCACTACCGAAGAGCAACGAGATCATGCTAAGTTGGGGGAGGAAGAACCTAGCAGCTGAGGGTGTCAAACCATTGAGAAATCACAAAGCAAAAAAAAAAAAAAAAAGACGGGAAGGTTGGTTTTCACAAAACTAATTTGCGCGAAAAGGAATCCTTCTCGACCGGCGAAAAGCGATGATGTGGGGGGTATCTCAAGTCAGAAGAAAGGAGTAAAAACAAAGAGGAATCAAGGACAAGGTTTTTCAGGAAGAAAGGGAGGAATGACCCTTTATTTGGGTGGGTCAGGAGGGTAGAAGAAAGAAAAGAGGGGGAAAGCCCTCTTCGGCGTGGGAAAGCACTTCTGGGGGAAGAAGGCGTTCTTAGGAGGGGTTTTACAGTGCAAAGACCGCGAACGCAAAGAAAGGACCGATCCCTGGGGCTTCAATAAACCCAAAAGCTTGCGGGCTGAATTCACAGAAAAAAAGGAGAGGACCAGGGCAGTTCTCGCCAACAAAAATCGCTGGGAAGCAACATATCTTTCTTAGCCGGGGGGGAAGAGAAAAAACCGTCCATAGGGGTTAATTCTTGGGTACGACAAGCGTTGGGTTTCTAAAGAAGGGGCAACTCGACGCAAGAAAAGGGACCAGACCAAAGAACATCATTGTAAATGCGGGTGAAAAAAAAACGGGGGCCGGTTGAGTGCTTTGGCGTACGGGGGCGGCCACAAGGGGATCACACGGGGGGTCATCATCAAAAAAAAGACCAACTTGGGCTTTCGCCCGAAAGCAAAGGTATATATTTGGGGGCGCAAGCAAAAGACTAGGGAAAAGAGGACAAGGAAAGTAGAAAAGCCTTATGTCATGGACTCGTGTGGGGGGGTAGGAAGCCGAAGAGAACTGGATCCCTATAAACAAAACGACCGACAAGATAGAAGAGTAGGCCAGTATCAACGCAAACCCCCGACTAAAGACATTGTAGAAGAAATCATTTTAGAAAGGAACTGTGCCGCTTGGGGGCCTGCTTATAAAAACAACTAAAAGACGAGAGCGTAGATTATTCGGGGGGGACAGGGGTTGGCGCAACGCGGAGTGACTCGGTAGGGATCCGGGTACAAAACGGGGGCAAAATAGTCTTTTCTGATGGGTACACTAACCAGGAAAAGTCTCGCACGGGGAGGAAAGCACCCGTGCTCAAAAGAGCAATCAAAATGCTGGTTACAGTCGAGGCAAGGCCAGAAAGGCGGCGCGGAAGTTTTCATCCTGAAATGCCCGGGGTGGTTTTGCACAAAACAGTCCGGGGTGAGACTCTACGGGTGGAAGTGGGGTCTTTGGAAAACGACTGAAGAAAACCAAAACCTAAATGACTAAAGGGGAAAAGGTGCTTTTCATCACTTCGTAATTAAGTACAGGCGTTGTCTCTTCTGGGAAGGTCCCTTCAAAGGAAAGTCCAAAAAATTGACGCCCACACACACAAGGGAAAAAAAAAAAAAGTAAGGACGTAAAAATACCTGAGCAAGAACCGCGATTGGGGTTGAAAAAAATTTATGGACAAAGATGGGACATAACTCTTGAGTCGAAGGACACTTCAAAAGTTGGTTAAGCAAAACAAAATCTTCCACCAAAAACGTGAGGATCTTGGGGTCCGCAATGACCATCCCCGTGGTGAAACACCCCGAAAACCACAAAAGCTAAATATGTTACGCACCTTGGTGGTAATGAAGGGCGAATCTGTTGGACGAATAACAAACAATCAGTTTCTTAAAATTGGTTTGAAATATCGTCTGAAGTGTTTTTACACGACCAGCTGACGACTTACTTAAAGGAGACTGATCAGGGCTGCAAAAGACGGAATCGGGAAAGACAGGGGGCCCCGGGTGTTTTGCCGAAAAGGGGTCAGTTCACCACGAGCAACCAAAACAACGCCACCACCCGGAAAAAGCACACCAAATTGGGGGTTGTAAGGGGCTTTTGTGCATGCAAACTTGGTTTGTTGTTTCCCTTGGCAGTTCCAAATTGTGCATTTTTTTCGTGGGGGTCAGAAACACGAAAAAAAAACCAAAAAACAAAGACTGCGCGCCAGGGTTTTTGTTGTTAACAAATTTGAATGGGCCGTCTTACCTTGTGACTGGTGGGGGCATCGTCATAATAAAAAAAAAGGGGATAATAAGGCGGCTGGAACAAACTTACGTTCACGAAAAAACGTCCACTCGGAGAAATAGAGGCTTGTGGGGGGTGGCGTGAGTACCCACCTTTAATGACGTACCACAAAAATGGCCCGAGCAGTCAGGTGGGGCCGTCCTTTACCCAAAGCGATATCGAGACTCGGTAGGGCGAAACTTCTATCCTAAACTCCGAAGACTCCTTTGGCACCGGGAAGAAACCCTTGGAGACGGGAATAGGGGAATCTCGTATATCCGGAAACCCAGAGCCAAGGGGGGTCTAAAAGACACTGCGCCAAGCGGGTATCTAGCCCTGGGATCAACCCCACCATCGACTGGGCAACACAAAAAAAACCGATTTGACGGGATCCTCTCTACAAAAACAACCAAACTGAATAGTAATGGAGCGGGAATAAATAAGCAAGCCACAAACTGTTGGTTCATCATGATTGTGGGGAAAAACTAGGGCTCAGAATCAGTGCGGTGTTATCATACACAAACGTGGAAAAGTTGTAAAGGTAAATCAACGAAATGGACACGTTCAAATAAGAAGTATTCATGCCAAACCTTATATTCCTTTTTCAAAAGAAAGGACGTAAAGACAGAAAAAAGGCCTCGAAACAGCACTCCGGGGGAGGGAAGGGTTGCGGTCTTTCACCATGTTTCCCTAAGGGCCAAGAAGGAGTTGGCTTCGAGTGCACTGTTCCTACCAAGGGGTTTTTTACATCTGCCTGAGTAAAGTGGTGGTAGAGGACTCATGGGAAACAACAGCAACTGGTACGACGCCAGGCATCTGCAACTGTCCAACGAACACAGCGTGAGGGGAACGGCCCTTGGTTTTTGGGTAGTTTGTTTCTATTTTGTCTCGCCCCAAATTACAATTGGGGCGCTATGGAATTGAATGAACCGCATAAACAACTGGGCTTTGGAAAGCGTGTTGCTACCAGCGAAAAGGGGAAAGGGTGGGGGTTGGAGAGTGGACTAACCGTTGTGCCATGCACCACCACTGGCGGACTCCTTGTACCAAGAGAAACTGGAGAAGCCAGGTAAAAAGAACGAATCAGGGGGGCCGAGGTCAGCCAAAGGGCGACAACAAACTGACCCAAAGCCAAAAAGGAGAGGGGCAAAACCAAGGAAACACTCTGGCTGTAACGGGGGAAACCAAGCTGCTTCCAGGACCAACCGGGGCCAGAGTAACAAACCCAAAGTTTTTGTCCGGTTGTTTTCCCCAAACTCCCTGCGGGGTTGGAACCCAAAATCCGTTCACGTTTGACAACTGATTGCGGACCATCTTAAGGCGTAAGGGCAAGAGCGGTTGGAGACAAGCGTGGCAAAGGCATTGACAAAAAGTTCCTTCCAAGATGTCGGAGGGGGGTAAGAATGTAAAGGGGTTGTTTGTGGTGCAAATCTTGGTCCTCCTGAAGGCAGGAAACGGAAAAAGAACGAAGGGGTAGCTCTTAAGAAAAAAAAAGTTGAGCAAAGGCAATTTCGGGCGGCCTTGGGCGTGGGTTGTCAGCGTGTTCAAAAAAGCCCACGCCCCGTGAGAGCCCCACCCGGAGGTTCCAACCCACTCCTCCTTCCTGTCACACTTAAAATATACCCGGTGATTTCCTAAAAAATGTCCTGTAAAGGATGTACCCACAACCACAACCCGGTTTTGTTGGTATCCGCTTCTGTCCAGTCACAAAAATGTACAACGTTTGGGGGGGGATTGGAACGGGTAAAACCATCCAGCAACAGAATCTTCAATCAAGCAACAAGAACAAAACGGAGTCTCGGGAAAACGGAAAAGTTCAGAAACCAGGCACAAAAAACAATAAAAATAAAGGATCGTTTGGTTGGAAAAGGGTCTTCACAAAGGGTGTAAAGGCGGACCAAAAGCGAAAACCAAAAAATTACATAGATCCTAAAATCTCTGCTGAGGGGGGGGCGTGCAGGGGACGGGGAAAAAAATCGGGACGAATCACTGGGCGTTTGTAGGGAGAAGGCGCGGAGGGCTGCCGAAACGAAGAATCCAGGGGGGCCATTTGCGGTGGGTGAAAAAACTTATGTATTGGGGAATTTGGAACAAAAAAAAATATATACTGGCGTTGGGCGCGCACAAGACAAGGGGGGGATTGGGGGATGGGAATGGAACATCGGGTTCAAGGTACCCTCCCCCCGTACCGCCCGAAATAAAAGTGGTGATCAGGGGGGGGGTGGTCAAACCTTAAATGAGATGATGCGGCAGTGCGAGTCGAGTGGAGAGGACAGCGTAGCAACACCGAATTACAGAGGGAGGCTGGACTGGCTGGGCGAGCAAACTAAAGCCGCACGAATGGGCGAGGTTGAGCAATAAGCATTCAGCTGTGCTTGAGGGAAGGCCGAATCATGTGGTCTTGGGAAGCAAAAAAAAGGGGGGGGTGGATGAAGAAAAAAGCAGTCAAAACGAAAGATAGGGAAGCTTTGGACACGCCGTGACTGACCGAAGAAAACCGGCGACATCTCTCAGTGGAGAGCTCCTACCGCAAAAAACAACGAAAACAAAAACGTGGTAAATTTTTCGACCAAATGGGGGGGGGCGGGGAAAAAATCAAATGTAAAGGAATGCAGCGAAGAGAGACAACAAGGACCCAGGGGGACCGACCGCACTGGACTACTTTTCCGTCGGGGACGGGGGCAGGGGGGTTGTTGCAAACCATAACCCGAAATGTGACTGTGGTTGAGAACAGGGCCAGAGCACAAAAATCCAGCCCGATGCCTCCTCGAAGGGGACTGTGAGCAGAGGAATCATGTGCGGAACTGCTTTTTGGACGGAGAGGGAGTTTGTTCGTCGTCTCTTTGTGTGATCAAGACACGGGCCCGCAACGAAAAACGACTAATCGAGTTTTCTTTGTTATCACAAATGACTGGGGGGTTCAAGATTAATCCGAGATGTGGAAAAGGACGAAAAAAGAAAAAATGAGGTAGAAACGATTTACGCGGCAAAGCACTGGGGGAGTGGGCGGGGTTTTCCGGCGGCTGGATGTTAGGTTGTCGTCTTTGTGAGCAGTGCTGAGGAGGAAGCAGACGCCAGGGGCTGGTTAAAAGTGCTAAAATGAAGGGTGACCAAGTAAAAAAAAAAAGCTGGGGCTATCCGTCGCGGGGGGGGGGGTCTGGGATGGCTGGGATGAACGCAGAAAAAACTTGTTTCTCGGTGGAGTGACTTGACGAAATAATGTATGTGGGGGCAAACGTAAAGGTTAATCAAGGCGAAAATGAAACGTGGATCTAACTGAAGGGGTCGGAAGTTTACACCAGGCCCTCCTGCCGGGCAAAGAGAGGGATTTTTCAAACCTCAAAAAGGAGCAAAAGGAGCTTCCCTCGAAAGGCAAACTAGTAGGGGGGGGGTCCGGCAACTGTGTGATCTTCACTCAGAAGGGGGTTGGGGAGGGCTCAAAGAAAAAGTCAGTCACAAAGAGGGCCGCGAAGAAGGGGAACAAGAGCTCGCCGTCAAAGAAAGACAAGAATCGGGGCCGCAATCTCCATATTCGAGTAGGGGGGGGAGGGATTCAGGCTGACTGGAGGAAAATACGAACAGTGGGAACTCCGAAACTCAGGCATGCGCCATAACTGACGCCCTGAAACAGATGGTAACGGCAAGGACGGATCAGGTGATGAAAAGTGGGGATACAGGAGGGGGTCTGTGAACTCGGGATGTTACGTTAGTAAAAAAACATGCGGGGTTCACGAAAAAACGACCGGAAAAAAAGTCCCCAACAAGAATGGGGGTGAACTAGCAGGGAGTGGGGGAGGAACACCTACGTCGCAGATTGGGTGCGTCGGCAAGGGATCACGTGGAGACTGAATAATGGAGGGCGGAGGGGGAATGCGCCAAAACCAAAAAGTTGGGGGTCTAGGGAAAAAACTGCATCAGTCGTCGGGAGAGAAGGAGGGGTTCGGGATATAATGATCGGCGCCTTGTCGCCAAAAAATTTGTGGGGCGCCGCAGGAAAAATTAAGCTGCGGGGTAAGATTGGGGCTTGTCAAGGGGGGAGTAGATAAAGGGGAAATCGCCAAGGAGTCAAACAAAAAAAAAACAACACACCCAACAAAAGGCCACCCCCGAGACACCAACCCACCGTGCCACCCACTTGAAAAAACGCCAAAAAACTCAAAACACACCAAAAACACAAAAAACCAAACGCCACGCCCCAAAACTTTCAGCTTCTCTCAAAAACCACCAAAATACGGCGTCCCACCCCTTCAAACCCTTGGGCCCTCCTCTCAAAAATTTGCAGAACCGCAACTCCAAACTCCCCTCCAACCACACACACGCTTTGGTTGTGTGAGAAGTCTAACGAGAACACGAAAAAATGAACAGATATGTCTCAGCTAGTTGCCTGGTGGCGGTGGGGGGGGATTGTTTTGTTTGTATACCAGCTTCTCTTCAGACACTTCGATAATCCGTTCGACAGTACCATTTTATCCTTACCGCTTTCCTCTAACTTACAGCCGTAAAAGAATCGGCACGACATCAACAACAAAAAAAAAAGGTTGAGCGGGTGACACGCCTAGGGACCTTGAACGACCACCAGCGTTTCTCTGGACTCCAAAGGGGGGTGACGCACTGGGCATCTTACAGAAGCCACCCGGAAAGGGGTTTCTCAGCCAGTCGAAACGGGGGGGGGGGCCGTAGGTACAAAAGAAATGAAAAAAAAACGGGCCGGGGAAACAAGATGTCCTGCGCTGAAACAGAAAAGGGGGGGTGTCGATAGGACTTGCGAGCAACAAACGAGTGTCGGGTAGTGATGAAAGGACAATCAGCGGCCGCGTCGCGCGTTCGGTGGTTAAGGTGAGGGGCAAAAGGTGCGGTAAGTGGTGCTGGGAAAAAGATCTCCAGGAACCAAAAA
>Ga0179593_1488143_pt1 | contig 10027 bp, 13 predicted proteins | sample CZODoug2_1_08_16_FD_185931 | JGI IMG/M metagenome (GOLD analysis project Ga0179593, IMG submission 185931) | Vadose zone soil fungal communities from Angelo Coast Range Reserve, California, USA - CZODoug2_1_08_16fungal (PacBio error correction) | ecosystem: Environmental > Terrestrial > Soil >...
TTCGCGGGAGGAGGGAATGGGGTCCTTCTCTTTGAAAGCAGCAAGGAATAATGAGGACCGGGATTGAGGGGAGGAGAAAGGGGAGTGAAGGTCGGAAGGGGAGCTGGTAGATCGTGGGCTGTAAGGGGGGGGAACCGTGGAATTTCATAGAGGAAGAAAGTCCCAGTGAAAAGGGAGGCGTCCGTTGTGCGCAAATGAAAGGGGGTGACTGCGACAGTTTCTCTAGATTGATGAAAAAGGTACTTTGACTGGCAGGAGTGGTGGGCAGGTTGAAAGGAAGGGATTTAAAACTGTCAGGGAGGGTTGTCGAATTAAGGTCAGGGGGGTTGGGACGGTTCAGGTAGGCGAGGTCAGCGCGCAGGAAATTCTGCGCCAAATTATGATCGGGGATGGAAAGGCCGCAATCGAACCGAGTTGCATAAAAAACAGACATTGTTATGTATGTGAAAAGGATTCTGAACAGGGGAACAAACGGGGGGTCAGCCATAAAAAGGAGGCGCTCGGAGTGAAAGATAGGAGAAAAGAAAAGAAAGATTACCTCTGGGAATCAACGGGCATCCGGTACGCATTAACTTGCCATGAAGGGGCGGGGGGGTGAAAGGGAACAACCTTGAAGAGATATCTCCAGAGAATCCATATCTACAGGCTTTTACAGTTTTTGCACCATCATATGTAAAAGCGCCAACTTAAAAAGGGGACTGGAGGGAAGGGGGAGGGGGGGGGCTGGTTACAGCATTAGGAAACCACCCAGACCTTCTAAACTGTCATCTTTCATCGAGGAAGAAGCGCAAAGACAGGGGAAAGGGGCAGGGCAGGACTGGGGGGGAAGGGGGGAATCGGGGGGAACTGTTCACTCATGCTCTAAGGTATAGGAAAATTATGGGCACCTTGTCGCCCGGTTTGGGGGGGTGCTCTGAATAGGGAGGAAGGGGGGCGCAAAGGAGGCAGTTCCGGGAAAAAAGTTGGGGAGGAATGGGGCGGTCTAGGGAAGGAAAGAGCGGGCCTGAATGCACTTGGGCGAGAAGGGGCAAGAAAGAGGAGGGGCAGGTCACAGAGAAACTCAAGTGTAAGTTGAGCGGAAAAAAAGGGGAGAATGCCAGCAAGCCTTCCATATCTAGGAAACCAGGATCCCGTATACTTTGAAGGGGGGCCATACATCGGCTGATGGAGGATCGCGCGGTCCCCATTGAAGAACCCGGAAGAACGGGGAAAAAGGAGAAAGGGAGCATGTCAGGCTATCGAGAGACCTGCTAGGGGCAGATCTTGTTGGGGGTAAGAGGGGGAACTACACGGAAGGGGTAGGATTAAAATTTCAAATGCTCGCTTCCTAGAAATGAGTAGGGGGGGGTACTCCAGTCAAGCCTCTGTGTATCGGGTATCAAAGGCCTCAAGCCAAGGCTTGGGCTCATCGGAAGAAAGTAAACGGGGCCTGCTCATGGGGGTCAGCGATAGGGCGCCTTCTTCATTACTTAATGTAAGAAAATGACCTTTCTCCGACTAAACCAGCTGAAAGAACTGAATAGAGAAGAGGAACATTCGTCGCGAAAGGGTTTCTCCCTGACATAAGGAACTCATTAGATCTGAAAAGGAGGAAAGTTCGAGAAATTGGGGGGGGAGACCAAGGGGGTAGTTGGGTCAAGTCGCCGCGCGTGGGGGGACCGGGGCCATCGGGCGACCTTCAGGGAGGGGAAGGACGCTGCATGACTCAAAAGAAAGAGGAACGGGGGGCCCTCACGAAAAACGCAGTGTCTGCTCAGTCAAGATTCAATCCCCGCAGAGAGAGGTCAAAAAAGCTTTCCACCTAACCACAAAAGTTTTCCGGCCTGGAAAAAAGTCGGAGAAAAAAAAAAAAAAGGCTGTCCGAAGGGGGGAAGGGGAAAGGAGGAAATCGAATGACCCCCAGGGGAAGAAACGAGGGATTAGGACGAATGCAGGGTGAAAGGGGGATCCTCGCGAATCTGAAAATGGGCATGCTGCAGGGGGGATCAACGATGGAACTGTCAAAATGAGGGGCTGCTGAGCATTTTCACCACCGGGGGGGTAAGGAAGTTAAATCACCATCGAAAAGCCATGTGGGGGTGAGACTTGCTCACTAATTGGAATAGGCACCGAACGCCAAATAAAAGTTAGGAGGCAAAAGTTTCCTCGTAATGAAAGGGATAAATGTCGAAACCTTGCGTCCTAAGGGCTGGCGATCGGGGGTGTGAAACCGGAGAAACAACGTACGGGCAGGTCTATGAAAATAACGGTTTCAGAACCTTCAATCTTTTCGGTATGAGACAGCAGAAGGGATTCTTTGGCCAGGGGAAAACCGGATCAAAAACATAAATTTGGGTCAGCCAAGAAGGGACACAAAAGAGGGGGACCACCACTTAACCATTGCCCCCCTCAAGATATACTGGTGAAAAAGCAATTTTGCGGGTCCGCGGAAAGATAGGGGGAAGTGAGGGAAGACTCGCAGAGAAACAAAAAAGAGGGAGGGGGAGAGAGAGGAGATGTAGACTTTGCCAATCCGGGGGGTCAAGTTCGCAGGGTGACGGGGATTTAGATGAGTTCAGGAAGGGGAGATATGGCTGAAAAAAATTTTCTCAGAGGGAAATTATGGGGGGAGGAAAAGGAAGAAGGGTTACCGATGAGGGAAGAAAGCGTCCGAAAAAGGGGGGCATCAAAAATTAATCTTAAGCGGGAACAAGGTGGTGACAGCTAGGAGTTGCAAGGGAAGAGAAACGTTCCATTCTATGAAAAGGGTTGGCCGATCCTTCGGACAGATGTATATGGGGGCTGAGGCGCAGTAAATCAGGAAGTAGCCGACGCGACCAAAAAATGGTGCGAGGGGTAAACCGAAAACTTATGTGAAAGGCGAAGGGAAAAAGGGGCCCACAAGCAATTTAATACATATTGGGGGGACAAGACGGAAGAAAATCCCCGGAGCGGGGCCGAGATTCGCGAAGGCACAAGAAGGCGGGTCTGAGACAGAAATAAGACTGTGGAGGAATTAGAGGCGGGTCCTGAGGGGGAGCAGGTGTGAGAAGGGTGGTGACAAAATGGGGAGAAGTTGGCTGAACAAGAGGTTAAGAGGGGCTGGAGATTTATCAATCAGAAAACTCGTTAGAGTTGAGAGTTTAGGGCGCGGGAGTGAGACATGAGTAAAGCGAGGAGAGAAGTGGCTGTGATCTCTCCATAGTGACCAGGGAAAAAAAAGCTTCAGAGAAACTAAGGGGAGCCATTCCGACATCCGAAGTGAGTGAATCACAGGAAAGAGAAAAAGAGTCACTTGATTAAACACGTGGGCTAGCGATCGGGAAAAGAAATAAGGGGGAATCCAAGGTATTCCTTGGGAGGGGGGGGAGGGGTTGACCTTGAAAAAGTCTGTGGGAATAAATGAATAAAAGCCGTCGAAGAGAAGAGGGAGGAGGGGGTTCGATTGCGTAAAGGGAAGAACAAAAAAAAAGTTTCTGCGGGAGGGAACAGAAGGAAGGGGAGAAGGATAGGACCTGGGGGCCACTAAAAAAGGGGCTCGGCTCTCTCAAAACCCTCGATTTTAAGGAATCGCGGGGGAGAACCAGAAAGGGAAAATAGTACCAGTAGGACGATTAAATATAGATAGCAAATGATAATACTCTCACGGGGCAAGCGCGGTCGTAGGGTTGTGACGGAGTATGCGAAGCGAGGGGATGTAAGTGGGATACGAATGCTCCCGAGTAAGAGAGGAGGACGTATAGGGGGGTCCGGTATTCTTTCCTCGGGGGAAAAAGCTGCTGTTACGCGCAAGGGAAACGGATGAACTCGAAATCATAGCGTCTAGTTGGAAACGTAAGAAAAAAAGGGCAATCTTCTGAAACTCGAAAGCTCGTAAAGGAGAAGGGACGAAAGCCCTCTAAACAACTTTAAAGAAAAAAACGGAATGTCTCCGCGTGTAACATCCGGGACCGATTCAGAGAGAAAAACCAATGCAGGTAGTAGAAGAAATAGCAATGAGTACGTAGGGGGGATAGAACAAATAGCAGTAGAGGGGAAAGGTAAAGAATTTTCTCTTCTGGGGAAAAGGGGCGCCCGTTGAAGGCGTCGCTCCGCTGATGAAAAAGTGTGGAATGCGGTAATGCGGGGGGGTATAAAGCTGGCTTCAAATGAGCCCGCTACCAGATCGTGGAATGAACGTTGGAACGTGCAGGATTGGAAAAAAGACAGGGGATTTATCCACCTTTAACAAAGACGGAAGAATAATGAGCAGAGAAGCGGGGCGCAGGGGTCCTAGGGAGAATTTGACCCGTTACATGATGAATGTAGGGAGAACAGGCATGGAGAGAAAAGAAGTTGACTCTCTCTTCCCTAAATGGGGGGGGGGGAGCGCAAAACCTGAAACCGAAGCGAGGACGGGATGCTACCCCAACAAAACAGTTGGGGGGATTAACGAAAGAAGGAAGGAAAGAAAACACATCAGCCCTGGAGGGGGGAGAGGGAAAAGAGGAAGGCGCTTGGCTCGATGTGGTTTGAAACCGGAAGGGGCTTCGATCGAGGGTCAGAAAAAAGGGCGGGCGAGGCAATTAGAAAAGGACTAAACATCAACCAACAGAAAAGCCTGCTAACAAATGGACAACCGCCAGGGCCGGAAGAAAAGGCACCGAAAAAAATAAAGGATGTCAAGTGAAGCAAAAACGCAGGGAGGGAAGCTCCTGTCTCCTGAAGGGAAAGGGGGGGGGAAGGGAAGTATAAGGGCAAGCGATTTTGGGAGTGATCTAAAAAAGTGGGTCAAAAGGGCCCGGCCAAAAGGCAAAGGTCATGAAGAATGGCGAGGTATCCAGAATGGGAAGGGATCATCAGAGGAGGATCAGGAGGAATTAGGAATTGCAAGGAGCCGGACCGATACCGGGCATAGATTTGCTGTCGAACTCTCCAACAAAACTGATTAAGGGGAAGAGAGATTCAAACGGACAAACTCAGGGAGAGAGAAAGAGTGACAAAATTCATAAGTACTTCTCTAAGACCAGGGAGAAGGATCATCTGTGGGGCTGAGGACATTTAAATTGAACGAGATGAACTTGGGAGGATGTAACTGGCAAAAAAAAAAGGTTTTGACCGGAAAAAGGACATAAGCAAAAAAAGGACGCTGAGAGGGTGACGAACGTTCGCTACAAAATGAACAGGGGACGGACATTAGATAGGAGTAAGAGCGGGTTTTTTGGAGCAGAAACTTCAAGGGGATGTGGGGGCAATGGCCGAAAACAAAGTCAGGAGATTTCATTTTCGCGAGGGAGGTCTCGGTTTAGAGGGGATTTCATGGGCGGGAATTCTGGGTCTGCAGGCAGGGGGAGTCAGCGGACGACTGGGACGAAAGGGAAGACAATCGAAGCTAAGGAAGAGGGGTACCCTCTAGACTGTGTAGTAGAGATCTTCAGGGGAGGTCGGTCCCAACAGATGGGTTCACAATATAAGGAGGAGGCGGGTTGAGAGGAAAAAGGGCGGACGCTAGATTCAACTTACATTAGAGGAGAAAGGATGGTTTTGGACCGCTGGTAAGGGAAAAAGAAAACGGGGAACATTTGGGACCCTAAAAGTGCGCCATAGCCACGGGAGGAGGATTCCTGCTTTTTTAAACAGGGGGGGCATCATCCAATCAATTCTGAGCCAGTAAAGCGGCATAGAAGGTAAGAAGAGGGGCGATTCGGCTGGAAGACAGCATTCGTGATGAGACAAGGATACGAAAGGAGGTGAAACAAGGGCAGTCAGCTAAAGGTGAAAAAACTGGCGAAAGATAAGACAACCTTTTTGCAAATCACGCTACTGGGTACTATTCGACTCAGAGTCAGCAGAAAAGAGAGACTAATGAACCTTCACCCTTGGATAGGGGGGGGGTGTGTGTTTTTGGCTGGAAAGGTCAGGGATTTCGGAGTGGAGTGACAGCGGGTTATGGCATGGTCACGTTTGTTTCCGAGAGTGCGAAGGGGCCGGGCGACCCAGACGTAGAAGGACAAGGGCCAGGTCTATTCCTTTGGGGAAAACGAAAGGATCGGGAATGTATTCAGGGCCAAATCTTTAGCGGTCCAAAAAAGGGGGGGGTCAACCAAGCAAAATGAATATCGAGAAGGACTTTCCTGGGGAAAGGAGGGATCTCAAGGGGGGGTCTCTCGACATCGAGGGGGGATAGGTCAATCCGGCCATCAGAAGTGAGGGAATTGGCTACAAAACGGGACGAAGGGAAAGGGGGGGCGAAGTGAAAGATGAAAGTTTGGGGCTTGTCACTATCTAGAGGAGAAAATGTCTGCGTGGGTATTTCCGTTGCGGGGGAAGAGAGGGATCTAAAAAAACTGAAGCACCGCAAATTCCCCGGGTGGGAAGAGACACTTCTTATGGGGAAAGACCGTGGGAAAGAAGCGATTGTTCTACCCCCAAAAAACGCTGGGGGGAAAAAGCGAGGGGGTAACTCATGAGGTCCGCAAGTCTAAGGAGGGGCTCGGGAAAGGTGAAACGGCTCTCTGAGGGGGACTTCCGCAGCCTTGGCACCGGCCTGGGCAATCCGGGGAGGCAATATCAAACTCAAGGAAGACCACGATGAAAAAGGAAACTTTTCGAAGGAAGGAGAGGGCGGGCTGGCATGCGTCAGTGTGGATAGAGAGCAATTCGATGCAGTGGCCGGAAAAGGGGTCATTAGCTAGCGGGGCGGGAAGAAGGCCTACAATTGGGGAGGAAAGAAAGGAGTAAAAAAAGGCCAGCACGCGCAAAAAAAATTCCCGAGCTCGGAACAACGCGAAAGTTAGGGACTTTAGGCTTCATCTCCAGCAAAGGCCTTGAAGGAAAAAAAAGGAAAGGGCAAAACCCTAGTTTTTACGGAAAGGGGAAAGTCGCGCAAAAAAAATGCTTTCAACGCCACAGACCGGACCTCATAATAAAGGTAAAGGGGACCCCGTAACGGAGAACGGGCAATACCCTCCTAATGCGGGGACTTGGGAGTTCGCGCGGCGAAACCGGCTTAAGGGTGTAGTATTCAAAAAAACGATTCTGAGGATAAAAGGGGTGGAAAGTGCGGAATTCGCAATTGTTCCTCTTCTAGAAAAAAGCAAATTGGTATTTTTTCATACACAGAGGAGGAAGACCCATGTTCTCCGGTCACCATTCGGAAGACAAATACCTTCATTCCTCTCACCGAAACCAAGCATTTTCGGCCTGGGAAAGAACCAATTTTTTGACAATACAGCAAAAGAGGGAATTTGCGCAGACTGCCCGTCTCCGCGGCAAAGAATGAAGGGCTTTGGGGTGACCTTCTCACAGTAAAGGCGATGGAAGGCTTTTTGAGAAGAAAACGCCGGGGGAGAAGAAAGATTTCAGATCTAGTCTGCCATATTCTTGTTCGGGGAAAGTGTAGAAGACCATCACCCAAGCACTAAAAGGGGGGGGTGGAAGAAGTCTCAACCAGGGAAAAGGGCCAGTCCATTAAGAAGAAAGTGAATCCCTGCCTTTTAAAGAAGTCGGGGAAAGGATGAGAGAGAAACAAAAAACAGGAGAGTAGGAAAAGGGAGAGAGGGGTACCTTCACGCGAAAAAAGCGCAAAATTCAAAAAAGTCTCCCGAAGGAGGCGCGAATTTCATTTATTACTGGGGGGGGAGGGGAAGAGAAAGGGGGGCTTCTGGGAGGGATGATGGGGATGATGACAATGAACAGGCCGGAAAAAGGAAGGGGCGAGAGAGACTCAAAAAGGAAACAAACGAGGTGCAAACTTATCATCTCAAAGGAGAGGGGGGTAAAGCTGATAAATTGTCACAAAGATCGGAGCACAGAAATTGTGGTTGGGTTGAAAAAGGCGGGGTTCGATTTTTTGTTCTACATGAGAAAGGCTTGAGATAAATGCTGGGGCGGTGAGGCGCAGAATGCAACAGTAAAACCATCCCAAGGTATGGGAAAAAATTTGGTAAACAGGAGAAAAAATGGGCGAGGGACGGGAAAGTACTCCTTGTAAAAAAGGGGGGAAGATGCAGAGTGCCAGCATCCCAAAAAATAGGAAAGACAGCAGTGCCTGGGGGATATTCTCTAGCGAACGAAATGGGCAGCAAAGGCTGATCCGAATCGGGGACACGTTGTATTCAAATGGAAAACGGATCGTGAGTGGGGGGGGGGCTCAAGTTTTGGGGGGTATCTAAAAGGTGTTACATCGAAGGTGTGAGCCGGGAATTTTTCACTCAAATGGTTAGACTTGGAAGGGGGGTGAAGCGAAGACAGAAAACTCAGAGAAGAGGGGGGTAAGTCCTGGGGGGGAAAGGCTGCTGTCTTGATTCGGAGCGATTAGAAAAGAGACGGGCGTGCCATAGGGGAGGGAAAGGATTGACACCGGAAGGCGCAAGAGGGAAAAACTTCCATTCAGAAGAGCGATGTGAATTGGAAAGGGCGCATGAGATGGGGAGGGAGAAATTTAATAGGAAAATGGAACAGTGGATCGGGGGCATCCAATCTTCCTTTTTTCTAATGGAAAGGAAAGGAAAGCTGCGGGAGAATGAGAAAAGACGTCGAATCGGGGAAGCCCTGGAAATTTGGGGGGAGCATTTCGAAAAGGGACTCGAAAAAAAAAAGCGAGGGCAAAAAAAAAAAGAACTGAATATTCAAAGTCGTACTTATTCCACAAGAAAAAGAAGCGAAGGCAGGAGGGAGGGAACCGCCAAATGGTAATGAATCGCGGAAGCGCCGTGGAATGCCCTCTCTTCCAAAACAAAGGGAAATGGCTAACGGCAGCAAGAAAAATATCGAGTGCATCATTAAAATGCGCAACGGTGAACGCGAAAAGGCCCTTCTTTTTGGAGATGCAAAACGCAGTCTGAGGCCGTGGGACGCGAGGGAACTAAAAGATCAGTAAGTCATGGGGCCGGAGGGCCCCCCCGGAGGGGCCAGACGAAAATAAAACTTCTTGAAACTCTAAAATCAAGGTGGGACCAAAAAGGTGGAGCATCTTCTCATGACTGCAGACTAGGCCACAAAAATTCAAAAGAGCCGGAAAACAAGAAGCAAACTTGACCCTAAAAAAAAAATTCTCCCGGGAAGAGATCCATCCCTGATTTCAGAGCAGAAAAAAAACAAGGGGAGTGTAAAATGGGGGAGCACTGAAAAGGAGGGAAACACTAGTAAAACCAAGAGGACTTCTACACTGGGGAAGGGGATGTCATAAGGGGAAACCCGTGCGGAGCATTTCGGTGGATGAGGTAAGAAGTCTTGGTGGTTATTTCTCGGACGGCCAAGCGGACCCAGCAGGCGGGGGGGGGGTGACGAGTTTTCAAGGGGGGGCTAAGTTGGGGGGGGGGAGGATAAACGAAGCAGGAATACGAAATGGACTAGGCCAGGAAAAATGCGTGGGGGCAAAGTAGGAAAGGGGGATGGCAAAATTAAAAACCATCCGGCAGGAAGCGAAAGGTAGGGACTCTCTCTTCAAAAAATGGGGAAGAAGCAAGTGGACAAAAAAAAAGCTAAGGCGGCCACTCGGGTGCCACAAACAACATCGTTGGGAAAGAGGGACGTCCGAAGGAAAAAGGGAAAATCAACATCAAGGGAGGGGTGGGGGGAAACCTTACAGGAGACGGCCGGTTTCTTCATGATGGGAAGGGAACGCGTAACGAGTCGCAATCTGGAGCAGATGTTCAGAGCGCGCGAGCCTAAGTAACGAAACAAAGTCTACCTATCAATCCTGCGAAAAAAAGAAACCTCCTACTATACCGGGGGGAATGTCACTAGGGTCGGACGCAATCCTCAGTTTCGGCAAAGGGGGGGGAAAAGGAAGGATGTGCAAACTCCTGGCTACTTACAAGTTAACGGGGAAAACGCCATTCGGAACGATTGTTGGGGGGAAATGCGGGTTATGCTCGATGAAAGTGGCCAAGGGGGGGGGAGAAAAAAGTGGAAACGGAAAAACCAAGAACACACATTGATCGAAAGAGCGTCCAAGTGGACTAAAAAATATTGATAAAAAATGAAAAGGAGGAAGTAATTGGAATTTGGATATAAGGGCCAGAGGACAATAGGTGACAAGAAAAGGATCTGATGGGAAGGGATC
>Ga0179593_1636776_pt1 | contig 10027 bp, 11 predicted proteins | sample CZODoug2_1_08_16_FD_185931 | JGI IMG/M metagenome (GOLD analysis project Ga0179593, IMG submission 185931) | Vadose zone soil fungal communities from Angelo Coast Range Reserve, California, USA - CZODoug2_1_08_16fungal (PacBio error correction) | ecosystem: Environmental > Terrestrial > Soil >...
TGAATATTTTACCAAAGATGGGGCCTTCTTGTGAGTATGAGAATCTCTGACGGGGCGCGTGCTATCTCCGTACAACTATTTCTACCCCGCACTGGCGGAAACAAAAGCAACCGGGGTCTGGCTACAAAAAAATTTGCTTGTGGGGTGCGGACGGATCGGCGGTTCCAGAGGCTCGAAGCTGACCGAATGCGAGGTGGCAGCGTGGGGTCGTTCGCGGGGGGGAATTTCTTATTGGGCTTCTGTCCCTCTAGGGTGGTGCGCTTGCTCAGCATGGTTTTTCCGGATATTATACCTCCGTCGCTTCGTATCAAAACTATTTTAGAGGGGAATCGCCTTTCGTATCTATCCCACGGGTCGGGGAATGAGCTTTTTGAGGGTGGAGACAACCGATCGGATTGATGTCCAGTAAAGGGTGATCTCTACCATGGCGGCGGAGTGCCATTGGGTCCAGTTTCTATTGTGCGGACTTACCTCTAATTCTGAGCCCCTTCAGTCTGCGTCGGGTCCTTCGTCCTTGAGGGCTTCTGATTCCTCTCATTCCTTTTCCCTGGCGACCCACTTTTCCGATCTGTACGTCAGGAGCGGGGCTATGGCGGGTCTCCAGGGGGTGGGCATCGATCGTTAAGCGGGTCCGGGTGTGCGGCGGACGCGTTTGTCGGGCGAGTCGGGGGGGGGCTTAGGGGGGGGGGGCGTTTTGGGGAAGTGAACCTGGGTTGTAGCCTTCTGTTCGACACAGCGACCTTTTCTGTTTCCGGGCTTCCTAGGTCTTTCCTCCTTCGGACCAAAAAGTGGGGGGCGGTAGTCGAGAGTTCTCAGAACGGCCGGAATTCCTGCGTGGAAAAAAACGAGCTCGTCGGAAAAAAATTCCTGACGACGTGGTGACCCTTGACTTAAACTTTTGGGGGTGGGCCGTAAGTGAGATGGCCGGGTCCGGATCGCCCTGAAATCTGAAGGGGCCTTCGGGCGGCTAAATCGTGCGGACGTCGTCGGAGCTCGACTCTTGGACATCCGTGCGGTGAAATCTGCATTATTCGGTATGTGTTGGGCGGGGGTCTCGCGCCAGGATTCAGTGGCTCCGAGGTGCGAAAAGGCGATTAGTCGCGCTTGGTGAGATGCTCCGAGTGCTAGCTCTGCGGAAACGGCTGTCTTGGGGTACTTTCCTATCGCCTCAGTTGCGTCCGGCGTGTTTGAAAGAGCCTTCTTTTTCCGTCCGGTGGCTTTTAGGGTCAGAACGGGTCAGCCTCTTCGAGGGGCTCTAGCCAAAGAGACCTGGTAAGGGACTTTACTCGGCACTGGGGGAAATTACTACTCCTCCAAAATGAAAAAGCGCTTCAGGTGGTGAGGGCGAACTGCAAAAACTTTGAGTCATCATTGGTAAGCGTTTCCTGCGTGCCGATTGTCACAGTGTCTACAGGTCGAAACGGGAAAAGGGGGTATCGATCAGCAGCTTCGACGGGTCTCTGAAAATTCTGCCCCGCCGAGAACAGCATTATGCGAGCTGGGAAGAGGAGCTGTCGTCATTGGGAGGCTTGTGAGATTTTGCCTGGGCGCTGGCGGCAAGACGGTGTACTGGACTTCGGAGGGGGGAAGAGCAATCCAAGAAACTTTTGGCGGCGACATACAGTACAGATCAAACGGGAGGCGGCGCGAAAGCCTACAGGAACTTGCTTAATGGAAGGTAGGGTCCAAACCGCCACTGACTGGAAAAGTAACCTTATCTGGGGAGAGCTTGATTAGCGCTGCTGCAGGATGAGGGAGGAGACAATCAGGTCTCCAAAAGTAGGGTACTAAGAACGCGACTTGTCCGGGTGGAGCTGAAAGGGCTGCTCAATGGAGCTGAACGTTCCTCAAAGAGGGGAAGTCGCCAAGGGCAAACACTTACAAAAGCTGGGGCCCGGATATTTATGGTTGCCTCGGCGGCCCGTCGCGGTGGATTTCTACGCTCGCACGACGGAACTGCGTTAAAAAGTCAAAATGTGCGGAATCCAAGTCAGTACTGACAGAATAGGGGCGGGACTCCATTCAAAGAAGTCACAGAACCAATCTTCTCAACAACAACACGGGATGAGAATATCCCTTGTTATTTTACATGCTCTTTAGAACGTGCCATAGGGCTGTCATGAAGACTTGTCAATCACATTTTAAGGCCTTTAACCAAAGGTCATGTTCGTAACGAAGAACTCCAGGGGGTCCTCAGGATTCTTCCACCGGCTAAATGACCGGCCATAATTCTAGTAAGATTTTGCAAGTGTCTACTACAGCTTGGGTCCTGTATGCAACCTATTGAAGAACAGGACGACCAAAGACGACATCGGCGGGGTTATGAGTACACTCCGGCCGATTAACCTGATTTTCCAGGGACAAAAATCAACCGGCTCAAGCAGCGCTCAGAATTCTTCCATGCGAGTGAAGATAAGCGACCGTAGGCGGGTGACAGCAAGATCTTCCGCCCCTCAGGAGACGAAGGCGGAAGGGCTGCCCTGGCCGGTATGAAACCAATGTGTCGGGGATTGGCTCTAGCAAGAACGAAGTTAAACTTACGGGTATGCTGAGCGATATAAAATCGCGGAAGAAAAGCTACGACAGAGTTCAATGAAACACGATGCTGCAAAATTGATAAGGCTGGGATCGGGGGGGGCAGAAGCCCGGCGAGCTGGGCTGTATCTTAGAAAATGAAGGCGAAGGGCGCCACGAAAAAAAGAAATCGGCCACGACGGAAGCGACCGGTGGGGACGACACGTTTTGCAGTAAGGGCAAACCCCTGCGTCGCTTAAGGTTTTTTAGAAGGACCGGAGCAGACCAGTCGGCTGCTAGATCAAGACGATGCCGGGATCGACGGCCCTCGAACACACCCGCCGATTCAATCCTGGAAGGTTCTCCATTCTACCTTTCTTCGAGAAGCTGCCGCCAAGCCGAGCCTTATCCTCAGCAAGGACCGGTCCTATGCGAATTCGAAAAAGCGCTCAGATATCTACACTTTCAAAGACCGAGGAGCCCCAGGATCACTATAGACGAAATCATCGTTTCGCTCCTGTCATGCAGGGATTCGAGAAGAAGACTCCAAGTATCCCGGACCGCGGAAAAAAATCCCCGGAAGACTCCGGCGGCATCTGCCCGATCCTGTCTGCCCAAATGCAAGAAAGGGAATCACGTCTAAGAGCTCGACGACTCTTTTCACATGCGAAAGTCAATGTGCTGTATCATACTCTAAGACGCCTGTCGCGTCGAATATCTGGGGACCCGTAGAGGGCAGATACAAGAGAGCGTGGGACCGGCCGGGAAACACCAGGGCCGGCCCACAATCCAAGAGAAGTCCGACCGACGAACGCGGACACCGTGGGAAAAAAATAGGACCAACGGCAAACTGATGAGGGGGATGCAAGAGGCAGACATATCAAGGCCAAGATCTTCGCCAAACAAAACACCATATCGACAAGGACGCATTGGTGCCAGGCACTGACAATCCAGCCTCAAAGACTGAGGAGGCCCGCGCGAATTTGCCTAAGATTCGGTTAAACAGCCTACGAGCAACTTCCCCCTGTCAACTAGAACGGACGAGGCCTCTAGAAGCAACAGGGAGACATCAGCGATTGGTCAACCGAAACATCCCGATGGGCGGAAAAACTCAAAAACCGGCGAAAGACCATCGCTCGTTGGTAGATCGAAGGGGGAGTGTCTCATCGAAGGAAACAAGGAAGAGCGACACGGTCTGGGCAGAGCGACCAATCACCGAAAAAAGGCACCACCCGCGGAAAAATCTTCAACAAATACACATCCGAGGTAACGTAGGGAACGCCGACCGTACAAACACCCAATCCAGAGGTTTTTCCAAAACGCCACAAGGGCCCAGGGGGACGGTACCTTGCGGCAATAGGTTAGGAAAAAAGACGCAACGTCAACGTCTTCATCTAACGAAGGCCCCAGTGAAAATAGAAATCGAGCCACCACAAGGAGGGTATTATGAAGGAAGAGAGTGCTAGTTTACACTATGAAAAAGTCCGGTTCAGATTAGCGTCTCGGAGGTTTCAAGGGCTAACCTCACTACAAAGCAGGTCCGCAAGGCAGGGGAACCGGGAGCTTGGCGGGACAACACAAAAAAAAGGCGTGGGCTGTGGGAGGGGGTACTTTCCGAGACGGGGCCTAATATCAAAAGCGGGGAGAAGTTGCAGCTGGGTGTCTGAAGGGTGGTGCAGGGTTGCGGGAGGATTGGGGATTGCTGGGACAAGTCCATTCAAAAATTGGGGAAAGGTTCTCAAATGGTTTCAGATGAGACCGAGAACAATCTCTTAAACCATTGGCCAGATGGAGAAAGGGCGTCGGCAGCAGACCTGATAGGGTTGAGGGTTTAACACCTTCAAACGCCGGGTCCAATACCTTTTTATTGGGCGCGGAAAAAAGCTATGGAGCTCGTTTTTAAAGTTTTAGGTCTAGGAGGCGGTGCGTCAGATAGGGGAAAAATGAGATCAATTCTCGGCGCGTTGGAGCCTTCTGGCGGTTATGCTCCGGAAAAATGCTTCTTGAAGAAAACAATCTGACCTGTTCCTGATGGGTTTTTTGCTCAGTGAGCGAGTCTCTTTAATCTCCGAATAATAGGTCGATCAGTGCGAGCGGTCAGCGTGGTGTTCAGGGTAAGAAGGACGGGACGGTCGAGTCGGGGGGGGAGGAGTGAAAAAGGTGTTGTTGCTTAGGGACTGGTTTGACGGCCGGTCGGCCCCGCTCCCCTTGATCTAAGCGAGAGGGGAAAAAATTCGCCTGAAAAAAGGCTTGGGGCGTAGGGCGAGGATGTCGAAAAGCGGCCATGGACTGAGAGCAAATGCCACGAGCGGGGAGAAAAGGCGAACGCTCGACGTGATGACCTTGAAAAAGAACTTGTGGGGCCTCCTGCTGGGACAGATTCCTGGGCGGATCGATCGATCTGGGGGATCGAAGGCCGGTCGTGCGGGGGGTCTGGAAATCGTTCGTAGAACTCGGGCATGCCGAAGTTTGAAAGTGAGATTAGGGACTCTAATCAGGGCTTCAGCGGTTCGGTGCGGGAACGTGCGGGTGATAGAAAGGGCGATTGGTTTCGATCTCTAATGTCGGCGGTGTTCTCGACGGTCTTTTTAGGAGCGTCTGGGGAGTTGTAGATCTGCCTCCAAGGGCGCCTCTATCCCCTCCTTAGACTTCTTGGCTTTTGAAGGGGCATTAGACTGACCCGTCCGACTGGACATCCTTCCGACATGGTTCTTTACGCAAGTTGCATTGGCCTCAAAAAAAGTGCAAAGACGCAAATGGGGGGGGGGGTGTTTTTCCCGGCGCCTTAAACTTTTGAGCGGCAACCGTGGAAAGCCGTTTAAAAAGGCCGGTACGTCGTGGAAAACAGTCAATAAATCCTGCAAGCTATCGACAGCACCGGAGGGCCTTCTGCGGAACGGAAAAGTACAGCATATAAGCGAGCAGTTCAAAAAAAGATTCGTCAAGACTGCTTGGGAAGGGGATTTATTGCCTGGAGATGAGGAATCATAACAATCCAGGAGTCTTAACGGGGAACTTCTTCTGGAGAGAACAATCACAATCCTACACTTGGGAGGTGCTCATCAAGAGCACAAAATGCCGAGGCCGAATCCTGCATGCGGTAATCTCTACGTTAGTCAACCGCCCCTGACGGCGCGAGGTTTATCCAGAAGATCGGCCTAGAGGAGGACGAGCCATACGGGGCGAGCCGGGGATCGGCGGAATCAGGTACTCTATTAAGAAGTGTACTCATAAAAAGGGGGGAAAGAGAAGGAGTTCCGGTAGCAGTGGGATCAAAAAGGAGCATTACGTTAGCCCGAGGAAGGCGCACAAAAAAAACATCTACGTACTCAGCTGGGTGTTCTCAATGGTAGACCTTTGCACTCTCGGCCCGCGGGCTTTGTTCCTCTATGCCAACTCCCATGACTTGAGTGAAAAAAGGTGCTTTGGGTAAACAGTCAGACAAGTACTGACAGTCTCTGGGAAGCTCCATGAAGATGAGGGAGGGCATCTAAACAAGTCTCAACACAAAGGGGCGTAGGAAAATATGGATATTGTCTGTACCCTGCTTGAATGGACTGCCATCGTCTCAAAGGACTTGACTTTCCCTGTAAACTCACCCTTTCCCTTCAAAAGGTCCTGTCAAGAACGCCCGAACAGGGCAAAAGGGAGCGGACACCAGTCAAATATTAGGAGGGCCAGTCCTCATGTTGAAGGCAACCCTTGGAGACTTCACGTGGGGTCATTAACATAATGCTAAGAGGTGATCAGAAATGTCCAATCACCGGAAAGCACAGTTTAGAGTAAAGAACCTAACGAGGAGAGGACTTGAGGCCGAGCCCAGGAATCCGATCGCAAAGCACGTCATGCTCTCGGAAAAGATCGAAGGCAGCCGAGGGGACTTCAGGGGCTGTTTAAGACACTGGAGATAATGCGAGTATCGGGGGCCGCGGCCTCTCTGGGAGGCTCTGGCTGGGGAGGAAAATCACCGAGGAGTAGGGGGGGAAATGGGAGAAATAAAGAAAAAAGGTGTAAAGGTCAGGATGTCTATGCCTCAAATCGCGGAAAAGCGCAAGCATTTTAGGAAGGACTACTGTCGCTATTATCTGCTGGGAGGGGAGGGGCAGAATCAAACGAGCTGGGCTGATCGGGAGATATTCAGGGGGGGACTGTCGCCAAGACGTAGAAATCTTCCCTCTGGAAGAGGAAACACCTTTAGTAATATGGGAGGCGGCCGTACAAAAAACTTAAAGGAGGTTGCATGGTGAGGAGTAAGTAAAGGGCCGGGAGTAGAAAAAAATGTCTCGATGAGAAAAGACCTATTCGGTATAGCCACGGTCGGGGTACGCCACCGAAGTAAGAATTAATGGCCGACCGCTGAACCCCTTTGAAAAAAGGGTACTCTACAATACAAAGGGCCTATACGTGGAAGCATCGACACGCCAGAAATCTAATTCTAAAAAGACTCTGATATCGGCCCTTTTGCTCAAAAGCTTCTCCGAAGGAGGAACGAAATCCTATTTCACGCTCCGGCATGCCGGAAATTGAGAACGCCCCAACTACTTCCATAGCCAGCATGCGAAGTCTATCAAGGAGTTCTCTACAAGTGCCTATAATCTGCCTTAAATTGGTCAATCAAGGAAGGAAAATGTAGAGTCAGAAATCTCATAATGATGGCCATGAAGAACATCCCTCGAAAGACAAGGCTAGCGAAAACTAGGGGTACCCACCCCAACCCCAAACCCCCCAAAAAACCCCACCCCCCAAAAAAACCCCCCCCAAAAAACCACAAAAAAACACAGGTTCATTCCAGGAAAAAGAAAGGGGGGGTCGGGCAGTGGCTAGATAACAAAGGGGAAGCAAAAAACACTCAAGTACTACTACCGTCGACCGTATAAGCGTGAACCGAACAAAACGATTCCAAGCAGTCAAACTGGGACGAAAGGTATTCAAATAGGACCCTAAGAATGCCCCGGTAGACAACAAAAGCGCGGGTAAACAGGTTCGAAATGGGGGGGGCTCAAAAAGATGCAATCTCAGAAAATGCAAATAAGCTCCAGCGCCGTAATGTTCGCTATACGGGAGAAAGTTGAAATCTCCAATTGACCAATGTAGCGCCATCGAGGCCGAAAAATCCTAACATGTCTATTACAAAGTCTATGGTGGACCAAACAAATCAACCAACTATTTTAGTCCTACTCCAGGGATATCGCATCGGCCCATCGGGGGGGTACTAAGCTGGGTTCCTTTAGAGATCCTGAAACAATAACAAACCAAGAAATTCCTTAGGGAAGGGGCGCATCCCAATAAGCCGACCCGGAACCAAACGAACTAAAAGCTGAAACAGCGCATCGAGGGAGGGGCGTAGGAAAGAAGGTCAGCAACAGCCCAAGAAAGGGGTTGTCCCAAAAGCCCCGGATTGGAAAAGCAGTGCGGGACCAGGGGGGTACAGCAACGTGGCGTAGTAGAAGAAAGAAGAAAAAAATTCCGAAAGCAGTAAAAGGCCCCATAGGTAAAAGATCTCTCTCAACACGGCTATTAAAGGAGAGATATTTCTAGGAAAACACTATGGTTAATCGTAGAGTCCTCTCGTAGGTTGCGGCCTGGGGAGCTCGAAAAGATTGCTGACCGGGTCCACAAACTGAAAGGAGTTGGCGGGGAACCAACAGATGGCAGGCTGTGTGCGTGAAAACGGCCCTCGGGGAGGGCAAAGTAACGCTCACCTTAAAACAGATGCAGGAAAGAGTGGTGGAGGGTCAGGGTGGTCGGCCGGGGGATTGCTCTTGGAAAAAAGTCCAGAATTTCTGAGAGTTGATCCATGTTTTCAAAAAAAAAAAAGAACTAGAACCCGGGATCGAACGGGTGCGAGGTTCGCCTGGCGCTGAGCCTCATAGGACTGCTCGGGGGAGGTGGGAACAACCGGGAGGGCCCGGGGGGGTGCAACCGGTGATGAGGATCGCATCAAGTCTCGGGGGCCAATGGGGTCCTCGGATGTCTTGAGGGCTACCGGCGAGATAACGCGGCTAGGTGGGCAAAGTCGGGAGGTTGAATGACGTAGAGGGGCTTTCTATCCAATTCTGGATTCCTATTTGTGAGTCGGAGCAGCCAACAGGTCGGGTCATAAGAATCGATTCGGGAAGTGGACAGGAAAGAAGAAGGGTCCTCGGGGGGGTCAGGTGGGTCCGCGGGTCTTATCGAAAGTCAATCTGTTGTCTTGTTCTTTTTGTCCTCCCTGTTGTTATCCGGCCGGTCAAAAAGGAGCGACCGGGTCCTCTTTGACAGGAAATAGGTGTGGGGCTATGCTACTTGTCGGGAGAGGATGTTGGAAAGCGGCATTCAAAGGGCGCATGGGCCACGAGTCAGCAGGGAGTAAACAGGATCCTACTTTAGCCAATGTACCCCTTCTTTTGTGCACGGGAAGCTCGTCATATTCAGTGTTCCGGGGGAACTCGGATCGGATCTAAGTCGCTGTCCGGGGCCGTCTTCTTCTGGAGCTCGACTCGAAATGCCGGAGCTGGGGGCTGATTGGGGGGTCGATCTCCGAGAGTCCTGGCAGGGAGGGGCGGAGATTATATCGAACGCGTTTGTCGAGTCGCTCCTTGACTCGGGTGAGGGGGGGGGGGGTGACATGCTGCTCCTTCGAAGGCTTGTCGGGGCGGGCTCCTTGGAGCTCTCGTTCCCATCTCCTGAGGGGACTCCTGGAGTGTCTTTGGGCATCTAGATCCCTTCTCTTCTTCTCAATCTCCCTCCTCTTTGTCTCTTGGAAGACGTCACTGGGTGGAAGAAGCCCACACTTGGACCTCACAAATGCAAGCGCCGTGTCCGGTTTGGTTCTCCTGAAAAAAACTGGTCTCATCAACACAAACGGGTAAAGGCTTAATTCAGTGGGGCGGGATTGTAACAATAATGGCGACAGCAAAAGCATCTCGCTATCTGAAGCCCCAGCCAGGCCTCGTCTGAGGACCCCTCAGCAGGACCAAAGAAGATTACGCGGCAGGTCAGAAACCCGATCTCTTCATGGATGCTTTCTTAGAGGGCTTCCTCGAATCGTGCAAGACAGAATCAGTCCGGTAGGTTCTGGAGAGCAATCAAATCCGACATTTTGTGATGTCAAAGAAAAGCCGCATAACGAAGCACTGCAGGAGGAATATCTCGACGGGGGACCCCAAAACGGACTTTCTCTATCGACAGACGGATCGGGCAGGGATAAAGGGAGGGAAAGGGACGAAGTCTTGTCGTCCGATGGGATAGGCTGAAAAAGGAGACCAGAGGTCGGGCGTGTATCAAAGGGATGGGGGTCATGCGCCAATGCGAAATGTTCTAGGAGAGCATTACCGGGGAACTCAAAGCTGGTCGCCAATTTTCAAGTAAACTCACTGGGCTTCACGGCTGGATGGTAACGGCCGAGACGGGGGCCAGGGGGAGGTGCGTTCTGATCTGTCACGACCAAATGAGGGTAAAGCTTCAAAAATGAATTGATAGCAAGTCAAGCAGTATGGACTGGCCGGAAGCCATTCAAGACTGGGAGAAAAAA
>Ga0179593_1640505_pt1 | contig 10027 bp, 12 predicted proteins | sample CZODoug2_1_08_16_FD_185931 | JGI IMG/M metagenome (GOLD analysis project Ga0179593, IMG submission 185931) | Vadose zone soil fungal communities from Angelo Coast Range Reserve, California, USA - CZODoug2_1_08_16fungal (PacBio error correction) | ecosystem: Environmental > Terrestrial > Soil >...
ATTCGAAGAAGTCCGCCCCCCAACCCCGGGAAAGAGTGATACTGACGCTTTGACCAACATGACAAGCCAAAGACCTGGGAAGTAAGTTTGGTCCAAAAGCGGGCAGAAAACTCCCGGAAACGTCGCGAATGGCGCGGGGGTAAAAAAGGAAAGCTGTGAAAAAAAAAGTTCGAAGCCGCCTGGGACAATCACAAAAAAGGATGGATTGTGAAAAACCTAAGGAAATACGACGGCCGGGGGGGGGGGGGGGACTCTCCATAGCTGCTAGAGATCAAGGAGAAAATTCGCCATTCGAGAACTTTGAGTGGAAAATGCTGAAAAAAAAAGGAAAGGCAGCCTTTACTGGCAGGGAAGGGGGGGGCAAGGTAAGGGGGGCGGGAGGAGGCGAGAGTATTCACTCGATATCGTTCGGAAGGGGCGTGGAATAGGGGGATCCACCAAGAAAAAAAAAAAAAATGCAACTTGTTAGGACAATGGGGGCGGAATAAAAAAGATGGAAAGGGTATTTTGGGGGAAAGGAACAGGTCAAGGAGAGGGTAACTGTCTGGATGCCTGAACCCATGCGGCTTAAAGGACATTAAAAAAATAAGGGGGGGACCGAATTTCAGCAAAACAGGGGAGGGGTCAAAGGGGGAATCCGCGCAGCACCAAGAACTGGGCGCTTCAAGGGAGGGAGGGGGGGGGGGGGGGAAGTGTAAGTTAAAAAAAAACGAGCTGGGAAGTTGAACGTTGATTGGAAAGAAGGAAAAGAGCTGCGGGGATGCCTGAAAAAAAGCAGTCTTTCGGTAATCAGGGGGGGACAATAGTATGGGAGGAAAACACATGACAAAAAAAAAAAAAAAAAAGAAAACAGGGGGGGATTCCAGGCTCCGGAGAAGAGGCCTGGAGGGGAGTGTTGTGGCTCGCCGAAAAAAAGTAAACAAAAGAGGATCAGAAAGCAGTTGGGAAAGGGGATCAGCCTCTTTAAGCCTGAAGGGGACATGGGTAATGGAAAGGGAGTCGTGTGGAAAAAAAAAGGTAGGACTTCACTTTGGTATTCCCCACAGAGGAAGATGTCCCTGAAAAACATTCCACAAGGGGTTCTGTCCAGGGGCCACCCGGGGGTGGGGGGGGGGGGCTTCATCTCTTTTAAACCTCGAGCACACTAATAATTTGGGGGTCTCGAAGGGAAACAATTCTTAGCGTCAGGGAAAAAGGGGGAGATAAAAAAGGGGGGGGAGCTCGGGGATTTAAAAACACGTGCCCTCTCCCCGGGAAGGGGGAAAGGTGTTCGACTCTTGTTACGGGAAGTAATCACATTGGACGTTGGGAGTTACTCTTTGAAGAAAAAAAAAGGAGGGGCAGGCCAACGCAGGGTCGATAAAATAAGAAAATAAGAAAGGTCCATCACGAATCTATCCTCAAAAAACGGACAAACAAAAAGTACGGGAAAATATAGAGAGAGGGGAAAAAAAAACCCAGGGGTATAGTAAAATGAGGCGGCCCATCATTATGCAAAAAAAAGGGGAAGAACCAGGAAAAAAAAAGCCTTCTGTACAGGGGGAAGGGGTGGGCACTAAGGGATTACGCCGAACTGCTTACCCCGGAAAAAAGCGTCGAAGACTTGGAAGGAAAACGGGGCCGAGTGCAAAAGGAGGAGAAAAAAAAAAACTGTGCGATGGGGGCAAAACTGTTTTGTCCGAACTTCTCTGATTTTGGGGGGAGGTAATCAAATCTTACGTGCAGACGGCATATATTGAGCTAAGGGGGAAGGGAAATTTTTTGGGTTGTTGTGTGGGGGGCCAGCATTACTCATGGGGTGTTACTAAAAAAGTTGTCAAAAAAAAGGATCAAAAGAAAATCCATTGAAAAAGGGGCTCACGGCTAAAAGACGGGCTTTTACCTTCAAAGTTTCTGGCCGCGACGAATGGGCCGAGAAAAAGGGTTTAGGCCAAAACGAAGCAGGCCGCCTGGATGCCGGGGTACTAAATTCCAAAGGAGCAATTTGAATTGTGCCAGAAAATACTATGGGAAGGACCTGCACGCCGATGGAAAATCAGGCCCGCCGCAAACTTGCCGTAATCAATCAACTAAAAAACGCGAGCAAAAAAAAACTGCGAAAAAAAAGAGGGGCCCCCACGCCGAAGAATTGAGCCCCCAAAAAATGCACAAGTACCAGGGGGGGGGAACAACATAAATAAGGGGAAAAAGGGGGGGGGGGGAGCCGTGGGTAATCGACATGTTACGAAAGCGAAAATGAAACTTGAAGGGGGGACCAACCTAAGGGGGGGATCAAGCCCGACTGAATAAGCCGATCCGAGGCGGGGGCCTAAAAAACGGGGGGGAAGGGGGGGAGCTTGTGAGGTGGATTCCCGAAAAGAACGACGAAATATAAGGCTGGGGGGAAAGAAACTCTTGCATCCCAATTCAACTGAAGAGGGTCTGCCGCGGAGAGGTATTGAAATAAGGAAAAGTCAGAAGGCTAGACAAAGGACGTCCCCAAAGAAGATAATATCAACCCGCTCCGGGGACCGGGAAATACAGACTCGCCCGCCGTAGATAAAAAACTCAGGGGAACCTCTTTTTGGAGAAAAAACCCCTCAAAGGGTGAAAAGAGGGGGGAATTCCGGTCGATATCCAACCAACGGACTTTGGGGGAAAAAAAAATTCTCTTCCTTCAGTGAATGCATTTTAGGGGGAGAAGCGTCATAGAAAAAATTAGGACGGACCAAACGACTGCCTCTTACCACAATCAAACCGAAGAAAGGGGGGAACCCACAGATAAAAGCTGACTTCTCTAAATGGAAATAAAAAGAAAATGTTACTCCGAGGGCTTACGACGCAAGGTATCATATGGATGGGAGGAAAGAGAATAAGGGAGGAGGGGAATAATTCGAACGCGGGTTTCCCCCGTAAAAGGAACGTCCCTTTTTTCCGATACTAAAACAGTTTTACTAATGGGCCATACCAGTTCAACAAAAGGACCTGTTTTGACAAATTTCAGGCCAGGACTGCACAAAGAAACTGAAGGGGGGGGGCACCACGTGTACTGGAGGGGAAAGCGCAATTAGCGGAAGGAGGGAGAAAGAATTATGCAGGAGAAAGGTGAGGGTTTTCCGTGAATCCGTGGTTGCCATTCATTCTGGAGGAAAACGCGCAGATTTTTCCCAGACTACAAGAGAGAAGAAGAAAGATGCGGAAGGTCTGAAAAAAACGTACGCGTGATTCTTGTGCCCCAAGAGAACCGGGCCACAGGTCCTTCCAGGACAGGAAGAAAAAAATAAAGACCTATTCCCCATAGTGAGACGAGTCCAGAGATCGCGAAAGGGGACCAGTAAGCCCGTCTCAATAACCTTGGATGATAACCTTTGATGAAAAAAAGGACCAGAAAAACTCAAAAAGGAAAATTGGGGGAAAATGAGGAATGACGAGTCTACCCTAACACTAAACTCGAACGGAGCATCCTCCACATAAAAAAAATGAGGGGTCAATGACGAAAAAGAAAAAAGGGGGGCGTGTTTTCGTAATGGGAAAGATCCTTGAACGCACAAAAGGAGGACTGATGTTGTTTTTTGAACTGTTGTAATGTGGAGACACGCTCGAAACGGCTTAAATTAAAGGTCCGCGCGCACCCTTTGGTGATAAAGGAAAAAGCTGACAAAACAGCCACGCCACGGAAAAAGGAAAAGGGGTCGCCGATAAAAGAGGGTACTAGGGTTTGGGGGGGAAACGGATGAGGAGAACAACTAAACAACGGGGAAGGAGTATCCCGGTCAGGTCCACCCGAGTCGAGAAAAAGACGGAAACATGTCAGTTTGAAGAGATTCAAGTGATGCTGCAGCAGGGGGAAAGGTTTGGCCTAGCGTAAAAAGCCGAGCGGGAAGAAAAAGAAAAGGAACCATGAAAGAAACCAGCAGGATACAGAAGGGGAAAGAGACGATCGTCTACCTACACAAGGTGGCATTCGGCCGAAAGGGGGGGGAAAGAATGTGGATGAAGACGTTCGGAAAAGGGGTTGCGGCGAGGTCGTGAGGAAAATCGCGTGGGGGGTCCGCAGTTGAACTCTATGAGGCGTGGGTCAAGAAAAATGTTTATCCATAAAGGTCCGTTATGCGAAAGGAAAAGTGGGATATCTCCCGACAGAGGAAAAAGGGTAGGGCCTCAATGCCCGCCTTCACCGGAAGGGAAGGAGGGAAAAAGGAGATCCCGGCGGAAGAAATCAGGCTCCGTGGGAAAGAGGGGGACTCAGTCCACCAGATGCTCGTTCAAGACACAGACTGAAAGACACCGGGATACGAAACCACGGGATCAAACGAAACACAATCTCCCATAGTTCGTTTGGAAGAAGATCAACAGTCCCGCGTAAAGGGGACCGACCCTTCCCCGACCTTCGGGGAAGTATTGCCGAGACGAAAATCCTTCCAAAAGGAAGCAGGAAAAGGGCTTTGGAAGTGTCAACGGCCTTATTAGTGAAAAGGCAGTCTCGTAAAAGCGTGTGAATGAAAGAAACCAAAGCTGTCGAATTCACACAAAAAGATCTCGACAGCAAGCTGCTCCTTGCAGCATTCGGGACGCCGCACGGAGACATCCAGTGACCTGTCCATGCGAGACGGTCCGCCTGTAAAGAAAGGGGGGAAAGGTGGGGGGGAGGTCCGCCAGAAGTGGGGTGGATCTGACTCGGTACGGCCAAAAATTAAAAGGCACTCGGCCAAAGGGGGGAAGAAATTTCTACCTTTGGGGAACACGGTCCGCTCTCGAAAGAGGGGTAACCAGTGAGGAAGGAGAAGTGGGGGGAGGACAAGGACCACGAGTTCGGAAAAATCCGCCCCTTCCTCAAAAAGAAAAGGAAGGAAAGGAAAGGGTGTGCGAACCGGAATCCAAAGGGCGCCGGAGCGGTGGGAAGAAAAAAAAAGGGCCGAAGGGAAAAAGAAAAAACAAACCTAAAGGAGAGACTTTTATTTCAATACACCAGCAAAGGGGGCAGCCTGGCAAGCTGGCATGAAGGGAGAAGGGGGGGGGGGAAAAAAATCGCCTATGGTTTTGAGGGCTGACCAGGGAAAAAAAAAAAGTATCCTGACGGGGGATCGGCGTGAAAAAAAATGGCCGCGTTAGGTTGTCCCTGGGGCCAGTGGGGACCGTCTCTCGTACTGAGACCCCCACGGCAAAAAGGGACCTCATAGGTACTGTGCCAGGAGTCAAAACCGGTACTGTGCTCGTTCGCGGCCGCAGGGGGGAAAGGGGAGGGAAAGAATTACGTCTGGCTTTTTGGGAAGAAGCAGTGGACGAAAAAAGAAAAGTTCCGAGCAAAAAGGAGGGATACCGGGAAGGGGAAGGGGGGGGGGGGGGCAGAGCGCGGATGACATCAACTTGCAGAAATCGGGGAAAGTAATTTCTTGAAAGGTGGAAAACTGTCGAACGGCAATCCAGCCGTCAGCATTGATTTTGCCGAGATCAAAGGGTGAAAACAGAAGGCCCTATCGTCGCGGCAAGGTACGGGTGAAAAAAAAGATGCAGAATGGGGAAAAAGATCTTGGGAGCGGTCAGAAGCACGGGGGTGAGTAAAAAACCCTATACCAATGGAAGAAAAGACGGCCCCCAAGAAACAACCAACTGGGGGAAAGTGTGGAAAAAAAGAAAACCCGGTTTGGGTCGCTAAATCAGACTGCCCGCTTCGCGATAAGGGGTGCTTTACGGGCGCTTCAGTAGTAAAAAAAAAGGAGGTCCTACCAACCGAGTTTAAAAAAGCCAGCCCGCCATTGGTGGGAGGGAAAGTCATGTGAAGAAAGGCGGAAAAGGATTTTCGAAGGGGTGCGTGTCCTCTAGTGAGGGAGTGAAAACCTTCGTGGAAAAAGAGATTACGCTGGAAAGCCAAAGGAACACAGCGTCATCCTGATGTTGAAGAAAAAAATCTCCCCAATAGGAAAGAGAGAGGAGTCACAACAAAAAAAAGGAGCAAAGAGAAATAAGAAAGAGAGAAAATGACCTCAATTGGAGAGAGAGAAAACGACCATCAGGGATGCCGCTGGGGCAAATGCCCTCTGCAGGGCCCTCCAGCGTAATTCTTGGACGGGGGAAAGAAACTCCAAAAAAGAAAAAGACGTCTGAAGACCGCCAAAAAAACACCAAGGCGATGGCCGGGAGGCAGGAAGAAGGCCCCCGTCTGTACACCTGGGAAGGGGGCCTCGAAAAGTGCGCTGGGGGGGGGGGACTGAGATCCGTAGGAGTGGAGGGGCTAAACGCAGAATGAAAAAGACCAAAACGTGTGGGGGAGGGGAACCATAACAAAGTGTGGTGTGCATGAAAATCGCATGGGTTGTACTCACAGTGCAAGGAGAACTGGCTCAGCTTGTGTCCATTTGGACAAAAAAGGAGGAAAACGGCTACTCTTCTTGGAACCGCCATTTGAAGATCTGGCAAGGGGAAAGGGGATATCGGACAAAAAAGGGCCTTCGAAAAAAAAAAAAACACAAAAAAAACTAAAAAATAAAAAATACAAAAAATAAAAGGCACCAAAAGAATAACCGAAACGGCATCCCATTAGGGGACCAAAAAGAAATAAGGACCTGCAAAGGCACAAGAAAGAATTGGAGAAGACCCCGTGAAAAAAAATCACGGAAAAAGGAAAAAGGCACGAACTTTATAAAATGGTAAACCAAAAAAATCCCTACTGTATTTGAAAGAAAGAACCGTCCGGGGGCACGGAAACCGATCACCCGTGCCGGTGGAAGAAAGGGAAACATTATCCTTCCAGAAGGAAAGGGGGAGGGTGAGCGTGGGGGGGGAAAATACGGAGGAAATGGAAGCCTCCCCTCGCCAAAAACGGCCGCTGAAGAAAAATGCCTCCCTTCCTAACAAAAAAGTTGAAGGAGTATGTGTGAAAATTGGGGGAAAAGGAAAAAGCCCACGACTGAGGCCGATTGATGCCAAGTCAATAGAAAAATCTTCCATTTGGGGAAAAGACAGGAGCAGGTATGGGAATGGCAAAAGGGGGGGGACTAAGGCTGCAGGTCATAGCATCAAGGCTTAAGACACAACAAAACGCATCCTCCAGAAAAGGGGGAAAAAACCTGTTTCGAAAAAGACATGCTCCGAAAGACGTTATGACGATCCTGTCGTGGTCCAAGGAGGGGGAAAGTAGCCCCTCCAATACTCCGCAGGTTTTCAGCGCCAAAAGAAAAAAACTTCTTTGGGGGGACCAAAAAAGTAAAATTTCGGCTTCATAACAAAAAAAAAGTGGGAGGGAAGGAATTTTGGTCCTTACGTAAGATCAACCAATAAAAAAAGCGGGGCGACGCCTAAATCCACACTCGAAATCCTAGGGCAAACCGGCACAGGGCGGAAGGCGAAAAATTCCAGGAAAGGGTAACGGGATTGGAGAAGAAGGAGGGAAAGAAAATTTATGTCGAAAGATCGTAGGAAAATTCGAACTCTGGGGGACTAAGGAAGGCAGCTTTTTCGAGAAACGGAAAAGAATAAGGCCCTTCCTCAATAAAAAAGCGCTAGATACTGCCAGAAAAAAAAGATCCTTGGGCACCATGTACTGGACAAGGCGGCAATCGAGTGCAACGAGGGGCCTGAGAGGATATTATGAGAATGCAGTTAGATTTGCATATGGGACCCAGTGTTTCGTCATCAAGAAGGAGGGGTGAACGCGCCAGATAACGCTGCGCCTGGGGGACGATAAAAGGAAGGGAAAAAAAGGCCCATTTTCCCAAAAAGACAAATGAAAGGGACGAAAAAAGGGCCGGCGGGAACGGGCGAGCATTGACCCTTCTCAAAAGAAAACCGGGGGAGATCTCCGAGAGGAAAACAAAAAAAAGGGGACGGAAACCTTGATGATAACCGGGACGGCTTTCTAACAAAAAGACAAGAAGTTGTTTCAGGTGGCGACGCAGAAGGGGGGGAGCCTTACCCGATCCACAGAAAAAACTCAGAACATTCTAAAAAAGGAAGAGGGGGGAACCACCCGACGGGAAAAGCCAACCGTGGCAGGGGGGAGGGGAAGGGGGAAACGACAATCCTGTCTTCTCCCGTCCCGGGCATCACTGATGTGGGGGTGGGGCGGTTTCATTTTCTTGAGAGAATTATCAAAAAAAAAAAGAAGGGTACCTGGGGGGAGCGTCCAAAACCTGAAGCGGGCAGGAAGCGCCCTCAGCCAAAATGAACGCAGGGGGGGGGAAAGAGCGTTAACTACTTTTTGGAGAGGACGGATCTCATCAAAAACGAAAGAGAAGAGAAAGGGGGGTCCAACCCTAAGTCCCCGAGAAAAAGAGAAAAGGTCAGTGTGATCTTTATTTTTCAACTGATGCCAGGAAAGAGGAAGGGGCGATCCACCAAAGTCCTCGGAAAAAGGAGAAAAGACGACTCAAAAAAATCAAGCAGGGGAAAAGCGCCGCCGGATCGTAACAACCGCCACGGTTTGCTTGTCACAAGGGGGTTGACAAGTCAGGCAAGGTGAAGTGAAGAAACGGGAGGGGAAAAGGAAGGCGGGGAGTGTCATCTTTTCAGGGGAAAAAACATAGCGGGCACGTCAATATTGCGGGGGAGGAATCAAATGTTATCATAAAAAAAAAAAAAAAAAAAAAAAAAAAAACCAAAGTTTCCCTTTGGAGTGGAAAGGGGATAAGGAAAAAGGAGGGGCTCATGCTCGCACAGAAGGCCCGAAGGCGCGAGCAAATTGCGGAAAAAGCATCGGCAGAAGGGGGAAAGGGGAATCCGCATCTTTCTTCAGTCGGGAGGGGGAGGAAAGACTGCGGGGAAACGCCGGGGGAAGACTAGCACATCCTCCCTTCAAAAAAAAACTGTTTTTAATTACCTTCAAAACTCAGCCGCGTTGGCATGCCAGGCCGGGGGAAGGGGGGAAGAAAAAAGCATGGTTCCCACTATTCGGGGGGGACGATCCGTCCAAATAGCGCAGGGGGAGGCCGGAAAGGGGGGGGAAAAGTCTCAGAAAGGCGTTGCAGACAGGGGACCAAGCGTTGGCTTCAGGACCCTCACGACTGGAAGAAAGGCTGCTTCTTTCCGAAGGAAACGAAAGCTGAAAAAAACTGGGGAGTGGAAAAAGGAAATTTCTGCGCAACGCCTGTGCAGTACGTTTAGAAGGTTTGATGTACGAGGGAGGGGGGATCCCCTCTAATGGGTAATGACGCGTAAAAAATTCCAAGAATTAATCTAAATTTCTAAAAAGGTCCCCCAAAGCGGTGCAAAAGCACAAAGCCGGCCGAACAGGCGTGAAACAAAGGGTGGAGCCGGGGGGGAGTGTTTCCTTCCTCAAAAGAAAAGGAATTAGAATTCCTGAAAAGGAAAAAAAAAAAAAAAAAAAAAAGACGATCTGGGAAGGAAATCCCCTCGACGGGCGTGTGCTCCGTTCCTAGAGGGTCGACGCTCAACTAGCCCAAAATTTCGAAAGATAAGGGGGGTTAACTTTCAATACAGCGGGAAGGAATGGCCCGCGGGCAGAGGCCATCCCAGAAGGGGGGGCTGTCCTTGGGGGGAAAACAGCCACCCTCCACAATTCCTGAGTTTGTTCGGCGAAGATCGGCGGATGAAAGGAGGGGGGCCTCGGGGTTAGGTTTTGGGTAGGGGGGCAATAAGGACGCTCCGTAGGGCGTACCGAACCAAAAAAAACGCCAGGTCCCTCAAATATAGGCCCCGAATTAACTGTATCACCGGAACCGGTGGGAGAGGTCGCTGTATCTGGGAAGAGGAAAAGGACGGCAGGGCATTGGACGGGAAACCCGCTCTCGTTGAACGTTGATACCGTCAGGAAGAGGCAAATCCAGGGGATGCTAAATCGCCGGTGAAACCAAAAGGGGGGGGTTCCCCTAGTATGTAAAAAATGGAAAAAGTTTTTTGGGGGTCGAAAAAAAAGAACCGGCATTGTAGTTTGGCCGATATCAAAAGGGGGGGGCCGACGGCCGGGGATCGTCTCGCCACGGAAAAAAGGGAAGAAACCATCCCCTCTTTAGAAACGGGAAAGGGGAGCGGGAGGGAGTCCCACGAGAAAAAAAAGCAAAATGCACTTCCAAAACAGGCCCACCAAAATGGT
>Ga0179593_1676614_pt1 | contig 10027 bp, 16 predicted proteins | sample CZODoug2_1_08_16_FD_185931 | JGI IMG/M metagenome (GOLD analysis project Ga0179593, IMG submission 185931) | Vadose zone soil fungal communities from Angelo Coast Range Reserve, California, USA - CZODoug2_1_08_16fungal (PacBio error correction) | ecosystem: Environmental > Terrestrial > Soil >...
AACACTGAACTGAAGTCCTGCAGAGAAAGGATCGACGAAGATCGTGGGCGCAAGGCACCGACTGTTTAGTAGAAGCCGTTCCTGGCGGGGGAAGAGGACTCCGTGGTATGGGGGAAAAAAACGACGATGAAGGGATTCGAAATCAGAAACATAGACACGTCCAGGGGGGGGAAGGACGTCTTGACAGCTTCAAGATCTGAGGGGGTGTAAAGTTTTAAGGGGATTGGGGGGGGGTGTCGAACCGAAGGCGCAAAAAAAAAGAGGGAGTCTGAGTACAATCACGACTTAAGCACAAAAAAAGCGACCGGAGGGGGGGGTGAAGATGGCGAGGGAACTGGGGGGCCGTTGGGAACGATAACGTCGCTCGTTGGTTTACGCGGTTCGGGGGTGGAGACAAATAAGGATGAAAAATCCCCATTCTAGGGCAGGATCTTAGCATACTAACGGGGGAGGGGGGGAAACACTTAATATAGGACTTTCCAAGCCGACTAGAAGCCAACTTTTGAAGGGTACTCGCTGTCTGCGCGGGACTTTTCTGTGGCCCCACTCGAAAGTATAATAAGTGTCGTGACGAAAAAGATGAGGACTGTCGACGCCCGGGTTTAGGCGGGGGAAAATCCATGCAGAAAAAATGTGAGGAATCTCAGGGGAAGGAAGCGCCGGAACGGCAGCGCAAGTTCCTCCCACGAGCCACCTTTGTGGGGGAAAAAGCTCGGGAAAGGACTGGGGAAGGAGAAAACCACCGAGTCGACCCGATATGGGGGGGGGGGGGGACGAAGAAGAAGAGGTGGGAAGCATTTAGACTCTCGGGAATGTCACTGAGGGGGAAGATCCATGGCGTTCTGGTTTAGGGGGTTCTTGTCGAAAGCTTCGACCCCACCCCCCCCAAACACGGTTAGGGACTCCAAATTGGGAAAGGACTGCATACTTCGGGATCACCAGGAATAAAGCACTGATAAATCGGGAAATTCCTATTGAGGACTACAAGGGTTCTAAGTGCGGCGACTGACTTTGATGACGTAAGGCCTCCGTCGGCATCAAAGGGGGCTCTAAATCAGAGGGGGGGAGGCTTGGTCCCCATGTCGTCTATGCTTCGGAGGTAACAGGTAACAAAGGTAGAAAGGGGGGGAAGGGGTCGGAAATCTGAGGAAGCGGGGGATGCTTCTTTGCTTGCCTGGAACCGCGTGACGGGAAATCAGGCGGGGAGAGAGTGGCATTGTGGTCGGAGGAAGGGGCAGGTGCCTGATAGATCGAGGGGAAGTTAAGGCACGAGAATTAACATCGGCGGTTGCTCCCTGAGACGTCTCAAAGGGGTCTGGAAAAATTACTAGAAAAAAGCTACAATAAATCGAATCCGACTGCTCTGAAAAACAGCAATCGAGAAGGCGACAGAAACTCAAAAAAAAAGGGTAAAATATTAGTCTTCTTCCTTGTCTCGCTTTCGCCTGATTGGGCCTCTGTGAAGGGAAAGGGGACACAAAAGGAAAAGATAGGAAAGGGCCGGACCTCGATAGAAGATCTCTGCTGCCAGTACTCCTGCATCCTCTGGAAAGGGGGGAACGCCAAGGAGGAAGCGAAGCGTGGCATACCAGGGGCCCTTCGAAGACGGTCGAAAAAAAGCCGCAGAACACTTGTCGATCGGGGCCAGAACGAAAAAGAAGGCTTACCGCTAAAAGCAAAATTACATCTCGGGTTTTTGGTATGATTCTAAAGCGGAATTCAAAACTGAGGGGGGGCTCCTACTCAGTCTAAGAGTACTGGGAAAAAAGATTTCGACCTCAATGCAGACGAGTCTGAATCTGCCGAGTATGCTATTCTAGGGGGGTTGACTCTCGTCAGGGGCTCTTACCGCGCGGGGACGAGCTTGAAAGGAAAGCGCGGTCTCCGCGGCATAGACTGGATCTTTGTCATTCGGGGATTCATTTGTAAATCTTGGGTAGTGAGTCTACATAATAACATTTTCCTGGCCTACTCTATTAGCTGGGACTAAGGAACGTGGGAAAGAGGGAAAATAAGGTTAAAAATGAGAATGTAAAGGAACGTTTTCCTAACGGTAAATGGAGATCCTGAGCGGGGGGAGAATAGGAAAAAACTAAACTCGCTTTTCATATACCAAAGTGGACCCTTCTGTGGCGGGGGTTTTTACCGGGCTCTCAGAACTTTGGGGAGTCAAAACGTGGAAAAAACAGAAGTGGAGCTACGAGATTAGAACCGTCCGGCAGACTCGAGGGGGGAATCTCTGGAGAATTGCTATGTAAGTTGCCCGACAAGAGGCCCTCACTGAAGTCTAAGGCAGGGAGGAAAGTAGAAAGAGAAAGGCTGGGAAAGGTAGATCGGACATAGAAAAAAGGAGGGAGGATCCAAGAAGGGACCGGGAGAAAAGAGTTGCCGGGGGGGATCTCGTGGGTCGTACCTGGGCTCCCGATTAAAGAAGGCGGAAAAAAGGCTGCAGCTCGGGCTGGATATAGGGGGGTGTCTAAAACTGGGGTCAGACATAAAGGAGTCGGAAAAAATCTGGGTTCCTGGATACTCGAGGAAGCAGGGCCATCTTCTTCTTTTATAATCGGGGGGCATAACAAAGGGGATTCGGAACCAGAAGTGATCTCTTACTTAGCTCGATAATATATAGAGGAAGAAAGGAAGGGGGGAGCTTATAGGGGAAAACGTATGATGAAGATTGAGGAGATTCGGGTCTTGAGTCTTCTCTATCCTCGCAAATTCGGGGCTCTAGAAGAGGAGGGAAAAGACTGCGGATAGGAGGTCAAAAACAGAGAATTCCTAAAAGTGCTCACATCCAGAGGGATGAGACAGGACTGGTCCTAAACGAATCCAGTGAGAAGACGGGAGTCAAAAAAGATCCTTGAGGAGGTTCTCGGGGGTTCGACGAGTAGGATTCCATACTCAGGCACAGATCTCCCCTAATCTTAAAAGGGGGGATAACCCCCCCTAAGAAATGGAGAGCAAATTACCAATCTATCACTCGAAGGGGGGGGGAACTTAAAACCAGGATCGCCTAATTTAGGACTGAGGGGAAGACAGAAAGACCGGCAACTTCTATACCATATCCTAACTGGAGTCCAAGAGTTTTGAAATAAAATTGAATCAAGGAGAGGAGCTTCAGAGGTGACGGCCACCCAAGAAAGAAAAAGAAGCGAGTACTTAGATTACCTCACGCGCCACGCATGGAAAAAAAACCACGGGGAAAAAAGATCGCAGAATGCAAAAAGAGGTAAAAGGGCTACGGAGGGGAGCTGTTCCGTAGGCCAGGCGCGAATGACGCGATGCAAAAGCAGAATAAAGTCAGGATTTCTGGCTCAGGGAAAAAGGATCGAAACGAACTAGAGGGTCCATGAAAAGGCAAAAAAAGACCATAACAAAAAGCCATGATACAAAGGAGGACTAGAACGCGACGGGGGAAACGCACAGAACCGGGTCTCTGGCGAAGCGCCAACGCGAAGAAAAGAAGAATCAGATCATAGTTGGAGGGGCGGAGGGCTTGGAATCCTTGCCTCTCGTGTCGCAGGAGGGTCGCAAATTAAGGACAGGGGGGAGAAGAACCAAGTGAGACGGTAAGTCGGGAGTCATCAGTGTGCTCATGCAGAGGAAAAAAACGTCGAGGAACTCCATAAGAGTTCTTTGGAACGAGGTGAAGAATGGGGGTCAAAAGAACAACACAAACACGCCAACTTACACGTCGTCGAAACAATGAGTACAGAGAAGGGAAAAAATAAGCGAAAAAAAGAAAAAATCTCAGCAAAGGGAACGAGACGAAGAGACGAGTTAGAGGGTCTCTCATAACGAGTGCTACCAGCCTTAGGACTATATCATCAAGAGAGCAAAATTCTACAGAAAAAAAAATGAAATTAGGTCATTTAAAATCCGGGGGAAATAGGTCTAAATCGGATACGTCTTCCACCCTTTGCTAAGCTAATCAAACCTTTGTCGAGCGAACATGTTGAGAATAAAGAGATTTGACCAACTGGACTAAGGGGCTTCAGGTTCTCCGGAGTGAAAAAAGAGACAAAAGACAAACTCTTCACGGCCTCTTAGGGGGAAAAAAAACGAAAAAAGGATAAATAACAAGAAGTCTGAGAGTGTATCCCTCTATATCTCTCAAGAGAAGAGGGAAAAAGCAAAGAAAACTAGCGGAAGGTATAGGGAACCGGTACGCTGAAAAAAGAAGACGTTTTCTGCTAGAAAATGCTGGCGAAAAAAATCGTATAAAAGTCTCAGTGGAAGCCAGGGGATCAAGAGACACAGTGGCGTGCCTCCGCGGCTTAAAATATGACACCTGACAAGAGGGCGTAATGAATTTGACGAATGGACCGAAAGTGACCTATCTCTCCTATACCCTATCTCGAAATTAAGAAGGGGAAAGTTCTGAAGGTTTGTTTGAGACACGCATGAGCTGGAACGTTTAACGATTAGGGACCAAGAACCCTTTCTGTCTTCTCGCCTATCTAAGGAGGAAGAACCCTGGCGATAACAGGAACACGGCTGGCCAGAGCAATTAGTCTCATAACGCGTACGTCTTCGACTCTGGTTCGAGTAAAAAAAGAACTCAACGCAGCAAAAAATCAACAGTGCAGGGCCAGAAAGACGAATACGCAATAGTAAGCGAACTCAAGAAAAATGGTCGAAAGTCTACGCGGGCTCATCCAGAAGGATAGCTCTCAGAAAGTCTCGAACGGCGAGAAGTCAATGGGCACACAACGCAAATCCACACGGGGGGCGATACCCACGGGGTCGCAGGGGCGAGTGATGACGAACGTCCTCAAAGGAAAGAAAAGGTACGCTGCTGCTTATAAAAAAGCATACCAGCTCGATAGAAAAGAAGGTATGAGACAGAAAAGGAGTGATAAATTGGCTAAAGAAGCTCATCCACTACTTCATCAACGGAGACTCGCAAAAAAGACCCATGATGGAGAGGAGAAAAAAAGAACTTTATTAGAAAATCCGGGAGGGAGCACCTGGATAGAAGAAGTAAGGATATGACCCAAACAGAATATATATATCAAAGTATGGGGCTTAAAATATATATATCGTTATTGAAGAATCAATTGTATCTCGGAAGAGAACACTGGAAAAAAATAAAAAAAAACAGAAGGAAAGGGAGACTAAAAGTATATAGACCTAATTTTGAGGAGAGCCGCCGTCGACATGCTCCCCGCACTTTCTCACGCTCATCTGTCGACCAGAAGGTCGCCAGTGGGGAAAAGCTTCGAGAAGGTTGGGAGAATCTAATGGGGGAGTGATCCAAGGGGAGGACTTCCGATTGCTAGAAACGCGAAAAATCGTCACCGTCATCCGCAGACCTTCTTGGGAGAGTTTGAGGGGGGGAAGGAGTGGAAAAGGGGGAAAGAGATGCGGAAGCCGGGGATGCAAGAGGATTTGTGGGCGCTGAAGTCGTAGCTTCAGGGAAAAAAAAAAAAAAAACGTCCTTAGAAAAAGAAAGGAGAGACGGGTCAAAACGGGCGTCAGAGGGGAAAGAAGTACATCTCTAACGCAGTTTTGTGACTAGAGTCGGCGAGCGGGGGTCGTGAAAAAAGGATAGGATACTATAGAAAGGGGACGGAAGGGTTTAGAGATCAGCTAAAACAGGCAGGGGATATCGACGGAACCTTTCTAGAACAAAGGAGCGTGAAAAAAAAAGTTGTCACTCGATGAGGGCGAAACACGATGTCCGATGCAAATCGGGAAGAGGGATCGGATCCACAGAACTCAGGGGGAACGATTTCGGGCTTGAAAAAGCCGTCACGTGGTCCTTGGGTCCGAAAGCCGCGGCTCGGTGAAAACGAAAGAGTTGAAGAAGAAAAGCAAAAAAAATCCAGAGGAACGAGGGCGAACTCCGGAGGAAAAAGAAAACTCTGGAGGGAATGACCGGCTTACCCGAGCCCGCCGATCCCGGATTGAGCAAAAAAAATCGGCTGGACCAGGGAAGAGTAAAGGGAGGGCCCATCGAGGGGGCCAGGAAAGGACTGATCGATGGGGAGGTCTCTTGCTGATAGCGTGTGCCGAAAAGGTGTATAGGGGGGCTTAGAAATAGTGAAAAAGGGCCGCAACGCGGTGAAGGGAAAGTCCTGAAATGGCAAAAAAGTCAAGGTCGGACGGGGAAAATCGGGACGAAGGGGGAAAAAAAGACCCTTATCGTACTCACAGAAGATTCGAAAAGAAAATCGACGGAAGCGGGAAGAGAAAAGCAAGCGGAAACATCCCGCTTCCTTTGCTCGCGTAAGAAGAGAAAAGACTCGGGAAAAGAATTCGAGAGAAACGCGAGAATAGAGGATCGAAAGAGAAGAGAAGGAGCGAGGAAGCCTTTTTTCGACGAAACGAAAAGCAAGCGAGAATCACTTCAAAGCGACCGAAAGACTATCCACGTACGTAGTAGGCCGACGAGATGAAAATCTTCAGGGAAGCCACGGGCGAAGGCACTGCTAGGGGGGAAGGGCGGGCATAAGACTACCTTCGCTTGGGCTAATTAGGCGACATACGTTGATAAAAAAAAAGGGAACTGCGAGAAAAAACTCCAAAGGACTGAGATTATGAATAATGGGGAAGGAAGCTAATCGGCGCTTCGCTGGAGGAAAAGTCGACAAGATCGGCAGTCGAGACGTACGGGAAGGCAAAAGGTATGGGGGATCGGGGTAAGTGGGGGGAGAACGTGGATGGAATAAGGAGACAGTGACTAGAAGGTCCCCGACTCACTATCCAGTTGGGCCTGAAAAAAGAGTACTGGTCAACATAGAAAAGATCCAACAGAGGGAATCCCGAATCACCTTCGAAGAGGAAGGGGGGGACTTTGGGGTTAAGGTTCCATTAAGAGAGGGGGGGGAGCAGAAGTACGAAATGAAACTGTGCGAGCTGCTCTTCTGAGGGAGAGGGAATTAAAAACGCCTTCACGAAAAAAAAAAGTCTAAAGCTTGGGGGGAAAACAACATAACACTAGTAGGAGAAAAAGGAGGTCACTCATACGAGCCGGGCATTGGGAGTAATCCAGGGATCCCTTCCTCAAGCTGGTCATCTTCTTAAAATAAAGAGGGGAGGCCTCATAAAATTAAGGGAATTCACAGATGGGAAGGAGCGCCTAAAAGAGAGGTTTGAAAAGAATTTAGAATTTCAAAAGTCCGTGCATCTCCATTTGAGGGATCTGCAAAAGAAGATGATGCGCACCCTCTAAGGTCTGCCCGCAAGGACTTCGCTCAGGGATAAGAAAAAAAAAAAGAATCGAAGAGAATGTAAGATGATAAAGAGAGTGATCTAGGGGTCGGGGAGGACTGTCTCGGACGCAAAAAGAATGCATAACAAGGAAAAAAGATGTAAAAACCGTAAACTTGCCCGGCCGCTCATGCCGATCGAGCAAAAAAAACAGGCAGTCAAAGCTCCGGTTAGGAACCCGAATCAGCGTCTGGTACCTTCGCCTCTAAGGGACACTAACGAAAGAAATCTCGAGTCTGGGGTACCGAAAGCGGGAAAAGTAAAGCGGTCTCCCAGGCGCCTGGCGATGCGTCCTTTTCAAGGGGGGCTCCAAGTGAAAAAAGGTTGGAAAAGGACTAATCTAAGGGAGCAACATCAGCTGAAAAAAACCTCTCGAAGGGAAAAAAAATCTGGGGGGAGATCTACCGAGGTGCAAGGGAAGTTGCGCGAGACAGGGAAGCTGGCTCACATAATCTGGATCCCATCCTCGTTTTCAACGAAAAAAGAGGAGACTCCCCTCGGGGGGGAGACGCGAAAATACTGATCAGGGGCGTGCGCCATTCCTAAAAAATCTGAGAAGCGGCAAAGTGAGAAAAAAGACAAATACCTACAAACTTTCAAGGATAGCTCCCCGCGCAATGGCGGGTGAGATCGTTTAGAAGTGAGGGCTCCTGAACTGATGGAAATCCGATCGCGGTCGGGTAAGTCATCGTAAAAAAATGAAAACGTCACAAGACATGAAGCCAAGACCGGAAAACAAACCCCGCCCTATAAAGACAAAGGGGAAAGACCTGGACGACCTGGGGAGAGTCCAACTCGGACCTGATCCATTTCTCCTAGAAGTCAGAAAGAAACGTCTGGAAGGGGCCAAAGGTAAAAAAGGGTCGCCACTTTCGGTAACGCCCATCCTCCGCGGGGCCGTTCGCGCCGAGAAAGAAAAGACTCAGAAAGTCTGAAAAAAAATGGTCAAGGACTCTTCCTACAGAAAAAGGTTCTCTTTCGGCCGAAAGATCTGGACTGAAAATCGAAAAACTCTTCTGCGAGGTAGATAGTAAAGCGCCCAGTCGCGAGCCGGTCGCGAGCGCGCATAGGAAGCTGTGGCAAAAAAAAACTCAAGAAAGTGTCTGAGGAAAACCAGGAGAAGCGCAAGGGAACAGGCGCAGATTTGAAAACAGGGTGATGTGAGCGCGCGCCGGGTCGACGAGAGATAGGAAAAAATCGTACCGAAAAGGGAAGAACCTGGAAAAAAAAAAATAAAAGGATCCATGGGGACACAAAGGGAGAGAAGGAAATTCCTAGGGAGAGTCTCGCTACAAAAAATAAAATAGGTACGCACAAGAGAAAGCTCTCTACAAAATAAAACTAATATAGTCGATCCAAAACACAATACCGTCTTTACAAGAAAGAGAGAGAAGACTCTAAAGTCAAAGTTGTTCGTAGAATAAAGGAGAAAAGCTATGGGGGGTACACGGTCTCGCCCCTCGGTCGTCGAAGCTTCTCGGGGAAAGTTCTTGATGTATGAGGTCAGAGGAGAGAGTCCTCGGAAAAAAATTAACGGAGGGAAAATCCCTCCACAGGTACGCTTACATGAATTTTTCGTAAGATCTCCCTGGAAAAAAGGGATCAAACTGGGGGTTCAATGACGGTGGAAAAACCCGCATGATAGAAGCTGGGAACGAATTAAAAAAACTGAGAGTTTCGTTCAATCTCGAACAGGGGCTAGCTCTAATGAGTAGGAAGACCAAAGTCCCTTGAGAGGGGTTCAGCAGACCCGGGGCGAGAGAAATGAAAAGAAACTCGAAAGAAAAACTTCGGGACTCTCTGTGGCACCAACCTCAACGACTAAAGAAGCTAAAAGTCAGAACGCTCGAGGAGGAATCACATGGAGAACCGCAAGGGAAGAAAATTGCTAAGGATCCGTTCAAACGAAAGAAAGAAAGCTTGGAAACGATCCGGAAAACAAAGATCCGCGGAGAGGGAATCAAAAAAGAGAAAAGAGGGAAAGACACGGCGAAAAAGCACCAGTCAATGGTGGTCCAACGAAGTTAAAAGCGGCAGGGATAAAACGGGCAATCGAAATCTAATGAAAAAGGAGAGGAAAAGGGCAGCTGTCGGGGAATCAGGTCGCGAACGCGTGAGAGGACCGACTCAGCTGGGGGGTGGGAAAGAGCATCCACAAGAGAGCGCGGAGAATCTCACGGGAATAGAGGGAGGGAATGTATCGACATCGTCAAAAAGGAAAGGACCGTCCGCCGGAGCAGAAGAAATCTGGAAAAGGGCGGCGACTCTGAGCAAAAAAAAAAAAACGGATCTCCATGAAGAAACTCTGGAGAAGGGAAAAGGAAAAATTTCGAGAACCGGAAAAAAGGGAAAGTGGGCCCGCTGGCCCGTTGATCAGACAAAGAAAAGGGTCGAGGACGAAAATCGCCAAGGAGACTCATGATACGGGAAGGCCGATAGCCTCAGAAGGGAGTTGGGGTGTAAATAGTGGGGTATTGGATTTATCAAGGAACTGAGGGCAGCAGCGGATTGCGAAGAAAAAGCGAAAAAAAGAGCCTACTTAGCAAAAAAGAAGTAGGGGGGGGTATGGCGCTTGGAACGTGGAATGTCGAAGACCGGGGCCTCGGGAAGAAAAAAAGTTTTTTGAACAGAGATCTTCGATATAAAGGCACACAGAGGTAGACGTTAGGAAACGAACATGCTGAGAGTACTTCGTTACGCTGCCGATAAGCCTTGGGGTGTTGCTGAGAGAGAGCGTGGGGGGAAAAAGAGGATCCAGAAATACTGCTAGGTATTAAAGACAGAAAAGCCTCGATGAATGGGGAAGAGAGGA
>Ga0179593_1719708_pt1 | contig 10027 bp, 16 predicted proteins | sample CZODoug2_1_08_16_FD_185931 | JGI IMG/M metagenome (GOLD analysis project Ga0179593, IMG submission 185931) | Vadose zone soil fungal communities from Angelo Coast Range Reserve, California, USA - CZODoug2_1_08_16fungal (PacBio error correction) | ecosystem: Environmental > Terrestrial > Soil >...
GTCCTCCCCTGGAAACCCAAGAAAGGACAGCACATAACTGGGATGAACACTCTGTGGAGGGGAGCAGGGGCCGGAGTCGACAAAAAGGAGATGGTCGAAAATGTCAAGAATCATCCACTTACTGCAAAAAAAGGATAAATGGGCAAATTTTCAGGGCTGTCTGCTGAGAAGAAACCAGGATAAGGGAAGAAAATTCTAGGGGGGAAGGAAAAGAAGGGAACCATTGTCCCAGGCGGAGATATTGATCGGGGAAAAGGGAGCATCAGGTCAGGAAAGTGAAAAACGTCGCAAAACGAGTGGGAATTGAAGCATTGTTGGGACGATCACTGCAATGTCTTGACGTTGGGAACCGGTCCAACGAATGTAAAGCAATCGAACATACAGAGAAAATCAAGACATGGTAAAACAAAGGAAAAAGGGCAGGTAATCTCGTTGGTGGTCTTAGGGGATAAGAGTCAGGTTGAGAAGGGGGGGTGTGGGTAGTAACGAATAACCACGGGGGGGGGGGTGGACCGGCACGCCTGCGAGGAGAATTGGGCGAGGAAAACTCCGCCACCAGCAAAAGGAACGGTGGCACGCAGTTTTTTCGGTCGGACCGTAAGACAGCTGGAAGGTAGGATACTACACAAAGAACTGAGCCACAAACTAAAGTCCGAGAAAGTTGGAAGTAGTAGAGCAGACATTACAAGGGCAAAGGCAATATGGTCAAAATAGGGGCGGAGGCCAGGACAGTTGGGGGAAGGGGGGAGCCGTCGACCAGTTGGGGAGTTTCAAAAAAGTACAATAACGAGAAGTACGATCACGGAAGAAGAAATCAAGCGCAAAAACTAAAAAGGGGAAAAAACTAACAAAAGGGGTCAAAGGGAAAGAGAAGACCGCAAAGGTCGAGACAAAAAATTACAAGAAGGAGAGGCAAGGATCGCCAACAAATAAGTTCAAGAAGTGTGGTCAGAAGGGACAGTTCACTATGGTACGTGAAAACTGTATATTAACGGAAGGCCGGTAAAAAAAAAGGTCGAACGCAGCGACAGGGATTCGGATGCCATGGGGTGCACGGAAACCGGGGAGGCGAAAAAGAAGGCCATAAAGAAAAGAGACAGGGATCAACGGGACATGAATAAAATAGTGGAAGTACCTACCGATCCGTTGGCGAAGCCAAAGCAATTGGCAATGTCCAAGGAAAAGTGGGGGGAGGGTAAGAAATAAAGCGGGAGAGAATGGATGAGTGTCCCAAGGAGGAACGCAGAAAGGTGCCGGGGGAATCACTTATGAGGGGGAATAGGCACGGAGAAAAAAAAGAAGTTTGGGGAGGGAGACAGGGAGAAGAACTCGATGAAAGGGATAGTAAAAGAAAGCACTCTTGAGAAAAAATCGTCTATACAATATATCCAGAGAAAGGAAGAGGACCTAGAGAAAGAAACCGCGAACGGACAAAAGAGACAAAAAGGGGACGAAATGAGGGATCTTGCGAAAAAGAGGACCTATGACGTTTCCTTTCAAAAGACCCTCAAATCCGTCCGAGACCCTCGGGACAAGATAGGACATGTAGTCCTGGGGAGGAGGCGTGAGGACTCTTGCACGGGAGGACTTTTTTGAAACAAGAGGAACACGAAAAGTAAAGGCGAAAGTACAAATCCGACAAAGATTGGCAGCCGATTAAATTCGGATTGCAAGGCGCTGCGCATGGGATGTCGCGGACGGAGAGGGACAGGGGAAAGGACAAAGAAGGTGCACAAAAAAAAAAAAACGCTGCGTGAGGGGGAAAAGAAGGGTTAAGGAAGGGGGTAACTACATGCGGGAGGGACCTGGGTCACAAAAGCGGGGGGGCGAGGGAAACAGAAGGAAGGATTCCAGAAAAAGAAGCCGACCAGCCAGAAGGCTTCTAAGAAGGGATCGGGACGGTAGGCGCTAATAAGGAAGAAGGGGAGAAGCGGATTGCGCGGCTCAGTAAGCCCCAAGTCGCGTCAAGCTCATCATGGCCTAACAAGCCAGGATTGGGAGTCATCAATCAAGTCTTGCGGATAAAACCGTTCTTACAAGACGCGAGCAGAACAAAATGGCCCGATCTAACCGAGATATACGCGACCGGGGTCGTCGGAACGCAGGGTTCTTCTAACGACGGAAAGATTCGGGAACAGGGAAAGTGAGGGGGAGCCACTAGGGAGGAGATCCTTAGTTTATTTCCTATAGCCGGAGGATCACACGGAGCAGAGGTAACAAGCGCGGGTACGCACAAGAACTGTGGCACGATGAGACAATGGAGAAATAAGGTCAGAACGAAACCCGCAAACTTCGGAACGACGGCATTAGGCACTTTGAGTTTTCCAGAGGGAAATAAAGCGGGACAAGCTTTGAGGTCTAGAATTTCTGCGACGTAAAGGGATTTTAGGACGCAACAAAAAGGGGTAATTGCCGAGCAGAGAAAGACATAGAGGAGTGGAGAGCCGAAACGCTAACTCCGTGGGCATAATATCAAGGCGTTGACGTGTAATGGTTGGCCGGTAGGATCGGCGGGACAGCAGAAAAGAGAAAAGCATAAGGGTGCAGGGAATCCGGGGGAATCTGGATGAGATAAAGCTAGCCAAACAAGAGCATCCTTCACGGGGAACCATCATTCTAGGGGGGACTGAAAATGAAAGAGTCAATGCGCGGCCGGACCGCTCGTGTACGGGAGGAGTCGTCGACACGATTACAATTCAAAAGGTAGACATTCAGCGCCAGGGCGGGGAGCTGTATCGAAAACGCAAGGGGGGGTCAACCTTATCACGTGGGGTAAGGTGTCCGGGAGGGGGAGAAAAGGGAAATTGGCGGGTCAATTTAGCGGACAAATCGGCGACACGGCGGCAATTCACAAGACGTAGTGCTGTACGGGGGATTACATGACCAAAGCGACACAGACACAGGCCTGGGGGAGGGGTCCACAAAAACGATGAATGGCCCTTTGCAGCCGAAAGAGTTAGAAAGGACAGAAAGGCCTGGGGCCGAAAGTGGAGTTAAGAAGTCCATACCCAACGAGGACGCGATGAAAACGTCCATGAGAAATCGCGACTGTGTGTCTAGGGACAAAGGGTGGGTGAAACGGTCGGCAGGGGTAGTCCCTAACAAACAGTCATGCGATGAGGTAAGGCCGAACAAGAGGTGTCAAGTGAAGTGCGAAGGGGAACTGTGAGGTCACTCTTCAACACGGGGACGTAAGGTCAACATATAAAAGTGGCAATGCCAATCAAAGCCAATGGAGCGCTCGCGTAACAAATGCAATTTCAGTAGAAAGGGCGGCAAATAGCATATCAAAGGGATAAAGGGAGAAAAATAACCGCTCCAGGGAAGAAAGAGATTTCACATGCGGATACATGACCACGAACCGACCCGGACGCAAAACGGCGGACAACGGGTGCGGTGTCGGAAATGGGGGATGCCCGTAGGGGAGTAGCCGAGGCATACGGGAGTTCGACGCGTTCCTTAAGGCTTTATAAAAAAGATCCAAGGTTCCGGCAAACGGGTAGACAGTCAAATGGTTACAAAAGTTAAATAAAATCACCATAGGGTTTGAACTGGGGCACGCAGGGTTCATCTTCACGGATCGCGGATCAATTCAAGTGGAGGAACCAGTGTAGGAGATGCGTGACTGTCAAGATGAACAAAAATCCGCCTCACACGGAGGGGGCGGGGGACAACGTAGCCGGTCGGAAGAAGGCAAAGCTGCTGGCGCAGCTTATTACACTTGCAGTTCTTTAGTTCAGGGCGGGACTCCTCGGGCGTGTGTCGAGAAAAAACAGACTCGAAACTCTCGCACAGAGTGGTCCGAAGGAAGGGAGATAGACCAAGTCAAAATCGCGCTGACAAAGATTAGGCAAAAGAAGAAGAAAAAAGAAGAGAATAAGTAAGAAAAGATGGCCAAGGGGAAAGGAGGAGGGAAGGGAGGTTAAAAAAGGAAAAAGCAGAAAGGAAATCGTGAAAAAGGAAAAGGGTACCGGGGAGGGAAAAGAAAGTCGATAGGCACGGCGCAAAAGATTTCGAAGAGGTAAAAAAAAAGCTAAAAAAAAAAGAAGAAAAGGGTTAAAGTTTCAGGAGCATTCGGAATAAAAACCGAAGTAGTAGGAAATCAACATAAGATTTTTAGGTACCAACAAAAAAAGAAAGGAAAACAGCGAAAAAGGGGAATAGATGGCTCAGGAACGAGTAAAGCAAGACGCAAGAAAAAAGAACTGGGGAAAATGAGGAGAAAGAAGTTGCGTGGGGGGAAACATCGAAGGACTAGGAAGGGAATAGAGATCCTACGAGAGTAAAGAAAGTGCAGGGGAAAAGAATAAGGCGGAGAAAGTTCGAGGTGATTGGGGGGAGCGTCAAAAAAGCTTGGATCGAGGAAAAGGACTCTCGTGTCTAAAACATATGCCGCGCGGGAAAGGGTCGAAAGAGAGGTCATGGAAAAGAGTAAAAGGAAACGAAACTTACGCAGGAGACGGAAATCGTCAGATATAGCGAGGTAAGGAAAGGTCATGGAGAAGTAATATCCAGGGTAAGAGGGGGAAGGGCGGGAGAGGAGTCGGGAAATGGGGCGCCGCTGGACTGTTTTGAACTACAGAGGGAGGGTGACAGAGGCCGCGCGCCAAACGTTTAAGCAAAAATGCAGGAGTCAGGGGGGATAAGGAGAAGAACATGGGAAGTTGTTTGAAAAAAAACGAGCACGTAGAAAGGTTTAGAAGGGGGAGGACAAGAAGGAAGGTGGAGGGGTCGCCTAAAAGAAGAAAAGAACCGGGGGAGAGGATAGAAAGGGGGGGTGGGGAAAGGCTGGGAGGAATTGGAAAGGACTGAAGGAAAACTGGTCAACGCCCACGGTCGTGAGAAAAAGTGGGCAAAGAGGTGGGGTCAAAACTAAAGAAGGTCTGAAAAGGAAAGGGAAAAAAAAAGAAAGGAGGGGCAGAAGACACTAGGAAGGAAAGCAGTGAAAAAAGTTAGGAAGGGGAAGGCATCCTCACGGCCTGCACGGGTGAGAAAAAAGTACAGCGCTACGATTTATCAAAAATTCCGAAAGACGTAAAAATAACTGCACATAGGGGAGGGGGGACACATGTGAACAAGGAGGGCGGTGGAAAGGTTCCAAAAAAAATTTCGAGAGTGGCAACACAAGCAACACGGATTGGAAACAAGGTCCGGAAAGAAAAAAAAGCAACACTCCAAGACTTACGGAAAATCTACGAGACAACGCAAGGGAGAGTATCGGAAAAGGCCTGAAAAAGGGAAAAGGGGTTCCTGAAAACACGAACTGAAACAAGGTCGCAATCAAACACGCGAAAAAATGGGTTTGGAACGTCGGGGGAGGGAGGATTGGATTCGTGTCAAAATGGAGGGGAGACTTTCTCAAGTGAGGGGGGGGGGAGTCGAAAAAAGAGGAAAAATATTGTGGCCATATCCGAAAATAAAGGGGGAGGAACAAAATATGATCACCATGAGAAAAGAAAGGTCTACTAGAAAGAAATAACCGGGGTCGCTCAGGGGAAATTTACAGTGTTAAACGATCGATAGAGGGGGCCGGAGATAAAAAAGGGAAGGGAAAATCCAGAGGCGAACCAAGGGTCAAAAGAGGGGATCGTCAGGGAACAGGGGAGCAGAACCGTCAAAAAGGGGTTGGAAAAAGTGGGGAGAAGGGGCGTCTAACACGGCCACAGAAAACGTCAGGGAAACACGGGGGAAGAATGTAAAGTTTGGGGCGGGAGATTGGGGAAAAACGGGTGGGTACTCCACAACCTTGGGGGGGCAGGGGTATAGAACACCGGGAAAAACAGGAAACTGGGGAAAAAACTAGGAGAAAAAAAACGGAAGGAGAGGGGAGAAAAAAAAAAAAGTGAAGGAAATCAAACTGAGGGGGGGGGCGGAAAAGAAGGGTTGTGAGCGGGGGGGAGCCAGTCGTTAAAAGGACCAAATGCTTGCAGGAAGGAGAAAGTCAATGGAAAAGAGAGAAAACACCAAAAGGTCAGAAACAAAGGAGGAGGCTCTAGAAGTACGTCATCTCAGAGAGAAAGAAGGACAAGTCGGTCGGGAAGGAAGTCTGCACACTTTTATGAACTCAATAAGGAAAACATAAGCGACGAAAGCCGGGGGGAGTCGAGAGGAGAAAAATGAGGGGGAAAGAGGAAGGGGGAGTCCAAGGGAAGTTTAAATAAAAAGTGGTCAGTCCGAAAGGGAAAACCCGAACGATTTGATTCAAAAAGAATCTGGGGAAAAGGATTCCCGAAGGAGTGAAGAAAAAGACTCATCATACTGAGCAGCAAGGGGGGGGGCAGGAAAGCATTTGGGAAGGGAAAACTCTCGGGAAACAAAAAAACTATGGGGAGGAAAAAAATCGCTAGACAACCCACCCCTCCATCAAGAGGAGGGGATTCCCAATAAGAAGACGGGAGGAAGGGTCCGAAAGGGAAGGGGTTTCTACGGAAATGACCAACTAGGGAACAGTACAAGAGGCCCTCAAGAACACTAAAAGAATGTACAAATAAGAAATCCTGGGCTGTCTCCGGAAAATGGGGAACTGGGGCGCAATCCTCAATGAGAAGAATCAGAATGCAAGGGGGGAAAATAAAGGGGGGCGTAATACCGACAGCGACTCCGGGATGATTGCAAGAAATTCAAAGAAGGCCTCTGAAAAAAGAGAAGGGAAAACCCGCATGCAGAACTCGAAAAAAAGAGTTCGGAAACTTCCGACGTTAAAGTTTCGTGATCCGTCATCCGAAAAAAACCCAAAAGAAACCCACTAGACAAGCTGCCCCATCGTCCGGCAAGAATACTAAAACACTCTGAGGAAGGGGGTTGGGAACGTTGAGGGAACCTTCTTTGAGGAAAAAGGAATTTTGAAGGGAAAGAGGATCGAAAAGGAGCGACAGTCGGGCGCTCCGGGGGCGCAAGGGAAAAGGGGGGCAAAAACCCTGGGGAAGATTCACCAGGGGAGGGGCAAAACCGGACAAAAAAAGCAGGGGAGTGCACCGAGACTGCAAAAATCGGGGGCGACTCAACACAATTGAAAAGACTAAAAACGACTCATTCCGAATTGGCGTTAAAGAGAGGGGTCCAGAAAGGTCCTTAGAAGTTTCCGGAGAACAGATGCAAACACAACTCGAGCCATCTTGTGGGTCAGATTCCAATTAGACTCCAAGGGGGGGGGGGGTGAAGTATAAAATGCTACAATATTGAGACGAAACAAATAGGGGGGAAGGGGAGGTGTTAGGGGAAGCCCTGGACGGAAAAGGGCAAAAAAGGAAAATACGCACAAAACTTCAAACCAGAAACGAGTTTCAGGAACCTAAAGGGTTACACTAAAAATACCGAAGAGGAAGGAGTATCTCAAAAGAAAGCGCATCGAGGGATCTGATGGGATAGTTTCTAGGAGGAACTTCTGAGTGCTACTATGTGGATTCAAAGTTGATTGAAGGATTTCTCAAGTGGGGGGCGAAGAAGAAACTTGATAGCCTAAAAAAAGAAAAGAATATGGGATTATGAATCCAGCCGAACACCAGGAAAAACCTAACAGTGAAGGGCAAGGGAAGGAAGGGGGCTCTTCGCGAAACACAACTAAAATAAGATTTAAGTTTCGAAAGGGATCAAGGGGAAAAGATTATAGTGGCGATGGTGTAAGGAAAAAAATTCTACTACACGGCTGGCACGATACAGACTTAAAAAAAAACGCTTGGGAAGCAAAATCGGAGCCAATCAAAGGAAGAGCGCAAGGAGCTCAAAGGGGATGTTCCAGGACATCACCTACGGGGACGCCAACCAGCACAAAGGAAGGGGGAGCAAGCGAGAAAGAGGCATAAAGAAAATGTAATTGGCCTTAAAGGGTGCACGAGAAGTCGAAACTCAACCAACCGGTCAAAAAAGCCGAGAAATCCAAAGAGCAAAATCTCTCATCTTGAAAAGGGCCCAAACCGTATAGGTGGTTTAGACTACCATAAGGCGGGCCGGAAGAAAAGAAGATTTCAAGGAAGGTCTTAAAAAATACCTAAAGCATGGCCGAGAGGGGGGGGGACAGAAAAAAAAATGTAGTCAATGGGACGTGGGTCAAGCATCCGGCCTGAATGCAAGAAAAACTAGCAAAGCTGGGAGACTTTCTGAGTCGCGGGGGACATTGGGAGAAAGCCTGGAAATTCAGCTGCCGAACGGAGCGGTAAAGAGGTGGGAAGAGGGGAACCATGAGGAGGGGAAGGACTCGGAGCAAAGGACTAGGAGGGGGAAAAATGGGAGGGAACATCATCAACATCCTAGGGCGTTCAAAAAAGGTCAAAGGAGTTTGCCGGAAACTCATGTTCGGAGAAATCGTGGGAAAAAAGCAAAGCTTCTGGGTCTAATCAGGTGGAGTGAACCGCATTCTAAGGGGTTCAAATCTCAGAAAACTTGCAAAGTAAAAGAAGAGAACCTATCAGTTTAGGAGGCGGCGGGGCCAACGGGGCGGCATTGAATAAAGTTCGAGAGGTGACATGATAAAGACCCGAAAAACGATGGGGAGTTACGAAAAGACAACAATACAGGACTCAGGGACGAAAGCCTTGGGAGCCTGTTTTGGGACCAGAAGGAGGCATTTTGACTCAAAAAAAAATCTTGACTGCGCAAGGAATAGGATATTGAGAAGCCTTGATGAATGAAGCTTTCTGGGGGTTAAGTTGAGCCGGGGGTGATCGGCGAAAGGGTGGAGGAAGACTCAGTAAAAAACACTTTTAAATATTTTAAATGAGGGGGGATGCAGGGTAAAAAACAACAACGAAAAGGGGGAGCTTCGGGAGAAAAAAAAGGAAGACCGATGTACTTAAAAGAAAAGGAGAAAAGACTGGCAAGCGGAGGGGGGCATTTGGAAAAAAAAAAGTCTTCACAAAAAAAGGGGGTAACCAACGGGGAAAGGATTCTGGATTAAACCTAGGACGAGAAAGGCGAGGAGACGAGTGCGTATGGTCCCGAGAGTTGATAGGAACAATGAGCATCACATCAAAATTCGGAATGTGAGCAGCAAAAGAAAAGGGGTACAATAAAGAGGGGGGGCCCACTTGCAAGCTATCAACAAGAGTACTGAACATACAGGAATAGAGGTCTCCCGGGGGAGGGGGAAGGCCTCCAGAAAGGGCATCAAGCATGATCCAAATCTTTTAAGATCAGATCGTGTTTCGCGCGTCATGAAGAAGGAATAAGAAAAACAACAAAAAAGGGTATTTAGAACGATCTCTAAACAAAACTTCTACGTGTGGAATCCACTCCCGGGGGCGACGATCCAAGAAAAAGGTTAAAAAAAATGTTAGGAAATGTCAGAAAGAAAGGTTCCAGCTAAAAGAGAGAGCAAAAAAAAAGTCGGAATCGAGCTCATTAACCGAGGGGACTGGGGATAGGCGAAAAAAACGCAATTGTAAACATAGCGTTTTGCAGAATCAGAATGAAAGTCCGCAAAAAGAAATTGTTTTGAGAGGATGCCGCCATCCATGGATAGACATTCAAAATCGATGATGGGAAAAAAAAGCTCACCGGGAATAGGGGGCAGAAGCGGAAATAAGGCCGGGAATCTTGGTTTTCAGGGAAGAATTAGTGAGGACAAGTTGTTGGTGGGGGGAGAAACCAGTTGGTCACGAACGGAAAGGACCTAAAGAATAAAAGTTAAAAAAGAAGGAAGGGGTGAGATTTGCAAAGATTTCCGGAACAGACCATAAGGGAAGGGAATTTGAAAAGATCGTTGAAAGGGGAGCTTCTTCAAGTGCAGACACAGGGGGTTCTCCAAGGGGACAACAGAAAAAAAACTCTTGCAACGAGAAAAAAAATTAACGGAAACGAAAAAAAAAAGGCACGGTTCAAGGGAAAAATGGTCTACCGCGCTGGAAAAACGATTATTCTGAAAAAAGGACTCGGAGGGGAAGAGGAAAGCGTCAGTGGTAGTGAACTTTCGAAAGTCAATGAGGGTTGAAAAAAAATCACGTTCAACAGAGGGGCACTGGGGAAAGGTTTCGAGAAGACTCGTGAGCTAGGGGGGTAATCAAAAGAAAATCAGAAAAAAATCGCCACAAAT
>Ga0179593_1736072_pt1 | contig 10027 bp, 13 predicted proteins | sample CZODoug2_1_08_16_FD_185931 | JGI IMG/M metagenome (GOLD analysis project Ga0179593, IMG submission 185931) | Vadose zone soil fungal communities from Angelo Coast Range Reserve, California, USA - CZODoug2_1_08_16fungal (PacBio error correction) | ecosystem: Environmental > Terrestrial > Soil >...
ACGGACAATCGTTTTAGGCAGAAGAAGGTCATTCTTTTTAAATAGAAAAACTCCAGCAAGCGGAAGAAAAGAACTAAATCTTAGGGATGGATTTAACTCAGACTGCTTAAAGGGGGAAGAAACTTCCTTAAAATCGACTGCGTGGGGAGGGAAAGGGTCAAAGGAAGAACGCATATATTGTGGGGGAGCGTAACTTCGTCGAAGCACAATTACTCCGTCGGGGGGGGGGCCCTCACTAGAGAGGATGATCACTCCGCTCCTTAAAAGGGGAAGATAGAAGGTCGCGAAATCTTCAGGGGAGCGTACTATCCTGCGCTGAAGCCTCGAGACTACCCTCGAAAAGTTCTGAAGGGGAAAAGGATCCTTTAGCTCCTGACCGAGAAGGGGGGGAGGGAGAGGCGCACGGGGCGCATACCTGGAGGTTTATAATAGGCAGGGCTCTGAGTGTCGGAAAAAAAAAGTTGGGAGGCAGTTATGCCCACCTCAAGAGGCAAAGGAGCGCCCGGGAAAAAAAAAGCGTTATGTTATCGACACGAGCTGAATTAGGAAACGGCCCCGCGCCCTCGCCGGGGAAGGCCTCGAAAGGAGGAAGGAATCGCATTTCCTCCTCACTACTTCAAAGAGAAAGAGTCTACGATGGGGAGAACCTCTGGTCGCGGAAAAGAAGAGTGGCGGGCAAACATTAGAAAAAGAAGCCGATTTCCCTTTCCCAGGAAGAGGGCCCTTAAAAGCATGGGGATTAGGGGAAAAGGTGGATCCCATTGTAGAAGGGCCCGAAAGAGGTCTGTGGCGCCACATCATCAAGGGATCCAGCTGCAGATCTCATCTCCTGGGAAACGAAGCGGGAAATCTCTTCGGAGAGAGGGAATGGTCCGACAGCTTAGCGTGCTCACCGAGCGTCGGAGGAACTAAGGGGGTCATAGGGAAGGGGGGGCTAATATCCACTATGGGGGAAGGTTTGCTCTTCCTCAGAAAGCCTCGTCCCTATGAAGAGGATTCTCCCGAGGGTCAGGTCTCAAGCAATTCGGGGGAGGAGGATTGGGATCTTCTATCTTATAACTCAAAAGGAGGGGGGGGGGAAACGACGTTCACTCACCTACAAGTTACGAAAAAAAAAAACTTTTTCCCACGAGGGGGAGCGAAATTGCAGGGCCGTCTGCGAATAAAAAGACCGCCTACTGGTCTCACATAAGAGGAGAGAGAGGCGCTTACCCTCTCGAAAGGGTCACTGGCAAGAGCCAGAGCAAAAAGAAGGGGGGGGGGGAGGACTAAAAAAACACATACAACCGAGGGGTCCCATCGGCCCCGGGAAAAATCCTCACTATATCGGCGCTGGGCCAGTCTTCAGAGGGAGAAGGCCTTTCCTTCTATCTCCTCCTCAAAAAACATACGGGCCAAGGAACTCTCCTATCCTCATCACTTTCAAAAAAAGGGAGGGGACGGTGTAACGGAAAATCTTACTACGAAAGAACTCGTTCTGGCGCAGGTTGCGTAGGGAAGAGGCGCACGAGCCTCTAAAAAAAGGGGGGGCGAGCCGGTCGTTCCCTGGAGTGCCTAGCCGGCAAAAGGGGAGGCATCTGTAAAACCGTCCCGGCAGTACGGAGGAAGGGGCAGTAGTCGTCTGAGGAAAGGGGGGTTTAACCTATACTCCCTAGGCAAAGGTTGCGACGAAGTATTTCTGGAGGAGGGGGAGCTCACCATCCGAAAAAATAAATTCTACGAGAACGGGAAAAATTGCACGGCCTATCTATCAAAAAGGGGGGGGAAGAAAAGAAATTGCTAGGAGACGTGCAGAGAGAAGGGAAGATTTATGACGCCGGGGGAAAGGTAACTTCTGCTCTTCTGCACAAAAGAATGGTGCAAGAAAAAAGTCGCCGATCTGCTCATCCACTCCTAGGAAGCGGAACTGGTGAAAAGAAGCTCGATCGGAAAAAAAAAACGCTCGAATGACCTGTCGGGACGAGGGGAATACGCTGAGCGCAGCCTTGCGGGGGAAGTCATATCTCAAGGAAAAAGGAAAGCCTTTTAGTTTTCCTATCCTTACGGGAAAGGGAAAAGTCTACTAGAACTTTTCGCCCAGTTCATGAAGAAAGAAAAGGATTAGGAAAAAGAGAGAATGCTCGGATGAAAAAAGAGTGGGGCGCGCGACCGGGGAGAATCATCCGTCCGGATAAAAAAGAAACCGGATCTGGCCTGCAACCTCTCCTATGGGAAAAGAGGGGGGAAATCTCCGCCAGCTGGACTTCAGCGAGCGTCAAGGGAAAAGATCTCGCTTTATGCTCTAAGGGGGGGGGACAAGCGAGAGCTCCTCTCTCAAAAAAACGCGAGTGAAAGGACGCCTTGGTCTTATATCACAGAGGGAAATCACAAAGCGACGGGTGTCAGAAAATACCGGCGGCATCCTCAGCTGATAAGGAAAGCCACGTCGCCGAATTCAGAGGGAGGGGGGAACTCAGTACATCGATCCAGGAAGGGGATCTTATAATAGCGAAGTCGAGGGGGAGGGGACCTTCCCAGCCCAGAAAAAAAAGACGAATCAACTTTTCTCTGAGTCGCTCCGACGGTTTTGGAAACACTAAAAGCTCTTCCTGACCTTTCTTCTGAGAGAAAGGGCGGAATTCCTTTACTATCCATGGAAAAACTGGAACGAATTGACGATCCGAAGAAAAACCATTCTCTCAAGGTAGTGAAGGAAACAACACGATCTCTGAAAAGCTTTTCGATAGGAGCGCCCCACGCCCGGAAAGGGGAGGGACTTAGTGGAAGGCGGGTACCGCCTTCCTTAAAGGGAGATCTCGCGGGGACTAGGTAATGTAGGACTTCATTATTTGTATAAAGTCTGACTGATCTCCGGGGGGAGGCTCACCCATTCTGCAGGGGGGGTGCTTATTTAATAATGGGGGGGAGTTAAAAGAATACATTTGGGACAGTTGTTCCGAGAAGGGAACAGCACTATGATTCCTGAAAAACAGATCTGAAAGAAAAAATTTTAATCTCCTCAGGGGTGGTTCACAAAGCGTTCTTACCTGGCGATGGGGGTCACGCGCGGCAAAGGCGCTCGATGAGTGGAAAAGGCTCCTTTATTACTAGGACCGGCTGGGAGTGAAAATTCTGGAGGAACAAAGGCGCGACCAAGTTTTCTCAAGAAAAAAGAAGTCGCAAAAGACCCGGGGCGTTCGCAGGAAGGAGGCCCGAGTAAGGAATCCATCCGCATAGGGGGGAAAGAGCCCTCCATGAAGTCGAAGGCCTCAAATTGTCCCTCGTGCTCATAAAAAAATCGAATCAGGGGAGAAAAGAGAAAGAGTTCTCCTAATTTGAAGAGAGGATGAGCAGTAAGGCGACATAACGGACGAAAAATATCTATATGCCATCTCTTTGCAGAAAAAGGAACTGTCCCATGCTATGAGAGACGAGACCGGTCAGGACGAAGGAGGGCCCACATATACTACTATGAAGGTTTAAAGGGATCACCGGAAAGTACTTCCGTGCACCGTGGAAAGGAGGGACGCGCTCTTCATTTGAAAAAAGGAAGAAAAGGATTTTCCTTTCTCATGAGTCCGGGGGGGGGGCCCTCTACAAGAATGTTGAGTCAAAAGAGAAATCGGCTCCTACTTTCTAAAGGTGCAGGAGTAGGGGATGCGACAACTTAGAGATAGGCCTCACCGGCGCGTCGCGGGGGGAAGGAAGACGTTTATATCCACCTACGAGGAAAGTCGAACTTGGAAGAGAGTGCTCTCCTAAAGGGGAAGATAGTCACACAGTAGGTGAGGTTCCTACTCTCATTTCAAAAAAGGGGGGAGAAAGGATTTTTAGGAAACGGCCGTATGCAAAGGAAGCCATCAGTCCGTTCTCGCGTCGAAAGGAGCTCCCTGCTCTCTATTCTTGTGAGGCGGGGAATTGCCATCGAGGAGTGTAGTAGAGATAGGCATACAAAGGACGTCGAAAGAGGGGGAAAGCTCCTCTGCCCACGAGTGGCTTAGAAAGGGGGCATCACGACGTCTCCTAGGGAACCTGTTGCTGAGTAGGGGGAGGCCAGGACGCTAAGTTTCACTAATTATTTCATGGAAGAGGACTGGACCCAAAAAGGGAACTGGCTTGAAACCTCCGTCCGGATCAGGAAGTCTGAAAGACGTACGCAGAATTCGGAAAAAAAGCTTCTGCGATGAGGGAGGGATCTTCTATCCGAGGGGGCGAAGGAGGAAAAAAACCTTAACCGCATTGAAAAAAAGAAACGAACGCCGAAATCGCCGACCACGTATCTCTCTCAACAAAAGAATCGGACACGGCGGGGGGGTCTTTTCTCATTCTAACGAGGGGGGGGGGGAAATAAGGCGGAACAACAATCCATTAGCCTATCCGAAGGAGAGAATCTTGTCAGTTGGGGAGGGTTAGGGGAGGGGTGCTTACTCTTCTGTGGAAAGGGGGGGGAGCTTGGGGCCGGGGGGGGAAAGGTGTTGGTATAAATTTCATCGGGCAGGGTAACTTCAAAAGAAGGTCCTTAATTGAAAAGAAAATAGAGACGGGAAAGGGTTTATTCCCACTCCTCCGAAGATGGGGGGGGGGGGGAAAGAAGGACTCGGGGAGAATCTTCCCCCAAGGGAAAAAGGGAACGAATCCCTGCGCACGTAGGATAGAAGACTACAAAGCACTGTCGAGGACACAAGAAGAGCCTGTATCTCCTGAAAAGGGGGAAGGGGACTCGTGCACTTTATAAAGTACGTTTCGTCAAAGGAGGATGAGGGATCAAAAAAAAGACTCTTCAATCCTCCTTAAAGAAAAAAAGGAACCCATGGTAATAAAAAACCTCGTCCGAGGAAGGGAGGGGACGTTCGCGTAGGTGAGGGAAAGTCGGGGCATAACCTCCAAGAACCATGCTCTGTTTAAGGGGGCGCGAGATAGGGTCGGAGGGGTGTGTCCGGGAATGTGGATAGACGCGACCGCGGGGAGGAGGAAGGAGCAAAAGAACCTAGGGGAGTAGACGGTTGGGAGGTACGGGCACGGTTCGGTCCTGGCGTGGGGATTGCCCTGGAAGAACGATAGTTGATGTGGGTAAAGACAAGAGGGATGTGGCCTTGGCACTTAGCCAAGGAGGGGTGGAGGTCATAAGGCAATGGCATACCTGCTCACCGAGGCCAGTTCGTCGTGGGTATCGATGCGGGACTAGAGGGGCTGCCAGGCAACGAGTTCTAGGAGAGCAATCGCAGAATGAACGATAATGATTTTTGGTAGTATGCGTGGGTGGGGGGGGGGACCCGGACCGGGGCGAATAGGAGTGTTGCTAGGGAGAAGGTCGAAAAGGTGGCTGGGACGCGGTAAGACGCGGAGTGGCGCACTGCGACCGATACGGTGGCGCCTCGGGCTGCTGGTGGTGCGGGGAGATTTCCTGGAATGGAGGGTTTGAAAAAGTGAGTTGTGGTTGCGGGGGGGATGGGGGGGGGGGGGGATCAGACAGGGAAGGAGGTAAGTAGGACGCGGGGGTGGTCGCGTGGTAAGGTGGGGCGGGGGGCACCCGTTTGAAAAACGCATTAAAGAGGTTGGCCGGGGCATGTGGACAGCTCCGCGGTGAGGGTGACGTGGGGTCGGTCGATTATGGGGATAGGGGGGGGTAGTACGGGTGCCAGGTAATGTAGTTGGTGTGCGGCAGGGGCGCGGTGGTGGGGGTGGGGGGGGAGTGATCAAGATAAAGTGGCGGTGTTATGGGAAGGGAGAGGTGAAGAGACACAGAGTTGGGGGAGGTGGGTGCAGGAGGGGGTGAGCTTGCGTCTGGGGGTGGATCGGTGATTGCGTTTTAAGGGTCCGACCGTGGGGAGCAGCCTGAACTTCTTGAGGGGACGAGGAAGAAGGGGTCGGGGAGATTCCGAGGGCGATAGGACTTAGGGATTGAAAGGAGGCAGGCCTAAGGAGGGAGGCGGAGTGTAAGTGAAAGCAGAATTTGGGAGGGGGGGGGGCGAGGGTAGGTGGCGTGTGTGCCAGAAAGTTTGTCGTCGGGGGGGACCTCGGGTAATCGTGACAAAGAAGTTTCTGTGGAAGAAGTCGCTGTGGCGTAAAGATGGTGACGTCCGAGTGATGAGAGGTCGTGTCGGCGTGGCACACAAGGTGGGGGGGTTCACGCAAGTAAAGTTTGTTGAACGAAGGAAACGCACCTCGTTCCGTTACCGAATCGGATGTGTTAGAACGCAGAGAGAGGGAGGGGAGGAGGGGTCGGGCAGTAAGAGTGATGGAGGGAGTCTGGGGGGGATGCCGATGCGCGGTCGAAGAAAGATGGGTAGTGGGGTAGGCGGTCTAGGGGGGGGGGAGGGGGAGCCGGGAAAGAAACGGCTGTTAAGATTTACGAGGGTGAGTACTGAGGCTACAGGTCGGGTGTTATCCTTGTGTGTCTAGGGGGGGTTAGGGTGCATGGGCAGCGCTGGGGTCGGTAAATTGGAAGGCCGGGGAAGGGGGAGGGACGATAAGATGAGGTGAGGGGACGGTAGGCGGGGGTAGGGGGGGGGGTCGGTGGCGGCCAGGGGTGGGGCCTGAAAGGCGTTATGGGCTGGGGAGGGGGGTTCTTTCACTGGAGAGGCCAAGAAAAGCGAAAGTCCCGTATGTGGTTACATTTATGTGGTCTTAGCTTGTGGGGAGTAGGATGGGGGAGTCGGGGGCTAGGTATCCTTTTCCCCGATTGAGCGGCCTAGGCTGAGGGGTCTGAAAGAAGGATGGGAGGGGTAGTAGGTGGCAGGGGTGCGGGGGGAAAGGGGGGGGGGATTTGTATAAGGGGGGATGAGTAATTGAGAAAAGGGGAAGGGGAAGGAATTGGCAAGATAGGACGGCGTGGTGACGTTCAGGAGCGATTCCTATGGGGCTTGGCGGCAAGTATTGGTCGAATGTAAGTCCCTTGAGGGTGGCGGGAGAGGAGGGGGGGGGGGTGGTTGCTATGATCGCGTATTCGGATCAAAAAAGCAGCTGAAGGAGCGAGGGTGGGTTTTTGGTGTTCATTGAGGGGGACTTGGCAAGAAGGGCTGGCGAGGGAGGTCAGGGGGAAGATGGAGGGCCGAGTAGATATGCCTACCAATGGGCTTGCAGGGGGGTCTGGGGCGGGTTTCGCCTGCGGTACGGGGTGGGGCCGGAGAGGGGGAGAGAAGAGGTAGAGGGGGATGGAGGCTGGTAGTTTAGGGGAGAGGGGACGACACGGGGGGCGGGGAACGCGGGGAACGGGCAAGGTGTTCGGGAAGACGTAGGAGGGGATGAAAGCTAGCGGGGAGACACTCATGGGTCTAAGTGAGCGATACGGTGGTGGTGGGTGAGGGTAATATTACCGGGGGGAAAGTCGGTGTAGAGAGGCAGGCGGAGGGAATCATCGGGGAAGGTGAGGCCGGCGAGGAGGTCTAGTTAGGGGGAGGGGGGGGGGGGTCAGTGAGGGGGGTCGGGTAGGGGGGGGGGACAGTGAATGAATCTAAGGTGGGGGTCTGAGGGGGTGTTCGGCCGGGAGTCCTAGTGAGGGGGGCTAAAGGGGGTTGTGACGAGGGGGGAGGGCAAGGGTAGGGAGCATGGGCTGGGCTTGATAACCGAGGTAGGGGGCATTCTGGGGAGAGTTGGGAATGGGACCGGGAAGGAGATTGTATCGAGCACGATAAAGAATGAGGGAGTTGAGGGCAAGTAACCTGGCAAATCGCGGCCTATTCGCTAAAAAAAGGATCGAACGATGTGCAGGCGAAGGGGGTGGTTTAGGGGTCATATCTAGGGATCTGGACGGGACAAAGATACGGGGGGGGACAGCTTCGGGAGGAAAGAAGAAGAAGTGCTCTATTTCCCAAGGTGAGGAGAATAGGCCCAGGGTGTTCAAGGAGAGGGGTAGGCATCCGGTTGTTGAGGATGGTGATGGGACAGATTGAGGCGCGTTCGGCTCACGAGTGGGGGGATACAGAGTCGAATCGGATGCCATATGAGGTGTAAATCAGGATGTCGTGGTAGGAGGAAGCCCTTTGGGAGTTGGGATGGGCGAGAGGGAGGGGAGGGGAGACCAGGAGGGGATGGAAAAGGGCGTACGGGTGGTCTTTAAAAATTCAAATCTGGAAGATCACTGCGGTGTGGGATAAGCCACCATGGAGGAATTCGACGGGACTGTCAGGGCGTGTTGTGGGGATGAGGTGAGAGGTAGCTCACCGGAATAGGTGGTGGTGCGAAAACGGTGCGAGAGCGGTTCGGTAGGAAAAAGGTTGGCAAGGGATGAGAGGAGGTGGCGGTAGTGTGAGGAGAGATAGCGGGTGTGCCGTTAGCAAGGAAAGAAGGAAACAGTGTTGTGAGGGGTGAGATGAGGAGGTGGTAGGCGGAGTGAGGCCAGGTGCAAGGTGGGGGGTAGGGGGGTGGGAGAGGCGACGAGGGGGTAAGACAATCTTAAGGCATGCCTCAGTTCCAATCGAACCGTGAAGAAAGTCCCTTGGGAAGGTTACGTGGGGGTTTGATGGCTCCCCCCTTACACAATTAGGGAGGAGAACGCTGGGAGAGAGTGGGCTTGCGGGGGGAAGGCGGAGGGAAGGTTCTCGGAAAAGTCGGAATGGGCGGGGAAGAGGTGTATATGGGCTGGTGGGGGTTCGCCAGAAAATGGATTGCCCGCAAGGAAGGGGAAAGTAGCAGTGAGTTGGGGAATGGTTGAGGGGCGTTCGGGGGGGGGGTGGAAGTGATAGCTGTGCAAAAAAGATGAGGGGGTAAAGTAGCAGAACTGTGAGGCAACAGGGACAACCGATCTTCGAGAGATTTTCTGGAGTTATTTGATTCGCCACCGGTCCCATGAGGATCTAGCGATGTGGTGGGGGGGGTAGTGATGGGGGTGCGTGGTCGTGCAGGGGGGGGTGTTTAAGGCCGAGGGGGGGAACGGCACGAGGCCAGTAACTGGGGGGGGGGTGGGCTAGGGAAGGGGGGGATATGAGACCTGGGTAGTTAACGAGGAAGAGGGGGGGGAGGGGGGGGAGGGATAAGACAATGTGAGGATGGGGGGGGAGTGGAGGTGGGGGGGGGGGGGAAAGCGGAAGGGATGGGTGTTAGATAAGTAAAGGGGTGGGATGCGACCCATGCATTGGTACCGAGGGGGGGTTTGGGGCTGTAAAGATAAGGGGGTGAGAGTCGAGTGGAATCGGAGTCCTGACTTCCGTACAAATGGGGGTCTCCAAGGGTGGTCCTAAACCAGGTGTCGACATGAGTGTGGGAGCGTCTATACTCGAGGGTGCGTTGGTCTTTCTGTAGGTGGGTATGTACTACTACAGGGGAAGGGAATAGGGGAGAGGAAAGGGGGTCAGGAGAGGAGGAGAGGGGGTCCGCAAAGGGCATTGGCGGGGGTGCATGAGATGTTGTGATAGCTAGGGAGAGCGGGAAGGAGGGGGGTTGGATGCTGAAGGGGCTCTGCAACGCGGGGGGGGGTAAGTTTTATAGCAGGGCGCTTACTCTGTGTTTGTGGAGGTGTCGGTTTAGTCCTGTGGATGAGAGATGCTGCTTCCCTGAGGCTAGGCAGATAGATGGGGTCGTGGAGAGGAAGTCATACCGTTACCGTGGGGGGGAGAGGAGGCTCATAGCATCTCCATACACTTTCCAAAGATTTGACGAAATCCTAGCTTAGCAAGCAGTCAGGGTGTAAGGGTGATTTAGTGATCATCCGAAATGGAGTTAGAGGATAAGAAGAGAGGGGTGGGTGGAGACGTGTGCTCTCCGTGGGGCAGGTTGTACATCGAACGGGAGGAGGGTGAGAAGCGTGCAACCTACTTCGGAGAGGTGTTGGAGGAGGAGTCCTGGGGAGTCTCTTAGAAAAGTAAAAATAATGTTAGTATAGGATAAAAAAGCGTTTCTATTTCTTCATTTTGCAAACGAAAAAGGAATCGAAGCCATCGGTCGCGCGCGTTCTGAGAGAGAAACGCTCTATCCCATCACGCGCGAGCCGGGAAGGGGCCTGCGCTCGCTGAAGCTCAGCCTTGAGTTCTATCTCGAAACGAAGAGGGAAATCTCCTTTTATTTTTCCTCGCAGAAAAGAGCAAAGCAACGGAGCGCTCACGAGAGAAAC
>Ga0179593_1306687_pt1 | contig 10026 bp, 16 predicted proteins | sample CZODoug2_1_08_16_FD_185931 | JGI IMG/M metagenome (GOLD analysis project Ga0179593, IMG submission 185931) | Vadose zone soil fungal communities from Angelo Coast Range Reserve, California, USA - CZODoug2_1_08_16fungal (PacBio error correction) | ecosystem: Environmental > Terrestrial > Soil >...
AAGTCATTCTGGCATCGGATTCAAAAAGCAGGGAAAAGGGGAGTTAATAGCCCAAGCTGAATATAAGGAAAAACGGGGGAAGACGGAAAAACAGCACACGCACCCGGCCAGAAACTGAAGGGGGAGAAAACTTAGTTGTTACCGAAACAACTACTCTCTTCTCCCCGATAAGGGGGAGATCTGGAGTCTCCCGCGGGGGCGATGGGTTATCCTCGGACATCGAGCCAAAAAGGCTCAAAAAAAAAGGATGGAGGGCCAAAAGGAGAATGGGGGGGTGATAGACGGTAAAAGGGTTACTGTGCCCTTGCAGAAGCCAAAAAAAAATTGGGGGGGGGGTCGGATCGAAACGGGTCCGAGGGGGGAGAGGTCATGTGAAGAAAGAAAACGAATGGAACACAACCACACATGGAGGCCTAGTCCGTTTGCATGTTGCTATAAGGTTGCTGACAAGTATACCAAGACGAAAGGAGATGATCATTACCAAGCGGTTGAACCAGAAAAAAGTTCCGGATGACGACTAACCGGGGAGTAGGAGATTGGGAAACCAAACTAAAAAGCAGAGCCGAAGAGGACCTGCACTGTGGTATGAAGTAAGATCCATCAAGCAGTGTTCCAACCAATAGGACAGAGGAGCAAAACATCGGGTGAAGGACCGTGCAGCTATCATCCGTCTGAAATTCATGAGCTAAGAGACAAACCACCTGCTCCGCTTGGCATCAACCTAAGAATGCCTTCGGTCAGAAAAATCACCGGAAATCCCCGCATTCTTGAGGAAAAAAAAACAGAGAACCATCGAACAAACCTTAGAAAGCTCTACAACTAGAAAAAGACTTGGTTAAGGCTGGTCATAATCTAGACGTAGAGTGTCCGGGTTGGCGAGGAGAAACATGTTTATAACAAGTGACGGCCTTGTTCGACTTGTAGAAAGTGCGGGGGATAGAAGCCATTGAGTAAGAGAGGGGAAGGAGGCGAAGTAAACCCGCATATATCACCGCTTAAGAAAAAATGTGGGGATCGGGGAAGAAGGCACACAGCTGCTCACGGGGAAAGAAGAGAAAATGAAGAAAGGTCAGGAAATAAAAAAAAGCTTGGGGAATCAAGTGAGAGAGAAAGCGCCAGCAAAGGTTTCTCACCGAATAAACCAAATTGCCATTCGAAAAGAAAATCAAACGTGAGACGGAGGAAAGCAGGGACGGGGTAAGGATACCTCGTCGTGGCATGGGGGAAGCTGGCAAAGAAAAGGGGTCAAAATACGAAAAGCCGCGATTCAAGCCTGTCGGTGGGAATCCAAAAACCAATCAGGAAAACTAAACAGGTTTCGGGGGTGGACCTCTTAACTTGTGGACAGAAGGAGAAAGGAGGCTGTAGACCAATAAAAGTAGTTCAGGCCATACTCCAGATGACACAATTTGGGGAGGAAACGCAGTACTATATAGAGGAGGTGGGCAAAAACACTGTAAGAAAAGGAAAGACTAGGGAAAAAAGACCTGAGTAAATGTAGTGAGCGCATTATGGGTTTATTAGAAAAAACAATTCGGGGAATTCTCGCGGGTGGGGGCCGCCACCAAGACGCAGAACAAGGAGAAAAAAAGGTGCAAAACTTGGGGAAACAATAAGATAGGAAGGAAGCGCCCAATAAGGGCTCACCAAAAGCTATAGCTGAAAAATATAGATCAAGAAACATTTGTTCTGTCTGCAAGCGGGGGGAAGGAAGGTGGGACCAGGGGTAAATCACATTCTTCGAGTAAAAGAAGGCCAGTCGGCAAACGATTTGCAAAAGTTACACAAATTGAATATAAGTATCTGGATACTTGTCCGATATGAGCTATTATCCACACCAGGAGAGAGAAACTATTGGAGACAACAGTTAGACAAATGGTAGTACAGCACAGCACTAAAAAATAGTGTGAGCAACATAGGGGATTCTTCCGTGTCGATACCGTAAGAAGGAGGGGTACGATAAACAAAAGAAGGCAAAAGGCTGAGAAAAGGAATGGCGGTCCGGCTCGAGACAAAGAAAACACAGAGTAGGGTTAAAATAGAAGAGAGAAGGAGAAAAAAACAGTACAGACGTTTCGTCGTTGTTCAGCTAAGCTGTTGACACAGGGGTGTCCGACAATAGAAAGAAAGAAACTTTGCTGCACCCCCTATTTGTGATGAGGGGCGGGATAGGGTCAAGTAGTTCAAGCATCAGGAAAAAGAAACCAGCTGTTTGGGTAAAACGAAGACCTGAACGGAAAACTATAAATAGACGAAGGGGCGTTAGTAAATCTTTTTGGAAAAGAAGGTGAAGATGACGCCAAAAAACTAATTACTCAGGGGAAAAAGTCATGTCCCCTCGCACCGTGTTGAGGCGAAAAACCCAGTGGTAGGATTTCAAAAGTCAGGCGAAATATCATTTGGTGTTGATTCTATCGTTGTATCTAGGGAATAGATGGGGGAAATTTGGCAAAGGTGGGGAACTGGGGGTTTGGTAACTTGGAAAGCGAGGAAAAACAACAGCGCGAAAAAATTCTAAAAACCAGGGTGGGGAGAAGAGGAACCACGCCAAATGCAGTAACCCTAAATTCAACAGGGCAGTGTGAGTTGACCTATGGTTCTCTATTCAACATTAGTTGTTGATGGGTGAGCTCCGTACGCTCAGGGGGGACGCGCTGATATACCAATTTGGCAATAAGAGATGGACCTGATGGCCGAATAATAGTGGTAACGCAGACTGGTAGTAGACATGTCATGCCAATCCCATAAGAGGTAGTGCAAACCCACACAGAAGAAAAAAAAAGATAATATATGGTTTTAAAATCCCAAAGAAAAAGAGGAAATGGCTCGATTTTATACGACAGGTGTGAGATGAATGACTGTTAAGGCAAGCAGCGAACCAGATCGGGTCAACATCATCGGAGTTGTCTTGTTGTACAAGTATCGGTTTTCTACATGTGTCAGAAAGGGAAAGATCTGGGTTCATTAAAGATAACAGGGAGGGTCGATGGTTGAAAAACAGCATAAGAGAACACGTCTGGGGGGATTTAGCCTTGGGTATTGGAAATGAATTGGAGACCCCGTTTGTACCGTAGAGAAATCAAAATGTCGTTAGTTGAAAAAAAGAATAAATATTGCGTTTTACTGGGCGCTTTTGGAGGGGGGAACTACCTATTAGAGGTGCAATTTAGGATAAGACCTCTATTCCTAACCGAAGGTAAAAAAGTTGAAAAATCACTTCATAAACAGTTATCGATAACGGGGGGGGGCAGAAAAAAAGGAAATGACGGAAATTCGGAGTGAGGTTTAGAAGAGTGGTAGAGGGGGGAATTTTTTCAAACTAGAAAAAAGGTGCAGGTGTCATTTGGGGAAACATAAAGTCAAATGACGGGGGGAGGAAGGCTGAAAAACTGAGGGCAATGGAAATCAAGGGGATGGTAGCTGCGGGGTTGGTGTGACGCGGGACGGACGGACCCGGAGGGTAGATCACGGCTAAGATTGGGTGACTCGGAAGGGCGTTTTGGAACAGGGGGATATTATTATCAAACGAGACCAAGACCCATTGCTAGAGCGCTAAAAAATTGCGGGGGTGTTGGGGGAAAAAAGAGGTTGTCCACCGGAGTAATTGAAAAACTAAAAAAAAAATGGGGGGGAAAAGACTGGGGAGGGGTGAGAAACGCATGTGTCTTCTTTACAGGGGGGACCCACCCACTGCCGAGATATAAGATTGGAGACTACGCGGTCCATTGGATGGGGGGGTGGGTTTACTGTGGATGGAGGAAAAGGCATTCCTCCCTCGAAGTGATGGGGAGGCTACTGAAGAACATACGGATGTGGTCGCATGCGAAAAAAGCCAACACACAGGGGGAGTCATGATTACAAAGAGACGACTCGATTTTAACTATATATTTTTTAAGTATGCCACTGGGGTGGAGAGAGTCTGCGGAAAAACCACAAAATGATTCCGACGCCTTGAGCCTTAGGGATCCAACGGATCGGGAGAAGGACAAGAACGAAAGCGGGTTGCACATTAATAGAAAATCAGGAGGGAAGAGCAGGGCGCACGGGCCGGGAGTCTCTAATGGGGGGGGGGGGACCTAACCTTGGGATAAAAAGTAGTGCATCGGGGGGGATAGACAATGCGAGAGAATTCAGGGACGGGATTGAATTCAGAAATGGGCAATACTAAGAGGCAGAGATAGGTCTCAAACAAAAGGAGTAAAGTAAATATAGTAGGAGACGGTAGCCGTTTTACTTGCAAGATGGCTTCCAGCACGAAAAAAAGCGGAGGTCTATGGAGAATCCAAGCTGAAGACGTGGGAACGTTCGCTTCCACACTAGTAGGGGAAAAGAAAGCGGCGAGAGGAGTAGGAACACATTATGGTGTTACTTTCCTTCCAAAAAGCAGAGAGCGTATCCATAAATACTGGAGAGGACAGGAGACCAGGAGGGATTCAATCGTGTGGGGGGGGGGGCCGATCGTCAACAAAGGTTCTCCCCATAAAAATATAGAAGGGGAAAAGAGAATTAGGGGGATTTGTAATATCATTGAAGAAAAAGAAAGACTGTTTTACCTGGGGACCCGTGAAGGAAGCAACATCCGGTACTCTAAATCACTAAAGACAGGGTGAGGGGGTAGCTCGAGCACAAAAACATATAACACCAGAGCAATCTTATCAAGGTCGGCAGAGTAGAGTTCAGATAACGTAAGCGCCTGTTGGGGCCAGACTGCAGAACAACTATTTAGTGAGAGGAACAGAAAGTCAAGTTTTGGGGGTTGACCCCGATAAAAGCCTGTCCGCTACATCAAAAAGGTGTAGCAGATCTTTCCAAACGAACTCCCATATGATTTAAAAACAAGAAAATGGGCATATAAGGGGGGGGGATATCCTCATATCCACATGAAAACCCTGATACAGGACTACTTGGGGGCCATGAAATTGAGAGAGTAAGCTCAGGAATTCAGTGAAAGGGCGCGAGAAACAAAAAAGGGCCGTCAGGCATCACCCTGATCTCGATACGGATATTCCCTCATAATTAATACAAGAAGAGGAAATTCTTGAACACCAGTAGAAACGAGACCAAAAACCTGGAAGAAAAAAAGAAAGGAAAACTCAAAAATAAAGAGAGGGTTCACTCAGCGAAAGGAAGAAGGGGTCTGTGAAAAACTTGTTCTCGAAAATGGTTGTGCAAAGAATTTGTCAAATTGCTATACCTGACGGTGAAAGAATGTGGATTCTAGCAGTGGCGAATTCAGAGGAGGTGTGCAGTCAAGACTCGAGGATCACAACGAATAGAAAAACTTAAATCCGCCATTTTTGTGGCTAGTAGAGACCGGTACACAAAACTTAAAAAAAGAAAGGTCGAAAGAACAAGGAAAGACCTAATTCGAGGAAAAAAAGGGAGAGCTTAGCTCATCCAGGTTCAAAACCTGGGGGGCAACGAGAGTGACTCGAAACCGGGCCGACCGAAAAGAGAAAAAGTTTCCAAGGAGTTAACGCAACCAGATGGCGGGGTACGCGTAAGTTGCGGTTGCCCTTACAAAAACAGTCATACCAGGGGGGTACAATCAAGGGCGCGGAAAAAGAATAGTTCTGGTAAAAAGGAACTCAAAAACACAACCAGACTAGAGAACTCCCATAGGGAGTAATGGGGGGGGGGAAGCTGAATGTGGAAAATCCGTACCTTGGATACTGCGGCCACACGAGGACATAGGGTTCAGAAATATAATTCCAGCGAGATGCAACTTAAACTAGAACGATAAGTTCGGGCCTGAGGTCAACAAAGGCAACAAAACCGATGGGGACGACGGGGAAAAAACCTAAATAAACGTACAGGGGGAGATTTGGACAAAAGGGAGTTGGAGAATCAAACAGGGGGTAGAATGATTCGCTCTGTTGGGGGTGGAAAAAGAAAGAAAGACTGACGAAATAACGCAGCCACAACCTTGTTGCCCAACTGGAAACATAAGATGCCTTAAAAGAGAATGAGGATACGCACAAGGAGAGAAGAATCATTAATCGAGATCATCCACCTTTGGTTCTAACAAAACCCAAAAAGGGTCCCGAAACATTTTTCGACATTAGGGGGGACACTTGTCACGTCAAGAGAACAATAACCGCCGGCAAAAGACCAAAAGGATTTTCCTGCATTGACGCAAGAATGGCACTGCCAGGGGGTAGCAAAAAAATACGGGTACTATAGGCCCTAAGTAGAAAAAGCGTCTCTATGAAAGGATGCTGGGGAAAAAACTAGAATGTACCAAGGCGAAAATAAGGCAAAAAGACTTTAAAAATCGGTTCTTCTGCGTTTCTGGATAACTGGCTCCCGCCAGGAAATAGCCTGAACACCTACGCCATGGGGGGGCTGGGTAGGTCACTCCGAGACTCTCATAAAACAAGACAAAAGAATTAAAGAGGATCACGAAAGATAAAGCCATTTTCGGAATGGGGTGGTCCTAGGAAGGAGGAGAAAATGGGCGAAAAAGAAGAAGAAGGGGGGCTGCATATTCTTTTGGAAAATGAAAGTGGGGGGAAGGTAGTTGTCAAACATCGCCTCGATCCGCCTGTTTGGAAAGTCGTATCACGCAGAACTAACCTTATAGATCGTCGAGGAGTCTGTAAGCGGGACGTGGTTGCGACGGGTTGACTGGGCGGCCTGTATTACATCTGGCAACTTAGTTTAACAGGAAAAGATGGAGCTAAATACCAACGGTTTGAGGGGAATAGAGAAGAGAAGGCTGTATGATTTGTTGAGGGTAGGGGAGATGGGTAAGCGGAAGGGCAGAAAAGAAATGGGAGATTTTAGGTTGGTTATGGTGGAGTGCGTAATTTATTTCGAGTAAAAACACGCGCAAATAATTCGAAGACCGGTTGTGGAGCTCTTCTCCATCCCAAGAAGAGAAAAGGTAAATAATCGGTTTTGATGAAGAGTTTGTAGTCAGACCCATGAGGGGGGTTTCTTTGGGGTGTTGAAAAGCAGGTACGCTCCTAATAGGAAAACCTCTAGGGGTACCGTGGCTAGACTTTTACGATGGAAGAACGACGGAGGGCTGGGCACTCAGCATACCGAGACGGGAATTTCATTCGTCAAATAAAGACTGTCGGAAGTCGATTTGGTTGGAAACTTCACCCTAAATTATTGAAGAGAGAATGTCAGCTACCAATTATGAATGGAGTGCGAGTAAATCGACAATAATCTCTGTAAAAAGAAAATAGCGGTTCTTCGGGGGAAATGCTGTTAGCGTTTGTCTCTGTGTGGGGGGGTCTGATGTCAAAGCTCATTGGTAAATTTCGTTATAACAGGCAGGGCCAGGGTGGGGGAAGGCAATTCATCAAGGGAAAAAGAAAAGAAAAGGGCCCAGGGAACTTGAGTTTCGAAAAACTTGAGGGGGGGGAAAAAAGATTTGTAACTTCGATACACGGATTATTAATGCTGGGGAGGGGAGGGTAATGCTCTGGGTAATGGGGAGGGCGGATCCAGGTCCAAAAGGCATGAGGGGAAAGAGATCCAAGAAGGATAAAAAAACCTCTCAAATTTCATAAACATTTTTAAGAGAAAAAAGGGGGGGGAGAAGAAAGGGCGTCCTTCGGCTTGAAAAGTGGGAAAAAAAAGAGGTTCGAGGTTAAAAGCTGGGGGGGGTTAAACTCTGCCAGGGGGGGGTGGAGCTTTTCTATGGGGAACGATAAGGGCCGTAGGAATTGTTTCAGGGGCGAAAGAGATAGGAAGAGGTGTTGCTGAACGAGCTGGGTTGGGTTTAGCCGGAAAGGGAATCAGGAGAGGCGTAAAACGGACTGAACAAAAAAAAAAAAAAAAAAAAAACTGAGGGGGGAAAAAAAAAAAGAAAAAAAAACATGAAAAAAAAAACAAAAAAAAAAACCAGTTCGGAAAACGTTATCTATGGGGTTTTAAAGGATAGAAAAAAGGATCTCAAAGGAAACATAAAAAGGAGTAAGCCGCTGCCGGGAGTTAGTGAAAGATCAAGAACAGCAACGTTTCTCGCTAATCTGGAAAAAGGGATAGGTTCACAGCAAACGATGGAGGGTACTAGCAGCTTGGGGCAGGGCCTGGAGAAGAAAAAGACCTGAAAGCTAAATAGAAATGCTCCTACGCGGCAGCCAGTAGCGGATTGGGTTGGGTGATGTGGGAAGGGACACACCGCAGGGAATCAGAGGGGTGGGTGAAAACTAAGAGAGGGTGTGGAGATGTACTGGGGAAACCAGGAAAACCTTGTTCAGGACCATGGTTAGCAAAGAGCTACGCAGCTAGTTGCAAGGTGGGTGGTAGCGTTTGTGTAAGAGGCATGGCCCTCACAACGATTGCCGGGGACGGCGGTATAACGGGCCAGAGAAAATTCAAACGTATAGTGGCAACCGATAAGGGGCCAGAGGAAGAAGAATAAGCTGGCCGGAACTCAGATGTCTACAAGGCTGAAAAGCTAAAGATTGGGTTTTAAGGAACCGTGGCTAAACACCCTGATCAGGGTGCCGACGCATGACTCCGAGTTTACTATGAAGCAAAAGGAAAATGAAAAGAGAAACCGCGCGAAGAGATCCTAGAGAAGCAAAAACACACGGTATGGTAAATATATAGGACAGAGGGTCTGCAACTGGCATGTGCGGGAAAGAGGCCAGCATCGTGTAATGAGAAAACAGAAAGAAAAAAGTAGTACAGCCCACCTGGTCGATAACAAACTAATTAAACGCCAAGAGAGGAAGGAGAGTCCGTCCAAGATGTGATGTTACGTAAGGAAGAAACAGTCGCGTCTGAACCGAACGATGATGGGGGTCTCGTCAAGGAGACCGGCGGAGGGGGTAACAATCGGTGGGTATTGTCACGCAAGACGGCAAAACAAAAAGATGAGAAAACAGGAAAACTATAAAATGGCAAAGATATATGAAGGCCATGTAAAACGGGTTGGGTAAGGGGGGGAAACTTCAACGCCACATAATGAGTGGAGTCATCAAGGGAGCGGAGACAGACAATGGAAAAAGCACATATCCCCAACTCAGTCAAGATGGTTCCTCTTCTTAGTACTTGATTAAAGAACCGAAGAAGGGTCTGACCCCTTAGAAGTATTCATCGGGAGTATCACTACATTGCAGGCCGGAGACGAAGTGATTAGAGAATAACCCAGTTGATCGCTACTTGCCAACACATATCCACGGATCTTACCACCGCAAAGTCGTGAATCGGGGAAAAGATGACCTCAAATATCACAAGGGCCAAAATAGATCGGCGGGGAAAAAATCTTCGCGGGCTCGGGCAACGCGCAGGAGTATAACGTAGGGGAACGCAATCATCACCTAAGAAGGCTCGGTCGCTCAAACAAGTAATCAAACAAGGGGGCAGAGGGGGAAATTATGCGCCAAGGACGGGAAGGGAAACCAGCAAAGTGAGAAAAAAAAAAAGATACGTCAAAAAGCGAAACTGACTCTGTGGGTCTCATTCATCAGGGAGCCGTCCTTTGTCCGGCGCCCAAACGTGGGCCTCTAAAAAGGTTTTTAAGAACAAAAGAAGGGAAAGGGAATTGTTATACAGGGAGGCGAAACCGTCATGGTGCGAGTGAGAGTAGGTCAGTTCCAAGCGCAGTAAAAGAAGGATGAACAAGAGGATCACTCAGGGGGTGTGGATCTGCGAAAGGGGAAAAAGTGCGGATAAGTCAGGTGAGATACAATGAGCCCATTTGGAGTGAACTAGACAGTGCAATCGCCTGGCATACCGAAAAGAAGGGCTGAACCGATGAAAAGAAAAGGAAAGTAGACCAAAATTGTCTCACTCAAAGAGACGTTCTAATAAGAAAGGTGGTGGGACCGACTACTTGGGCTGTTAGATGGCCACAGCAGGCATCCGGGGGTCAAAAAAGAAACAAACTTCGGGACCAAAAAGGAAAATTTCACAAACTAAGAGTCAAATCTTAAAACTACAGTTCGGGGGTGTTGGCCGAGGAAGGGGGTACAGGATGCAAAGTGCGGACAGCTAGAAGTAGGGCATAGGTCCAGGCTGAACAGCATTACAATTTTGGTTCTGCGTAGAAGGAGAGTTCCG
>Ga0179593_1362753_pt1 | contig 10026 bp, 5 predicted proteins | sample CZODoug2_1_08_16_FD_185931 | JGI IMG/M metagenome (GOLD analysis project Ga0179593, IMG submission 185931) | Vadose zone soil fungal communities from Angelo Coast Range Reserve, California, USA - CZODoug2_1_08_16fungal (PacBio error correction) | ecosystem: Environmental > Terrestrial > Soil >...
AGTCTTAGGGCTGGGAAACGGCCCAAGAGCAAATTAAGGGCCGTCACGTCGTGTTGACAAGAGGCTGATTAACCAGGGAGTCTTCATTAAATGGAAGAGTGTTTTAGCCCAAACTGGACAGGAGGGAGGGGGCGGCCCGTTCCTGAAATTAAAGCTCCAACGTCTACAACAAACTCCGTAGGCAGGGCCTGTAGGTATCTCCTGGAATGAATGGGTTGTGTGCGCGTTTCTGGTAAGGGTTTGCACTTGGAGACTCGTCAGGGAATGTAGTTTGGGTCCGGGGGCGGAGATCAGCGACGGTATCGGAACGACAGGATTTTCTCTGAAACCGCGCATAGCCTCAAAAAACGCGGAAAAAAGGACCTTCTGGCGCTGACCCAGTGACTTTTGTGCACCCAAAGGGGCTCCTGAGACATCTGAGTGAAAACTCAAATCAATGGGAGGATAAAAGAAAGCTGAGCTTTCTTCGGGACTTCAAACTCAAGAGAAGTTAGCTGGGAACTCACGCCTAGGTAATCTACCTGAACAGAACACGAAAACAAGTGGAGAGCGAGCATAAATGTCGATCGAATGCTTGGAAAAGGTATTGTAGACAAAGCTTGGTCTCCTTATCGGGGGACCCATCTAGAACAGGAGTTTCGAGAGTCATAGGAGTACATTTTATCGGTCCATCTTCGCGCGCCCCCCCTCGGAATCGGTTAGGAAAAGCGAACCTAACATGGGGATTACCGTCTCCCGCTGGGGGAGAAATGTTGAGCCACTTGAAAATGGGAGGATGGCGGGAGGAATCATCTTAGATTTCGCCTGGAACGCCACCCTTCAGTGCTCAACAAATACACATGGCCAGAAAGGAATTTGAAGTACAATAACAGGGAAGACATCTTCTCAGAGATTAGCACCTCTAAGTCGGTTGACTTCTCTCACTGAGCCGTTCGGAGGGGAAAATCCAGAAGGGGACTCCTAAGGTGCGGGGACTAGGGAGATCTTCCTGACAATGGGTCAGAGCCCCCGGATCTGTCGCACTCATGTTACGGGGGAAAAATAGGGAAAGTAGTGAAAAGGGAAAGTTCTTGCACAGTTCGGAGTATTTGAGATTTCCGGCTGAGAATTGAGTGTTCACCTATGAGACAAAAGAAGAGAAAAGAAGGTGGGGAGGCCTGCCGAAGCGGGGAGGGGGGACGAAACTTTCCCGCTCCCTTCTAGGTAGTGGTCAGGCGGCTTTCCTGCGTATTGTCAGGAAAAGAAAGGTCTTGAATGGCCGCGCGCCCTTACTGGGGAAAAGGTTGCGTTGCAAGCACTTTCCCCTGGCGCTGTTCCCTTATGAAAAATGAGCCTTCGTGAAAGGGGACTAAGGAACAGTTCTCATTCATCCTGCCGAGGAGTGAAAGGGGAAGGATCGGCGCGAGATTGTGGTGCTTAGGAAGGTCGGTAGAGCGAAAATTGATTTGGCGCAGCAAGAAAAGCGGGAGAGGGCGCGACTGTTGGGATGGGGGGTGAAATAGTCGAAGTTGTTGGCTCGTGGGGAACTAAGTAAAGTTGGGGGGGGGGGGGGGTGGGGGTTGCTCAAGGGTGTGGGTTCGTGATGGGGGGGGGGTCTTTAATGCTGCTTGGGTGTTGGTCGGAACGGGACCCGGGGTACTAAATAAGTTCTCTAGGTGGACCGTGCGGGTGGACCGGTTACGTGAGTACTTAGTTGGCAGTGACACCTCGAAACTAAGGCCCCGGGGTACTGGGTATACGGGGGCCTTAATCAGAGTGCGGGGTGCAGGGAAGATGCTTCTTCTAGCGGCTGAGTGGAAAAGTGCACTACGGAGGTGAAGTCCCCCTTTTCTTCTTTTCTTTTCTTGGGCCATTAATGCGAAAGACCTTTTAATTGTGCAATGGAGTCGTAAGGTGACGGAAAAAGAAGGACTGTTGAATCGCTTGGTCGGATTTCTTATTATCCGGTCTTGCGGGAGGGGGCAGGGGAGTGGGGGAAGAGGGAACGGTGTGGTGAGGGGGGGGAAGTAGGTCTCGTGATGGTGGACATCCTCCTGGGAGAATGGGTGGATTGATTTCTGTATTTTTAGGGCATGGGGAGCGCTCAAAGAAGCGAAGACGTCCTCCGGGTGGGGTCCGCCGAAAAGCGACTGAAGGGATTACTCCTCCTGGGGTTAGGGAATGCCACTTGGATCTTCAGGGGGGATCTACGTGGTACAAGAGGGGGTGAGGTGGAAGGAGTATTAAAAAATACGGCTGCACTCAAACAAAAAAGAGCTGGAGGGACGTCTCTATCATTTGCATTCTTCTTTATGCTTAATGAGGGGAGGTTTACAAGCAGAGAGACTAGAGTGGAAGTATGCAAAAAGAGAGGGGGAGTTCGTAGGGATTAAGGTGGAATCCTGCACCAGGCCGGGGGAAGTTAGGAGCGATCTTAAGCACCGTAAGAGGAAGAATTACGCTCGGATGGCTTCCGACTTCTCATCTGGAGCATCACACCATCACTCGCCTAATAGAGCATGTGAACTGAGGAAGGAAAAGAAAAGGGTGGGTGAAAAGACAAAAAAGCAGGCAGAATACCTGACAGGAAAATGGGGCTCTAAGGGTTTGGAGAGAAATAGCAGTACAAAAAACCAGGATATACATAGTCCAGTAGGAAAAAAAAAAGAAAGGGATCAGACTCAACAAAAGAGTTAGAATCTATTATATATGTCCAAGACTGTTCGGCTGGGAGAGGAGAGATTCCCGGGGGGGATGTCTGGTAGGCAATCAAGAACACCTTATCGCCGACTTGGGGACAGGTTGTATGACGAAGACCCTTTTGGAAAGGTGTTTCTGCGAAAAATCGTCTGGGAATCATCGTAGGAAGGGGGGGGGGGGTGGGGCTGAAGGTTGGCCGATCGTCAGAAGGTAAGGAAGTCCATCTTCCATCCAGGGCTTCCCGTCATTAGACGTGGAGTGAGACTACTAGGAAGAGAAAGAATCCCCGGCACTGGTGCATTACTGGAAAAGATCACGACGACTCAACCTGACTTACCGGGGGGAAGGAACAGAGCGTACTATCTGAGGGGGGACCAAAAACAGGAAGGTAAGAGTAAAAATAAAATCAAAGGAAAAATGGCGATGAAACGTCCCGAAATATTTCAGGGTGTTTTCAACATTAAATTGAGGCAACGTGCAACGACAACAATTGAATAGCTGACACAGTATGCCAAGTCAGACCCGAGTAAGTCAATTCGCCTGGTGCGGCCCATTACTCAAAGAGCGGACGGATAATAGCGCGAACTACAGCTGCTCCAGAAAAATACCATGACAAGATCCAGTGGATAAACAAAGGGGGGGTGGTAAAAAGCCACATAAAAGGGGAAAAAAAATGAACTCAAAAAAAAAGGTGCAAACACCAGCAGGAACAGAAATCTCACAGGTCATCAGACAATCTAAAAAAAAAAAACGTCGACAAACCCTACCAAGGCGCCTACAAGACGCCACTGCCAACTGGAGGGTAGATGGGAATATAGACCCCAGGGAAGATAGTACAATAGTAAGAATAAGACGTCTTGCCCCTTCAGAAAAAAACAATTGACTCGAAGAAGACAGCTTCAAGAAACGCTTCACTCTATTCGGCCAGGTCCGAAGAGGGGGTACAAGGAATGCGAGGAGGGGTTGGTACCGTTAAGCAGGGGAAACGTCCATGGAAGAACGACCACGCTCAAATCTACTAAAGGCGGGAGACCACGGAAAGGGGCAATCGGGAAAAAGAAAAGAAAGAAGATCCAATACTAACAAAGGAAAATACGTCTGTTCGCACCCACTTAAGCTACTACTGGGAACCAACATCACCCATTTCTTGATCTACTTCGATTCTTCAGGATGGAGACAATTAAACTTCAAGGGGGGGAGAAAGACCCGCGATTCATCCAAGCTCGCCTAAGGAAAGAAGGGGCGGAGAAATTGGGAAACGGAGACTGTAATGAGAGAAAGGGTCCCAGACGTCCTCAGTCCCACTTACAACCATCCGAATTGTCATCTGCATTGAACAGGGGTCACAAGGTGACAAAAAAGACGGCCAGATAACGACTCTTCAAGTCTTTCGTCTCTAAAAAAAAAGAAGAGTAAACGCCGCATCCTCGCCGCCTGTATCGGACACGGGGTACAAAATCTGTCCGGAGTACTCTTCTAAAGACAAGGCTAGCCGTCAGAGAAAAAAGTACTAAGGGGAATACAATTCGTCAATCGGCAAGTGAACAAAGGAAGCAGCAGAGGGGGGGCCTTGGGAGGGAGAAGGCTCGCAGAGGCTTCCAAAAAGAATGTTGGATTCTATGTATAATTGGGAAACCTAAGGCCTAGCATCAGCGACGAACACCTATTCTATGGAATTTCGACTGGAGGGGAAATGTCAGTTTAAGACAAAACCATAGTTTGGAAGTAAGAGGGTAATGGCGACTTTGAACGTTGGTGCCGTATTCAGACTAATTTACTAAAAAAAAATCACACGGAAATGGGGGGACTGACAAGGAAGGCAAAAAAGCGTAAAGTTGTCATAAAAAACTCTAAAGTTTAGTAGATCAATCTAGTATTGTCTTTTGCAGGCTTCTGGGAAGAAACCAATACTGAGCTGAGACCGAGAACGCTTCCCGATTTCTCTCTCACTTATGTGCGACTCACGGGGTGGGGGCAGTTATTTATCAGCCTGAGAAAAGGGGTTGTGGAACAGGAGGCCTCCCCGAAAACATGCTCTAGGTCCGTAGCGTCGTAAACGAAGATGCCTTAGAGGCATGGGAATCAGGTTCGCGGGTAGATCCGTGATCTTCTTTAAGGACATCGGTCCTTAAGAATGCAAGGGATGAGTAAGGGAAAGGAAGAAGACATGACCAAGGGTGGGTGGGGACGGCACCCGGAAACTGGAACCGAAATTCTTCCGCGATTGGTCTCTGCTCTCATTCTGCCAAGAGGGGGGTACAACTCAAGAGGATATTAAAAAAAAAAAAAACTCAAATTAAAAAAAAACGTCTAAAGCTGAACATGAAAGAAAAAATAACAAAAACCAAGGAAGCCTGATCGAATCAAGACCCTCTGCCAGACTAGGTAGTGAAACAACTAAAGTTGATTCTCGGGGGCAGAACCGGGAAAAAGGGTATACTCATGTGCTAAAAAAGCAATCCTTACTAAAAAGAAACTTTTTCATCAAGATCTCAACTCATAACGGTTACAATGTAAAGAATGGGAATAGGTTTTGTTGAAAATGGGGGCCGAACCTTCATCTTAAAAACAGGTATGATACTCAAACAACACCTTATTAGTACAAGAGAGTCGACGTCGCCGGGAGGAAACGGGGAACCAGAGAAAAGAGTTCCTGTCACGTGGTCATTAAGGAGAAGGATACCCAGGAGGTCGCAGGATGTATTGGGTCTTCATTCTTATCTTAAACCAAAATTTCAAAAAAGGATTCGAGCCTCCAGAACTGAAAAGAAAAAAAAAGGATGGGGCAAATTTCTTTAGTGAAGAAAAAAAACTTTATGATGGGGGGTGGTTCTATTTCGAAATTGGCGCGGTAAAGCGCAATGGGGGGAGTGGGCCGTTGCGTCATAAGAGAGAAAGGGGGGTTCAACGCAAAGAAAAACCTGTCCGAGCCGATCATCAAGAAGCGACAAAAAAAGAGGCCCATTTTTTTCCTGAAGCACCCAAAGGGTTTTCATGTAGTCGACTTCTCCCTACAGGCGGAGTAGGATAGAGGAGCAGCTTTCCCGTCCTGCAGTAAAAGAAAAATCTCCGGATCTACTCCTAGCAATGACAAAGGGGGAACGGAAAAGAATCCATCAGAGATTTGGCTGAAAGGTCTGAATAGAGTACCCCTTTTCGCTTATCGCAAAAAAAATGAAAAACGGTTGGTCGTGACCCGCCATATCACCTCAGGAAAATCAAGCAAAATGCCGTCGTAGAGCAGCGCGTGAGGGGGCAAGGCTTTAGCTCAGTGCTAGACGCCGTCCCAAATAAAAATAGCTCTTGGACCGCAAGTGAGAGTGAAACCTACTAACATCTTTTGAAGATCATTTTCGAAATGAACGTGCATGGAGGACTCTTACGGAGGAGCATACTCTTCAGCTCAATTTAGAAATACAAAGATAATCCCAAGGGAAAACAAAACTGGAAATCGAAGATCATCATCGACCAGAGCAGCTTTTTCGTCGGGCAAGGTCAATCGGTCTAAAAGAGATAGAATCCTCCACCTTTGCAGGGAAAATCTGAGAGGAGTCCTGCTCCTGTAAAACGTGCACGCGAATAAGGGGAATGGGAAAGCTTCTAGGGAACGCAGGGATTCTAAACGGAAGGGGTTCCTAGTGAAAAGGTTCCTCCTTAGTGAGTAATAGTGCCTGCGGAAAGATGCATTTGGGAAGTCTTAAGAAACGAAAGAGGAGCGTGATTACGCTCGTTCGCGACGGAAAGGCTGGGACCGGGCTCAACGGCGGTTGCTTTCAAGGGGTCACTTCAGCTGGCACCAACGCTTGCGACCAGGAGTGAGGAAAAGTCATGGAAAAGGCGTCAAACTGAGAAGGGGCATCAAGAAACTTCCATGAGCGGGCCGAGCATTGTGAGGGCGCAGGGCGGGCTACCACCCTTGTTCTTACGAAGAAAACGAATATTCTCGTCCCGCTGGGAGTTGGAAAAAAAAGTACGCTAAAAGGGGGAAACGAACTCCTCAGGGTCGTCCACTGCACTGTTAATGAGGATGGAAAGATGGTCGCTCATAAATTGGCTCCGCCGGAGATCGATGGTACCGTGTCGTAAAGGCAAACTGAATGCATAAGTATGAAAGCGAACCTCAGCAAATGAAAAAAACAAAAAAGAGGACGAAGGGGCAGTGGGCTTTGCGGGGAACCAGGGCCCTGAATCGCTTGCAAGTGGCCTGTGTCGTATCTATCTGAAGGAGGGAGGAAAGTGCACCGACGTCGGTGAGAGGCAAGCCTTCGATTGAGATCTAGGGTACTGCGCCGAAAGATCCATTTGGGGGGGGGGCATGGGATTCTTCGTTAGGAAAAATTAAGAGGGGTCAAAGTGACTTCGCTTTGTTCTGACTTCGAAAAGGGGAGCTGGAACTTTTAGCGACTTGTGGCGTCCTTCGCCGGGGCAACGTAGGCTGTGGACCCAGAAAGTCGGGTCCCTTGAGCGGGGGAACGGGGATCAGTGTTCTTTGAGAAAAGTCTTCTCCCGCTCAGAATACGCGTCGGTGAGGCCGAATCAGAGAGACTTGACGTCTCCGCCTGTCTTGACTGCGACGTATCGGCGGCAGACTGCTGGACCTCGTGAGTCTCGGAGAACTTCAAGTGATGGCACAAAACACCCAGGACCAGACGATCTGGTAGGCGTAAAATAGAACGGGGGTCCTTTATCTGCTGTGACGCGTCGGGCTGGTGAACCGAGGCAGCCGCTAGGTTCACAGGTGACGTCCTGCCCCAGGGCGGGGGGGTTCTGTCAGGCAGGGTGGCCGTCCTCACCAGAAGTTACTTTGATGAGACTAATCGGTGCGATCACAGCACGTATGAAAAATCTAGACCGAGCGATGGCCTATTCAAGACGGCGACTACGATAGGGAAAATCCGAGAACACTCTCCTAAGAGCAGCCAGGGTCTATCAGAGAAGAAACCTGGGCATAAAAGTTTCTTCAGAAAGAAGGGACATTACATAAGCGGCGGGAGGGTGGTTTCTGGAAGAAAAGAAAGTAACCAACCCGTCCACGATATCTGGGGAACTGATCGCATTCAAGTGCAACGGCAACTCCGAGATCAACACAAAGGAGGAAAGAGAGAGAATCTGAAAAGTGTGGGGGGAAGCGACTTTTCTCTCTCGCGGAAACTGTGTGGGGAAAGGAAAAAGGATACTCCACACCCTTAGGGCCAGGGCTTATGGTTCCTTTTATGATGCCGCCCCTGGAGAACATTTGATTCTCGAGCGCAAGTCGTCGGGTCGATCGGGGCTGTGCTTAGTGTTTGGAGAGAGACGTAAGTAGGAAAGAAGTCCGCCGAGCTTCCCTTCACGCTCTGTGCGGTTATCGACGATACTCCGAAATCCCCGGCGGAGACTGGCCAAAATGGAAAGCATAAGAAAGTCACGTGGGCAGGAAAGAAAACTCTCGTGCGATCAGGTACCCCAGAAAAAAACCGGACCCCACCATCTCAAGCCAAGAAAGCGTTATCAGATCCAGAACAATGCAAAACTCCTTAGCGGGGGTGAGCATGAGGAGGGCATGAAATCAAAACACAAAACCTTGTCCAGAAGGCTCTGACGCATATCAATCAATGAATGGTCAAGACCGATTCGGAGTACTCAGTGCAGATCTCCGGGTGCCATCACCGACGATAGGAGGCAAGAGGGTCATGCGAGCTCAGCTAAAAGCAAAATAACCCCTCTCCCGACAGAGAAATGAAACGATGGTGGGAAAAAAAAAGCGGGGATCATAAAAAAGGAAGCTACTCCAACATCGGAGGGGGACACCCATCAGGGACAAGAGCAGACGATCCGGATTCATCCATAAATCTAAAAAAACAACTTCGGGAAAAACCGAAGAGAAGGCAATCCGCACCTACGACAACAAGAAACGACTTTAGCTTCACTACTACTCGACCTAACACCGAAGAAATGTTGGGAAAATAAAGAACCCCAGGAAGAACCGGGGTCCGGCTCAGCAGGGCCATATATCGTAAAGGAACAGCTGAGCTCGCAGGGCCACGCACAGTCAACCGTTAAAAATTAGTAAGGGATATTTTGTTCACTTCAACTCCTTTCAAGGCCCAGTTAAAAGGGAAACTACACTGCAACACTCGAACACCCTGACGGAAAACCTCAATTGCGACTAACCAAGCAAGCAGGCGAGCCCTCCAGAGCAGCCAGAAGTACTCCTACGGCTTTAAGCCCACTGTCAGCAGTAAAAAGGACAACGTGAGGTTATCGAGAGAGGAAAAAAAAGAGGAGCTAAAAACTCCCAAGGGTTGGGGAAACAGAACCTGACGACGGCCCTAAAGCGCGCGCCCGCTCACCCTGGAAGTCTGTGCTGCGGCGTAACTTTACACAAATTATTCCGAAGACTTCTCAGGGGAAGATGGGCCCTCACATTGGAAAATGCAAGTGACGTTACCGGTCCCCCACTCTTGCTCGAGGACCTGGGTCAAAAGTCCCTTCGAGACAAAGACACGGAAACGCCTCAAGGGGGGGAACGAAATAAAGAACGGGAGCGTGCCGTCTTAAAAAAAGCGTTTCCTTCATGCCTCCGTTCGTCCGGCGAGAGCCGCCAAAGCCGCAGGAAATGGAAGCCATGAGGGATATACTGAAAGGTAAAAAAAATCGACGCGAGTGCCGGGAAAAAAGTACATTATCTGACGCTAACTCTCGATCTTCAAGAAAGTTTATGAGTCTATGCGGGCGTGAACAAAAAAAGTCAAATCGCGACTACACCTAGGAGATTGGGGGGAAATAGTGTGCAGGACCGTAGTGGAGCTAACTGCTGGGGGTAGGAGAAAGATGGGGAGGAAAGGAAGTGACTTTTTCCGAGCCGAAGATCAGATTGATCCGCCCCTATTGATTCTGAAAAGGATATGACGCGGGCGAGGGAAAACAGAGAAGCAATTTATGAGATCATCTCGTAGAGAGGGTGTCTCTAGAGCCCGCCGAGCTTCTCTAGAAGAGGAGCTTCTTGAACGCCCGTAAGGTGAGTGAGAACGGTCTAGAAGGCGGGATCCTTCCGGTGACTAAAATGTTGCCGCGAAGGGTCCAAGCGCCAGGGGCGAGTAAGAGTCAAATTGTCGTAACTCCAAGTGGGGGGCTTCTCGGACTCCTCCGGCGAAGGTAGTCGAGACGTCTGACCGGCAGACGGCTCGAAAACGCTCAGAGCAAAATATGAAAAACGGTGCCGCAGTGGAGAGGGGCAGACAATGACCAAAGTTTTGTGGGGTGCCACACACTAAAAACTGGGAGCGCCGCTGCGAGGCTCGAAAATTTTGGCCAGGGCAAGGGTTAACACTGGGACTGGAACGGGATAGGGAAAGAAAAACACGG
>Ga0179593_1555132_pt1 | contig 10026 bp, 9 predicted proteins | sample CZODoug2_1_08_16_FD_185931 | JGI IMG/M metagenome (GOLD analysis project Ga0179593, IMG submission 185931) | Vadose zone soil fungal communities from Angelo Coast Range Reserve, California, USA - CZODoug2_1_08_16fungal (PacBio error correction) | ecosystem: Environmental > Terrestrial > Soil >...
TTCGACAAACAAAAGGGTCCGGAGAAACATAAAAAGGCCGTTCACGGTTTCCGGGGGGCGCCTATCAAAAGATGTCCGTCGGGGGGGGCCCGTCAAACTCTAGCCTCTGTAGTCACTCCAGAAGCTTATGAAGGAGGGGAGAAGGCTCCAGGGCCCACCCTGAAGGCATTAATTAAAGACCCCGTCCCTAATCCCATAAACCCGAGGAAAAGGGGGGAAAAACCCGGGGAGCCTCCGAGAGGGATGGCTGGAAAAGTTTTCCTCACAGCCTCGCTTCAAATCCCTCTAATCCAGCCCCTCACTCCTGTTTCCACACCATTAGGGCGTCTCCGGTCTGTAGGAAAAAAAAAAAAAAAACCCACGCCCGGCGCCTGGGGCATCCCTCTTCGTTGGACATCTCGAAACGCGCCGAAAACGATGCGGACAAGCCGAACATAAAGAAAAAAAAGGTTAAAAATCGGGTTGGGCAACGCCGACAAAGCCCGGCGCCTATCAAAAACGAGTCCATTTACGCTTCCCACCAAAAGATCTCTTCAGGAAGGAAACTGCGCAATTGTGGGTCAGCGGCGGTTCCCCGAAATAGGTGTCGGGAAGAAAGCCAGGAGCGGTGTTCCTTGTCGAAGGGTGGCCGAGGAAAAGGTGTGCGTTTCATGGGACCTTCTTGCATAAAAAAAAACAAAATTCCGCTAAGGGGGCGAAGACTAGGTGCTTCGGGAGGAAGAAAAAGGTTGAAAACAGGACCCCGGCCCTAGGAAAACGGGGTCGGATCAACACTTCGTCTCGGTCGAAGCGTGCCGAACAGGAAAAGGTACCAAAGGCGCCCGAAAAAAGATCCAAAATAGTGCAAGATGACCTGGGGGAACCCATCCGGCGAAAAATCTGTCGCCTGTTTACGGACTTGCCCATCCGCTTCGAGGGAGAAATTCACTGGAGGAGGCCGTCATTTGGTCCAAAAACTCGTCAACTAGCTCCTACTCTAGACAGCTGGGGGCCGCTGGAAATATCCCTCGACGTCAAGATTACTAAAGCCGATTCTGGCCGCCGGTCAGAAAAAACAAAACGCAAACCAAAACAAGAAACCGGAGGGGCTTCAAAGGGAAAGGGGACGGCCAACGCCGTTCATTCGATGGGCCCCCTGGTCGTCCACTGTGGCTGGGGATTCCTCCGACGATGCTGCCAGGGGGGAACTAAAAAACTACAGGCGGCTCGGCCCCTCGGCCACTGGGGGCCGCCTTCCTGGAAAACTCGAACTGGGCGCTGTTGAACCAGGGGGTCCTGGCCGGGAGGAAAGGGGACCGAGCTCGGGGCCGTTGTCCGCCCCTTCAAAGTTCTTCGGTCCGGCAAGCACACAAGAGCATGGTGACGACCCGAAGCAAAGCAACGGGGCACTGGCCCTTGGGCCGGGGGTCCCGGCAACACTCGGTCGTGGGGCTTCCGCCTGCATGGGCTCCGGGAAAGAAAAGGCCCAGGGGGGGGCGGAGGGGGGGACTATCGGCGGTGTTTTTCCTCCCTGGGAAACTCGGCGGCCGAGAAAAGGGAAAAAAACTGTTGAAAGAACGGGAAACGTTGCAGGCCGGGAGGGCCGGTCCCCATCAAAGTCGTGGCGTAGGGACGGCCACGAGTATTGCAAGGGTGGGCTGCGGGAAGGCTGGGAGAAAATTGGGCCGGTGGACCCTGTCGCTGAGACCCTGCCGGCTGTCCGGCCCCGCGCCCGGCGCACCTCAAAAAACCCGTGGGGAAGTCAAAAAAAAGAATTCGAAAGGGGAGGGACCAGTGTCCTCGTGAGGTCTCCAAACGGGAGGAAGAAACCACCACCCTGTAACCAGGGAGGTTGATGTTGATCAAGACCTCCAAAGAACGGCATCAACCAAAACGCTTGGGGCCTCGTTAGGGGGGAGGGGCCAATCGGGGGTGGCCACAGGGCGGGTATAAAAAAACGTCTCAAAGGGGGGAGTCTATGTCTGAGCAATGGAACAGGTGAAATTCAGACTCCAAGGCTTGTCCGTCCCACTTTCGGGAAAGAGGGTTTGTGCCTGCTTAAGCCTCGAAGGGGAAAAAATACCTAGAACCACAACAAAGAAAGTGGTCAAGAACCTCCTTTAAGATGGAACTCCTAACCTTTAGGAGTCCCCAATACAAACGGGGGGCGGCCCGCCGGGGGAAGGCCAGGGAGGGCAGAAACGGAAAACGGCGCATAGTGAGGTAAGAATCTAGGGAAAAGACCTCCTGCGGAAAAAAAAGAAAAAACCGGCTTTACTTTTCAGAAGCGGAGGTGCCATAAGCCAAGCCACTTTTGTCCAAAAAAAACCCGTTTCAAAAAATGAATGAAACTCCAATAGTGTGTGGGAAGGCCCGCGGGGGAGCAGACTAGACCGGGTATTGGTCCCCTTGAACTAACAGTCGGCCGGCAAATCTCGGGGGAAGGGTGGAAGGCGAGAACACGTCAGGTGCCGCCTCGCGGGGACATCGTAAGGGCGGCCCGGCTTTAAGGGGAAAGTGCTAAAAAACTGGAAATGAGGACCGAGCCCGACCCAGCGCAAACCGAAAAAAAGTCTTTGTCAAAGACCGAGCACGCCGGAGGGGGCACATACCGGGGCGGAGCGAGGAACAAAATCAAAGCACGACACCCGCCACGCTAAGGGCCGGCGCACCCAAGCCGCTCTTCACACGGCCAGTTTCGGAGGATAAACAGAAAGCTGGGGACAAAAGGGGAGGGGAGGCTCAAAAAACTGGGGGGCCGGCCTAGGGCGGCATCACGGCGAAGCAACCTTCAGACGGGGGGGGGGATCCACGGAGCGGTATTTGGTCGCCAATCCTTTGAGGCATGAGGGTTCTCGGGAGGCGCACCGGAGAGAAAAACGAGGTCCGAGAAAATGGACTCCAACCGAACCCTATTCGCTTTCTACCGAAAATTACGCCCACGCGGACCTAACCAGTGGGGAAAAAAGCTTTAGGGGAAAAAAAAATCGACCCGACGTCCACTACACTTCGGTGGACGCGAACTTTCTTTGTTCTCCTCGAAACTTCCCAACCGAAAAGGTCCGAAAGGACGGGGAGAGACTCCCGGCTCAAAAAATGCGGACTGGGCCGCCAATTCCTCAGGAGGTTAAATGCCTCCTGCGGTTACCTGCACTGAAGGGCGTTAGAAGACATCGGGAAAAGGGGGGGGGCTTGGGGGACAGGAGAAAAGGGTCAGGCTCGGGCCCTTAGGGGGGGGGGGGGGGGGGGGGTAGGCAAAGAAGGCCCCCCTCGCAGACGGCCTCTCTGTCCGGGTCCTTCGCATCTGAAGGACCTGCCAAAAAGTGGGGGAAAGGAAGAGGTCCGGAAGGAGCCCTCTCGACTAGGGGGGGATTCCAGTGGGCCCCTCTTGATCTTCCCTCAAAACCGGTATCTCCCTCTCAACGACAACACCTTATTAGTATTAAGAGAAAAGGAAAAAAAAAAAGCATAAAGGGCCATCAAAGAACCCGTTCCTTCAGGGGCCGCGCCTTACATAGCCGTCCCACACCGCACTGGTTCCGACCTCCTTCGACCAAGCCTTTGGGGGGGCCCATCAAAGGGGGAGGGAGCCGGCCTGACAGGGGGAGGCGACGGTCCGAAAAAGCGCCGGTTAGTTCTTCACAACTCTCTCGGTGAAAACCCCAGCAAGGAGGACGTTTAACGGAGGAAGGGGGAAGCGATAGGACTGCCTTCAGATGGGGGCCGCAGTCAAGCATGGAGGCCGGAAAAGAAAAACCTCCTGATCCCTGGGTAACTAGGGTGATCAGGGAAAGTCGGGGTTCTAAAAGGGGGGGGAAGCCAAAGGTGGGAGGAGACGCTTACAAGCACACTTTATAAGGGCTTAGCCTAACCCGAATGCAGGCTGTTTCCCCAAAAGAATCCAGGGGGGGGGGAAGCGTCTGAGCTCAGCATTCAGAAGAAGGGTCGTCCAAGGACCTGGTTAAGCTCGTTCGTTGTTGAGGGGTCCGCCAAGAGGTGGTAAGGGGGGGAGTCAAGGGAGAGAGGGAAAGACCGAAGCGCGTAGGTTTGGACACATCATCTTTTTCCACGAGCATGCTGGGCCACAGCCCAAACCAAGAAAAGACCGGAAGAGAACCGAACGTTTTAACGTCAAAAAGAAAACAGAGCCGCCGTGGGGGGTCAAAAAAAAAGGTGAAAAAAGGTTGGGTAAAACATCCCAAATCCATTTAAAACAAATCCCAAAAACTCCAATAGTGAAAAGTCAAGGGAAAACAAGGGTGGTGGAAGGGGGAGGGACTAAAAAAGAAAGGGGGTTCTCCACCCTTCATGTGCTGGGCTCCTTTCTTTGGTGCCAGGGGAAAAAAAGCGATAACAAAGAAGGGAGGAGCGCTGAGTGTAACGCGCTGCCATCGCTTGTAATCTCGGTTCTGGCAAAGCACAAATTGGGGGGGAGGGGAGGGGAACGGAAAACAGCCTGAGGGGGGGCTTCCAATCACACCCCGTATCCTGTCTTCCGCACAGCAAAACCTAAAGGGGAGGGAGAAAAAGGGGGGGGAAAAAACACAAGAAGACTCAAAAAAGCTTCTATCCCGGGAAATGGAAGACCAGCACTCCCATTACCAATGGCAAGGACTACTCTTTCCGAACCAAACCAGAAGACGAAGAAGGAACAAAAAAAAAATCACAGAAAAAAAAGTGGCCTCCCAAGAGGGGATTTACTCCAGGGGGATTCCTTCTTTACCTAATTAAAGCAACCAGTAGCTGGGAAAGGGGCCGAAAGAAAAGGGGTGGGGGGGGATGAAAGCGCCAAGAAAAACTATTCGCAAAAAAAGTCCCATTTCGTACCATGGGTCTAAGGAAAAGGAAGAAGAGAAGAGGAAAGAAGCGTTTGCGAGGGAAATCCCAATTCCTTAGCAGCACACACTGGCCGTGGTTGTGGTTTCGGTTCGGTTTTAGACTCAAATGCTTGGGAAAAAAGTCAGGAGGAAAGGAACAAGAGAAAAAGGTCACAGCCATTCCGATCATCCTTTCACTTAGACCCATCTTTAAGGGACCCAAAAGGAAATCAGAAAAAAAAGACACCAGGAAAAAAAAGGCAGAGAGAGAGGGATGACTTTCTCTTAATCAGTTGAACCCATCAAAAAAACTAAGGGGACAAAACAAAAAAAAAATCCCTGTGAAGTAAGTTTCTACATCCCTCAGGGCGAGTTGAGACCAAATAAAAGGCGTGTTGGGCCACCAATCCCTTCAACACAGGCTCCTGGAGCAGGGGTGTCCGAAAAAATGGAAAAAAAGAAAAAAAAATGTGCTCCCTCAGAACCCAATGCCTCAACAATCGGCTCCTGACCCGTAAAACCACCAACCGTTGAAAGGGACCTTGGTGAAAAAAAACTCAAGGAGTGAAAATGGACCTCCTCCTAATTCCACCGTCGGTTAACCAGGAGGAAAACTAAAAAAAAAAAAAAGATCGATGTTCACAACAGGAAGAAAAGGAAGGTCGAAAGGACCACATGGGTGTAGGTTCCTCATGAAAAGTTGTGTGATGGAGGAAGACCAAAAGAGGAGATTAGTGCCCTCAACAAACCTTCCCTTCCCCTGCCTGCCAGGCTTGAGTGGGCGAGGATGAATGGAAAAAAATCAGAAATTAAGAGGCACCCATAACTTATAAAATTATCTACCGGTAATTCATGACCAAGAATTTACAAAAATCAGACCACATCTTTAGCACGAACATCTAGGGGATGTGCATTCAAAGAAAATTAATCCAAAGAAGAAGACTGGAACGATATTGAAACGGATCCTTCATCATGTCAAGAAAGTAAAGAAAAGGAAAAAAAAAAAAGCGAGGGCGGACCAGAAGAGGACTGTTTCAAAGAAAAACCCGTCCACACTCCTCCATCCGCGGGGACCGGGGAAACGGGTCCGAGAAAGCCAGGAGGGAAAGAAGACGAAAAAAACGTCATCCTGGGAATTCCCTCATTGAATAGAAGAGGGACTTGTAAACAATGAATAAGAACATTGAGGATCTACTGCAAAGCTTCCCTTTCACGCAAACGCTTAACCATGGCCAGGGAAATGCCGAGAAAAGAAAAGAAGGTAAGCAGAGAAGGTTGGGGGATTCTTGGGTATTACTACGCCCATCCTTGACGGGAATTGCAAAAAGTGCCAAAAGACGTACGTTTGAATCCGGCAAAATGAGGGCAAACATGAAGTCGTCAAAAGAAGCACGCTAGGGAACGTCGAACTTGTAGAAAACTGGAAAAAAAGAACTGAGAAGAAACGTTAAAAAAGTGACAGCGCCAACCGGGCCGTGTCTCCAAAGGAGTCACGAATCTGAACGCAAGAAGAAAAGTAAGGGGCACGTCCTTAAATGGAGTAATCTGGGTTTTTACCTGGAAAAAAGAGCACAAGAAAGTCGGGGGGACGCTGAGGGGGTCAAATACTCATCCGGGGTGTACCTTGGTTCTGATCATTTACCTGAAAATCAGTGGGCCGAGCACTTGTTTCGCGAATTGTAGCCAACAATCGGGAAATCAAAGAGAAGAGGGGTTAAAAGAGAGATTGAAAAAATCTTCTAAGAAAGCTGTTTTACCATGCGTGGTGCCCTTTCTATCTGAAGTTATTTAACGAGAAGTTCCAGGCCTGCGACAAGAAAAACCAGCTCCCTAAATAGGGTCTTGTGGGAAAAAAAAAAAAAAAGGTTGTAACGGTCCCCGTCGCGTGGGTCTTTGGAGAAGGGGAAAAACCGTGTAGGGCGGGAAATACCACAGAAGGTCAAGGGGGAGGGAAAAAAAAAAAGGCTTCAAGGGGGGGCTGGAGGAAAAACTCTTCCTAAACCGGGCTGCCAACGAGCCAATCAAAGGCGGCAAATCCCACCTGTCATATGGACCTTGAGAGTTGGGTAGGGTGGGGGAAAGACTATCTCCCTCAAACCACAAAAAGTAGGGGTGATTATTAAGTATATGTTCTACCCGGACACGGGAATCCCCCTAAAAAAAAAAAGAGCATGAACCTGTGGAAGCTCCACTCTTTTGAGGCCACCCTGGAGATCCTCGTTTCTCCATCCTCTCAGCTGTTACAAAAGAAAGCCTAAGTCGGGGCAAAAAATACGTGGCATGGGGGTCCAAAACTCTCACAGAAGACGCCAGAACTTGTTAGTACACGTGTCCATAAGCTCCAGACGGGAGCGGGGATGGAGAAAAAAGTTTAAACAGACCCAAAAAACGCGCAAGTCAAACGCCTCTCCCCCGACTCGGGTAAAAAAAAATCCCAGGGGGGAATTGGGAAAAGAAAACGGCTTGGGGACCATCCCTACTTTTATTAAAGTCGGACTACGGCCTGCACTAAGGTCGACAGGACAACCGGACATTCGAAGGAAAGATGTACACCTTCTGCCGGTTTTAACCAGCCAGAAAACAGGCCTGCAGAAAGGGGACCAAAAAGAAGGCTCTCCGGAAAGCTGCCCGTGTCCGGCGGACGTAACCAGCGTCACAGCTCGGGGTAGGAAAAAATCTGGATCGGGAACGTTGAAACCTGAAAAAAAGGAAAGATCAAAAGGGGAAAAACTGTCCAAAGTACCTACTGAACGGCTAAAGTGCTACAGCTTGATGTATGTGTAAATGAAAGAGGGGTTGGGTCAGGGGGGAGAGGGGGGGGGAAGGGAAAAACCTGGACATTGTCCTTGGCGCACCGCAAGTCATCAAGCTCCTAAAACAAAATAAAAACAAGTTGGGGAACCTAAAGGCTGGAGAGAAAAACCAACCTTTGAAAAGGTCCAGCCGCCTCTACTCAATTCCCGGTAGGGGCCGGCGTGACCCAGAAAAAAGGGAAAAAAAAATGAAGAAAAGGAGTATAGAAAGTCCAAAAAACCTGCAAAAAACAGGGGGGGAGGTAAAAAAGTAGTCTTTCAGCGGTCCACTGTTACTAACGCTGAGGGACCAGGTGTTGTAAGTAAAGGGGCTCGGGAGGGAAAAGTTAGGGGAGGGAGGGTCCCAAGTGGCTTGACTGGCAAAAAACGACCGGCGCGTAGGGACCAGGGAAAAGGAGTCAAAAGGGGATCAAGACCAACGTTCTGTAGCCATCCCTCAGGGCGCCGGTGCTCCGACAAGTGTGCCCTGCTTCGGGAAAAAGTTCCGGCGGGGGCGGACCTCAAGACCGTACATCGAAAGTCCCCCACCTCTAGGCGGCCTCCCTTCGATAAAGATACGCCTTATGAAAGGCAGATCGGGGGGGACTTCCGCCGGAAACTGGGTCGCTCTTCTCAAAGGGGACCGTCCCCTAGTGGTCGTCCGCCATAAAAAGGGTTGGGGAATGGTCTGGAAGCGCTTGAGCAAGAACCGAGGGGCTTCCTTTCTGGACACCTGTCAAACAGGCGCCCTGGGTCTGGGGGCAGGAACCCCGATCGGGGAGGACAAGACAAGACGTTGTAACCGGGGGTCGGGTGTTCTTCAGCCGGCCCTTTAGGGTCAGCCCGCAAGCCGAGAGGATCGACTGTAACAGAAGACCATGACGAGTAAAGCCGTGTCGGGCCTGTCGTCGTTCTCGCACGCCAGGCTGGGAAAAAAAAAAACAAGGGGGGCTCAAAGCCCGAAAAGGAAAGAGGGTGGAAAATGCTGGTCGTGCGGCCGGCGCCGGTGGGTCTGAGGCGAGCACTGGTTGAGAAGCCGGCGACACCGGAGATGGCGAGGGAGGGGCTGGGAAGTCCAAAAGCAACTGCCTTTATCGCAAGGGCCTCCGCCCCCCACACCCTGGCAAAAAAAAAGGGCCTGCTCCGCATGGGGGGAAAGGGAACCGGGAACAAGCATAACAGGGCGGCCAAGGGGGAGGGGAAAAGGGAAGGTACAATTTTCAGCAATCGGGTTCTTCAGGGAGCCTCAAAACGGTTGCCCTGATAACTAACCCTGAAAGGAGTCGAGACCGAAAGGGGGGGGAATGTTTCAAAAAACCAGGGGCGAAAATTTGTCCAAGCTGCTTTCAACCTGAGCTCGTCAAGAGAGGGGGGGGGGAGCCGTGAGGCGGAGGAACCAGACCGGGAGACCTCCGGTAAAAAAAAAAAAAGTACCGTCCAGACGAAGCGTCGGGAGTGCAGTGTCCAACGGCACAAGAAGGGGACTCTGGGTAAAAGGTCCTACCAGAACGACTCGGGGTGGGGCAGGAACCACCGCTTTGTTTAAGGGGGAACGGAAAAAACCGGAGCCCAAGCACGCTCCAGGGCATCGAAAACTCGATCTAGGGGGGTCCGCGGGTTATCTTCACATCCACAAAGGGGAAAGGAAAACCCGCCAAAGAAAGAAAGGGGCAAAAAAACAAGAAGAGGTAAACCGCAAGGGGGTCAACTCTTAGCCCCGCCCTTTCCCTGCAAGGGGGGGCCATTGGGCGCATTCCTGGAGGGGAGGAGACACCGGGTAGACAGTTCAAAAAGGCTTTGAGGAACAGAAAATCTTTCTGTTGTGGGAGGAACCAAACTTGTCGTGAAGTGGTGGCCATCCTTTTCAGCGGGGGGGGGGGGGTGTGCGGAACTAGTAACTCAATCACTGGGGGGGGGGTTTGGGGGGTGGGTACTCCACCGAAAAAAAAAACCATCAGCTGGCGACCCTTTACTCAAACACCGCGCAAGAAAGGGAGAAACCTGGAAAAGAGCTGGAGAGATTAAAGGGGGGAAACGTGAGAAAAAAGGAAATCTGGTTCAGGAAAAAATTCTCAATTCCAATAAAAGGTGCTTTCCACACGGCCGAGTACCCGGATCGGCCTCTGGAGGAGAAAGCCACGGGGGGAACGTGGACCTTAAATGTTTTCCGAAAAAATAAAAACGGAATTGGACTGCCTTCCCCCGTGGAAAGGCTCGGGTCCGAGACATGCCCAGCGAAAAAAACTACAGGGGGGGAAAAAAAAAAAACTCTGAAAAAGGGTGCTCTTGGGAACCAGTCCTACCTGAACAATCAGCGTACGGCCAATCCGGAGGGAGGGGAGCGCGCAGTCCCCCCAAGACGGAGGGGAAGGGTCAAGCGTAGGAAAGGGATTCTTTTTGAGAAGTGCCGACTTCTTTAATCTTCCAAAAAAAAGCGG
>Ga0179593_1558456_pt1 | contig 10026 bp, 10 predicted proteins | sample CZODoug2_1_08_16_FD_185931 | JGI IMG/M metagenome (GOLD analysis project Ga0179593, IMG submission 185931) | Vadose zone soil fungal communities from Angelo Coast Range Reserve, California, USA - CZODoug2_1_08_16fungal (PacBio error correction) | ecosystem: Environmental > Terrestrial > Soil >...
TCATATCCGAGGGGAGGGCCCGGCCATTTTGGCGGACACGGAGGTGGATGAGGGGGTCTTTAAAATTTAATTAAAGTTGAAAAATGGAGTCCAGTGCAGGCTTACAGCGCTGAAAGCCAGGGGGACAAAGACGACCTTCAAACGACAAGCTCTGGCACCTGGGGGGAGGCGTTTAATCAAACTTGAGGACTAAATGTTGTCCCCGGGAAGGGGGGGCGCGATTAGGAACTGCAGTCGATTATCCGCAACGACCATATCACAAAAGATCCAAACAATCAAGAAAGGGGAGCGTCGACCATTCGTGGCCGTAAAATAGTTCCAAGTGGGTTCTCCGCGTGGAAGGAAAAAAAGGATCGTTCTGGCGGGGTTTACTGGTGGTGTAGGGGGTGGGAAAGGGATAAAGGCGCAGTGGTAAGTGTAGAAGTGTGTTGCCATCAGGTGTTAACGGCGGGGGGACCGGGGTCGGGCGTCAATGACAGTGAAACAAAAAGGTACGTAAAGCAACCTGGCCGGTGAACAAAAATGCATAGACCTGGGGGGGGTGTTACGGCGGGAGGAAAAAAAGGACAGGACGAAAATTTTTGTCTGAGCTACGGCTGAAGTCTTTTCTGATCAAATCACCGCCAGGCGGCATTCACTCAATGTCAGCTTCGCGGGAAAGTAAATCCATGCCGTGGGCATATCGAAAAGAACCGACAAGGTCCAAAACAGCCGCCGTCAAGAGAAAAAAGAAAAAAAAAAAGCCCTTCCAAAGCCCGCAAAAACGGGGGGGAGGGTGGGGCTGTGTACCTCGAAAGGTTTGGTGAACAAGGGAAAGGGACGCGCGAATCTTGGAGTGAACCAAAAAGTGCCGGCGCCAAAAGAAAGCTCGTGCGCATTCGTCTTAACTTCATAACCGACACAGATGGCAAAGGGGAAGGTTGTTGATGAGGACTTGTACAGTCGAATCCGGCAGGGTGGTTAAGCTCCTAAGAAGGGGGACCAGTGGACAAGGACTGGGGGCTTACATGACCGGGAAAGAAGCGATTTGCATTCAGCCGGCTTTTGGGGGATCACTAAGGGATCTACAAGTCCAGAAGGGAAAAGAAAAAAAAGAAGCGGAAGCTTTCGTAATCAACATGGGGGGGGATGGAGATACGCCACACGCACCGAGTGGGGATGTACCATTAAGGAACTTAGCTGGCAGCCGACAAGAAAAATCACGGGGCTCAAGTCGTATTACGAGGAAAACATTAACTCACAAAATTGGGCAAAGGACGATAGGCGAATAGTGGCGCTCGGTAGGGCTCAACAAAATGACTGCCGGAGTGGGGCAGCACAAGAGCGATGGAAGAAAGAGGAAAAGTGACAGAGTTGCCGGAGAAGGGTGCTACACGTGAAGAATGAACCGATGAAGGGTTAACGTTGAAACTCGCTTCATCAAAAGGAAAAAACCACTCGTAAGTCGGCAACTTGGTAAAAGTAAAGGGGGGGCGACTTGGGGTCATCCGTTAGAGGGGCATTGCGCCATTTTCTTTCGGGGAAGCTAAACGTAGGAAAACAAATCTGGGACTCAATGCGTCGCTAGATACTATTCCAAGCTGCAAGGAGGCGTCTTTGGGAAACAATGCTCACTACTTAGGAAAATCAAGAAGCAATAGTCACCTGATGGAAGTCAGCAGTTTGGAGAAAAGACGCCGCTCTCGGGCCGCTGGAGGCGGGCACGGATGAAAGGAGGGAAAAAAAACCAGGCGAAAATCGGTTGACTTAGGCTGAAAGGGGGTGCGCAATGCTTCTGCGCAAGGATGAACTTGCACAGATAAATGCGGGGGAAAAGGGGGCGACCAGAAAACCTAAGAAGCCATTATCACGGGGTAAAAGAAAGAGTACAGAAGCAGTACGCATTACAACGAAAGGCGGCCCATAAAATGTCGTCATGAAGCTGCAGGAAAGGCGGGTGGCAACTGCAGTGTCGAAAGAAGGCTTTGGTGTAAATCTACAGCTGCCTGCAAGTAAAAAGGGGATCCGGCAAATAGTAATTATTCGAAAAAAGATTATGTTCGAAGAAAAAAAGAAAAAACCGAGATTACATCCTCAGAGCGGTAAGCGGTTAGCCGTGGCGACATGGCGCTAAGGGGAACGAGAAAAAAAGGAAGGGGAAAGTTCCCCCATCCAGGAACTCAAAGGGGAGGGAAGGTCGAAATCAAAAAAGAAAAGGGAAGGGTTCAGGTAATAAATTGGTCTAACTTAATAAGAAAGTTTGGAAAAAAAGGTCAGGGCCGTATCCGGGGAAGGACTCTCTGTATCAGGGGGATGGGAGACCTGTAGAAACTCGTAAAGCGCGCAAACAAAGATGGGCGGAGGACCCGCGCATCGGGAAATCTGGGCTAAGCCAAAAGTGAAAACGTCGCAAGTTGGGGATAATGCGAAGGACTGGAACAGATCTATATACCAAGACTCGCCGCTGTCCGCGGAGGCTACGCGCTGCGGAGGACGCGCCTGGGGCTAAACGGGGCGGAGAAAGGGTGCCCGAAAACTTGGTTATCTCACAACACAACGTAGAGAAAGAAGAGAATACAACGGCGGTGAAGGGAGGAAATTCGGGGAAAAAAGGGGGGGTTGAATGCCAAAAAAGAACAATTCAAGGACGGAGAGAGGAATAGACTAGATCATCGGGGCCTCGGATAAAATAAAGATTATAGGGCTGTTCAGATCCCACGGCAGGAAACTGCTAGGAGGGTCATAGGGGGGGGGGGGCGAGGCCAGCAAGATGTACCACGGAAAACGGGGAGGACCGGAGGGGACCGTTTTTGCGCTTTTCGAGAGAAGGGCGCAACAGATTATGCAGAGAAGTCCTCCGGGGAAGCATGAAAACAGGGACTATTTTTCGAAAAATTAGGGGGATAAAGGGAGGGAACGGAGGGGGGATTTAAACTGCGCGATAGGCGTTCGAAGAAGGGGGACGATCGGAAAAATTTGAGTGCGGTTAATCACTGCCGGAGAAAAAGGGGAGTAGAGCCTAGGGAAGGAAGACGGGGTGTGGGAAGGGAATCTTTAGAAAAATAGAATATGGGGAACTGACGATTTCGAGGGACCGAAGGATGCCTCATTGGAAAAAAAGCAGGGTACAGTCACAACGCAGTCGCACGAAGGGGGGACCGAAGGGCAGCTTCGGGACAACTGAAAAAAGGGTATTGAGGTTATAGAGATAAACCCCACATCCGTAGTGTAACGAAGAAATGTCTGAGAGACCGAAAACGCAAAGAAGGTAGGGGGAACACGGGGCAAGGCAAAAGGAGAACCACGGCGCGATAGTCATTTCGAAATGGAGAGGAAAGCAAAGGGATAACGGTGCAAAGGGGGGGAAGAAACACTTAAATTTCTGTAATCAGCGCAGCACGCAAGAAGGCCTCAAGAGCTCGGCTCTAAGGTAAAAAAAAAACAGAGGGAGGGGACTTCCATCATTTAATTGGAAAAGGGGCGGGGGGGAAGGCTGGCCTAGCGTAGCGAGTTGGGAAAGGATCTCGCAAAAGGGCAAAAAATCCCAATGCCGCGACGGCATGGGGTAGAACAAAAGGGCGGGGGGGTCGTCAAAAACGAAGAAAAATAGCGCGTCACCGCGCTTGGCCTAAAGACCTTGGACGACCCAGTCTGGCGAGAAGGCAGGGTCGGAATTGGTGGAAGGGATTAGAAGGGTCCAACTTTTCAAAAGAGTGCCCAGCAGGGGGAGAATAACGAAAAACAAAACCCATTCGGTCGCAAAGCAGGGAACTTCTAGTGATAAAGGAAAGCTGCCAGGAAGCCCGAGACAGGAGGGGGGGGGGGCAAACCCGGAAACAGTGCTAATAATTCAGGGACTAAAAGACGGGGTCGAAGGGAGAAATTTTGGGAAAAGATGGCGAAGAAAACTTTTTAGAAACGATTTCGACGCGATGGAAAGATCCAACCGGGACATGCTAGGAACGGTGAAAAGAAACGAAAAAAATCAAGGAAGGGCTTAGTGTCACCAAAAGACAGCGGAATGGATTTCAAGGCGAAAGACAAAAAGTTCTTGACAGTCTATAACCAAGCCACAGGAAAGGAAAGACCAAGCGGGCGAGCATGGGGGTAAAAAAAGCAGGAAATTCCACCGGGGAAAGCCACACGGGGAAGGGGGAAGACAGGGAAAGTATTCGCAAATGCACCAAGACGCAGCAACCCCGCAACCAGATTCGTGGTACCCTGGACGGACCTTGGCATTGTCAGGGTCAATAATCACGAGACTGCGCAGGGGAGAGATCGGTCAGGTCAGAAGGGTGCAAAAAGAAAATTAAGGGGCAAACAAATAAAAATTTGCAGGGGGGTGGGGCCCAGCCCACGAACATAAACTTTTTCAAAATAGGGCGGAGGTAAGTTTGGGGTAGTTGGGCGGGGTGGGGCATCAATACTACGATACCGTTGTCCATGTTGATAACGCCGGTCTGACAACAAAAGATTTCTGAATCTAAGCACCCCGCCGGGGGAAAAAAAAACGTCATTCAGGGGGAGTGGGTGGACGGAATAACATATTCAAGGGAAAAGAACATTTGTACTCACTAATAAGGGAAGGACGACGGCCGCCAGGAGATTTGGCAACAACCAAACAGTGGACGAACCAAGGGCAGAGGTTCTTGTAGATTCGGTGGGCAACAGAAATGGGAAAATTGTATGTCGTTGACCGAACCATTTATCAGAGTAATCAACTGCGGAAGGGGAAAAATCTGCTACTAAACGAATTAGCGATACAACAAATCCTGAGGACGATCGGGCCGAGGGGTCGTGCGGGTCAGGAAGGGATAGGAAATAATCACCGGAACAACGCAATTCCGGGTGCCACGCGGGGGGGGAAAGAAGTCGGGGTAAAAACTCAAAAATAGTGCCAAGCTAGGGAGGCAGTCTCGTCCAAGGCGAATCAGAAGGGGTCAGGGGGGCGGCTACTGAAAGTGCCAAAAAAAAACAGAGGAAGAAAAAAGTTCGACAATGGGGAAACGGCATTGAATGAGAGCTGGGAAGATTAGCCCAGAAAAAAAGAAAAAAAGGGAAAAAGAAGGGTCCTCTCCTATTGAGAGAAAACATGTACTGCGGGGGTCGATCACGGCGGGGGTATGGAACTAGTGGCTAGGGGGGTGGGGAAGGGTTGCGAGTGTAGCAACCACAAGCAAAAGCAGAAGAGGGGAAGAAAGGTGACTCGACAGCAACGCAAAGAATCTCTGAGGTAGACGGTATCAATAATCATTTGCAACTAAGGAAACGAAAAATGCAGGGGGTAAAGCTCATGAGGAAAAAAACAGCGCGCACTGAAAAGACCCAAGCCCGACAACGGAAGGAGGAGGGTGTAAGGAGAACAAATTCTGGCCGAGGCGAAAGGCCCAGAAAGTGGGGGGCGCGAAAAGAAAAATCGATCAAAGTAAAACTGCGGCGTTTGCGGCCGGAAATTAAGAAAAGACTTGTGGGAAACCACGCAAAAAGACACAAGAGAAGGGACAGTAGCCCCTGGGGGCAGTTTTCGAAAAGAGACTGTGACCGCGGAGAAAACTTCAAAAGGAAAGTTTTCTACTTCTAGTCTCCGGGGGAGGGAGAGAACCGTCAGGAAAAGGAGGAGGTCACGCCCAGCTGATGCCGCGTGGAAAATACGTGAAAAAGGGGGTCGCGGCGTGAAAAAAACTTCCCGACAAAATAGTTTCTAAGACAAATTCCTCTAACACATAAGAAGAAGAAAAAGCAACCAAAAAGCAAAAACGGGTAGGGTGGGGCTTTTTGGACGGCCGCAGAGGGGGGGAAATTGAAATTCGAGCTCCTATTAAAAAAAGTCGCGCCAAAATCCTGAAGAGTCTACAGGGGGAGATTATTGGGGGGGAAAAAGGAAAAAGGATAAGCTATTCAAGAGGGTTGTGCACCGCGGAAGGACTGGGCTGAGAGAAAATGCTGTTCTTGAGCATTCGTTGCAGCCATCGGCCGTGGTTGTAATAAAGGGGGACGATCCCTTGTAAGGGTAGAAGGAGGGTTTGCGGCCAATATGCCAGGGTAAAGGATTTTGTGTCAAGGGCGTTGGGGGGAAGGAAAGGGAAAAATAGTTCTACATCTCCGTGCACGAAAAAGAAGAATCCTTATTTTTTCTTATTAAGGAATATGAGGGATTAAAAAACGGGCACCGCTTTAACGGGAATCCAAGAAAAAGTCTGTGGAGGGCCCGAAAAGTAGAGAAAAGAGTCGCTCGAAGGGGAGTATCGAATAGGAAAATTCAAAAAACGATTGAAAGCGGGGCACAAGGGGGCGTAGGGGGCGCGGCGTTGTCAGCCAAGGGACGGCCGAGGGGCTGGTATGGGGCAGCGAGGATTACAATTGAAGAAAGCGCATTAAAGAACAAGGTGCTGAGCGTTTCGAGAAAGACGACCTGTTTAAGTGGCGCGGACAGAAAAAAAAATGCAGCGACCGAAAGAGGGGTCGCCAAAAGTTGGGCAAAAAAAGTGGACGCGGGGCAAGAGGGCGGCGCGCTGAATGTCTTTTCGTGTATAATCCAGAAAAGGCGTCGCGAAAACCCAACAGGCAAAAGAATAGGTGCGAAGAGTTGTGGAACAACACCTACGCGGGACTTCTCATCCAAGGAAGAATCCACCAAAACGAAAGTAAGGGGGGAAACGACCAGATCCAACGAATGGGGGGGAGGAAGCACGCTGGAGAGGTGCTTAAAGAACACGGGGAAGGAAAAGAAACGAGAAGGTGATCGGCGGCTATCGGGCCTGGGTGAGAAGAGCTAGAACCGGGAAGAGAGGGGGGGTTCTCGATTGGAAGGAATAAATGAACGTCAGAGTTTGAGCTCCGGGGCTCTCGCCCAGAAAGAAAAGGGGAAGATTAAGAGAATTACACAATAGAAGGGGAAAGATGCGGGGGTCGAATGCCGCAAATCAAAGGTCTTAAACTGAGTATGGGGGAACGAGGGGTAAAGAATTCAAAGCAGTGGCAGGGACCAAACCAACGTCGAAGAGATCATTCAAAATAGGGGGTAAGTCACGAAACCCGGGATGTCCGCGAGGCTCGGCGGGGAAAAAACAAGTGGCGACATTTCCGGGGTTCGAAGCTTCATGCCGGGGGCCCCAATGCCTTCTAAAGAAGCAAGGGAGTAGTCCAACTATGAGGAGAAGGGGTTGCACTTATGGAGTTCGACGGCTAACGGTTAGTGGTGTACTGCAGCCCGTCAAGTCCTAGCACTGAAGAGGGTTGAGAAAGAGAAACGACGAAATCGTGCGCAAAAAGAAATTGGGAGGAGGACGCGCCGGTAAGAAAAAAACTGGATCTCCATTAACATTTAGGGCGCCAGTGTCGGCCTGCCAAAACCCGGGAAGGAGGAAAGACCGAACATGCCGATTGTCCGCTAGGAAATTACCGAAGTGACGGAAAAAAAAATTAAATAAACTGGTGGTCAGGAAACTCACTATTAGAAGGAGACGGAAGAAGGGTTGAGGGGGGAAGATCTCAAAAAAACAACTTAGGAGAAGGAGAAACGTGTGACGTCGCAGTCGGAAAAATGGGTACTGGCAAAGTTGGTGCATCAAAGCGAACAGGGGGGTAATTTTAGGAAGAAGAAATAACGGATAGGCGTAAAGGATAGAAAGGGGGGGCTTCCTTCAAAGGGAGACGGGTTGAAGTGGGAAAAGAGTGGGGGGGGTGGGCGAGAAACATTACCGCTGGCGCGAAGGAAGACACGGGCAGGAGTTTGCGTCGATTTCAGAGTTCGAGAAGAGATAACTCCGAAGGGAAGGCAGGACGGGAACCCAGCGAGTAAGTAGCTGGGGAAAAAAAAATCAAAAACTAGTTGTAATTGGCGGGCCGCTGCGCGGGTCAGGAAGAAAGGGGAACTCGAAAAAGAAAGGTCAAGGGAAAAAAAGGCCAGGCGCGGGCTACCCAAAGCAGAAAGCGAAGCAGCAAGCGGAGATTCATCGCTGTGGGTCTTTAGGGGGACTTGGAGTGATGAATAATGGAATGGTCCGCCGATGAAAGGGGTTTCCTTAAGGAGCGCGGAAGAACGGAACAACAACGCCTCGAAGAAGAAACTCAAAAGTCGTCCACGAAAAAGAAGAGGCGACTCCGCATTGGTTGGCAACTGAGAGGGAGTGTAATAGGGCTGAAAAACAGATGTGTTGACATTGAAATAGGGGGGGCGAATCCGATCCGTCTCTCAGGAAAAATAAAAAAGGCATCGGCTACGGGCAGTTCAAAGGAAAAGAGAAAAAGAGTCTCATATAGGAATACCAAAGTGGGGGGAAAGGGCCCCTCTAGATAAACCAGAGACTGGGAAAACACTCCGGGTCCATTTCTGATGAAAAAAAAAAACAAGACAAGCAGCCCGGGGAAGACGCGACTCTGCAAAGGTAAGGTCCACAGAGGACGTTTACTGAAGCATGGTTGAGAGGGGAATATGGAGTGGTGAGTAGGAGGGGGAAAAGTTGTGTAAAAATCATGCTAAAGATTTTCCGCCCGGCAAAATGAGGGGGGATACAGCGAAAAGCAAGGGCTCGTGGGAAAAGAAAAAAAAAGGGACCATATAAGCGCGGAAAGAGCTGAGAACGCGAACAAAGGTCACGCAAGGAACGGGACCGAAGAACGTAGAAAAGCATTTGTTGGGGACGTGAAGAAAAAAAAAGACAGCGTCCATATAGGTAAACAATCAGGGGGATCAGAGGGGGAAAACAGGAACAAGAGGTCGGCGGCGGCGAGGGGGAAAGAGGGATCATGCGGAAAGATCAGCCTTCATAAGCACCGGATTCATGGAACCAAGCGGACGCAAACGAAGTGTAAGGCGCCTGGAAAACAATGTAAAAGGGTTTTTTCCGATGAGTGTCATCTATGACGGGTTTGAGCGACCGAGGAGGACGCGCGACATGAGAAAGGGGAAGCTAAAGAAAGCGGTTACGGAATTAGCAATATCCACGGAAATTAGGGGGTCTTATTCCACACAGAACATCTGAAGGGAAACAGTGGGGAGGCGCTGTATTAAACAATGGGGAGGGATTCTGGAGAAAAAAAAAAAACTCGAAGGAAGACCAGACGGGATGCATCATCAAAAATCAGATTACACCGTACTCGCAGGGGAAAGAATTCTGGCCCCACTCCGTGGGCAGGGCGAAAATACCAAAACAAAGCAAACTTCAAAAGGGGAAATCGGTGACGCTTCTATGGGGGGGTAAAAAAAAAAAACAGAAAGGGTCCAAAGTGGGGCCTACTGAAGGACATTGGTCCACTGTAATAAGGGACTCAGGAAAGGGGGAAACGAAACATGAGGGGAAAAAAAGACCAAAGCACGGAGGCCTTTTGAGATCGGGCAAGGCGTCTTTTAGGGGTGTTGATATTAAAGACGGGGGAAGACGAAAGACGTTGTCGGAAGGGGACCAAAGGTAGAACAAAAGATGGAAACACGTATTCTCGAGAAGGAAAAGATCGGCCGGTGGGGGGACAAAAAGCCGGGGGCGGTATGGAAGGAAGTACGAAATAGGCAAAGGTTAACGGTGAGAACCATAGGGGCAAACAGAAGGGTGGAGACTATAAGATGTCCACAAGGCGCGGGGGAAAAAAAAAGGGCAAGGGGGAAGGAAACCAAGAAAGGTCGTGGGGGGAAAAGCTGGGGGGGGGAAAATGGAGTCAGAAATTTGTAAGGAGGGGAAAGAAAGAAAAATAAGACAAATTAAGGTCGGAGCCAAGAGGAAAGGGAAATGCTAACCGGAGACCAAGAGATAAAAAGCCTGATGGTGTAGGAAAAGGGTGCAAATGCGGAGACAGTGAAGCTAAGGAATACGCAAAGAGAGCGCGAACCATTCAGATGAATTGTGTCACGGCCAACACGGGGGGGGAGTAAAAAATAAACAAATAATGTGGTAGCAGGCTTCGGGAGAAGGGGGGGGCTACGCTTCAAATAAGGGTAAGATGACCAAATCGGGGGAGGAGAACAGGGTTAGAAAAACAAAAGGATTTAAAACAGAAAGTGACAGAGACCGCGGGAATGGAAGGGGAAGGGGATCAAAAAAAGAGTAACAA
>Ga0179593_1643126_pt1 | contig 10026 bp, 10 predicted proteins | sample CZODoug2_1_08_16_FD_185931 | JGI IMG/M metagenome (GOLD analysis project Ga0179593, IMG submission 185931) | Vadose zone soil fungal communities from Angelo Coast Range Reserve, California, USA - CZODoug2_1_08_16fungal (PacBio error correction) | ecosystem: Environmental > Terrestrial > Soil >...
GGGGCGATTACCTCAAAAGGGAGGGGGGGTGGGGAAATGATGGAGGGAAAAAGGGGAAAGGTAGTGCCGTAATGTACAAAACCGTCCCCTTTTACGGAAAAAGCTTCCCGAACCGGTTGGAAGATGGGAAGAAGCGCTCGGATAAATAGGGAAGGGAAGGTCGGGGGAGGGGGGGAACGAAGGGGGGTCGGAGAAAAAAAAGGACGGTTTTTGAGCTTGGGGGACCAGAGGGACAGGGGGGGCTGGATGTGCGAACGGGCGAACATGATAGACCGGCCGTTGGCGCCCAACGAGGAAGAATCGCGTTTCAACATAGTGTGAGGGAAAAAGCAAGGGTGGGGGGTGAAACCGTGGGTTTCTGAGGACACCCTGGTTTCTGTCTAGAACTGTCGAGTTATCGCTATTGGGTCGTTGCCGTTCGAGCGGCCGGGACCAAGGGAAAAACGGAAACATTGCGGATGAGGGCGGAGGGGGGGAAGTGGACCCTGATATGCGGTCCGGGGGGGTGCGAAAAAGGGTTGGTGGGGTTGGAGGGAAGTGGCACCCGTCGGGAATTCACATAGAACGATTGCCAGCGGGTCTGGCGAATCGTTTATCGGGCCGGTTGGGGGGGGGTCTTCGTCAGGGAAAAGAAGGGAGTTTACCGCTTAGGAAAAGCAGTATGAGGGTGTCGTTGCGAAATCGAAAAAATCGAAGCTGGTATCTCAATCGGTTTTGAAAGGAGGGGGTCTCAGAAGAACCGGAGAGGGAAAGAGAGCAAGACAAGATGGGCAGGGGTTCAGTCCTTATGATAGAATTTATGCTCCGAAATGGGATGTAGTAGGGGTCAGGGGGGAGGGAAGCAAGGAGGGAAGTGGGACAAGAAAGGTATCAAGAAGGCAAAAGGCCTGCTACAGACTTTCCAGCGTTTTGCGGCTGATCGTCACGGAGAAAAACGAGAACGCCGAAAAAGACAGGGGAAGGCGGAAAAGTAGAAAAAAGGAGGGATCGGGGCGTACAGAAATTCAATATCCATTGAACGGGGCCCAGGTTTTTGACGGGAAATTCGATCCGGAGGGGGGGGGAGGGGGAGGTAGTTACTCATCTTTAAAGTCGATCTGTAAATGGAACTTTGACAAAACTACCAGAAGGCGGTTTTATTCTAGATAAATCGGCCACGGGCCGTGAAAAGGGGAAGTGTGTGCTTGAGCAGGACGGGGGGAGGAAACAGTCTGCTGGCTGAACCAGCAACTGCACGCCGTTCGGTGGACAGAAATGTTGAAGGACGACAGAATGGGAAAAGGGCCCGGAGGGGGACGGAGGACAGGCGGGGAGGAAATGCGTCTAGACGCTCAACTTGAATACTGTTTTGCGCTAACGGCCGAGCAGGAAAACGACGCGGGGGCGACGGGAAAGGGGGTGAATGGGGGGGATATCCGTACAACCCTGCAATGGGTGGCGATACCGGGACAGGAAGGTAGATGGCGGAAACAGACTGCGGGGGGGTGGCGAACAGGGGTCAACACAGGGGGCCCGCGCAGTGGAGTTCTATTTCACATGTCGGTGCCGATAATGACCGGTGAAATCTGGTGGAGAAAAAAAGAGCAAGGGAAGAAGGGGGCAGGCACGCGTTGCAAAGGAAGTAACTGGTCTGGGGGGGGGGGACTCTTTCGATTGAGGGGACACGGGGAGGGGAGGACCTTAAGAATAATCACTGGGGAGACTTTACTCCTCCAGGGGGATTTTTCTTTATTCGCTGGCACGCTATCCCAGACGCAAGCAGAGAGAAAAAACACAAAAACGAGGGGGAAGAGAGGAGTGGGGAGGGGGAAGGAGGAGGCCATCGAAGAAAAAAACCTTAGAGACCCCCCCCCCCCAGAAAAAACGAGTTCTAACGGGGTCGTCAACGCAAGGACACAAAATACCGGGACACAGAAATTCCTGGCGCCCAAAAGAACGGAGATACGTGCAGCAAAGAGGGGGGATTTAAAGGTGAAAGAACCCGCGTGCCGATATCTACAGCGGAAGGTCACCGAACGGATGAGGGGATGCAAAGGGGAACAGCACAAGGCCGACTTTAAACTGTGCTGAAAAGGGGAAAAAAACGCCCACTAAAAAGAAAGAGAGGAGACGGAGAAGGGAAGGGAACTACCCGTCGATCACTGATCAATAAAAAGGACTAATCGTGGAAATCAGATGCAACCAACCCTATTCCTTCCCAGGGAAGACGCGAGCTGCGGTTGGAAAGGGAGGGCATCCGGAGATTTGACAGGCAGTTTAGCTTAATGACAAGAGTCCGGACTAGAATTCAGTACCCTGCACCGAACAAGGAAAATTGATAAAAAGAGGGTCGTGAGGTTCGAAAAATAGACTCAGAACGTCTTTCTGCTGGGGCAACTAAGAGAAGGGGGGTATTTCAAGGGGGAAGAAGCAAGGGGGGGAAGAGAAAAGCCGTTTTCAAAAGTCCAAGTACCGGAGTGGGTACGGAACAATCGACTTGGGACGGTAATCGGCAGGGGAAGAGAAGTAACAGAAGACAAAGAAACTTCAGACAGATCTTTCTCGAATAAGCAAACCGGAATATTGGAGAATTTATGCCGAAGTCGGAAAGCTTAAGGAGAAAAATTGTAGAGGAGGTTACAGGCTCTGGAACGTCAAGGGCGACTCTCAGGGAAATAAGAAAAGCCTCGGTTGACGCAATAGAAGAAGGAATAGCGATACAAGATCCGTGGAGACGTAGGCAAGTCCCTCCGTGCCGTCGGACCGCACTACGCGGGAAAAAATGTCGAACTCAATGGGCCTAGAGGGGAGAAGGCTAAACATGACAAAGGGAACACATAGCTTTTATGCACGTTAGAACGGGGAGTCGCCGGGATAAGGAAAAACGGGCTTAAAAGGAAAAAGTCGGGATTGCGTCCGATAGGCGAATCGATTTACGTGACGCACCGCGTGAGGTCGGAAGACAGCCAAGGAACAGGGGAACAAGCGGCGCAACTACACACGGAGGTGTGTGGGTATTGAAGGGCCAGGAAGGGAAGCCCCTGAACTCTGCACAACCAATGCCTCGACCGGTCCGGAAAAAGGGGGAAGGGGAGATTAAAGACAAAACGCGAAACGGGAACAAGAGAGGCGGCGAGCTGTTCGGGCTTCGCTAAAGGAGAGAAGACAAACAACGTAACTTAGATCAGAGCTCGGAAAACGCTGGGTGGCCTCCACGAACCGGGCAGTAAGACCTACCAAGAAGGAAAAAGAAAAAAATTTAGAAGATCGGGTAAAGACTGGGAAGAAAGAGCGGAAAACGGAATGTGCGCAAGTCGAAAGAAATAAAGAACGGGAACGGAGCTACCCAAAAGCTCAACAACCTCTTAAAGCTCGTCCGAACAAATAGGAAGGAAAAAGAAGGAAGCAATCAGGGAGCAGACGATAGGGATGGACCAGAAAAAGTTTATGCGTAATGGCAAAGTGGAGAAAGTGTTCAAGTAGGGGTCAGTTGGAACATGCCACTCACGTTTCGACCAGAGTCAAAAAGGAGCCCAAAGAGAGCAGACAACAACGGAGATTAGAGGGAAGGGTGGTGGGGCAAGAAGGAATAAGGTAATTTTCCATTGGGGGATTGACTGAATTAGTGCCGTCCTTGATAACTCTTCCCTCAAGGGTGGAACCGAGGCATTCCCCAGGGGGGGAAGGAGGTGGAGGGAGCGTCCATAACGCCGGGGCCTTCAGGGGGGAGGTAAAGCTGATGGTTGTTAGGAATACATCAGTTTGTGAAGGGTGGGGGGGGACTCTCTTACAGGGCTGGCGACGAAAAAAGGCTTCTGAGAAGAAGGGGGGGGCGAAAACGCCGATAAAAAACTGTGCAAGACACGGGGGGGTAATGAAAAGCCCTTGTGGGTGGACGTCTGGGGCTTAATGCACAGGTGGGACTTGAGGAGAAAAATTAGATAAGGAGAGGGGAAAGGGGGGGGTAGCGAGGTGTTTTCGAGCCGAGGGACACATACGGGGAGGAATCGCCGTTCCGCTGGCGATAGGAGGGGTGGGCAAGGTGCCTTCCACCTAAGGCAGGGTGCCGCCGGGAACTAGGAATTGGTGTGGAGTTCCGTGCGTGACCGCTTGGAAGGAGACACAGGTGGCAAGAAAGGGTAGGAAAAGGGAGAAGACCCGTAGAAAAAACGCAAAAAGAGTTAACGAAAAGAGAGGCCGGAGCGGCGGGGCCGACTAAGAGAAAAGACTCTGTATTTCAATCGGGGTACGACCGGCAGGGGGTCCGGAGACCGGGGGAAAAAATAAAAAAACGGAGAAGAGAGGGTTGGGCGTTTAGTAATTTAGAACATGGCCAATTGAGACGGAGACGAAAGGGCGAGGAGGTAGTGACGCGACGGTCCGGGGCAGTTGCACGCTGAAATATTAAAGAAAAAGCCCTATCGGAAAGGCACGGGTAGGAGGAGGAACAGAAGTGGTGGGCAGTCTGGCAACCGGCACCGAGAGGTCGCTGCTCCCAAGTCTCTTTAATCAATAAACGTCGAATCAGGCTCGGGGGGGGGACCCTCTGCATAAATCCGAAAACAAGGGGGGAAAGGGGGTGGGGAAAAAAAAAAAGATAGGAGGGGGCAGGTATGATTCCATCTTTAATTCGTCTGAAAGAAAATGGGCCGGGCAAACTTCAGTTGGTATTGCGGAAAAGAGTCAACTGGGCCGTGGCAATGAGGGGTGATTGGCCGGATCGCTTGGGCCGAAACAGAAAAAAGGGGAGAAAGGGGTAGGGAAGAACCGTTCGTGTAGAAGAATGTTATAAGGAGGGATTCCGGTAAACCGTGCATGCTGCTGAAGTCGGTACGGAGCCGGGAAAGGAGGGGCCGGAGGGTCCGCAAAGGGAAGTATGGGGGGGAGTTGGGGAGGCCGCGACCAGCAAACGCCGAGAGGGAGCGGAAAAAACGTTTAAGTAATTGGGGTATCGCAGGGGTGACCGAAGGAAAGGGGGGAAAAAGTTCTGGTGATTGAGACTACGGAGTAGGGCGGATCGTCCAGAGAGCTTTTTTCAGGGGTTTGGAAAACTTTGTGCACATGCCCTCGCCGTTGGCTGGAGGATGGGGGAGAAAGGACGCTTTCTAAGGACTTTGGAGGAAGATATCGCGAAAACGTCTTAAGGGAACACCTTGGAGAAAGGGCTATGTTATAGGGTACCGGTCGGCCCCTGTTGGACCAGTTGAGAAGAAAGGGGACTTGACGAAGGGTGTTGTAAAGAGGTAAGGGAAAAGGAGGACCTCGTAGGGGAACAGTGGGTGGTCCGGTGAGTGTGTATGCCGATTAAAATCGCTATCACCAAATCGAAAGGAAACCCAAGGAGGAGGAAAGATAAGGGACTCGGGTTAAGCAGGGTAGTCATAAACAACTACAAAAAACCTTTAGGGAGTCACTTAAGGCTCAAAGAGGAAAAAAAGACCCGGGAAAAACGGCTAAAAGAAGGGGAAATGGCCGCCAAAAAAGGAAGCCGTTAATACGCAGCGAGGCTTCCGAACGGCTCGGAGAGCACAAAAGAGGGGAAGGGATCTAGAGGAACAGGTCAGACGGCAAAGGAAGAAAGCGAGCACCGAAGGGGCTGACAAAGTTTGAACCAACCAGGCAACCCGCTCGCGTAGTCCGGAAGCAAAAGGAAGGGGAAAACGGTATCAAAAAAATGGCGAAAGATCGTGGGAAAAGAGAAAAAGCCTAGGGAAAACGCAGCCATGCCCGTACGTGTGTGCAGGCTGGGAAAACCCTTATTACTTCCATGAGGGCCGAACGCATCAGGACGATAAAAAAAAGGAGGAAGGGAAAAAGAGTTCCAAGTAATTTCAAAAAAAGGACGATCCACGAACGGCGGGGCTGGTCAGCCTAACCTGTCGGACCTGGGGAGAAAGAACTAAGAAAAACGAAGAAAAAACACACCTAGGAAGAAGGAAACTGGAGGTTTGCCGCCACAAAAAAAGAAAAAAAAACTACTTGTCAAATCTGCAGTCCAGTCGGGGGGAGGGTATCAGCGTGCGGGAAAAGAAACTTATAAAGAGGAAAAAGACCAACCTGGGGGGGAAGTTGAAAATATGCGCGGGCTTACCGCATTCGACACGTGAGGAGCATCAAGAGGGGTAGGCCGCTGAAGAGAAAGGAAAAAGATATCCTACAGAAGGATCTAAGAACCAGACCTCCATCTTGAGGCGTGCATAGGTCAGTCTTCACGGCAAACACGGCCCTCTCGACCGAATAAAGAAAGGTCAGGGGCCTCAAAAAAGGAGAAACGAGAATACCAAAAGGAAAAAAAAGGCAGGAATTGTAAGGCGACAGAAAAAGACTTCAAGAAGGGGGAACACTGCCAAAGGGGGGATGAGAATACGCAGCGGAGGCTGATTGAAGAGGAACCGTAACGGCAAGGTTTACTGGGAAAAGCGGAAGAGAGGCAGAGGAAGATAAGCGAAGACGGGGGTGCAACCAGGGGGGGTTTTTCGGGAAATAATGGTTTTGGGGGGGGAAAGCCACGAAGATACACAAAAGGAAGGCTACCGCGGCAACACACTACCGAGGAAGAGCGAGGCAAACAAACATACTACAAAAAGGCTACAAAAGTCGAACTACATGGGGTGAAATTTAGGAAAAGGGGGATCTAACTAAAAAATACGAGGTCGATCATACGCCGCCAACGAGGGTGGTAAGAAAAAAGGGGGAATAACCAAGGACAAAAACAAAAAAAGGGAAATTTGGCAAGGAAAAGCATTTGAAACGCAGGCCACGGGCTTGGCGCCAAAAACAACCGTCCGTAATCCCGTTCTCCTTTCCAGCCCGAAAGTCCGGTCCGAGGAACTACAAAAAAAAAGAGAACGCTTCGGAGTAAACAACAGGGAAAAATACAACTGAGCAAGCTCTCACGATGTGGGGCCAATCTCGGTTGGAGGGAGACTTCCACTTTATTTCTGGGCCAGTGAAGGACGCCCAGAACAGGCAAGGGGGAGGAAAGGGAAACCTAAAAGAAAGGGAGAACAGAGGGGGAAAGGAAAAAAAAGAGATCTCAACAAAAAAGAAAAGGGTTTGGGAGAGGAGATGTAACTTAAAGTGTAATTGGCCATTTATAGGGACACTGAGGGATGTCAAGTGGGGAGAAGTGGCAGCCGCGAGAAAAAGAAGGGCACCGGGAGGACCGGGTCAGAGTGGGAAAGGAATTTTCATACAGCAGAGGAAAAGGGGGGGCCGGTCTTGTTCGGCGAAAAGGTGGGCGAGTCGATCTAGAGTAAGAGTTTCGGGGGAGGGAAGAGACAAATGGGGAGGGCTGAGGAGGGGAAAAGGAAACAAAAAAGGACGGCCGAAAGCCAACCGGTAAGGAACGAGGGGGAGACAGAGTTTTCAGGGAACACCACCAGCATGGCGGTTGGTGTCGTCATTTGATTCGTGGGAGGTGAAGAAGGGGGGAAAACAAGGTTGTGCTTAGCTGGCAGAAGTTTTAGCAACTAGGGTGTCGTGGGACGAAAATTCGCGACGCCAGAGCCGAACAGCGATACTTGGGAGAGCGAATGGTCCTCTGGGGGAAGGTCAGGACAAGGATAGGGGAAGGTGCCGAAGGGTCGAAGTTGGTTATAAGGTCCGGTTCCCTTCGTAGTCCACAACGACGTTGCCCAGCGTGGGGGGAGCGTCAAGGAAAACGGGGGGGGAGTCTAGGAGAAGCCGTTAAAGTAAAGAAGGATTCGCGGGGAGGACTGTGAACTAAAATCGAACTTCTTTATTCAGGGGGTGTTGTCGACCGGCCGGTGGTCTCTAACCAGGGGAGAAAATAGAAAAAAGGAAGAAGATCCGTACAATAGGATGGGAGTTTGGGGTGTGGGGGGGGGAAGGATGGAATTGGAAAAAAAAAAAGACGAAATGGAGGGATCACCGCGAAGGGGCCGGAGGCCTTTGCAAAGCGAAGGGGAATGAACGGACGATAAACCAGAGGAGTTCGGGCAAATCCTTAAAGCGGGGGGTTACGGAGGGGAGTCGGAGTACCTACGATTGAGGCGAAAAAAGAGCGTTTGCCGGCTGGGAACGAGAGAGAAGAGGGACAGGGGAAAAAAGCGTCATAAAGAAGTGCACGGTTGGGGGTCGGAAGGCTAAGGGGGGGAAGTTGAAAAGAGTAGGGGAAGGACATTGTACCAGAGGAGGGGCCCTGCAATCGGCCATTCAACCTTCCGTGGGTTCTGGCGAGCACTCACGGACTGGAAGGGCATATGGTGGGTGGCAGGGGGGAAAAGAGGTTTCGACGGCGACGGTTAGGACCAGAGGTCAATGCCGTCGTTGAATACGAACTGGGTAGGAAGGGAAACCTCAAGGGGAACTGGGGAAGGAGGCCTACTGGGCAGAGTTAATAACTGGAGTTCGGCTAAAACGGCAACCTGGAACGGATGTTGTACGAAAGGAAGCTCAAAACCAATAACATGGGGGCGTCACAAGGGGAAAAAAAAGTGATTTGTATCAACGGGCCCAGGAAACTCAGGAGGGGGGAGAAAGACGGTGGGAGAGCTGGATTAGTGGATCGTAGTCCCGCGAGAGGTTTCCTGGTGGAGCAAAATGGAGAGGAACCAGGGGGGGAAGGGGGGGTGGAAATTTGGAGAAAGGCCGTTCCGGCGGTGAACTGAGATATCGTGTCAAAGAGGAGGGCTAGGGGGAAAAGGAAGGGGGGGCCGTCAAAACGGTGACTGTAGAGTGGAAATGAGCCGGTTGGGGCCATGACCCGAATTGAGCGGGGAAGAGGGCGGTCCGTGGGAAGGGAAAGAGCCGAATACCGTTCGAAAACTCGTTGACTTCATAAAGGTTGGGTAGTGGGCAGGGGGGGCGCCGATGTAACTCTAGGGAAAAAAAAGGAGGGCACCAGAGGAAAAAACAACAAGAGGAGGGGAATGGGGAAGAGCGGGAACCATCGGCAGGAGACAACTCAAAATATTATTCAACTATTTCGGGGTTCGTCAATTCAGATACCGAACAAGACCGAAAAAAGGCTAGGAAAAAGGAATGGAAAAACCTGGACGCCGTCGAAGCAATCTCCTCGCTCCATGAAGGATCTATCGAGAGCAAAAAAAAAGGAAATTATCAAGGAAAAAAGGGGACCGAGGACTAAGGAAACCGACATCGAACGGAGGGCAAGGGTCTGCAACGTGTTTAAACGCCAACAGGCAAATCTCTCGGGACATCCTGCCTCCTCCAGTCCAACCGTACGCAACTCGAAAGGGGGTTAATGGGAGAGGGGGGGGGGGCCAGAGAGAACACTCAATAGACCAGTCAACGTGAAAAGACCTCCATTAGCATTAGTGGTGCGGAGAAGGGGACGGCGACTGAACACTTATGTACAGGGAGAAAAGAACGACGACGGGCATCTACCCCTTCCAGGTAGCCTTCATCCAGGAGGGGGTCAAAAAAGGGGAAAAGGAGGAAATGCTCAAAAAAAGGGGCGTTTCCGAAAAAGCAAGGAGGGGGGGGGGGGGGGGGGGGGGGGGGGCAAACCTGAGCGAGGGGCAACCGGACGTGAGAAAACAGCATGGTTAAGCAACGATGGTATTTAAGAAGAAAAAGAAAATAAGGGGGAATTGGCGGTAAGATGAAATCGTCGACTTTTACAACGGCAGATCACCTAACAAATGGAAGATCTCTAGAGATGGCAGGAAAAAAAAACCTGCCAAGGGTTCGAAAGGGGATAGCTAATCTGAAAAAACGATTCTCACCGGGGCAGAGCGATCAAAAACTTAGAAGGCCGGGGCGAAGAGGCAGGGAGAAGGAAGACCCACACAAGTAGGAAGGAAACCAGACGCCGCTCGGGGCTTGCTCGGATATAAGTCGTCAGCGTTAATGAAAGACCGGCGAGGACCTAAGAACCTAGGGGAGGGGGAAAAAGCACAGAAAGGAAAAGAATGAAAACTAACAAAAAAAAAGGAGGGGTACTGAGAGAACCGAGGACGCCGGTAAAGACAACGTCGGAACAAAGAGTATAATCTATAAAAAAAAAAAAACGAGGACCCCGCGAGGTACGGCCCCTCCGACGGCAGGATTTACGGGGAA
>Ga0179593_1643815_pt1 | contig 10026 bp, 16 predicted proteins | sample CZODoug2_1_08_16_FD_185931 | JGI IMG/M metagenome (GOLD analysis project Ga0179593, IMG submission 185931) | Vadose zone soil fungal communities from Angelo Coast Range Reserve, California, USA - CZODoug2_1_08_16fungal (PacBio error correction) | ecosystem: Environmental > Terrestrial > Soil >...
AGGGGCAGGGGGGGTGCATCATTTCGCATGGAACACCCATACACCCCCAGGGATCGAAGCGTGGTTTGTTGGGACATTGAAGGAAAAAGAAACTAGGGGGCAGTTGGTTGGAGCGGGGGTGTCCCGTAACCTTGTGAGAAGCACAGGCCTCCTGTCAAAGAAAATGTTTTCGTTGTTTGTCCGCGGGAAAGAGGGTGGGGACCATCATGATTGGGGGAAAATCTATGTCAGGTGTTGTTGGAAAGGTCATCCTCTTCGTCCCCAGTGGCAAAAGGGGAGGAGTGTTGGGCTCAAGGGGGAAATGTTGGCACCTGTAGGGGTATTAGAGGGGAATTGGAGGAGAGGGAAGGGGAGAAGTTGTCAACGAGGGAGAGATGTGTGGTGGCCTTGTTGGAAGGTTAAACTGTCGAAAAGAATCAGTGAAAAACCCACTCAAACCGGCTTGTGTGGGGTTGAGAAGTAAAACATGACCAAAAGAGTCTAACCCCTACCCTCATACCACAGGGGGAGAACCCCGGGTGGAGAACTAGATGAGGTATCCACAGAGAAGAGAAAGGAACAACTACGATGAGAAAAGGGAGAAATTATGGGAAAAAAGGGTTGACTTTTGGACTATAGAAGGAAGAGAAGAGCATGAAAAAAAAAAAAGGTACTCATCTACATCTTATAAAAAAAAAAGGGGGTGCAAAGGTTGTCTCACACTGGGGGGAGGGGGGAGGCTGTATGAATCGAAAGAGAAAAAAAAAAATTCATATAAAAAGAGCAAAAATATTTACTACAATAAACGGGGAGAAAACCAAAGGGAAAGGGAGGGTGGGGAACAACTCTTCCTTTAATTTAAGTCAAGAACACCCAAAAAAAAAGGATGGGAGGGTGTGTGCTCTCCCTAAAGGGGGCCCGTGTCCATTGAGTCAAAAAGGGGGGGGGAGGGGCGGGGGGGGGTGTGGGGGGGGGGGGGGGGGGGGGGGGGGGTGGGGGGGGGGGGGGGGGGAAAAGGGGAGGGGAATGGGGGGGGGGGGGGGGGGGGGGGGGGGTTTTGGGGGGCGGTGTTAATTGTTATTCCAACCCAGCTTGTGTTTCCCTGGAAAAAAAGTTTCCCTTCGTCTTCCAAACGCAGCAGTGCTGTCACTCCAGTGGGGGGTTTTTTCCAGCAGCTCATGAGGGAGAGGTCATGAACACTCAAAGAGAAGAATTCTGGTCCAAAGAAAATGAAACGTCTCATGTCTCAGGAGTGGAACAATGCACCTCCTTCCTACGGACAGAAAAAGAGAGCTCTCCCCACCCCAAACTGCTTATCGTAACAGAAAGCACAAGAAGTCTGTGCAATGAGGAGGGAGAGACACTGGAAAAGAAAATAAATTCATCTTGACCAAAAGGGGGGGGCACGTTCACAGTCGTTTAGGGGGGGGAAGTGAGACCTTGTATAACGAAAAAAACCAACAAACCAAACACCTGGAGAGGGCAGGTCGAATGGTCAGCAGGCAGGGGAGGAAAGGGGAAAACTCAGGGAAAAGGCTATGGGAATGAGGAGGACCACCAGGAAGGTACAGAAAGGGGAGAAAGGGATAAAACCAGAGCCCCTCCCCTCCCTTTTGTGGGGGAGGGAAATTGAAGGAAAAATTGGCCCCCCCCCCCTCATGCAAACAGGAAGGAAATTGTGAGACAAAGAAAAAAAGCGATGTGGTAATTCAATGAATTTGTGAAGGGGAGGGACTAGACTTACAAAGAAAGGCATGTGTGGACTCCATGGAAAAAAAGGGGGTTAGATCAGGAAAGAGGGGGGTGAAAAAGGAAAGGGAAAAACTTCTCTATTCCCAGTCTAACATGACCTCATGAAGATGGAAAAAGAAAAGGGGAGAGTGGCCGGTGAAGAATAGGATCCGAAGGGGGTGCACATCACGGTTCGCAAACCCGGTAAGTCTTGTAAGGGGGGAGGTTCATGGTTAGATCCCAGAGAAAATGTGAAGGTTGGGGGGGAGACAAAATGCTTACGGCTTTGGGGGGGAGAAAGGGGGGGTTGTCAAAAAAAAAAAATCGACAAAAAAAAAAGAGGGGGGGAAGCTCAAAGAAAACAACCAACTCCCCTGAAAAAAAAAGAAACCACCACCTGTGGTTACAACTGAGAAAAAAACCCTTAGGATGGGGGAAAACTCGAAGGAAGGAAAAAAAGGACATGATTCGATACACAACCATTCCCCAATAGAGAAAAAACAGAGACAGGAACCATGGGACAAATGACATGGATGTGCCGTGTACGAAAAGGGAAACAAAGGGAGAAAAACAGCCGAAACCCCAAGGGAAAAACAAAAAAAGAACCGATGACCATACACCAAAATAAGGCGAGGAAAAAGGGTGTAGGTTTTTCAATGAGAAATGATGAAAAAAGGGAAGCTCAAAAGGGAAAAAGAAGAAAGATGTGATGAAAAGAGTCCTCATTAGCCCCCATACACAAAAGAGTTGGAGAGAGCAGTGTGGAAAAGGAGTCACTTCTGCCACAGGAGAAGGGGGGTGTTGAGTGGGGGAAGAAGGGGGGGGAAAAAAAGCTCCTGTCACCTCCCTGGAAAAAAAAAGGTGAGGGGGGTCGCCTGGGAAGAAAGTCCTTCTTTGTTTCCTGTTGTCAAAAAAAAAAAAAGAGGAAGTGGTGGTCCCGGGAGGAGAGGAAAAGGAAATCCTGTAAAAAAAAATCATTGTAACCACAGGGGAGGGGGGGGGGGGTTCATGGGGAAAAGGGATGGAATTAGTTGATAGGACAACTAGGGGGAGGCTTGACGAGGGGAAAAGGGGTGGGAAAAAAAGGACAAAAGCATTAAGCCTTTTAAAAAAAAAAAAAACCTGTCTGCACATGGGGGGGTATCTTCACATTAAAAAGAAAGGGAAAAATAGAACATCGAGGAAAAAAGAAGACACCTAGATGAAAAGAGGACTCTAATACCCCATACTAGTGGAAAAGAAAGGGAAGTTCTTGAGAATGACTGGGTAATATAGATGTCGAAGAAAAAAAGACAGTTAAAGGAGAAGAGAGGAAAACTCCCCCAATGAAAAGGTAGAATGGGAAAAAAAAGAGGGACCCCAAGGGGGGGGGGTCTGTATTAACTCACAGGGAAAAAAAAAAAATAAGACCACACAGAGAAAAGAGAAAAGTATAAAATAAAAGGAAAGGGTGCATGAGGGGGGGGAGGGAATAATTGAAATTTCACTGGGAAAAGGAGTGGAGGGTCTAGGGGGAAAAAGAAAAAAAAACCCCGGTCCAAAGGGGAAGGGAAGGTCCCTGGAAAAATCATTCCCCATCGGTTGGAAGCCCCTTCTCCAAGAAGGACCATTTCTACCCTGCAATCATGTTGAGTGGGGCCACATAGAAAGGAAAGGTCTCATATAATAACTACAAGCAAAAGCCTGATGGTAAAACAAGGGAAACATAACTGAAACGTATCCAGTGTATCAGAAAAAAGGAAGAAGGAAAAGAAGAATGTGATGAGAAAAAAAAAGGGAGGAGGAAAAAAAGGACCATCTCTTCCGTATCACGGAGGGGGAAAAAGGGGATGGGCTGATACCCTGGGGAATGAGGGTATGTAATAAATTCATTGACCAAAAAGGAAAGGTGGGAGGGTAGACGAAAGGAAGAAGGGGGAAACACCAAAAGAAAAAAAAAGGCTGCAAGCAACTGCTTGCATGGTAAAATGAAGAAATGTCCAAGGAATGTTTCCCCAAAGGGGAAAAAGATGAACAAAAGAGAAACAAAGGGGGGGAAAAACAATGGACAAGGGGGAAGAGCACCAACCCCACCTAGCCTCCAAAAGGGGGGGGGGTTGGGGGGGGGGGAAATTAAATTATATGTTTGGAAAAAAAGAGAAGGAGAAAGCCCTCGAGAAAGGGAATGAATTTTTTTTTTTGAAAAGGGGGGGAAAAAAGGAAATGAAAAATCCCCCGTTGGAAGGGGGGGACCCATGTGGAGTCCACAAGGGGAGAAGTTTATGCAGGGAAAAAGAAGACTATCAAAGTGAAAAAAGTCAAGTTCTCATAAATGAGAAAAAGAGAAAAGGATGGGGGAAGGGGCGCCTTGGATCCCTCATCGGGGGGAGAAAAGGGTCAAACCGTGGGAGGGGAAAAAAGAAGGGGCACGGAAGAGAGAAAGGAAAAACCCACCGGGGGGGTTGGTGGTTTTCGCGAACAGCGTTGGGTAAAAGGAAAAAAAAAAACGATCGCAGAACAACGACAAGTGAAAAAAAGAAGTCTTTGGGAAGTCACCTACTGGACCAACTGGTTAAAAAAAAAAAAAAAACCCTCAACAATAAAGGGAAACCGGGGGTACATGACCCAAAAAAAAAGAAGAAAAATGGACACTTGGGAAAGGACAGGAAAAAAAGGAAGATTCCAGGGATGAAGAAGAGAATGACTTTATCCCCACCAACATATACAGAAAAAGAAAAGGAGGTACTGAAAAGGAAACAAAAGAACAAAGGTACGTGACTACTACAAAAAAAAAAAACTCAACAAAAGGGGAAAAAAGGGTGGCATCCGATGACAATTACCAAAAAAAGCACTGAACAAAGTGTCTAAGAGAATGATCCATGCAGACCTCTCTCTCACAAAAAAAGGAAAGGAAAAGTCCAGAGAGGGGAAAATAGGCTCATTATACCCCCATAAAAAAAAGGGTTGAAGTGGTGGTCAAAAAGGAAGGAGGCGAGGGGGCAGGATTGCATGTTTTAGTAGTGAAGGGGAGAGGCACAGCCTAAGAAAAAAAATGGTTCCGTTTTTGTCAGGGGGGGGGGGGGGGACGGCCATACATTGAGGTGAAAGGAAGGAAAGACCTCTGGAAGGAACGGGCTTCATCCATCGTGTCCCCATGCAAAAGGAGGGGGGGGATCAAGGTGGGGGAAGGGGGGAAAAGGGGCCCGGTATTGTTATGTTTTTTGGGGGGACTTAGTGAAAGCCAAGGGAGGTCGCGGGTTGGTGGGGGCACCAGTTACCTTCTGAACAAAGCAGGGGGGGAAAGAAAAAGGTATAACCCAAAAAAAGAGAGGGGGGGGTTCTCATGGTTATCTTAACATAAACAAGAAAGCCCCGATCAAGGGGAACCAGGAAGAAAAAGAAGGAAAGGGGTCCAAAGGAGGAGAAAAAAGCTAGTTGGAACTACTATGTTGAAAAAGTGTGAAGAGGGGAGAACTGGGGGGATAGAGAATGTTCTTTAATCGAAAAAGAAAAGTATTAGAATAGAAAGGGGGAAAGGGGGGACTCCACATGGGAACACAGAAAAAAGGGGGATTTGTAATCTGAAAAAGGGGGGTCAAAAAAAAAGGGGGGAGCTCAAAAGAAGGATAGGTCTACGAAATTAAAAGGGGGAAAATAAGTAATGGTAAAAAAAGCCCCCCCCCCACACCAAGGGAGGGGGGGGAAAGGGGGGGGGGGGTTCTAGAAAGAAGAGGGGTTGCCATTGTAATTAGGTCAAAAGGAAATTGTAAAGAGGGGAAAAGTCACTCCCGGAAAGGACTGGCTGCCATTTCTACCCTGCAAGCAGGGGAAGGGGGGGTTCAGGGTGGGGGGGGGGGAGACATTTCTTTTTATTACAACGGTCTCAGAAAAGAAGAAACAAAACAACATGAAAGTGAAGAAAGAAACGTATCACCCAGGGAGGGGAAGAGGGAACAAATTCCTCTTGAATACAGGAAGCGGGGGAGCCTCTCAACAAACAAAGGAAGTAATACAGGCAGCACATCTGCTTCCTGTATGGGGGAAAAAAAGGTTTAAATACAAGAAATAGGGAAGAAAAAACTTTTTATATGGAGGCGGATAGTTATTATGAGACCTTGAAAGTGCACAAAGAACAACCACTGCACCAAAGAAAGGAGGGGGGAAGGGAATAAGGGAAAACCTCAGGGCCAAAAAGAAGGGATGACAACAGTGACCAAAAAAACCCTTGCAAAAAAAAGGATAGCACCCCACCCACCTATCCAGTGGGGGGGGGGGTAGGGTTGAAAGGAAAGGATATTGTTGGGGAAAAAAAAAAAAACAGAGGGGATTACTAATTTTATGGGGAAAAAAAAAGAAGCTCCAGGAAGTTTTTTTGAAAAAGATGTGGGGACCCCAAAAGAAGAAACGGGGGGGAATATGTGTGGAAAGGGGGAAAAAATGTGGATTTTAAGCTCGAGGAGGGTTCAGAGTAAAATCCAAAGGGAGGGGAAAAGACATTCTCTATTCCCCAGGAGAAATTCAAGGGAAAACCAACAAAGGGGAAAAATATGGGGTTCCGAGAAAGAGGGATCCCTCCTCTATGTGAAAAAAAAAGTCACACCCTGGAGAAAAAAAAGGGGTTAGACATGTCTGGTCAAGATACCCGGAAGATGGAAAGGGGGTGGTTTTCTCAAAGAAAAGGCTTTTGGCAGAAGTAACTTGTGCAAAAAAGAAGCAACCGACAAAAGAAAAAGGGGGTCCTCAAGAAGAAAAAAAAACTGCCCCCACAAAAAAAGGTGCCACCCAGGAAAAATTGGCGACAAAAAAGTGGGAACTGTGGCCTACTATGGTAAGAGAAAAAAGACAAGCAGGGGAGAAAAAAAAAGGAGGGGAAAAAACAACATAATGGACGTACTCATGGAAAAAAAAAATGACATGGAGTTAGGGGGAGTACCCACACTGTACGTGACTAAAGAACGAACCACTAAAAAAAGGAGGAAAGGGAACTGGGAAGCCGAGAAAAAAATCACCCCCTGCTGGAAAAAAAAAGGTTTGGAGGGGGGGATGCACAAACTGCAGACAGAAAGGGGGGGGGGTGAAGAGGAAGGGGAAAGGAAAACCATACACAAAAAACACGCACGCAGCTTGGGTGATGGGAAAGGGAAGCGGCTGCCAAGGAAGAGGGCAGTTTGGGTTGAGCGTTTGTCAAATACCTGTGGGCTCAAAAAAAAAAAAAGGAACTCAAAAAAAAAAAAAACATTGTTCGTTGTTGTCAAGGGGAGGGAGAGTTTGTGGGAAGAATGGGGTGTCCTGTTGTCGTATCGAAAAGAAGGGGGTCACGTCCGGAAAAAATGAAGAGGGGAAATTCGTGTTGGGTCAAAAGGCATTTGGTAACACAGGTTGTGGCCCCGGGAAGGGGGTGTAACCAAGGGGACAAGAGGTAGATGTTTTCTAAAAGGAGGGTGGGGGTGGTGAAAAAAATGGAGTAAGCATTTTGAAAAAAAAAAAAAACCGCTGCACATTTTGTGTTTTTTAGGGGAAATTACCCGGAAAGGAAAGACCCGCATACCCTCAAAAAAGAAGGGCAAATACTCAAGACGAAAAAAGAAGAGTGGAACTACGGGTTCCAAGTTCGAGAGGGTCATGTGAAGGGAAGGGGATGTCGTGGAATCTCACTATCATTGGAGAGAGATTCTAAAAATAAAAAGGGAACTTGTGGAGAAAAGACCACCCTATGTACCCAAAGGGGGGAATGAACAAAAAGAGTAAAAAAAAAAATGTCATTAATTTACCAAAAATATGAAACAGGAAAAAAAAAAAAGAGGGGGGGGGAAAAAAAAGGGTTTCATTTCATTCACTTGAAAGAAACAAAAGGGGAGGGATGGCTAAGGGGGGGGGGAATGGCTGGCACCATTGTCCCTGGGGGGGACAGTATTAAAGGGAAATAAAACTGGGGTGAGAAAAGGAGGCCCAATAGTGTTGTCCCTGAGTGAGAAAGGGGGAAAGGAAGGGGCCTTCAGGCAAAGGAGAATTTTCTTTCAGTCAGTGGTGGGGGGAGGGCCAGATCATGGGGGAAAAAGACTAGAAAGCAAGAGCAAAAAAGAAAGAATGATTTACTAAAATAACTGAAACGTAGAAGAAGAAGGGTGTAAATAAGGAAAAGGGGGAGAAAAAGGCCTGTATAATTGATCTCTCTCACAAAAAGGAGGGTCAAGAAAAAATCGAAAGGGAAAAGGGGACCAAGAGATATCAGTTGTCAAAGAAAAAACAGGTAATTTTATGTAAATACATCCTTGAATGGGGGGATAGTCTTTGAGTGGGGGGGAAAACGGGTAAGAACCAAAATTAGATGATTGCAAAGAACCCCAACAAGAAAAAAAGCAAGGTAACAGGGGAAAAAAACTAAGGGCCAACAACGTATGGGAAGAAAAAGAAAACTCAGGAGGGGAAGAAGGCACAAGGACAATGTTGGCAGCAGGAAAAGACACCGAAGCCGGGGGGGGAAATTGAAGATTAAGAAGGGCCCCCCCCAAATGAAAGGGATTTAGAGCACTCTTCCCTCTCAAATGAGGGAGAGGAGAATGTGGTAAATGAAAAAAAAAAAAGGGACAACTAATGTTTGGACTCCATGGGAAAAAGGGGGAAGTGTAAGAAGGATAGTTTAAAAAAGAGAAGTAAGGCACTACTGAAAAAGAAACACAAGCAAGGTCTCATACATTGAAGGAAGAAGTATGGGGTTCCTTAGATTATTCTCTTGAGGAGAAAGTGGGCACATCACGGGTGAAGATCGGGAATTTGAAAGAAGGGGAAAGCCCATTCTAAACCCCACACATAGGGGACAGATAAAAAGAGGGGGGAAAAAGTTACCTGTGGGAAAAAACTACAACGACAACTACAATATTACAAAAAAAAGGGGAAAGAGGAATAGAGGAGGGGGGGAAACCAAAAAAAAAAAATACCGGAAAGAAAAGAAAAGGAACCCCTTGAGAAAAAGGGAGGACAGGAGGTTGACACTTGGGAGGAATGACAGGGAAAAAACAAGGAAAACGGGATGGAGATACTACACAGAAAAACATAACAGACCAGAAAGGGGGGCTGACATTGAATGTAGAAGGGGATTGTAGGAAGGACGGTGACTACTACAACAAAAAAAAAAATGGACAAAACTAAGAATGAAAAGAAGAAACCACAGAGCCCGAGCAACTACTTGCATTGTTTGTAGGGGAGAGGAACCAACTGAAGAAAAAGAAAAAACAACAACAACGGAGGATGATGACAAAGAGGGGGGGAGTCTAGAATAAAAAAAAAAAAAAACAAAAAAGAAACAGTGGGTATGTGGGGAAAGAAATCGGCTGCCACAGGGCCCCGTAGGCATAGGGAAATTTAGAGGGGGGGGGAAGGGGGGAAGGAAAGACCTTGTGGGTACTCCAAAAAAGAAGCAAAGCCAAAAGGCATAAAAGAAGGGGAGGGGGGAAAGCTGTTGGGGGAGAAAGGAGGGTTGCCTGTTGTCGTAGGAAAAAGGAAAAAGGGGTGTTCCAAGGAGGAAGGGGAAACCATCTCGCCCCAGTGGTCACAAAAGATGTCAAAAAGGAGGGTGATGGGGGGGGGATGGGAGTTGGGAGGGGGATAGGAAAAAAGAAGGTGTCGTTCTTTGTCGATGGTGGGGAAAATACAAAAAAAATTTGAAGAAAAAACAAACCTGCTGCAAATGAAAAAGGGTATCTTAAACATGACCCGTGCACAGAAAACCCGCACGGGGGTCGAAAAACAGGAGGTAAAAAGAAAAAAAGAGTTATCCAATAGAGCTTAAAAAAAAGGGGGAAGCTTATGTTCAGGGAGAAAGAACTTTCATTACTGTCAAGGGGCTAAGAATGGGGCTTAAGGGGAAGAGGAGGACTCTGAGCAAAAGAGAAAAAAAAAAGTGCCTGTGGACTCCACCATGGAGGTGGTGATTGGGGGGACTCAAATCTTTCAAAAAAGGAAAAAAAACGAACAGTGAATGGAAAAAAAAATGCAGAAGAGGGGGGGGGACAAAGATAATTTAATTAATTCAAAGAAAAAAAGGAGGGGGGGGGGGGAGAGGGGGGGTTGGTGCTATCCAGAAAAAATGGGAAATTGGTACGGAGGACGGGGTAAAGGTCATCCCCTCAGGAAAAAAAAATGGGTGCACCCCTTCTTCCCCATTGGGGAAGGTGATCCCTGCAAAGGGGGGAGAGAAGGGGGGGGGTGAGCAGTAAGAAGAACTTGGATGTAGAAAAAAAGAAAGCAATCACTAAAAAAGGGGAAGATTTACATAAATAACTGAAACGTGAAGATTGTAACAAAAGAGAGGGAAGAGGGAAGATGCCTGTATAATTG
>Ga0179593_1731976_pt1 | contig 10026 bp, 11 predicted proteins | sample CZODoug2_1_08_16_FD_185931 | JGI IMG/M metagenome (GOLD analysis project Ga0179593, IMG submission 185931) | Vadose zone soil fungal communities from Angelo Coast Range Reserve, California, USA - CZODoug2_1_08_16fungal (PacBio error correction) | ecosystem: Environmental > Terrestrial > Soil >...
CAGGGGACAGGAAATGTCCAGAAAACATGGGCTTCACTCAATATCCCGGTTCTCCTAAATATCCTCAAAAAAGGACGTAAACCCAAAACAAAAGACAACTTGCGCTTAACCCCCTCAAAAAAAAGGTTTCCTGTCCGGCCCGGGAAAGCAAAAAAAAAGAGGTGTACATCTTTACCTAAATGGCTGCAGAGGAAAAAAAAAACTTCGGGGGTGCAAAGGACAGAGGGAGAAGAGGCTTTGTTGAGCGTTCAACAAACGGTGAACAAATCGAGAAAGACGAATAACGTGGGGAGGGGGAAAAGTTTGCCTGATTGGGCCAGAACAAGAAACTGTATCTAGGACAGAGGAAAACTTCAAGGAAAAAAAAACGGTGATCCCGGAAAAAAAAAGACCCTACTGACTCGTACTGGTCCGCACCAGGGCGTCGACGTGAAAAAATACAAAATCTAACAAAGGAACCCAAAATCCCGGCCCGCCTGGGGCGGGAAGGCCTTGTCGAAGACCGTCCGGTTAAAAATGGAGGGGAACACGCAAAAGAAGGGGAACCGATATTTGACGGGGGGGGGTCCAATCAGAACACTGGCCTTTCCGCAGAAATCGGAAAAGGGAGAAAGAAAGGTCGTAAAAAAACTGTAAAGTCAAAGAAAAAAAAAAAATAAAAAAACAATATAAAAGGGAGGTATCTCGGGGGGGGGAAAGGGAAACGGATGGTTACAAATGCTTAGGGCGGGGACTAATTCTTCTTCTTCTCACGCTGAAGAAGGACAAAAGTGAAAAAGAGGGAATATGGGCAGGGGGAAAGAGTACCACTGGGCAAGGGGAAAGAAGGTGTTCCGTGCCAGGCCCGGGATTGGGTGGGGAAAAGGTCTCGGGAAAAATAACTGGGGGGTTGAGGAAGAGCGTGGGGGTACTCCGAATTTAGGGGGGAGATATATTCTGTTGAACAGAGCATCGGGGAAGTGACTTGGGTGAATCGGGGATATTATCTATTCAAGTGTTATGGTCAGGGGAAAAAGGGGAAAAGGGTCCACATAACAATTAACTTCACGAAACTCCTCTAAAAAGGGGAAGGCCGCAAGCACGCCGGAAGAGGTTCACGACGGGACAGAAAGCCGTGGTCCAAAAACCCAAAAAGAAAGACTCCTGGAGAGAAAAAAAAAAAAGGACGAAGCACCAAAAAACCATCAAAACTCCGACTGAGATGGAAAAATCGCTATTCCTATTGGGGGTGGTGGGAACAGTTGACCATCGCCCCACTCAGATAGAAGGAGTACGAACGGTTTCGGGAAGAAGAAGTTGGGTTGGGGTCCGGGGAGCACGGGGGGGGGGGTGGTCGGCGGGTAAGGACGAAAAAACCAAGGTACTGGAAGAGGGGGGGGAAAGCGTTGGGGTGGGGGGGGAAGAAAACTCTAACCTTCGTCCAGGAAGAACCGAAAAACCCAAACAAAAGGGAAGGAGGTACGAGGGGAGGGAAAAAATGTCACTGTTCTTTGGGAAAGCTTGTGAACAAACTAGCCGGGGGGAAAAAGGTCAGAAAATGGGAAGTTCCCCGGAATCCAGACGGCTCAACCAAAATGTTTGAGGGAAGATAGCATCCCAGCAGGTGGAAGATCCAAAGTCAAACCGGCGAACTCCTAAGCTTTCCTAAAAAAGGAGAGTTGGGTAAAAACTCGACCACCAGGGAGGGGCGGACGCCGTTTGTCGAAGTGTGGGAAAGGAACGGATGGGGGGGGGGGGGGGAAAAACACCGGTTAGCAGGGGACAGGCCAACCCAAAACAAGACAGCCGGTTGCTGGGAAAAGGTGAAAAATGAAAAAAAAGAACGCGGGGGCCCACCAGTTCCTTCCCACCGAATTCAAAAAAATGCATTGAAAAAAAGCAGATGTGCTGTCTGCGGTCAACACCAACCCTAAAAAAAAGGGAGGGGGGAAAGACCACCTCCCCCTCAAAGAAATACTTACAAAATCCTGTCTGAAAAGGTAAGGAAGAGCCCAGGGTACTGGGAACTTTCAAGGTATCTCGTCTACGGAAAAGAAAAAAAACTAACGGAAAAGGAGGGAAATGAACCTCCTCATGATGAGCAGACGGTGGGGGGGGGACGCTTTCTCCTTGTTTGTCGGAAAGGGGGGGAACAAGGGACTGGGACACGACTCAACGACAAGAAACCCCACATTGGGGCGGGGAAAAAGTAGGACATCCTTGAAGGGAAGGACCAGGAGGGACCAAAAAAGGGGTCAAGAGTCAAAGACACGTGCGTTTAGGGGGGGGGGCCCTCATCGAAAGGACGAGGGTACCAGGGGGGACTTACAAACCGTAAAAGGTCCGGGGTTCCTTGCCGGCGGACCCCCCAAAAACCCCAAAAGGGAAAAAAAAAAAAAACTTCGAGGAAACTGATCTATGGAGGGGACAGCCTGTTTGGAGGGGGAGAAAGAGCTGCAGGGAGTCTCACAAAAATCAAAAGGGAAAAGACACAACGGGAAAGGGGACCACAAGTTCACACTCGAGGTTAGACCGGGGTCCATGAGGAAGGAAAAAAAATCCGAAAGGGCAACACAGGCGAACCTGCAAGAGTCGACTACCAAGTGCAGGGAATTCGGCCTGTGTTGGGAGTGAAAAAACGACCGGTTCAAAGGGTGTAGACAAAAAAAGGGGGGGGGACGGAACATCCCAAAGGGTGGAGGGGAAATCATCAACGTAGGGTACCGGAACAAACCCCTCCAGGGAAAAAAAGGACGACAAAGGGAACTTCTACCAAGAAAAAGAGGGGTTCCTTTCCTCGGTCCCAAGGAAGCTTTTTTCCAGGGGGGGGGGAAAAACTACACGAAAAGAAAATCGAAGGTTTGGGGGCGTGCTAGGCGTCCGCGGAAAAAAAAATTGTCGGGTTGTAGAGTAGGAAAAATTGCCGGTCAAGGAAAGGGGGGTAAAGAAAAGGGAAAGAGCCATGTAAAAAGAATCCTTGAGGATGTGAATAAGAGGAGGGGACCCGGCATGGCCAGCCCTCCAAAAAAACAAGGGTGACGTTCAGCAAAAACGGGACCTTCCGGGGATGAGGGGGCGCACACAAAGAAACTTCTCAGGACTTGGGGGGCCCCCGCCCGAGAAGTAGGGTCAACCCCTTCGGAAAAAGGGGGCTAGAAAAAGGACCCCAACCAAAAGAGAACCGCACGGCTCGAACTGGAAAGAGGTACAAAGGAGGGGAAAAAGCTCCCATCCAAAATTGGAAATAGTCAACCTTTTCCTCCAAAGGCCCGGAACAAAGGAAAAAGCAAAAAAAACGATCTGTAGAAACAACTGATGAGGGGAGGGAGAATCGCTTGAGGGGAAGAGGCAACGAAAAAGAAAAAAAACTGCAGAAAATGCTTCAAGTCCACAGACACCAATTTAACACCGGAGAAAAGAAATGGGGGCTAAGAAAAAATTGGGGACACCTCGAAAAAGGATTGAAACTTCGCGATTGGTGGGACCGTCTAGCCAAATTAAGATACTTCGAAACGGTTCGGTCAAACGGACCCCAGTAACTATAGTAAGTACGGGATGGACGACCGCTATCCAAACCAAAAACCTTAGTTACAACCGGATATAAATAAAGTTGGGTCCCCAGAGGAGGCCAGAATACCAAGAAGGGACCTCGGGGTTATGGGAAAGCCGATTTCCTGCCAGGGGGCAAAAACGGGACTCTCAAACCAATCCCTAGTCAATGGGGCAACGACAAAAATCAGGGGGGACTCCAAAAAATTAAGGAAGTAGAATCTATAAGGGTGCGCATTCCCAAAAAGGTTTTTAGGGAAAAAGAGGGTAACACAACATTCAGACACCGGGGACCATAAAGGGCAGGGGGAAGACTTGTTATAGTCGAGTTGTCAAGCAATTTTGGTTGTGGGGGACGAACGTTTTTATCTAAAAAAGGGCCGTTGTATTAGGACCCTACCGTAAAAAGTACTTCCTGAAGCACCAGAAGGAAGGTGGTCTAACGCGAATAGATTCCGGGGGGGAACTCAAAAACGATGGGGGGAAGGGTATATATCAAAAAAAAAAAAGGAGGTTTTTTGCACGCGTTGGGGTGTGAAAAACTTGTCCGGGATGAGGCCAAAACTAGAACTCGTGCCGGGGGCACAGGGGTTCCCCCCCATCAGGAAGACTGTGGGGGAAAGGTCTAGAAAAGGGAACCAAGCGGAAAAAAAGCCTTACGAAAGCGTCAAATGAACCTAACTCAAGAAATCCTCTAGCACGATTGGTCGAAAAAAAAAAAAAAAAAAACCTGTCCGGAGGTTTGGAAGACTACAACCGACTGCGTCTTTTATCGAAAAAGAAAACAAACCCGACTCCAAGTGCGGGGGGGCATTGCGGTTATCCTTCCAAAGTTTCCCAAAAAACGCGGGAAAAAGGCAAAGTAACAACCCCCCAAGGTCGAGTGGGAAAATTCCATTATCCTGGGGGGAGGGATAAAAAAAAATTAAGGGAGCGAAAAAATGAAAAACATCCATATCAAGGCCGAAGGGAACACGCCAAGAAAAATCGTGCTGATCGGAATAAGGCCCACACCAAAAAAGGGGATTAAGGGGAAAGAGCGTAGGGTGCAGAGGACAGGGGGGCCCCGACATGTTGGGGGGGCTGTCTCTAACAAAGTCGCGGGGGATTAAAAGGACGAAGTCATAGGGGCATCTGGGGAAAAGAAACACTTTTTTCCCACAGTGAACACGAATCCTTGGGAAAAAACTAGGGGGGCCAAAAGTTCAAACGTCGTGCCAGGGGGGGTTCCGTGCGGGACTCTGGACGCAAGGCAGCACGGAGTAAAGCCCAAAAGTCGACCAGGGAAAAATTCATCGTGTGCCCGGACTTCTGCTATTTTCCGGGGGGGGGTCGAAGTGAAGAGAAGAAGTGGGGGGGAAAATCTCTCAGGAACGCACTCACGCAAGAATCTTACTGTGAAAGTTCCTAAAATGGTGCTGACCGGGACGTAATCCGTCGGGGGAGCAAAAAAAAAAGTTCCACCATGGCGACTACAATAGGGGAAAAGGAAAAGGGGGGGCCCTTTTCCGTAGGCTAGAGTTGACGACAACCTGCTGTGGGAGAAAGCAGGCATTCAGGGGAGGAAAAAGGACTAAACCCAAAAAACTCCACCCCAACGTTTCCAAGCAACCAACAGGGACCTGTGCAGCCAGTGGCCTGGGGAAAGTCCGGAGGGCGGGGCCAATTCTTGGGACACAAAACATCGCCTCGGTTGTCTGGCGATGGATTCCCAGATGGCAAAAAGTGAGGGGCGGGGGGGAACCAAGGTTCAATCAGGGAACTAGAAAGGGAAAAAGCATCCCGAAGGTCAGTTGCCGTTATGGACTGTTATGCAAAAAGAAAAGAAACCTGAAAAAAAACTAAAAATCTTCACGGACACCGTAGACAAAAAAAAAAAAAATAAACACAAAACAGGGAACACGCGGGGTCTCCAAAGAACTACGTTATCTGTAGGGGGACACCGAAGTCCACCCCAGTTAAGGTTCTCAAAACGACGGACCCAAAAAAAAAAGCCGTCTCCGGCTCAAGAGGGGGAAAGCAGCTTTTACCCTGAGGCGGAAAAGGACGAATGGGGGGCCAAAAGGGGGGGTCCAAGGGGAGCATAGGCAAAGGGTAAGGGAAGACGATACCGTCTAGTCAAAACTACACTATGGGGGGAAAAGGGAAAAGAGTGTGGGGGGGGGGGGAAACAAGGGACCGTGGAGCGCCACTGAGGCCTTGAGGCCCGAGTTCGCCAAAGAGGAAACTATAGGGAAGGGAGAAAAGTGGGGGAAAAAATGGTTACACGTCTAAGGAAAAAGAAGGAGCCCCCGGCGCCAGGAATTGGGTGGAGAGCTCAACCTTGGGGGGGTTGTTACAGGAGGAGACGCCTGGGGGGAGTTCCCAGTGACGAGATTAGTGTGTGACGCCACAGTCACAAAAAACAAAAACCAAAAGCCGTGACACTTCCGGGAAAACGAAAGAAACAAGTAAATATAAATACCCCAATAATAAGACCCTATTTCTGAAAAAGTACATGAAAAACTAAGGAGGGGGGGGGAAAAACATGCAAACTGGCTCTCCGATTGGAAAAAACTTCTTCAATTCACTGGGTATACCCTCAAGCTACCCTTAAAAAAAAAAAAAAATTCAGCAAGGACCCACTAAAAATACCTTACCACCACTTATCAAAACATCAGGGGCAGAATTGTTGGAACAACGACTGGAAAAAAAAAACGCTGACGATTGGGCCGGAAAAAGAAAAAAACTGGTTGGGGGAAAGTCGCGTTGGGGTCGAGGACGGGGGAAGAGGGAATGGGGGTCCGGGGGGGGGGGATTCATAACGACTTGGGGTAATGCCATTCTCCCTCCAGCCACATGGGGAATAACTCGAACCTAAAAGAGGAATGGAAAAACGAAAAAGAAAAAACGACGAAGGGGAACCCGTATTTAAGTCGCGGGGTATAGTTCAAAGAAGTGGTGCACCCTCGTGTGGGGTGGAATGACCCAAAGGTGCTACGGGGGAGAAAAAAAAACGAGGTTTGCCGGCAAAGGGTTCCTTCAATCTGAAGGAAGTCGTATCTTTCTGACAAAAAAGCAGCATATTGAGCTGCCAGAAAAAACGGCTACCAAACAATCGACACAAGTCAATTTCACCTTAGGGGGAGTTAAGAAGCTGGTCTATAAAAATTAGAGGGCCTTGGACCGGGCGGTTGAGCTATAAGCCAAAAAAGGAAGCCGTTAAAAGCGCTGCGGGGAAAACACCGAGCCGTTAACAGCGCCAACAAACCTGGGGACAGGAACCAAAAAGGAAGGAAAAAAGGGGGTCCAGGAAAGTTTTTGGGGAGCTGGTAAAACCAAATAAAATCGAACGTCGTCATGGCCAAGAAAGGGGTCGAGCCGCCCCGCGAAAGGGCACTTGATAAAAGGAGACTCTCAAAAGGTATGAGTATCAAAGGAGGACGGGGGACGGTCGTCTTATACCGATTGGTCTGGTAAAAAAAAGGTCGAACCGGGTCCCGAAAACTCAATCCGGGAACAATTCTTTCATAAAATGGTTGGTTAATCAGGAGTTGGAAGGGTTGGTACACAAGAAAGTTAACCCTCCACGTCTGAAAGGGAAAGGGGCCTCAGAGCTACATGGGGGGAGAAAGCTTTGGAGAGCCTACCGGATGCGTATAAGGCACTCCCGGGTAGTACAAGGGCCTATTTCTCCACCATGGGAAGGAAAATGGGATTGACACACAACATAGTAACGTGAGAGTAAGTGCTGGGGGGCACTGAAAAATCCCAACTCCTCAAATGGGCTAGAGGGGAACTGGCCGTCAAAGTTGTTCGACCAAAAGAAGAAGGCACGTGACTCGGCAAAAAAAGTCAGTGGAAACGAAAACTACACGTGTAGTCCCGGGGAAAAGGGTCCCATGACTGGGAAGGGTAGTAAAGGGGGAAAGAAAAAAAAGCACGGAAAAGGAAATTCCCACAGGGGAAAGGGAATCATCCAAAGACACCAGAAAAAAAAAAGTTCCCCGCTCAAACAAAACGGCCCACACCACTACACAACGAAAAAACGAGGAAAAACTGGCAGTTGCCCAAAGTAAGGCAAGGGAGTGCTGGGTTCCCGGGGAGGGGTACCGAAAAAAAAGGGGGGGGGGAGGGGAGAAGGACATTCACGTTCGGTGGGGGACGTGGGCTAAAAGCCAGGGGGAAAACGAACGGGAGGGGGCCGTCCAAAAAGGGGGCCACGCCGCAAAATCCTAGCTGTCATCCCTAACTGGGAAGGGGAATGAGGGGGGGGGGCCCCCGGCCTAGAGAAAGTATCTACGGTGGGGAGCACTTCACTTTCCCCCTATGTTGGAAAGGCGCAACCCGTCGATACTCTGGGGAACCCGGAGGAAAAAAAATACCTTAACCACATAAAATTCAATGGTCCTACGACAGAAAAAAAAAAAAAAACTTGAGGGAACGGCTCTCTCTCCTGGAAAAAAAAGGGCAGTCACTCATCAGGAGACTCCTTAAAAAAAAAAAAAAAAAAGTGTTCTCCGATAAAAAAAAAAAGGAAAAAAAAAAAAAAAAAAAAAAAAGAAAAAAAAAAAAAAAAAAAAAAAAAAAAAAAAAAAAAAAAAAAAAAAAAAAAAAAAATAAAAAAACAAAAAAAAAAAAAACCCAACAACAAAAAAAAAAAAAAAAGAAAAAAAAAAAAAAAAACCAAAACAAAAAAAAAAAAAAAAAACAAATAAAACAACCAAAAAAAAAAAAAAAAAAAAAAAAAAAAAACAAAAATAAAACAATTTCTAAAAAACAAGAAAAAAAAAAGAAAGAAAAAAAAAAAAAAAAAAGAGAAAAACACTCCCCACAACATCAACACCCCAACAAAAAAACCCCCTCCACCAAAAACAAGAAAAAACAAAAAACACCCCTCCCAAACACCACACCCCATCGCCCCCCAAAAAACCAAAAAAATCAAAAACTCACATTTTTAAAAAAAAAAAAAAATACCCCCCCCCCTCCCAACCACCAAAAAAAAACACACCCATAAGAAAAAACACTAAAAAACTAAGCCCCCAAAAGTAAAAAAAAAAATAAAACACACTCAACACACAAAAAAAAAAACCCCCCCACAAAAAAAACAACCCAAAAATAAAAACACCACACACCCCAAACACAAACCCCACAAAATAAAAAACAACCCAAAAACCCCAAACCAACAACAAACCCGGAAAAAAAAACGAACAAAGAAACAAAACAAAGAAAACAATAACAACAAGAAATAGTACCGCTCTCATGATCCGCGGACAGCAATACACTCATACACCAAACACAACCCGAGGGATGAGAAAATTTGGCAGAAAGGCTGCAGGAACAGGCTGTCGGGAACAAATCTCTGGAGGGAAACACACGAGAAAGATGGGCAGAAAGTACCAAACACTTCGAGGGAAAAGCAACGGGCAGCAGGAAGGTGTTGTGTCAAACAAAGGGAACCCTTTTGGAAGGGGGGGGGGGACGGCCGCTGTGCCGGGAAAAAAAAAGCGGACTTAGGTGGGAGGGTCACTGGGGGGAAACTATCTCACGCAGGTAAAAGAAAAAGCGAGCCCTTATGAGAAAAAAAACCATTGTTTGTGGTCCGGGGGCTTTTCCCAAACAGGCAAATAAAAAAAAACGAATGGAGGGCGAACCGGGTGTTCTCAAGGTCACCGGGCAAAGGGGGGGGAAGACTTCATCAAATGCCTCCCTCTGGCGGGTCATACAATCAAGACCACCCGGAAAATCCGGGATCATAAAATTACAAGACAGATGACTCCATGTGGGGGGAATCACTGAAAGGAAAAAAAAAAAACACGCTGACCGCCAAAAAAAAGTTACATTCACTTTTTGTTGACAGTTGGAACAGCTGGCAGTCCTTTTTTCGGGGTTGGAGGGCTGCAGGGTTGTCACAGAGGGGTAGTTGGGAAAGGACGCTAGACTGCAAATCTCCTGGTAAAAAGGAGATCTTCAGAGCGCCTCGTCTCGAAACTCTGGGCCCCACCCTTCAACAAACCGAGTCTTAAACGAAAAGAAAAAGACAGGTCTTTGAGGAGGGTTGGGTAGAAGCCAGCAGATTAAAAGGAACGAAACTACGGGGAGAGGTTCCGGACAAGAGGGGACGTCTTATTCGATTCTGAAAAAAGGACCACAAATGGAAAACGCAACGTCACCGAGAAAAAGCATCAAAAAGAGCAAGGTCCTCGGGCAAGGGCCAAACGGAGTAAGGTCTTCGTTGAGGACAAAAATAAGCAAAAAAAAAACCCAACCGCCTCGATCCTCTGGCTAAATTCACTCCCCCCACAGAAAAAAGGGGGCTTGTTTGGGGGGGGGGGCTCACACACGAAACGGGTTCCCAAAAAAAAAGCCGAAGGCTCCATACACTGAAAAAGTTCTTTCCAAAAGGGAAGACCTGAAGAGGGGCCGGGGACACAACGAGAAAAGTATGTCCGAGTCACCTACAAACCCAAAAACGAAAACTCCAAGGGGGCGTTAGGGCCAAATCTAGGTCCATGGGGG
>Ga0179593_1732846_pt1 | contig 10026 bp, 18 predicted proteins | sample CZODoug2_1_08_16_FD_185931 | JGI IMG/M metagenome (GOLD analysis project Ga0179593, IMG submission 185931) | Vadose zone soil fungal communities from Angelo Coast Range Reserve, California, USA - CZODoug2_1_08_16fungal (PacBio error correction) | ecosystem: Environmental > Terrestrial > Soil >...
GGGGAAAGGGGGGGAAGAGGAAGGGGAAGGGGCAATCGTTGCCCATCATCTTTGTTCTCGATTTTACATTTCAGCGGAAGTGGAAAGAGAAAATGGGAGGTGGTGAAGGGAAAGAAGAGGGGGGGGGGAAGGGAAAAGAGGCACTATCCGGGTCCGTTTCTCTGCCCTTTCGATCACTTAATTATCAAAACCAGGGAAGAGGCTAAAGGAGGGTTGGGAAAAAAGGGAGAGAGGAAAGGGAAAGGAAAGGGGGGGGAGAGGATTTCACGTCTTTACTATTTTTCCACTCCTCCGATTCCTCTCCACTAAGGAAGAAAAGGAAGGGTCAGAAAAGAAGAAAAAACTGAAAGGGAAAAAGGGAAGAAAAGAGGGAAAGTGGTAACCCGTGTATCCGCTTATATTCTACTAATCGTACACGTGACTGGAACAAGCAGGGAACAGGGAAAAGGAGGGGAGAATTGGAAAAAGAAAGGAAAAAAACATAAAGGAGAAGGGAAGGAAAAAAGGGTGGGAGAGATCAACAACAACAACGGAGTAGTATTACAATCTCTATATAAAACTGTGAGCTTCTTTTTGGCGGAAGGAAAAAAAAGAGAGACCAGGGGGGGGGAAGGGGCGGGGGGGGGGGAAAGAAAGGGGGGAAAAGGAAAGGGGGAAAGAATTCGGTCGTCATCATCCGCGTCTACCCGTTTACAGCCTTACTTGTTTCCCGTCACCGCGAGAGGAAAAGGGAGGGGGGGGAAGAAGCTCTAAAAAAAAGGGCAGGTAGTGTGGGGGAGGGGAAGGGGAAAGAAAGAAAAGGGGAAAAAGAAGGGGGGAGGAAATGACATCATCATGAACTCTTTCTCTTCTCTCCTCAACAACATTTTTTAATGCGACGATCGGTGGAAAAAGAAGGGGTAAAAAAAGGTAGAGGGGGTGGGGGAGGGGGGGGGAAAGAAAAAAAGGAGGGAAACCACCGCGTGTATTCCCCATATTGTATTTTTCCGTCAAAAAAGAGCCAGGAGGGGGAAAAGAAAAAAAAAAAAAAGGAATGGGTCAACGATTGCCCGAACCGGAACTTGACTGAGCTGTTAGAGCCGGCTGACCCGAAAAGAAGGGGGAGGGAGCGAGAGGGGGAGACAAGGAGGAGGGGGAGAAAAAAAAAGAAAAGGGGGGGTTCCACCCAACAAACCCGTGTTCTCACTTACTTTCTTTCCTCGTTGCTCTGTTGTTCCGTGGAAAATGAGGGAATCCAGGGGGGGAGGAACGGGAGGGAGGAGAAAGAGGAAAAAAAAAAAAAAAAAAAGAGGGGGAAAGGAAATCGGCTGCGGGCGCTTTATTCTCGTCTTCTCTGACACGGATAAAAACGCAAAACAAGAAAGGAAAGGGGGGGCAAGGGATAGAGGCTGACAGGGAAAAAAGGGGGGAGAGAAGGGAAAAAGTTTTGTTCGGCTTCGTTTCTCTTAGCTACTATGAGGGAGAAAAAGGTGGAAAAGGAGAAAAGGGGGGGGGGGGGGGGGAAAAAAAAAGAGGCTCCTGCCAATCGACTTCCCATGGTTTCTCCGTTTCGGGAGCACCGTGATATGTGAGGGGGAACTTGAAAGGGGAGGGAGGTGGGAGGGGGAGAGGGGGAAAAAAAAGGGGGGGAGGTCGCCGATTCCTTTTTCTTCCATCATCCTTACACTCAAAAAATAGCCTTTAGGGGCAAGGATAGGGAAAAAAAAGAGGGAAGGGGGGGAGGGGAAAGAAAAAAAAGACGCGGGTCTTCCTTCGCAGCTAACTGCTCCGGCGCCGAAAGGAAAAAGGGGGTCCTCAAGGGGAAAACCTAGGGAAGGAGGGGGAGGGACCCTGCAACGCAATCTCACTCTATCAAGATATACTCTACAGCTATCAACTGCCAAAAAGAGAACTAGGGAGAGATAGGGGGGGGGGGAAAAGGGATTAGCTGTCTGCTCCACTTTACCATTCCGACGTTTGAGGAGGGAAGAATGGGGAAGTTGTGAGGAGAGGGAGGGGGAAGAAGAGGGGGAAAAAAAAGAAAAAAATATATCACTCAATGTTATTCCTCGGCTACTTAGCCACTCGTAACCAATGAGGAAAAAGGCTCGAGGGGGAAAGGGGGAGGAAGGAAAGAAAGAAAAGGGGCGAAGGCCAACGGCCCCGATTCCAATTCCAAAATTCGCTGGTGATCGTCAGAGAGAGGAAGGAAAGGTTGGGGGGAAAAGGAGATGGAAGAAACAAAAAAGAGAGGAGAGGACCCTGTGCATGGAATTTGTGAGGAAATTTTATTGGCCTTTGAATCTTGATTATATCTAGGAAGACCAAGAGGAGAAGACGTCAAAGAGGGGCGCACAAGAAAAAAAAAAGGGAGGGAGGGGGGGGGGGGGGGGGGGGAGGAGAAACGGTGGGCTCAACATGAGCCAAGCCTTCATCAAAAAAATCGCGGCTTTTTTACCACGGAAAGAAAAGGTAAGGGAAGGAAGGAAAAAGAGAGAGAAAAAAGGGGGAAGAAGGAAAAAAAAAAAAAAAACGGTAACGGCGTCCACCCTAAACTTGTCCTCCCTGCGCTTCAAACATCGTCCCTAAGAAAGGAAAGGTACGAAGAAACGAAGAGGTCGGGGGGGGAGGAAAAGGAAAGAGGGGGGAAAAAAGGGGGGAACGGCCAATTCGTTTCTTTTCGCCTGGCCGTTCACTAAATTCCGTTTAAGGGAGAAGAGGGGGGGGGGGAAAGACATTAAAAAAAACGATTAGGGCGAGGGAAGGAAAAAAGGGAGGGGAGAGAAGACCCGCAACGTTCTATGCTTGCCCCCTCTTCCTTCATTATGTGTACATACTCCTGCCCTTATCGAATCCCTAGAGGGTCATAGCGGGGATAGCGAGAAAAAAAAAAAGGAATTCTGGGGAAAAAGAAGATAAAAGCTAGGAAAAAAGAGAAGGGGGAGGAGGGGGGAAGAAAAAAAGAAAAGGCAAGGCCGCGGTCTTTTGTCCCCTCATATAAACTATTCGGCGACGACGAAAACTAAGAGGGGGGGGGGGGGGGGAAGGAAGGATCTGAAAGAAAGGAGGGAAAGGGAGAGGGGGGGGGAAGGAAAAAGGGGAAAAAAGGGGGAAAAGGCCGCAACGTCCTAATTGGAAGTTCAATTAAGTCTACTCAACGAAAGCATACAAGTTTAAAGGGGAAGGGGGGGGAACTGGAGGGGAAAAAACGAAAGGAGGGGGGGGAAGGAGGGGGGGAGGGCGCAGTATTACACCGTGTTTTGTCCTCCTTTAACCTTTTGGGGGGGGGGAGGGGGGGGGAGAGAAATCAAGGGGGGAGACCGAGGAAAGAGGAAAGAGAGGAAAGGAGGGGAAAAGGAAAGGGAGGATTTTTTTTGGATGGTCTTTCTCATTTTGTAGCCACCCGTTTTCATAGAAAAAAAAGGAAAAGGGGGTGAAGAAGGGTGGGCGGAAGAGAAGGGAGGAGGAAGAGGAAAAAGGGCGGATCCTAGATATCATCAAGTATTCAACGGCCACTAACTTTTTCCTCCAACTCCCAATGAAAAAGGAAAGAAAGGGGAAAAAAAACCCGGGGGGGGGGGGGGGGGGAGCGAGGGAAAAGGAGGGAAGGGGAAAAGGCAACTCCCAAACGTGCTATTATTCCTCTCTCTGACGATCACACCAGCGACCTTTTTGCCTTGGGAGAGGAAGGGGGGGACAAAAAGGGGGGAAGGAAAAAAAGCGGTGTCCAATCCTCTCTTTGGTAATCATTTGTTGTACGAGGGGGAGAAGGTAAAAGACGGAAGAGGGGAAGGGAAAAAAAAAAAAAAAAAAAGAAGGGAGAAGGAGTTAGTTGACGTATTAACATTTTCTCTCACCAATAACTCGTGCCAGAAAGGGGAAATCCTGGGGGGGAAAGGGGAAAGGGGGGGAAAAAGAAGAACAATATCGAAAAGCCAGATTTATCGAGGTCTTCGGTTCGCTGCATGTTGGGAGGGGGAAAAAAAAAAAAGGGAGGGAGGTAGACTAGGGAGAGGAGGGGGAAGAGGGAGATCTTTGGCCATTCAAACCAAATATTTCCCGTACGTGATCGAGGGGAGAAGGGGGGGGGAGGTGGAGGGGAAAAAGAAAAGAAAAAAAGGTAAAGGCGCGCTTCTCTCTCGTCGTTCATTGCTCCCGCCGCGCCTGGGAAAAGAGGGAAAGATTTAAGGGGGAGAAGGAAAGGAAGTTTGGGAGGGAGGGGGAAAGGAAGAGAGAGGGGGGGAACGGGACCCGGAAACTTCTCCTTTTACACGCTCATCCAAAGTCACGGTGAAGAAGGGGAGACCAGAAAGAGAACGGAGGAAAAAAAGGGGGGGAAGAAAAATCTATTGAAGCTTATTTTGGACCAACCATAATCATGCGCTAGAAAAACCATGAGATTACAGTCTGATCAGGAACAGAAGAAAAAAGCGCAACCTCTTTTGTATCTCCTTCTCTCTACTTCACCTGTCATCATCGAATAAAAGAAAAAGTTCAGGAAAAAGGGGGTTTTGTTCGTGTGGGGAAGAAGGGGAAGGAAAAGAAGGGGGAAGGGGGGGGGAACCTCCGCCACGGTCTACTTTCCTACAACCGTATTCATCGGCGTTCGCAGAGGAGGAGAATTAAACCAGGAAAGCAAATCCTGTCAAGAAAAAAGAAAAAAAGGGGTCGACACGTTTTTTTGGTTTTAAACAATCCGTGTTTGAACCAGGAGGGAAGAAAAAAAGAGGGGAGTTTCGAGAGCAGAAGGAGGGGAGAGAGGAAGGGAAAAAGAAATACATCTCAGTCCATTCTCTGTTCGGCAAGCGGGGAAAGAGAGGGGGGGGAATATAAGGTCAACAAGGGGAAAGAGGAAAAAGAAAAAAGGGGGGATCTCCACGCGGTGTCTTAGAATCTTACCTCCGGGTCCGGTTAGGGGGGAGAGGGAGATCAAGGGGAAGAGCAAACAAAAGAGAAAAAAAGGAGGGGGGAAAAAACCGATCGTCGCACTTACCACCTTTTTTGCTTCGCGACTAGAACCGAGTTCATGGAAGGAAAGGGGGAAAGGGTTCTTGAGGGGGGGGGGAAAAAACGCGAAGGAGAGCGAAAAAAAAAGAAAAAAACCCACAATAAGCCTGCCCCTGTTCCGTCTCAATCCCCAGCCGTTTCCGCTCTCGTGACGGGAAACAAGGACGGAGGGGGGGGAAAGGGGGAAAGGAAGCAAGACTGGAAGCCGGTCGAAGTGTACAACAAAACGTACAAAACATACCTTTAGATGCCCGTCTGAATGGAAAAGGAAAAAAAAAGAGAAAAGTTTGGAAAAAAAAAAAAAAAACGGGGGGGGAGGGAGAAGAGGAAAAAGGGAGAGGGGGAAAGGAATTTTTTCCGTTCTTGGTTGTACACTTCTACCTCATTCCAGTCCTGCTTGTTCCAGTCACCGTTAAGAGGAGGGAGGGGAGAAGAAGCTGGAGGGGAAAAAGAAGGTACTGGGGAAGGAAAGAGAAAAAGGGGGGAGGGGTGGCAGTAGCATCTGAGGCTTATTGGCGCGACTCTGGCGAGTCAGCCATCGTACAGAAAAGGGAAAGAGAAGGAAAAGAGGGGGAGAGGAGGAGCCAGAGGAAGGGGAGACATGGGGGGAAGAAAAAAGGAGGGGGGGGGAAGAAAGGGGCTGCTCCTAACCGGACCCGGATAGTTTCATATTCTACGTACTCACCTCGTGGAGTACCAAAAAAGAAAAGGGGATTGGAAAAAAAAGAAGGGGACCGGCTGGAGCTCAACTTCCGTTCCTTTAAAATCGCGCACACGATGAGGGAAAAGGGGAGGGTCAAGGGAAAAGAAAGGGAAGGGGAAAAGGGAAGGGGTGAAAAAGAAAAAAAAAGGGAAGGAGTGATCGCGCCATTCTTTCTTTATCTCTACGCCATCCCGCTGCAGTAAGAGGGAAAAAAAAGGGGGTTTGTGGGACAAAACCAACAAACCAGGGGGAAAGAAAGGAAAAGGGGGGAAAAAAAGGAGGGGAAGGAGGGAGACCTGGGAAGGCTTCGCGGCGGGGAGCTCCGAAGGTGTAGTAGAAGTGTCTGAGGGTGGATAAAAAGAAAAAGGAAAGGAGGGGGGGGAAGAAAAAACAATAACTTAACTTTTTTCATTTATCTCTGCTGCCAAGGGGGGGAAAGGGGAGAAGATAAAAATAGGGGGGAGAGGAAAGAGTCGTTTTCTCTCTCTACTATTTACAATCTCAATGGGGGGAGGGGAGACATTAGGGGGGTGGGAAAGAGGGAAAAAGCGTCGTCTCCTGCAATCTACTTCCCGTTTTTCTCCGTTATCTTGAGCACCGTTGAGAGTCGGGAAAAAATGAAAGGAAGGGGGCTTAGGGGAAAAGGCGGAGGGGGAAGGAGGGAAAAGGAAAGGAAAGAAGGAATTGGTCTTCAGCATTCCTTCCACTCAAAAAAATAGCCTTTCTTTGCACTTCAGAGAAGGAGGGGAAAGAGCGGAGGAAAAAACGAAGATAGCGAAGGAGAGAAAGAAAAAAGCGGCCCCGGCCCTACCTCCACCTCCTCCCCCCTTTCTCCACCGCGAGCACTTAAAAGAGGGGTTTGAAGGCACAAGGAAAAGAAAGAAGAAAAAAAAAGAGACGCGACAGCTGCTCCCCTTTCCCCCCCTTCCTCTCACCGAACTCTCTCTAAAGGAGTCTGTTCGAGGGGAGGGGAAAAAAGAGGAAAAAAAAAGGAAATTCCCGGCTTTCAGTCCTCACGAGTTCTTTGTGCGAGAAAAGGGGCAGACGTGACACCCGTCGCCGAGAGGGGAAAAAAAAAAAAAAAAAAAGTAGGCCAAGCAGGGAAACCAAGGCTTACCAGCGCTATGTGGGACAAAGGGAAAAAGAGAAAGGGAAAAAGGGACGCCGAAAAGTCCGTGGCAACTTCCCTATCTCCTCATTCAACATTCTCTTTGCTCTTCGCTAGAGGAGAGGTAAAGGGGTTGGGGGGCCCAAGGCGATGATGGAGGAGAAAAGGGGAGGGGAGGGGGGAAAAGAGGAGGCGCTCCTCCGTCTTCGTACGTTTCCTTTTTATTTGTTATTAACTTTTATTGGAGTTGAATACGGGAGGGTAAATATTAAAAGGATCCGCGTCCGAAAGGAGACAGGGGGGCAGAAGAAGAAAGGAGAAAAAGGGGAGAAAGAAACCGGGTGCTCCACCTTATCCACATCCTCATCCAAAAAAATCGCTTCGGGTTGGAAACAAAAGAAGAAAAGTGACGTGAGAAGAAAAAGGAAATGAAAGGAAGGGAAAAGGAAAAGAAAAAACGGTACAGGCGTCAAACCTAACTTTTCCTCCTTCTCTTCACACAATCGTCCCTTAGAAAAGGGGAAAGAGTTACGAAAGGGTGAAGAAAATAAAAAGGGAGGGGGGGGGGGAAAAAGAAAAGGGGGAGGGAGGGGGGGGATGTAGACTCTTAATTTACCTTCCAATTTCTTTGCGTTTCTCCGTCGTCACTAAAAGGGGAAGGGGGAGGGGGCTGCGGGGAAAGACCATGGAGGGGGGGAAAGAAGAGAGGAGGGGAAAAGGAGGCGTTTCGTCGTCCCGCCCGCAACTTTTCTCAATGTCTTTCCCGCCCTCGGCCCGTGCATAGGGGAACAAGAAGAAGAAGGAGACTAGAAAGGGGGAAATAAGAGGGGGGGGATAGAGAGAAAAAAAAAAAAAAAAAAGGAAAAGGAAAAAGGGAGGGGGCAGGAGTATGTACACCGACTTCCCTTCCTGGCTTGTGTGCACGCCTTATAACGTTGCGGGCGACGACAAAAGAGAGAGGGGGGAAGTTTGAGGAACCGACATCGATACAGATAGGGGGGAAGAAGGGGGAAGAGGGAAGGGGGAGAGGAAAAAAAAAAGAGAAAACGCAAACGAAATTGGAAGTTCCCTTACTATTCTACCTCAACTAAATCAATACAATTTTAACACGGGGTGGGGGGGAAAAGGAAGGAAAGGAAAAAGAAAGTAGGGGGGAAAAGGCAAAAGGGAAGGAAAAAGAGAAGGGGTTGGACGCCTTTAACCTTTTTTGAGGTGGAGGTACTATGAATCTTGCGCCGAAGGGACGGGAGGAAAGGACTTCTCTGAATACAAGGAGAAAAGAGAAAGGGAGGGAAAAAAGGGGGGGGGGGGGGGGGATGAGGCTTGGCTCATGTTGGCCACCCTTTTTTTCAGAGACAAAATTAATTATGGCTGCGAGGGGGGGGAGGGGGGAAAAAAAATCGAGGGGAGGGAGGGGCGACCAGAGAAGGGAGAAGGAGAAAAGGGAAACTAAATTTTCCCTCCCCAAATCCAATGAAAAGGAGAAAAAGAAAAGAAAGGGGGGGGAGGATTTAAGAAAAGGTTCGGGGATTGAACAGAAAAAGGGGGAGGGGAAGAGAAAAAAAAAAAAGGGGGAAGAATCACCAGCGACTTTTTGACTTTGCTCTCGGGCCGTTGTCCTCGCCTTTGTCGGCGGGAGGGAGTAAGTGGGGCAAAGAAGAGGGAAGGAGGGAGTCGCTCGCCTAACTGATTGAATATATTGGGTGAGAGGGAAAAAAAAAAAAAAAGGGGAGAAGGGGGGGAGAGTATGAAAAAGGGAGAGAGGGGGAAAAAAAAAAAAAAGGGGAGAAGACAGCGAACTCCATATATCTTGCAGAGGAAAGGAGAAACCAGAAGAAAAGAATTGATAGAGAGGGGAGGGGGGAGAAAAGGGGGAACGGGGCAGACGTCTCTCTTTATCGCGTTATCATTTCTGTTTGCACAGGGGGGGGGGGGAGACTTTGCAGTAAACCAAAATATGTCCCTTACTTGATCGCGGTTATAAATTGTTTTTAGGAGGGGGGAGGGAAAAAGGGGGGGGACTGCGAGGCCGAGGGAAAAAAAAAAGAAAGCGGCGTTCATTTCCTCCTCTCTCCCTGTTTACCAGCGGGCCGGGGAAGTTCAAGGAAGGGTTTTGCGGGGGAAGGGAAAAAGAGGGAAAAAAAAAAGGGAGAGGAGGGGGGGAGTTTTTGAACGGTACTCCTTCAACTTCTCCGTTTTCCACCCCAAAAAGAGAATAAAGGGCCCGGTGATAAAGGAAAAGAGAGAAAAAAAGAAATGGGAAGTCGATTGTCAGGAGACGACGCTTTACCGCGATGGAAGGGGATTGAAGGGGGGGAAAAAGGAAAGGCGACGCCACCCTGGAGAGTGGAAAAGAGTAAGAAGAAAAAAAGCCCTACACACTTAACTCCATCCATCTCAACCCTCTTTTGATACTAAGGAAAGGGATACCTGAAAGGGAGAAGCGAATAAAAGGAAAAAAGTTGAAGGGAAAAAAAGGAAAAAAGGGAAAAAGAAGGAAGAGCATCCGCGCCGCCGCAGCATATTTTATCCCCTCCGCCACTTCTACACACCTATTGCATCTGCTGTCAGAAGAGAGGAAAGGGCCTGAAAAAGGGAGGACGATAGGGAAAGGGAAAAAGCCCAGTAAAGTTCGACACTTGTTTTTGTTTTTGGGAAAAAACGAAAGGTGTGAAAACAGAGGAAAGGGAAAAAGTCGCGATCACTCAAGCAGGAGAGTAAATGAGAAACTATGGGGTAGAAGAAGGAAAAGGGGGAAAAAGGGTTCCGGGGCAATCGTTTCCCCCTCCTCTTTTCTCTATTTTACAGGTAAGAAGGAAAGAAAGCCTGGCGAGGGGGGAAAAGAAGGAACGGTGTTCCTTATATCTTCACTATTCCGTTTCTTTTCTGTTCAGGTCAGAAAGAACTGGTGAAAACAGAGAAAAGAGAGGAACCCAGCGTCGCACTTACCACTTTTTGTTTGCGTCGCGACGAGACCGAGTTCCAGGAATGGGGACCTGGGAACTTTACGATGGTGACATTACAAAGGGAGAGAGAAAAAAGGGAGAGGAAACGCCCACACTAGCCCTGCCCTGTTTCTGTCTCATCCACCAGCCGCGTTCCTCTGCGGTGACGTAAAAAAGTGAAGGAGGGGGGAAGTGAAGAAAGGCCCGACGAAAATAGGAAAAGGGGGGAAAAAGGGAAAAAGGAAAGGGAGGAGGCTGAAGTACATCCAATAATCTCAGTTTTT
>Ga0179593_1279709_pt1 | contig 10025 bp, 7 predicted proteins | sample CZODoug2_1_08_16_FD_185931 | JGI IMG/M metagenome (GOLD analysis project Ga0179593, IMG submission 185931) | Vadose zone soil fungal communities from Angelo Coast Range Reserve, California, USA - CZODoug2_1_08_16fungal (PacBio error correction) | ecosystem: Environmental > Terrestrial > Soil >...
TTTCGAAAAGGTAAAAGGTGCAAAACGTAAAGTACGTGTCCAATCAGCCGGTTCTGAGGCGGGAAAGGCGACCGGCCGACGGTTCTCACGCCCTAATCGGCGGCGAGGACGATACTGATCGAGGAAAGTTATATGCCGGTCGGCAGGCCGATGACCTAGGATGGGGGGTAAAAACGGAAACCAGGACGCACCAACTATACAGGGAAAAAGATCAGGGGGGGCAGAAGAAGGACAAGTGCCTTAGGGTCGGTGCCGAAATAGCCTCGAAAGTTCCTGGTATCCTTTAATCTCGGACGAATCGGATTCTGCCGTAAAGAGGGGCTATTCAGCGTGTTCAACGAGTCAAAGGAACGGATTGTCAGCCGAGAAAATCTGACGTGAAGAAGACTGGGTTCAAAGGGTCAACGATCGAAAGAGAGGCAAGAGAAGAGAGAATCAATCCGAAAAACTCGCAAACATTGGCCGAAGGCCTGGATTTCCATGGCAAAAAAAGCGATACGGAGGAGCTTTGAGCAGAAGACAGGCTGTCTTCAAGCCTCTGGAGGGCCGGAGTCGCGAGGGGGCTGAGAGGAAGAAAATGGGGGGCCATAGAATGGCTGTGTGCCGGCTGCCGGGGCGCGGAGGGAAATTCAGTGCCGATGTCATGTGACAACTTCTGAATTCAGAAACGCACAACTGAAAAGTTAGAACCAGCCTGGATTTGCCAGTATTGCACAGAGCCGAGAACAGGAATCCACAGGATAGGAGCGGAAAATGACTGCCAGGAATTGGGGGGGAAAAAGGACCTGCCAAACTGGGGGGGACTGACGGAGATGTCTAGGAAGCGTGAAAAGCAAAGAGCAACAGGCAATTATCTGAGTTCCCTCGGTGTTTAGGGCTTTTGGAGTCCTTGGCGTTTTTTAGTGAACTGACAGTGTCCTTGTTTTGGTGGGGCGCGATCGGCTCATAATGAGGGGGGATCCTGGGGTTTTGGTGGTTCGGGGATTGCGGGAGGGTCGAGGAGGGGGACGAAAATACTACCGGGGGTGAGTACGATACGCAGTCAGATCCAGCTCCGTGGGTGTCTTGTAGGGCCATAGAAGGGGAGAGACCATAAAAGCTTTCGAGGGGGTCCTGGGGAAAAAGGAATAAGGGAAAGAATTGTTGAAATTCTCCTGTAACCAAAACGTGAGGGAATTCGTTGGGAGGAAAAGGAGGCAAAGAGGGGAATAAAGGGAGCGGCAGCGGAGGGTTGAATATCGGGTGAAGTTGAACGAGTGAGCGTGGACGACGATCTTGATCTCTTGGAAAAGCATCATAGAGTGAATTGGATGGGGGGACTTTGCTCTTACGGAGTCTAAAAGAAGGTCTGACTGGCAAGACCTGGTTTCAAGAGTGGGAGGAAAGCGCTCACTATGATTTTCTGGTGGGTTCATCAACGAAAAACAAAGAGGGAATCCGTAGTGGGGACCACGGTGTATAAGGGGACGTCCTTCTGAGGGGTGGAGACCAAAAAGGAGGGTTCCAACGAAGGGGGAAAACAGGGGGAAATTACTGCATTGGCGGGAGATGTTTGGTTTGTAGCAGCGCCAGTCAGGGGAATGGGTAGCGGGGAAAAATCGAATGGTTGTTGCACACAAGAAAGTGTCTAAAACGAAAGGTCAAGCCGCTCCGTGCCCTGTTCGGCTCTTAACGAAAATGCAAGAGATGAAATGCTAGAAGTAGTAAAAGAACAGGATTTCCAGTTTTTGAAACAACCCAAACAAAGACCGTAACCCTCCGCCCATATGCGTGACGGAGAAGGTAAACAGGGGGACCACGGGGGAACAGAGGAAAGAATGATCAACTGGGTCATCACTTAGATCACAAATGAAAAAAGATTCACAGCTCATGGCTAAAATCCTTCGCGCCTAAACAGCCGCCAAGGAATTGTGAACCTGTCAGAGGCAAAGTGTCAAATTCGAAAACGTTATCCCCCCTCCGCTAAAAAGGAAAAGTATATCTCAACAAAACGGATGATTAGGGAAGAGGAAACTGAAGAAGGGGTTGTGCTGGGGGATGCTTGAAATGAACGAATAATTTAAACAGGTGATCAGGGGGAAATGGGAAAATGCGTAACAACAGAGTGAGGCTTTATTGGGGAATCCGATGTCTCGGAAAGAGTGTCGGGTGTGGGAAAGTGAATGAAGTGAATTGGGCGCGTAACTCCAGGGTCTGGTTAAGGGTAACAAGACATGTGAAATAGATGGAACAAAGTGTGGGAAAAATTCCCTCTCGCCAGGCCGTTAATCAAGGAGTGTCAGTCCTTAGACCATCACACCAAAATGCTGTTTCCAATGGGCTATTGGCCTCTTCGCACCGGGACGCTGCTCGCGGGGAAGTTGGCTATATAGTTGTTAACTACTGCGAAAATCTGTGTACTCAAAATCGGTCTCTGCTTGTCAGACAATCAGACAAGCCATGTGTGGGGGGTTAGCTCTAAAAAAAACTTCTCAAAGACAATCGGGGAAGGGAAAAAGCAGTGTAATAACCAGAAAGGGAAAGAAAAGGGGGCCATGACCTCTATTAAGAAAGACTACGACCGCAGGACCCCACTATCCTGAGAAAAGGGGTGTGAGTTACTATACCACTCAACTCGCTCTCGGAAGAAGAACGTCCTATCACTATAAAAACAAAAAGACCGCGTCCGCCGTACGGGAAATGGAGACGAGGAAAAGACGGGAACCGGACAATCGCTTTATGAGGGTGGATTCCCCTAGGGGAGATGCGGACAAAGATCAAGAACACCGGGAAACTCGAATCCGCTCAGTATAGACTTGGCCGCGTTCACGCACCAACATGAAAAGGAAAGCGTTCTGGGAAAGGGGGAGAGGAAAAAGCCGAAAAAAAGGCGGTCCCTTAGAGCGTTTCTCCTTCCCACCCCCGCCGATTCGAGCCAATAGGGCAACTACGCACAGAAGATGGATCAGATGGCGGGAAAAGAAAATAGGAGGGCAGGGAGGAGAAATTCCTCGCCGCCGCATAACGACAACCAACCCTCATAAAAAATACTAATCCGGGGCACTAGAGCAATATGAAAACCAAAAAAGGGGAAAGTGAAAGCTTCACAAACACCACTCGTAGGCAAAAACAATATACCCAGTAAGATAATATCTATAAACTGAACTCTATGCCAAAGATGTCAGGATAGGAGGAAATTAAGAGAATTGGGGAAGAATGGTTGTTGCGGCTGATGCTTTCCCGCAGTCCCAAAAAGACTTTTGATCAATGGTACAGATGATTTAACATCTTGAAAATGAAAGCGTTGACTAAGTCTCCTCCCGGAGGGCTTGCAAACAGACATTATGTGACGGCAAAACGGGAAAAAGAAAGATCCCAGCGGAGGAAGGGGGGGGTCTTATCATACTCATACCTGAAAAAAGGTAAATAGAAAAAAACGGCTGGGGGGGAAAGGCATCGAAAAAAAGGGAAATGTAATCCATCATTTGCTACATGTTTGGGGAGATGAGTTTGTGGAAGAGCATCGCAAGAGATTGAGTCCAAAGGAAAGTCGTTTACCATTGTTGGCTAAAGGATATTTGCGGGCAGGGTTTGAAAAAAGGGACCGAAGGGGAGGAATCCTGGACGCGTGTGCCAACCGAGCGTGAACAGCCGAACTAAATTGAGGGACTGCAAGTTCAGGGAGCGATGGAAGAAAGGAAAGGGGCTATTAGGCCGCACCGACGTATGCGATACTTCAATGACTCAGAAGTTGAAAAGGAGTGGGCCGAAAAAAGGCTAGCTGAAATAGGGGGGAAAAAAGGGGGCAGGTCGTTTAACCTTTTGAAAAACGCAAGGGAATTCAGCTCTGCAGAAAAAGAAAAAATTAACCTTCCTCTCCTGCGATAAGAGAGGCGGCTAAGGCCAGCAAACATCCTTGCGAGTAGGACTCAAAAAACTCTCCGGGAGAGCTGCGCAGACAACGTAATAAGCCCCTCAACACTACTTGCCGTTACTCAATTGTGAAAGCCTGTTTCTGAAAAAATCATATCCGCAGGAAACACCCCTTATTAGTCTACATAGTGAGGGCTAATCAATGTTGAGTGGTAGCTGACTCGCAAGGTTGTTGGCGGGGTGTCGTCGTAAGAGCACAGAGGTTCGGACTGTGGACTTAAACTATGAACGTCGGCGGCAATCTTACCGCGTGGCTTAATACGCCAGAGAACAAGGAACGCAAGGCAGGGAGTCTCAACCGAACGGATGAGGACTTGTCCCGATGATGGTCGAACGAATCTTCGTGCACCTGTCAGACAAAAAAGAAACTAAACACCAGAAAGAGAAAAAAAGGAAAAAAGATAGTGTTGGGCAAACGCCACAAGACATTCTGGGCGGGCCCGAAGAGACGAGAAGGAAAGCTGTCGCAATATCGCCGATCGTGAGCGGGGGCCGTCCAGACGGTTCCTATGCCTTGTTGCACCGATGGGTAAAAAAGAAGAGAAAATAATTCTAGGGCGGAACGCTTGCAACTCACGCACGCAAAGACGGGAGGGGGCACGCGGGTAACGTCACTAGGGGGCATCAATCTGGACGAACAACTCACTAAAAAAGGCAAACAACTATGGACATGTCCAACTTAGGTCAGGAGGGAGACTCATCTATGTCCAATCAATCTTCGAGATGACGGTGAAGCTAGCAAAAAAAGGCTGGACGCCCGAGAGAGGAAATCCGTCCGTTGGTATGGGGGGGCCCATTCAGGTTGGGGAAAGGGTCGCCCATCGCGTAGAGGAGGGTCGTGCCGAGGGGACGTTCCCGCGAGGTCTGTAAATAAGACAAGATAAAAATATGGATTGGGAGAAAGGCCTTCTTTAAGGGGTGCTTGCACGATCTCCGCCGATATACATGACAGACTCTCAAATGCGGCCATGGAATTGTAAAACGGGGGAAAGACGGCTGAATTAAATAGGCAGCTAAAAAAAATTCGAACGGATCCTTATTTTACTCTCGGTGTTTTTGGGGGATCGGAGTGGGGGGGGGTGGAGTGAAGAAATAGGAAGGTGGTTTGGGGGGAAGGGGAGGTGCGTTGGTCTCCTCCCAAATCAGGGAGTTAGACGGTTGTCGTCTCAATGTGGGGTGTTCGGTTTCTGCGGTCAACGAGTCCATTATAAAAGGGACAGATTTGGAAGCTTGCCTGAAAAGGAGGGGTCAACAATGTTTTGGGGTTGGGGGCGGGTGGTCCCTTAAAAAAAGAAAAGCGTGCTGCTCGAATGCGGGGCGGGCTTACTGTTGGGGCCGGTCTTTTCTCCTGCTCCGTGTGGCTTGGTGTTGGTGTCTTTGCCGTGCCCAACAAAGGGGGATTGTCCTGTGTTCTGTTTCGGTTCCTTTGTCCCGAGTGGGAGGTTAGAACGGGAAGGGTTGAAACTGCTACGGGTGGCGCGGGGTGGGGCGTTATGTTAAAGGCAGGTCGGAAAGGGGATACGCAGTCCTCAAAAGCTTTGAAACATAAAGAAAAAATTGTCGTGAAAAGTGACAATAGGAGGAAAAAACAAAGCGGCAGGCAGTGCTCCGGTGTCATCTGGATCCGACAACTATCTGTCGCAGAAACAGGGGATGTTAAAACAGGGGGGGAGTCAGGAACTCCCACGGGAATCCGAGGTGGTTTAGTTATTTTAGAATCTAAGGTCGTCCCATCATCGGCGTCTGCAAACTCTCAGTTCGTCGGGTATGACCCGGTGAAAAGGAGGCCTTAGGGGGAGCACTGTTTAGTTGTTTAAAAAGAAAGTCAAGCCAAAGTGCGGATACTGGCACAATAGCGACGTGTTGAGTTGGCCCCAACTACTTGGTCCAGGGAAACACAAAACCGGAGCTCCTTTGTAGGCTGGAAAAGACAAGGCAATCATGTGGATATCAGAAGGATAGCCGACGAATACTCGACAGACACTTCGTGCAATGGGAAAGCGTACGTCGTTGTGATTCGGCGACAGGCCGGGGCGGATAGGCCCGCGTCTCCTTGCCACTTTAAATAAACTCACTTGTCAAGCGCCATGAATCAGACATGGACTACTGAAACCCAACGTTTCTAGTAAAATAACAGGATTTGCCCTTCGCGACCTACTCAGTTACAGAGAAGGGACGAAGGGTGTTCCTGGCTCCAATCCAACGTTGCGTTGAGAAGGGCCCCAAGACAAAGAGAGGGAAAGTATCCGTCAACTCTCTAGCACGGTGGAGAACAAACGAGGATTATTAAATATAATGTTGGGGATGCTGGATTGTTGGTGGTTCGTGGGAGAAGTTATTAACGCGGTCAACTTAACATAGTCGGAAAGGAAAAATCCAGGCATGAAGGCGCGGAGGGGAGGGAAAGGGCTGGAAGAGAAGGGTGAGGGGAAGCATTGCGCGCTGGGAAAAAAAGGTGCGTCAGACGGCAAGCTGAAGGAAGGCTTAGAGGTGGGTATGAGAACCAATCCACGTCATATCAAAACAAAAAAAAAAAAAAAACAGGGGGTTCATAGGTGATGGTCGAAACAGGGAAAGCTCCATGGAATTCCACCCTTCGGTCCTTGTCGTTGTGCCAGGGAAACTCCAGGGAACTCTCGGCCCGGCGTTGGGCCCGAGGATTGAGTATTGGTTCCAAGTCGGGGGAGAAACGTCGATCAGTTTAACGTCACTAGTGCGGGACCACCAAAATAAACAACAAGAAAAGAAAACTTAATCCATCAAGGCGAAAAATTGGGTGACAGATCACTGAAAGGAAGTTTGAGTACACCTCTTCCTTCTGTATCCAATCTATACCGAGAGACGACGTAAAGGTCTTCTCCTGGAGTTTCTTCGTATAGGCGAGGAAGGGAGGAGGTAGCGATGCAAAGAGACTGGGGAATACGTCTGTTGATGAGTAATGAAAGAGCTGAATAAAGGGGGGTCTGCCGGAATAAGAGGGATGACCCCTCCTATGTCAGGATAAGCGAAGGAAGAGATATGGAGATCCCTTTGGGATTGTGAGAATGAAGCTAAGGTGGGGATTTGACTCGGGTCGAACATACTGGGCTACTACAAACTCAGCTGGGCAGAGGCAAGAAGGTCAGACGGTGGCGCTTTGGGTGCCTGGGGTATTATTTGGAAGAGGGGGGGTGGAAGGATGGAGGTCCAGAGTGGGGGGCAATGTTGGGGTCAAAAATGGAACGGCCGAGTCATAGGGGGATCGAAACCCACGCAGAATCGGCCTTAGGGGTGGAGGGGAGAGGGGGGCCCGCCTCGTCTCACAGCTAGGTGGCTGAGTGCCGAAGAGGTAGGGCCGGCGGCACAACCGCCGTCGTATGAACGTCTTGAAACTTGGCCGAACTCAAATAGCAGGACCGGGGACAGGAAAGAGAAAATCACACCAAGCCTTATTAAGGCTTCCCTCCCCGACCACGACGGTAGACGCTGACGATGGATACACTGAAAAAAAAAAAAGAAGGCTCTCCGAGAAGAGGTAAGGTGAGGACTACGTCAAGCCTCGCCCCAGACGGTCAAAAAAACAAACGACAACACCGAACAAAATAGAAGGCAACTGGGATAAACACGAGAAACCAAACCGAATACTTAACAACAACAAACATCCTCAAAACCATACCCGTACTCGAAGAGGGAAAAGAACGGACTCATCATTGCCCCGTAGGGAATTCTCTGACAAAAAATTAACAGTGGCAGCTGTCGAGCAGGGGGGAAGGTCGACGGCGTGGCGGGGGTCCGGAAAAAAGGCAGGGATCAGAGGGTGGATCTTTGCGGGATTGAACATTAACATTACCACGGGGCACGGCGCCCCGAGGATCAAACACAAGGACTCTAAGAGAAGATCGTCACATTGCTGATGCTATCGCCGCACCTTCAGCGAGAAATCGCTTGAAGCCAGACGATGAGCAAGGGACTAGGCTTGATTGGGTGGCGCGAAAATTTGGAACGCGCAACTAGAGGGGGAGCGATGAGATGTTAAAAACCCGTGTGAGTGGCGTCGGGCAACGGGAGAAGCGGCGACTCAGTTTTATCGAGGCGTTCCAAGGACGATAGAAATTGAGGTACCTCAAAAGTCTAACGAAGATCAGGCTACTTATGGGTCAGAAAAAGGAAGTAGAGAGGGAGTGAAAGGCAAGGCGAAGAACTGGGGCTTCGTGCTCCACAGGATGCTGATGATCGGGGCCAGTTTACACGGGGGTTTTGTATGTGGGACCGCTGAAAAAAGGCTTGCAATCCAACGTATAGCAGAATGAAGATAGATAATGCCGCCGCGGGGAGAGAAAAAAGTACGGCGCGCAGAAAGACCGTCCGGAAAGCGGATCATCTAAAATAGACGTAGTCCACCGCCGGTGAACTGGGGCCGATCGAGTAAAAAAAGGAGGAAAGGAAATACAGGATTTTTAAGTGGTCAATTTTCAAAAGCTCAGTGGGGGGTGGACGTGCGCGAGGAGTTTGCGCGCCGCTGTCAAGGCCGCCAGATTATATAAAAGACAATATGCTGACGATGAAGAGCGCAAGAGGTATACAGTGATGCAAAGAGCCGTGCCTATGAGGTTGAGCTAAAAAAAAAACGGTCACGAAACGGAAGCATTGGGCCGCAGGGAGACCAAAGTTCAGTTCGAGCTTGCCTATCTCATCGCAGAAAGTCTGTCAAGATAAAGGGAGGATAAGGGCCCTCTTTGATGTTGTTCACGGGGGGGAAAAAGCAAGGAGGGGTCGCCATTAAAAGAGAGGAATAGAAGACTTGTCGCGAACAAACAAAACACTTGAGTCGCGGGAGGCCCGTAGAGCTCCCAAACTCTACAAACGGGGTCGACAATTCCATTCATCCCATTCCTCCAGGAGAGATGACGCAAAGGGTAGCTCTCAACATTAATTACGTCGCGTGGGTACTCTGGGGAGATGCGGGTGCTTTTCCTCACCTTAGGCGCGATACCGTGACGTGTAATGTTCACGATTGCTAATAAAGTTCCGCCAAGCTTAACTAGATAACCCGAACTTAGTGCCGACGGTGCAAACACAGACGCAAGAAAAACGGGGCGGCTCAACAGCAACTTGAATGGAACCCGAGCAGGGACGGGCGGCCTGATGCGGAAACAACAGTTGTTATCTTGACGAGAGGGGGTTGAGTTGGACTGTGGTTGTGGGGTTTTAGAGGCCAATGAATGGGTGGTGGGGGGAGTCGGGAACAGCTTCGATTTCGAGGGTTTTTGTTGGTGGATGGGGAGGAGGCAGGGCAAAATCAAGTGGGCCGGACTCCTGAGAATCGAGCACAATTTTTGGGGTTCGGGTAGTTTCATAATTCTCGAACCTTCGAGAGTCGGGGGGTCACGATGAAAAAAGGTATAAACCTTTTATGGTGATATGGTCTGCAGTGTTCTCGCTTGGGGAAATAAAGTCGGCAATGGTTCAAGACTTAAAAGTAACGACGGGGTGTGGGCGACGTTGAAGTGACGCAAAGTCCTATCAGCGGTGTGACACATCATAAGATTGTGGTGTGAGGGATCAACGTGTGGAACCTTAGCCTAGGCCCCTTAGAGGGGCCGCGAGATCATTATGATATTGGTTTATCTTCCCGATCGCCACCCCTGATGCCCGGGCTGACTCGTGATGTCCGCGGTAGACTTCAAACGTCGGAAGGATGAGCGGCGACCGAACTCGCTTGTGCGGCTATAAAAAGTGAGGTCAGAGGGGTCTGGGAGAAGGTTTTTGTAAGAATCCTGCCAATCGGGGTGTTAGCTTGCAACGATCGACAGGGAGGTCCACGACTTTTGGTCCTTCCAAAAGAAAGTACGAAAGCTCCGCCTGTTTATCTCTCAGACAGATGGCATGGCTTACTAACGACTTCATCGCGATAATGGAATAATCGGGGCGGTGAGCCAAACAGCCATGAGAACCAAAGCCTCCTCCAAACTGCGTGACCGAAAAAAGGGAAATGGTCAGCGCTCCAATGTATCAATACAGCCTTCAAACCCCTTCAAAAACCGCGGCCCGATAAAATCCGAAGGAACAAAAAATGCCGACGTTTGTTCGAATCAAAAAGTTTCAATTTGCGCGATCATCAGCTAAAAGAACAC
>Ga0179593_1286524_pt1 | contig 10025 bp, 10 predicted proteins | sample CZODoug2_1_08_16_FD_185931 | JGI IMG/M metagenome (GOLD analysis project Ga0179593, IMG submission 185931) | Vadose zone soil fungal communities from Angelo Coast Range Reserve, California, USA - CZODoug2_1_08_16fungal (PacBio error correction) | ecosystem: Environmental > Terrestrial > Soil >...
GGGAACTCAAAATGCGCTTTTTTGAGTTCCATCACGAGGCGGGAGGCGCTGGATTCGGGGAACCGCCAAAACCGTCCAATTCACGGATGGACGAAATGACCATCGAATCTAAAAAGAGGGCAGAAAAGGCCACGGGGGGGTTGGGAAAATAGTGCTTCTTTCGAAAAGCACAAGAGGAGTCGGCCAGAAGGGAGAACCGCCGAGGGCAAGGCACGGTTCAAAGAGGACCGAGGGAAGGTCTACGGTTGTCAAGATTTTTTGAGGAGTGAGCCCAACATCAGAGGCGAAAGGACAAAAGTCGAGGGAGAAAAAGCGGATCTGAGAGAGGCAAATCGGCTTCGAAGAAGGGGAAGAAAAGCGGTAGGATCAGAAAGTTTTCTGAAAGATGAGTAAAAAAGGGAGGGATAGGGACTGAAATGATTAGAAAAAAGGAGCAGATGAAAAACGAAGAGGACTCAGACCAAGGCGAGGGGACTCTCAACGGGAGGGAATAGCACAAAGCATCCAATCAGCTAAAAGGTCCATAGAAGGAAAGAAAGACACAAAAAAAGAAGAAGAGGGTACAATGGAAGAAAGAAGAAAGAATTATGCAATCTGCCGCAAAAATTGCGGAGGTGATAAAGGGCAAAAAAAACGGGAAAAGGGACCGTGTTGTCATTGGTGGAAGGAAGAGGAAGGAACTAACTGGGGATCATTAGAAAGGTAGATATATCAGGAGGAGAATTCGATGGGAGAGGTCATTTAAGGTTCGTAAAAAGTTGGCTAAACAAGGAAAAGCAACATCAAATCCTCCAAGAAAATGGAGGGAACAGTGAGCGCCCGAGGAAAATGTGGAAAAGTCAAGTGCAAAAAAATTTTTGCTTAGAGAAGAGAAAAGCTTCGACAAAAAGAACCCAATTTTGGGGGAAAGAGGAACAGGCCTACCAACCAATACTGGAAGGGAAGTTCTAGGGGAGTAATTGCAAGGAGGGGGTAAAAGGGTCAAAAAAAAAGAAGATAAAAAATGAAAAGGGGGGATTAAAATAAATATAGAGGGAAAAAGATGGGGGAAACAATAAAGTCTCCTACTAACCTGCGAAAACCATGACTCCTTCTAGTTGACGGAAATTCGTGTGAAGTCAAGTAAAGGGTTAGGGCGGGGGAGTCTAACATATTGGGGGGGGGGGACGAGTCAACTTCCAGACCCATTGGTTGAAACGGGGGAAGGGAAAAAAGTTCTCCAAGGGGGGTGAAATGTTACAGAAAGTGCCACGGAAGTGGCTGAATGGGGAGGGGAATGAGGCCGGTGGGGGTAGAGTTTGGGGGGGAGGGCAAAGCGTCCGCTCGCTACAGATCATGGAGTAAGGGAAGACCCTTGATGTAACCAATTAACAAGGGGTGTCAAAAAGTAGGAAAGAAAAAAAAAACGAAAGTGGAAGCAAGGTTGCCATGGAGAAACACAGCCCTCAAAAATGAATATTAAGTTCTTCTCTTCTTTGGGCCATGGAGGATGAAGGGGGGGGTTTCCCGAGGATGGCAAGGGCCGCCGATTGGAAAGGTGGGTTGCTCAAGATGAGGGAAGGGGGAAGATTGGCGTCTACGAGGAAGAAGTTTTGGTAGACAGAGGGGAAAGCTTCATTCTTTCTTGGGACAGCTACGCCGAAAGGGCAGATTTTCATCAAAGCTTTCTAAAAAGCGGTAGAAATGACTAAGAATTGGCTTTGAAAAAAGAGAATGCTCCGCGCACAATGGGGGGGAGGGATGTCCGAGTGGGGGGTAACAATGAAAGTCTTGGGGAGAACTCCAGCAACAAATGAGGAAGGGACACAATCGAGAAAAGGGCGCAGCGGAAAAGATTGCAACGTACCACCTTCAATCGACGGGGAGGGCATAGCATTGACGGGGAAGAGAAGCACCGTAGGGAAAAAAAACGAGTTGCAAGTCAATCTTGTGGGATCCAGTTGGGAGAAAGGGGGGAAGGAAGATTGAAAGAGGTGTGGGCGGCACGAGAAGAACTCAACGAAAAAGGAAGGATTTGGGAGCGGAACATCAGCTCGATGGTATCAGAGGGAGCAAGAGTGGGATCAGGTTCACCGGAAACCGGGGGAATTTTTCTATTGGTGCTTAATCGCCATTGAAAAAAAAGAAAAAGTCATCTTGGATTTAGAGACGCGAAGGGCAAGTAAGCGACGGGCAAAACCGTCCTAGGTCCAGGGAAAGACGCGGCAGACTAACGGAACGGGAAACAAGTCAAAGAAAAGAAGCAAATTCCCGGAGAAAGCCGCGAGGACGAAAAAGCAATCCAGTGAGTTCTGGAAGCCATCAAAGTGAGTCCAGGCGGCAAGGGCTTGCTGGGGGGAGTCCCTAAAAGTCGAATTCATGCAGCAAATCCAGGAGAAAGATGACCCAAGAAAGTCATAGGGAGACTTCATAGGGGAAGGGGGTCGGAGAGAAAAGGGGCCGATAAGTCTGCCCGGGGGGAGTGGGCGCAAGGGGGGGGAGCAAGCCACAAACGACGCGAGCGCGCATGTAAAACGCCAGAAAGAAGGATGTTGGCGGAAGAAATGAAATTCGTTATCCTGAGTCTTCTGAGGGAGAGGATCAGCAAGACCACAAGGCGACCGTCATTTAGATCTCGTGAGAGGCAACCTGTGGCGACGGAAGCCGCTATTGATCTTAAACCTAGAAGGAGGAACGGAACTTCTGGGTTTTGCGGAGTCGAAAAGAAGGCGGCGCTTTGGAGGCAAAAGAACGTCTCGGGGGGACGGGAAAACCTCAAGGGAACGCGCAAAAGTTGCTGGATACACTTGAGGCCGATTTGCAGACGGGGTCTGCGAGAAAGACGGTGGCGGCACCGTGTGGAAGTCAAAATGAACATAAGGGTAACCTTTGCTCAGTCTAAGCAAAGAATGGGAATGCCGCCTTACGGAGAGCGGGAAATCACGACGCAAGAAATTCACGTCGCACTGACAGATACTAAAAAAAACTGTTTCGCGTCACAGACAGAAGGGGAAGAGAATTTCGAAAAGAAGAAAGACAGACGAACAAAAATGAAAAGGAACCACGGGGCGGCACCCCGGTTCCATGTGGAAGGGAGGGTCAGGCTGGCAGAAAGTTTGGGGGGGCGGAAAAAAGGGGGCCCAAGAAATGCTGATCGAAAAAAAAAACGGGAGAAGAGAGATTCCTTTAAGAGGGGGAAGGGAAAGAAGAGACCGCGTATGAAGGAAAACTGGGCGGGAACAAGCCATGAAAAGAAAGAAATGGGGAAACCGGGAAAAGGTTGTCGGTTTCTTTCACTTCAAGACGTGAAAAAGGAGGTTTGGGGTGAAGGGGGCTGGTTCTTTTTCAACAAAAAGTCAAAAGAATAGGATTCAAGCGACATAGTGTTGGGGGGTTACTGAGTCCAGTAGAAAGAGAAGTGAATGTCGCGCAGTGAGAACGCCGCCGTATGCGAGAACGATCTGCAAATCATGAACTTTTTAGAAGGGAAGAAAAGGTCAAAAGGGCCTGGTCCGAAGGGTGGCAAAGAACCGTTTAAGAAAAAGATCAACAGACCAGACGCTCAAGCACAAGAGGAGAGCAATCGAGCACGGGGGGATTAGGGGAGCAAGAATTACAGGATGGCCTCCAGTGTGAAAGACGCGACGCTCTCTAAAAAAGTGGGTCCTTATAGAGGCGAGAGGACAAGGTCAAGCGCTAGACACGAGCCAAATTTGGCCGATAACGGGAAAAGCGAAAAACCTACAGACGAGAACGGATATCTGGGAACAAGGAATGAAAAAAACAGTTCAAGTGCGCATTGCTAAAAAAGGAGGCTTTCATTGGCATGTCAAAATCGATTGGATGTTTCGCATGCATATTTGTCCCCATTTCTGGGAAAAGAAAAAAGGAGACGAAGCGTTTCCAAAACGGAAAATCAGATAAGGAATCCTCTACCATTAAACGCTGAGGTCCGCTCCGCAGGGGAAGAGTCAATTTCATTACTGGAAGAAAGGATCATCGAGAGGGACAAACAGCTTGAGGGACGCATCCGAAAGACCATCACAACACGGAAGAACTAGGCAAACCATGAGTCAACAGAACCTTCCCTGAAGGGAGTGGTATGTCACGAGGCTTGTCTCGAATTGAGTCGTCACGAGTGGTTAAACCGGGACCACGGGTAAACAACGGACAGCGAGGTGAGGGCGCCGTCGCCTTAAGGCGGAGAGGCTCGAAATTCCAAAAATAAGGGGGAAAGGCTAAAGAAAGAAGAGACGACAAAGAGTGAAACGGGGGAGAAGAAAAAGGGGTGAAAGCCCCCAGCATGACGGAATAGCGCTCTAGGGAGGGCCCCGATCATAGAATCATTGTGGGACGGGCCAGAATCTGCGTTAGTAGAGTTCTCGTTGGGGCGCAAAACCACAGAAACCTGGCAACGGATTCCGAGATGCCCAACGGAGATCGGAAAATGTCGAGAAGGCAAATAAGGTATCTGGAGACCAGTCTCAAGAGAGAGGGAATCACTCAATATGACCGGAGGAAAGGACAAAAGGGGAGTGAGGCTGACGTTCCGAGAGCGGGTTCACAGAAAGTGAATTGGTGCAAAACCAACCGCCGCAATCGCTTAAAACAAAGCGATTGCTTCACTCGGAGGAAGATCGTCAAAAAAAGGAGGACGAAACACCCGCGGACCGAGAGCGAACCGATGGCTGAAGGTGCCGGGGCACGCGCGGCTGTAATTGAAGCCGGAAGACAAATATACGCGCAGAAACTACGAGGCTCTCGACAACGCGCAGAAAAGGGGACGGACGAATTGAGAAGGAATCAAAAAAACACCACAAGCGTTCCAATCAGTCAGCCCTGGGACACAAATGCAAGAGACCAAGCCCAAATCAAAAACGATCTCATTTAACAACAAGACCAAAATAAAGAACTGAATGAACTAAACGAGAAAGAGGCTGGTTGTGAGCGCATGGAAAAGTGATTCCAAAGGCGAGGTTGGTCATGGTGAAGGGGACCGCGAAACACTACCAATGGGGTTATCAGTTGAACCAGAATAGCCGAGGCCGAAAACAAGAAGAGACGAGTCGACGGCTGTAAGGTTCAAAGGATCAAAAAAAATTGGCCCCGAAACCCGAAGCATACCTCGCAAGAATCGTGGAATTGAACATGGAGGCAGTGGACGCACCGGCGCAAGTTTCCTGGAAAAGTAAACGGTCTTCAGAAGGCGATACAAAAATTCTGGAGAACCCGAGTCATCACTGCGGCTGAAAGGGGTGGACGGTGCAACTCACACGAACGAAAAACTGGCGTCCTCGCTTAGAGGCGGAGGGAATCATTCTTGTGGACAATAGGAGGAAGCGAATAGAACGTCAAGACAACGGGTCAGGAGGGGAAGAGAGAGATAATGAAATACTTGTCACCCAGAATTCTCCGGGGGGGCATGGGGCGTGCTAGGTCTCTAGGTGTGGGGACAACCAGCTAAAAGAACATTCGGCCAAAATTGCGAGGGTTAACCGTCCACGTAAGTTGTTCTGCGAGTTTAAAGTACAGAATTGTTGGCTAGAACGAACAACCAAAGGTCACTTTGCCGGGAAAATCAAGGCACAGGGGAAAGGGGCGGTTCAGGAAAAAGGCTGGCAGTAGGGAGTTCAAGGGGCAAGGGGAGTGTTCGCCAGCTGTGGGAAGACAAATTCACAAACAACGTCGATACTTTCCGCGAATCAGCGCTTTAAAAACCTGGATCAACCCCGTGGAGACCCGACAAAGCTCCCGTCCACCCACAAAGAACCCACCGGCGGCGATCCCGGTTGCCAATGGAGACCACAGCGCCCGTAATCGGCGACACCGGCAAATAGCGAAAAATGTCTATTTCGCGCTCGTAATGGCGAACATGGAAGACGATTGGTATGGGCCGGTGAACTCGCTGCAAAGGGACTCGGCGGAGAACTGTGGATTGGGGGAGGGCCCCTCAAAAAAGCTTCTCAAGGAGGCGCTGGCTTCAAAACAATCGAAAAGTTTTGTCTTAGGTCGCTGGCCCCGATTCATCTTGCGGAAGTCCCCAAGATCAAAAAAAGAAACACAAGGCATATGGCCATACCAGCAAAGCGGTGTCCTCAAAATTGAGGCGCAATCCACTGAAGTTGCTATCTATCAGGCTTCCGCTTGCAAAGAAAAGAGATGGGATGTATAATTGGGAGACCCGGCATGGCTTTTCTCACCAAAGAAGCAACAAGAGAAGGGCTGAACAAACGGAACTCGCAGATCATATGCGAACGTGCAGGGGCTGCAGCGGCCTGGAGGGGGGGACCCTCTCGCCTTGAAGATAGAAGAACAGCTTTAAGGGTTAATTTCGAAAAAAAACTTTGGGAAGACCTACTCCGGCCTTTGAAGAGTCGTGGCTGCTCAACAAGAAACCAGAAAACGAAAACAGGTGCTAGAAAACAGCGCCGGGATTTGAGCGGCCAATAAAAAACCGAAGAGATGCAGATTCCGTCAGCAGGTGGATCAGTTACAAACGGTGAGGGGACCTTGGCGTTATGCTCTCGCAAGACGCCGGGGCAAACTCCACTTATTTCTACTATGGAATTTCGAAAAAGGGCACGCCCGAAAAGAAGCCAGGGGACGGAAAGTAAACTTAACGGAAGCCGCGCCGCACAGGAAAACTGTCAAAGGGTAACCGGAAACACTCACTCAAGGGGCGCAAGTAAAGAAAGAACTCGATCCAATTCTCCAACCAAACTTACAGGAAAGTTTCTGGGAAAAAACCATCCGGCGTGGGAAGGCGGGCCGTGGGCTTAAATGGACTCACACTAGCTGCCGTCGGGAAAAGGAGTGAGAAACAAGCCAGTCTGAAAGAAGGGAAAGGACTCATTTAAAATGCGCGCAGGATCTCGGGAGTGGAAGGTCAGGGCACTCAGACGAATGGGCTAAGGGACCACCTCCGGCTGACCTCGACCACCGAGGGATGGAAAACTCCCCTGGGTCCCTGCCAAAAAGGACCTTTCTCTCACAAAGACATCTAGCTTCGCAAGACAAGACCTGCGGGGGTCAGTCTCCTAGACGAACTGTTGAAGAAAGGGGATTCCTGGAAAGACTGCTCTCTGATCGCGGGAGTCCTCATACCCGCCTGGCCCACGCCGGGGCGCGGTCACTTGAAGGTGCCGAGTAAAAACCTTTGCATCTTCATCAATCATAATTGAAGCGGGCCTCCGCGGAATTCTACACGGACAATTCACTTGTGGCTGGTCAGGGCGGGGCCGAAGGCCTGAGGCGCAAACTTGGCAGCCCTCCCTTCCCTTAGGGGGACCTGCTCAACGAATTAGCGCGCGAGGAGCTTGGATTGCTGAAATCGGACGCAGGTAAAACGGCAGTCTGAACGCCGATTGCGGGGAAAAAAGCCGACGCAGCTTCTTCAAAGTGTATCTGGGAAATCACCAAGGACACAGCGCGAAACATTCGAAAACGTGCATCCATTCAAACGACATTCATGATTTGGAATACGAACCCGCGCGGGATCGCTAACGGAGAGAGGCGCCCTCTCACTTTGACCTTCCAGGTACTCCAAAGCGCGAAAGTCACCGAGCAGTCGAGATGACAGACGACGGCTTGAACACTAAAAGCCCCAAGAACGACAAAGGACACTGCTGGCCGTTGAACCGACACATATTCAAGGGGTTTCCAAGTGAGCGGCTAAAAATGGAAACATCAACATGGTGGCATTCGCTCGCGGAACCCGCGGATGTCCAAGAAAAGTGAAGTCTCTCACAACAACCACGGGGCAGAACCGGACAGGGACGGGAACTTAGCGCCCGCCCGAGAAGGCAACAGGGGAGGCCCAAACATTCTGCAAAGGGGCAACCTCGGGAAAAAGGGGGGGGGAAACAGGGGCGGCCATGGGCTTCAACTGCACTTTGCGGTTTCTTGTGCGTTTCGTTTGAAGACCGAGGAGGAAATCACTCGACTCGATGGGAGGCGACAACAACGTCGGACCCGGGAAGCCAAGCGGTGCAAAGCGCCCGATAAGCCGCTAACCGAAAAGACCCCGGGTGCGATCAAACAAATGAAGCGGGCGGCGAATTATCAAAAGGTACAAAAAAGGATCAGCCACGGTACGAATTTGAAAGAAAACGGGAGGAAGCGTCAGGGACCATCGGCGCTCAAAAAAAAAAGAAGAGTTGAGAGAAAAACATCAACTCTCCACCCCCAGCTTAATGGTACAGACTTACGTGCGTCCAAAAAGGTCGCCCCGGAACGAAAAAGAAGTCTCGGAACCTACCTCAACAAGAATTGGGGTTGCCCAGCGGGATAGAATCCACTGACCAAGGCCAAGCTCAAAGAGAGGAGGGAAATAGTAGCAAAATTTATCGACGGGAGAACGACAACAAGCTCACATCCTCCAGCGAGGCAAAGGCGGATCTGCAGAAAGTATGCAGAAGAGAGTTAAAGCTGGGCAGCAGAAGGCACACAGGAACGCCGCTGGCCGGGAGGAGACAGCTAGAGGGACGTTTTTCTAATCAAAAGAGTAAGTCCCCATTGTATTGACCACAAAAAACGGGGAGGGAGACCAGCGTCGTGGGGAACCGCCCAAGGGGGGACTGATTCCCTACCCTTCCCCCCTGAAGATTTCCAGCTCCATTAAAGAGGAAAGAGCAAGGGTGAAAGTAGGGCAAACTCGTATCTGTTCCCGCTCGTATCCGGGAACCAAAAAAAAAACGGCATCGCGGCGGGACCAGGGCTCCCACTGACCTAACCAAACACCACAGGACCTCAACCGCCGTTGCCATGACACCCCGAAACCTTCACAAACCGTGGCAGGAGGGGGGCGAAATAGAACTCCGCTTGCGCAAAGTCAGGGAAGGGGGAAACTGAACTCCCGGGCCGGTTGACGGCTACAACGCGGAAGGATTACCTCGGCAAACCTTAAAGCGTCGACGGACCGGAAAGATGGGGAGAAGGCTCGAAATTAAACGCCTAAGGGTTGGCGAGAAGAGGCGAGGAGGGAAGAATCAAAAGTCGCGCGCAACCCCTGGAGGGAAACTCCATGTCTTGAAAATGCCGGAAAGAGCAGCATACACTTCAGGGAGAATGACTACCGGGCAAGAAAAAAAAAAAGCATCGTTATTGGCTTAATACAGTGGACGACGCAAACTGAGAGTTCACGCCAAAAACCGATCCGGGCAAGAAGAGCAAACGGGGCGATCAGGGACACAGATTCTACCTTCAACTGGGGGTGGACACTCAGTCGGGGGGGTTGCGGTGCCAGGGACGAGAGGAATCAAGGAGAAAAGCAGATTTGGGCAATGCTTAGGTCAAAGCGTGACGATAAAAGGAAGAGATACTGCCGGTTGACAGAAAGGAGATGTGCTTTATTTCTAACCAAAAGAGGAGAAAGAGAGATCGCAAACGTATTGCTGGGCAAGGGCGAGAAAGAAAGGCTGAAAAAGACGTCACGCGTCTTATCTCCGGCTGGGGAAAAAAAGGTTCTCCGACGGAGCGGAGCAAGATCATTGCTTAGACCCATCGGAAGAGCAGAACAAAAGAAAGAAAACTGATGAAATCCAAGCGCGCCTGGAGCATCTGAGCAATCCAGCTTCATAAGAAATAATCAAGGGAAAACACAAAGCTACCCATGAACAAGCCTAGAAAAGAAGAATATGCCACAGACGCTCCGCGAAAAAAGGATGGCTGGTTGGAACATTTCAATTCATTGAAAAGGGAAGGGGGGAAGTTGGGGGAGGAAAAGGCCGCAATACCACTTGGTATCAGGTAAAGGTAAGCTCTGGTCAAGGGAAAATCGGAAGATGTCGGATCCTTTTTCGTGAAAAAAGGCTAAAAAGGGGGAAAGGACACTCAAAGCACGTCCAAGGATGGAATGGATGGAGCGAGCCCGGCGAAAAGTGTTTCCAAGAGGAAAGGGTGGGCGGCCGACGAAGGACAAACATGTTCAACAAATCGAAGAAAAAAGGGGGACGGGAAGAACAAACTCTAACGGGCAGATCAACCGACGCGGAAGATATTGCGACGGTTCGTCTGAGCATTCGGGGGGAAAGGGAGAAAAGGGTCAG
>Ga0179593_1383429_pt1 | contig 10025 bp, 15 predicted proteins | sample CZODoug2_1_08_16_FD_185931 | JGI IMG/M metagenome (GOLD analysis project Ga0179593, IMG submission 185931) | Vadose zone soil fungal communities from Angelo Coast Range Reserve, California, USA - CZODoug2_1_08_16fungal (PacBio error correction) | ecosystem: Environmental > Terrestrial > Soil >...
CGAGTTGGCCACGCTGACTGTGTTTGCGCCTTTGCTGATTCATGTTACTCCCTTCGCCAGTCCGCGCCCCGCTGCTTCGCCCGTTCACTTTCCGCGTGATGATTTCAGCTTGCGCTTTTGCCCCTGTGTCCTTTTTCCCCAACGAGCACGACTTCCCGTCCGATCTCCCGCGATGGATCGCGTGAAATCCTTCGGCTTGTCGCCGCCTTCGGAAGAGCTATCGCCAACGCGGGCAGACCCCGCCCCGTGATGTCCCCCTTGGTCTTCCGGTCGTCCTTCCGCCGGGAACTCTTTCGCGATGAAATGTCGCCAGGGAGCCACCCTCGTCCTCGTTGCCGCCACGGTTTGATGACTACACCCTGGGCAGGAAGGCGGAAGTATCTGGCGAGTTTGCTCGGGTCGAATAGTAGAATCTTGGAAATCTCGCCTTAACTGTCCGCGGAATCGAGATGCGCGGGCGCAGCTCGGGGTCCTTCGAACTCGAATTCTCGTGCGTCGTGTTCAACCTGTGACTTCTTCCGAGCAGCCTCGTCCATCCCGTGACCGTGGTCAAAACGGGGGCCCTGCCTCGATGGTCCTCGGAACTTTTACTCGTAACCCGCCGAAGCCCTCAGTGAACAACGGCATCGAGAACGGTTCCCATTTCAGCTATCTTCGTTCGCGACAGATCGACCTTTGGCCCTCTTTGGATTGTCAACCTAGCCCGCCATTAGAACGAATGCGAACCGCTCCGGCTTCACTGCGACCCCTGGACTCTGTCGTCGCCGAATGATGAAGGCTCGCGCGTTGCGGTGTTCATGACCACCAGACCTGCCGTCGTTTCCTTCTTGACGGTCCGCCAGGGTGTTTTTTCGCCGAACTTCACCGTACAAAACCCGGCCTTGCCGGTTTTCTCGGCTCGCTCCTGCCGACCCCGCTCCAGACCCAACGGCGTGCCACCGATGTGGGAACTGCGCATCGTGAGCTGCGTACCAGGGCCTCGCCTATCGACCTGGCGGCGATGACGCCCCGCCACGCCTTCCACCGACCGCCACCTGCGGCCCCCGCGGCCCCAAGTTCCATCGCCGTAGCACTCGACGCTCAGATACCCGCGGCCGGTCTGGCACTTGATCACGCGAAGCGGATCTTGGGACGAATCGAGAACCCGAGTTTTTCGATCTTTCTTTCCGCGCCCCCTCTACCCTTGTTCGCGAATCTCCCTCGTTTTCGCGCGAAAAGAGCCACTTTCGCGCCGTTACCGTTCGTTGGGATGTTCGTCGAGGGCACGCGGCCCAAGGAATCGCTCCCAACCCAAGGCTCCCGATTACCCTCCGGCTCGCCCCTACTCGACGAGCGGCTGATGATCAAGCCTTCCATCGTGGCCGCCAGTCGTACTCGTTGTGATCGCGGTCCCTGCGCCCCACGTTCGACGGATGCGAACGCTGTTCAGGTAACCGGGGTTGGCCGTCTTGAAGCGCCGTAAATCCGCGAGAAATACCCCTTACGAGCGCCCGTGCGTCGATGAGGAAGTAACTGGAGAACCGAGATGCCTTCACGCAATTTCGCCTGAATGGCCTGCTCGATGTTTTCGCCAGGGCTTCGCCATCAGGCCGCCAATGACGCCGGCCCAGGCTTTGACGAATCTGCTGGGTTCGACGCCCGCGGGGCTCCCCGAGTTCGGCCATGAAGGTAGATGGGGTTTGACAGGTCTGCCTTTGCGCCGTTCTCGGTCCCTTGCCCGTTGGTTTTTTGTTTTCTTCCCGTTGACTTCCTTCCTGCGAGATCTGCCTCCATCATCGCCTTCCCGTGCACTTCCTCATTCCGTGTGCGACCAGATGTTCGATGAATCTTGTTGCCGGCGCGCCTCATCACCCCTGAACGTGATGAGGCCTTCGACGGACTGGTTCTCCTACGCTCGTTCACTTTCCCCTTTTCTGGGCCTCCTGCGCAAGGAGTCAACCCTCTGGCTAATGATCATTTCCTTCAGCCCGCGAAAATCGAGATTGCCGGCCTCGTTGCGTTCGTGTAACCGAAACGTACGAATGCCGGGGGTCGGCGAGGATAACTTGTCTCTTCCCTCACTCTCCCACCCCGTTGAGGCGTCGTTAGCCACGTGGTTCGAAATCAGGCAGGTTCCCGAGCTGCCCTTCTTGTCGAGGGACCCTTGTTCACTGGCGGTCCCCGAAAGCCGAACGCGGCGTGGGCAAACGACTTCCCACAGCATCCCGCGAAAAACCGACCGTGGTCTCGTAGAATCCTTCTCCTTTGCCGTGGCGATCAGCGACGCGGCCTTTGACCTATTCGCCTGCAGCGCCAACCCGCGCCCTGGTCGTAGGGGCCGCTCGCCCGCCCCTCGTCGGGCCGGAAGCTGAACGTACCATGCGCCCTCACCCGCCGATTATACCGCCGTGCCGAACATCGGGGGACGGGTCATGTAGTAGATCCCAGACCATGTCCCTGCGTGGGGACTATGATGGGCTTTGCCAGACTTCCGGCGACGAATGTTTGTTCGTCCGACATTCATCAGCACGCGCCGCTTCCAATCTGAGCTTTCGACAGAAGCGAAACTTGGTCACGGCCATCTGATCGTCCGTCGAGTCGGCCCGTTTGAACGTCCGCCGCCACTACGACGGTGCAGCTGAATGGGCCTTTGCCCTTCGATGAGGACTCGGCTCGAACGCCTGCATGCCGATGCGTGGCAGGGTCGGAGCCGCCTGGTTTTTCAGCCATGCAAAACCGGGTTGCTCGCTAAGTGACGTCATCGAGAATGTCCCCCAGACTTCGCGGACGCTCTTTTTTCCTTTTTTCTCCCCGAACCATCTTCTTTCGCGAACTTGATTGGTGGTTGGACGTAGCCCATTCCTCCTTCCAGCTTGTTTTGGTAGATGTAACGGGCTTGAACGATCTCGAGCGCCCAATGATCTCGGGCAGAGAAACCGCACTGGTGCAGCTTGAGCTCGGGGCCCGAACGCACGATGACCGAACGGCCCCGAGTAGTCGACGCGGCATTTTATTTGCTTTCCCCTTGCCGAGCAAGTTTTCCTGGCGGAACCCGGCCCTGCCCTTGCCCCTTCATCAATGTCTGAGAGCGGACTTGAGCGGACCGCTTGTTGGGGCCCGTGAAAGGAGTTCTTGCCGTCGGCGGCCCGTTGTCGAACAGTGCGTCCAAAACAGCTTCCCCTGCAAGTGTCCCCTTCCCCAACTAAAACCGAACCCTCCAAACAAGCCTGGAGCCGCCCCACTCAGGGTAAATTATCAATGCCCTTGCCCTACAAAACACGCGAAGTATAGGGAATAATCGCGCGTCCCCTGTCAAATCTTTCGCTACATTTTCGGAAAAATAAGCCCCTGTGGGAAATCAGCTCCTTGGCCATCATTTCTGCCTATGCCTTAGGGTGCGCCCATTACCCCCTTCGCACCCCGCGAACCTGACGGTATGCCTTGGGCGCCAACTCTCAGTGTCGTTCCCAGAATCTGTGTTTAGTAATTGGAATTAACGCTTTAGTTTTTTAAAGATACTCAGATGCTTGCCACCCAATCCAACCAACTAGTTCGCGGAGTTTTTTTCCCTTTTCCTCTTCTTTTCTTTTCCAAAGCCTCCGCGAACTATTCCTTGGGCCACAACCCAAACGCTTTCAGCATCTCGTCCCTCGTGAATGTGCTTTTCAACTCTAACATCTTCGACGGTCTTCTTTCTCCGTCGCATCCCATGGGCGAAGCGAAGCGCTCCTCCCGGCCGGTCCCGCTAATCGCAATAAGCGTTAAGCGCCATTAGAAGTGCGGTTTTTGCCGCCAAGCACATCCGTCTTCACTGCCTTCCAGCGCGTCAGCGAATAGTGATGAGTGTTTATAGTCCGGCGGAATTCTTGAAATCCATGCAATGCCCCGGCCAGCCCCGCCATAGAAACGGCAGCGGGGTTCGGTCCCGCTTTCCCACCTTGTCATTCACCGTTTTCATGTTTCGAATCCGACGCAAGCGGGGAACTGCGCCGAACTGGCCCGGAAGCCTTTTTGCCCCACCAAGATCGTCGCGAAACCGCTCCCAGCAATAAATCTTTCTCACCGCCCCTGCCCTGAATCCATCCAGCACCCAGGTTTTCCCCAAATAATGATTCCCCATCCTCCGCACGGTGCTGTTTTTCCAATGTAAGCAAAAGAGCCTTTCCAGGCCCTGTTTCCTCGCCGGTGAACAACACCAAAGCGAATCGTCCCGTCCCGCGGGCCCCCTCATCCCTGAGCGAAAGAATCCTCCCTCCGCTGGCCCCCAGCAATCTGGGCCGAGCCGTCCCCGTTATCGTTGTGCCTTCCGTAAAGATCCCACGAATCCAGGTGTGCTCCCCAACCCCCATGCACCCCTGCTCCGGATTTTCTTCTCCCCGGCCCGCGAAAATTTGTCTCCACTACATTTCGCCGACTCCACGGGGGCCATTCGAAAAGTGGTTTGTTGCAACGTTGAAGCGTAACTTCCGCACTTTTTTTTCGCCGCTTTCCGTCTCAGCCACGTACTTCCCAACTGCCCCTTGATCCTCAAAGGGGCGTCATCGACAACCCACTGGAATTGCAAAATCCACGTCCAATCCAAATCCGAGAATCACGGTGTGCGTCAGTCATTTCCTCCCCGAAGCCCTTCATCCGGCTTTGCCCCCCAATCAACCGCGGAACAGGCCCTCCAGCCTTCCCCGTCCGCCTTTTCCAAGAAATCTCCCAAAAGATTGGCAAACAGTGCATCCCCGCCCCTCTTGGGAACACCCTGAATACCCACCCAGCACAACCTTCCCCGGAAAGCCGCCGAGCGTTCTTGGACCTCTTTCAATCGATATCGAAGAGATTCGCCGTCCACTTACGGGGTCGCCCCTTCCGCTCCATCGCTGCCGGCGGTCGACCCCCGTCCCCCCCATCGGCATCCACGTGCCAGCGCTTTCTGCGAATCGGGCTCCACATTTCGCTTGCGCCCGTGCCGCGCGTCCCATCTCCGCCAAGCTTGGTAATTTTCCAGCCGTGCAACATTGTCGGAGTCCCCCATGGGGCCTTCATCTTGGGGCCACGCCCCAAACCTCATCGCTTTTCTCTCTCCGCAGGCGATCCCTGTCCCACAAGCACGCGAACCCCATGTCGTTCGCTCAGCGCTGGTGGAAGATTGCGGGCGAAGGATGATTGGATCGCAACGCGTTTCAGTACCCTCACAAGCTGAGCGAGACATTGTTCGCGGTTTGTGGACACGGGATCGCCTCGGAGAGAAGAAGCCGAGGATGTGGGGCGTTGGCCACGATGAAGGCCATGGGACTCGAAAATGTGCAACGCCGGGAAATTACCAGCTTTTGGCGCGGATGGACGCGCCGGCCCACGTTGCGCAAGCGGAAATGCTGGAGCGATTCGCCAGCGCTGGGCACGGTGTGGAATGCGAAATGGGCTGACCGGGGTCGACGCCCGTGCCGAATGGGAGCGTGAGGCTGAGCGTAGTGAACGGCCGACTCTCCTTCGATAAATCGATGAAAGAGGTCAAGAACCTTCGCGCTTTCCGGAAGGTTTTTGCTGGGTGGGTGATGCAAGGTGTTCCCAAGAGGGGCGGGATTGCACTTGTTTGCATCTTTTTGGAGATGTTCCTTGAAAGCGGCCGGGAAGGCTGGAGCCGTCGCGGTGATTGGGGGCAAAAAGCCGGATCGAAGGCTTCGCGAATGAACCTACGCACACCGGGATTTCTCGGATTTTGAACTGGTGGATTTTGCAATCCCAGTGTGTCGATTACCGCCGAGGATCAGGGCAGTTTGGGAACGCTACGTGGCGAAGCGGAACAAAGTGCGAGTACGCTTCAACGTGCAAAACACTTTTTCGAAATGGCCCCCCCGTTGAGTCCCGGCGAATGTTCAGTGGGAAATAAATTTCCGCGGGCGGGAGAAATCCGGAGCATGTTGCTGGTGGTGGGAGCACACCTGGATTCGTGGGATCTTTGCCGAAGGCACCACGGATAAAACTGACCGGCTCGGCCAGCGTGCTGGGGCCAGCGGAGGCGAATTCTTCTCTCCGGGATTAGGCCGCGACGGAACGATCGCTTTGTGGTTATGTTTCACCACGGCGCTGAACAGGGCCCGGACGGCTCTTTTTTTGCGTACATGAAAACAGCACCGGGCGGAGATGGGCATCATTTTGGAACCTGGTGCTGGATCAGGGCAGGGCCGGTGAAGCTAGTTTTATGCTGGGAGGTTCGCGACGATCTGGTGGGCAGCCTTCCGCCGGTCGCCGCAGTCGCTTGGCGTCGATTCGAAAACATTGAGTGAATGACAAGGTGGAAAGCGGGCACCCGACACGCCTGCCGTTTTCCCCTATTGGCTGGGCTGGGTCCGGGCATTTGCATGGTATCAAGATCGCCGGACTTATAATACACTTACATCACACTCTTTTCCGCTGGACAGGGCGCCTGGAAGCACGTTGAAGCACAGGATGTGCTGGCCGCAAAACGCCTCACTCCTAATATGTGCCTTACGCTTTTTTGGATATCGGACTCGGCCGAGCCGCTTCGCCTTCGCCATGGAGCCGCGGGAGAAGACCGCGAAGATGTTGAAACCCATCACGAGGACGAATGCCTGAAGCGTTTGGGTTGTGCCCAAGGAGTTTCGCGGAGGCGCTGAAAAGAAAGAGGAAAAAAACTCCGCCCGAACCTTAGTTGGTTGGATGTGGCATCCTCTGAGTTAATCTTTAAACTAAGATCGTTTTAATATCAATACTTATACACAATTCTGGACCGACCACGTGAGAGTTGGCGCCAAGGGCATCCCCGTTGTCCGCGGGGGTGGCGAGAGGTAATGGCTTGCCCTCCAGGCATAGGCCCAAGGAAATGATGCCAAGGAAAGCCTGATTTCCACAGGCTTATTTTTCCTCCGAATGAGCGTAAGACTTTGACAGGAACCGAGTTTATTTCCCTATAACCTTCGGTGTTTGTCATGGAAGCCATTTACCTGAGTGGGAGCGGCCTCCAGCTTTTTTTTGGAGTTCGTTTTGGGGAGAGAGGAGTTTGGAACGGGAAACTGCAGGAAGCCTGTCCTGACGGCACTGTTTCGATCAACGGCCGCCGCGGCGAAGACAACAATCACGGGGCCCCAACAAGCGTCGCTCAGTCGCCTTCTCAAGACATGCGAATGGCAAGCAGGGCCGGTTCCGCAGAAACTTTGTCTCCGGCAAGCCGCGGGTCGACTACTAGGGCCGTTCGGTCATCGTCGTCGTCCCCCGAGCTTTCAAGCTGCAACCAGTGCGTCGCCCGAAGATCAAATGGCGCTCGAGCTGTTCAAAGCCCGTTTTCATCTCACAAACAAGCCGAAGAGAAGGTCTACGTCACCAACCATAAGTTCCGGCGAAGAAGATGGTCGAGAAGAGCGTTCCGGAAAGTCCAGGGGGACATTCCGCGAATGACGTCATTCTCGATCACCCGTTGATGCCTGAAAACCGCGCTCCGACCCGCGACCCGCCTCGGCATGCATTCCGTTCGAGCCGGTCCCTCCATCGAAGCAAGGCCATTCAGCTGCACCCGCTCGTGTGCTCGGGCGTTTCAACGCCGGACTTCACGGCGATCAAGACAATGGCCGGACGTTTTCCGCTTCTCTGACTCTTGCTGGTCAAGCTCAGATGGAACGCGCCGTGGCTTTGATGATGTCGACGAACAACAATTCTGTCCGCCGGCTCTGGGGCAAGCCCTCATCGTCCCCCACCGCAGGACATGGTGCTTGGGCATTAAACTACAATGACCCGTTCCCCTGCCGAGTTTCCGACCCGGTGATGGCATGACGTTCAGCTCGCCCCCGACCGAGGCCGGCGCCTGCGGCCGTACGACCAGGGCGCCGGTGGCGCTGCAGGCGAAGGTCAAGTGCCGCGTCCGCTGAAATCGCCACGGCAAGAAGAAGATTCTACAGAAACCACGGTTCGGTCGCGGTGAAATGGCTGGGGAAAGTCGTTCCCCGCCGCGTCCGGCTTCGACGCCGGTGAACAAGGTGCCTCGACAAAGAAGCATCTCGGGAACCTGATCGACGACGTGTACCGCCCTTCACTGGTTGAGAAAAGACCGTCTCCTCAGCCGAGCCGCATTCCGTAACGTTCCGGTTTACACGAACGCAACGAAAGAGCCGCCCATCTCGATCGCCCTGAAGGACAGATCGATTCCGCCCCCAAGAAGGGTGCCTCTTGGCGGAGGCCAGAAGGAAGTTTACCGAGGTCGAGAACCATACGTCCCGAAAGCCTCATCAACGTTCGGTTAGCGCGGCAACAGAAATTCAATCCGACATCTGGTCGCACACGACTGAGGAAAAGTCACGAGGCCCGATGAATGGAGCAGATCTCGCCGAAATAAGTCACCCGGCGAGACCAACCAAGGGCCCATAGACCGAGACGCCGGCAAGCCGCCCTCGTTCAACCCCATCTAACATCATGGCCCGCTCGGGAGCCCGCCTGCCTCGACCCAGCAGATTCGTACACTGGCCCAGGCAATGCGCGGCCCTGATGGCGAAGCCCCTCTGCGAAATCCATCGACCAGGAAGCCCGAATCACGGCGAACCTTCTCCGTGAAAGGCCTCTCGGTTTCCTTTCCAGTACTTCATCTTCGACGCACGGGCGCTTCGTAAGGGGTTTCCCTCGCGGATACGTCGCTTCAGAACGGCCCAACTCCGGTTTACCTGAACGCGTCCGCCCTCGTCGACCTGGCGCAGGACGGGGCGGTGATGTTCATCGGGGTAACGAGTTACGACTGCGGCACGACAATGTACGGCCTTGATCATTCAGGCTTCCTCTCTTTCAGTCGGCGAGAAAATCATCGAGCCCTTTGGGTTAGCGCATCCTTTTGGCCGCCGTTTGGGGCCTCGAACGACATCCACGACGCCGGTGAACGGCTAAGTTGTCTCGTTTTTCCCGCGCGAAGCGAGGAGATCGACGAAGAGCGCGTTGAATGAAGATCGAAAACTCGGGTCTCGATTCCGTCAAGATTCCGCTCGGTGCGCACGTGCCAGACCCGCCGCGGTATCTGGCGTCGAGTTCTTACGGCCCCCGTGCCTGGGCCTGGCGCGCGGGCCGCAGGTGTTCCGGTCTGAAAGCGTGCGGCGTCCATCGCCGCCCAGTTCGAAATCGCCGAGGCCTTGGTAGCCAGCTCAAACGATGTCGCACGTTCCACATCTGGTGGCACGGGCCCGTCGGTTCGCCGGGCGCCAGAGCGAGCTCGAGAACCGCCCAAACGCCGTTACGGGTGAAGTTCGCGAAAAACCTGGCCGACCGTAAGAAAGGAAAGCGACGGCAGCCCTGGTGGTCATGAACCGCAACGGCGAGCCTCAATCCATCGTCGACGAGTCCAGGGTCGCGAGCGTGAGCGGTAACGGCATCGTCTATGGTGGGGCGCTCGTTTTGAAACATCAAAGAGGGCCAGAAGTCCGATGTGTCGCCGAACGGAAGAATCGCTGAATGGAGACGCCGTTCTTCGAATGGCGTTGCTCACTGAGCCGGCCGGTACGAGCAATTTCGAGACATCGAGCAGGGCGTCACGAAAATGGGAACGAAGGCGCCCTCGACGAAGTCACTCGGGCTTGACCCCCGCCCGCACGAATCATCTGAGTCGAAGGACCCCCGATTGCGCCCGCGACATCTTCCGATTTCGCGTACAGTTAAGGGCGAGAATCAAAGAATCCTCCCTCGACGCCGAGCCAACCGGCCCAGCGTACTACTTTCCTGCCCCCAGGGTGTCCGTCATCACCCGTTGCGGACGAGGACGAGGTTGGCTCCCTGGCGACAGTCCATCGCGAAGGTTCCCCCGATACGGACGAAGACCAAGGACATAGGAGAAAACGGGCGGGTCTGCCCGCGTGGCCGAGCTCTCGTTCGAGGCCGCGCCAAGCCGAAGGATCACGCGATCATCGCGGAGAATATCGAACGGCTGTCGTGTCGTTCGGCAAGGACACCAAGGGCAAGCGCAAGGCTGAATCATCCAACTCCCGGAAGTGAACGGCGAGCAGCCGCGCGGAAACCGGCGACGGATACCTGAATCATCAAGGGCCAACACATCATCGTTGCACTCGTCA
>Ga0179593_1497808_pt1 | contig 10025 bp, 15 predicted proteins | sample CZODoug2_1_08_16_FD_185931 | JGI IMG/M metagenome (GOLD analysis project Ga0179593, IMG submission 185931) | Vadose zone soil fungal communities from Angelo Coast Range Reserve, California, USA - CZODoug2_1_08_16fungal (PacBio error correction) | ecosystem: Environmental > Terrestrial > Soil >...
CTCGGGTGTGCTTAAATTCCGGGGAGACCCACGGCACCGAAAAGCGAAAAGGCTACAGCCCGAGCGCAAATCTTTCCCAAAGGAAAAAGGAACAAGGCGAAAAGTTCGTGAAAAAGATTTTTGTCACCAGGAATCGAACGGAGAGGGAAAGTTTGGGGGCATAAAAAAAAAAAAAAAAATTAAAAAGAAAAAAGCACCCAGGGGGGGGGGGGGCTCTCTCTCGAGCTAAGGGCTCCTCTACACATCTAAAAAAAAAATTTCATTTGGGAAACGGAGGGGGTTAAGTTTACGTGTGTTGGGAGGTCCAATCGCTGCCAAGTAACTGTCAATTTGGGGTCCTGAGGTCCGGCCCTCTATCTCGAAAGACCGTTCTCCAATTCTCCTCCAAAAAGACTTGTACGAAAGGGTTGAAAAAGGACTCTCTCGGCCGTACAGGAGATTCTAAGTTATTAACGTTCGCGGGTGATCCCCCAACCCAACCAACAAATCAGCAAGAGATCTTGTGGGGAAGCTCAAAACGGACTGGCTGAGCTAATCTCTGCCGAAAGAGTCAGGGGGGGAGATGAGTCCTAACGTGATCTCTAAGCTATATTCTCGGAAATGTAAGAAAGGGGAGAATTATCAACAGAAAGAACTTCTCACCAAAACAAAGAAAAAAGGATCGGGACAGGAAAAACTTTCTCTAATTTCGCGGGAGAGGGAATCAACCAAATGTCCTTGCCGGAAACATCTTTTTGACAAGGGATAGGTGTGACAAGAAGGATTCGCCCATTGGTTCAAATAGCACCGAATGGATGAAAAGGACGGAGAGGGGGGAAGAAAGGGAAGTATGGTTGAGGAACACCTAAGAACTCATACCGAGAAACAAAGGGTAGTCATCTCTGGGGGAGTATGATCATTCCCAAGCAGTCCTTCTACCGAGGAGCAAAGAGGGGGACTGAGGGGCCGGGAGAAGGATACGAAAAGAGGATGTGCTGCTCGTCTGAACGTCAGCCGTTGAGTTTCAGGATTAAGAAGGCGCTTTCCTACTAAGTGGGGAAAAGGCCGCAGCGAGGGTTTGAAGGGAGGATAATCGCCGGAGGAGGGACGGACACAGCAAGGATTCACTTGCTGATTGCGGCTATTTGGAGAAGAGGAAAGGTCCCCCAAGGTCCGGAATGCTTCTTTTTGTAGGGTTTCGCAAGGTTGGAGAAAAGGGGGGGGGGGGGGGGGTCGGAAAAAAAAGGAGGGAAAGACCATACACACCCGGGAGCCACACTGGGAAAAAAAAAAAAAAAGAAAAAGACGGCATTGGCCAATTAAGACCGGGGGGGTAAAATCTCTGCGGCTAAACTCGCCGAAAGGCGCCGTGGCGAAGAGCTTTGAAAGGGCAGATCGGGGAGTGGGGGAACTGGAAGGGAAAAGAAACTCGGGAAAATAACCGCCGAGGCTTCAGAGGGAAGAGGGGAGGGCCGCTTCATCGGAAAAAATCAATGCCATCCCCCCACGTCGGTCGTAGTACAGGAAGGACGTTGCTGGGGTGTCGAAAAAAAGAGGGGGGGGGAAGGTCAAAGGAATTTCACGCTCGTTCCTTCGGGTCGGGCTAGGTCAGACTCTGCATGTTGCCTTAGGGGCACGATCCGGGAAGAGGGACCGGGGGGGGACTCGGGGGAGGTCGAACATGCGCACTACGGCGGAAGCTAAAACAGAGACCGTCCTCTCGTTGGGGGAAAGGTGCCTGTTGTTGGAAAAAGATACAAAAGGGCAAAGTGTCACCCAAGATTGTGCAAACATTTGTTTTGCAAGAAAGGAAAAGGGGGGGGGGGTTTTTTTGAGCAGTTTGCGTGGCATGCGGAATCCAGCGACATTCGCGAGGTCCAAGAGATGAGGGGGGGGGGGGGGGGTGTAGGGGAGGGGGAGAATTTGTCGAATTTTTCGAGCATAAGGGAGGGAGGGATCTCGGTTATGGGAGGACTCAACCTCGGTCCATCACCTAAAAACCAGCAAAAAGAAGGGAGCAGCAAGAGGGCTGCTTGTCCCAAAAGTTTGTCTGAGTTGGGGGGGGGGTTTCGCCAAAAGCTCCGCCAGTTGGGACCAAGGGGAGACCCTTGAAAAGGACGCAGCTCTTATGGAAAAAAAAAGGGAGGTGCAACGGGGAAGGAAGCTCGTAAGGATCCTTTTATCCTTGAACCGAGGAGAGAGACGAACGGCAACTATATTTCAAAAAAAGGGAAGTTTTAATTAATTTCGTCAAAAGAGGGGGTTGGCCACCTCCACCAACAGGAGACCCGCACGAAGAAAAAAGGGGGGGGGAAGGGGGGTAGCGAGAAGAAGGTCATCTCTTCCAGCTTTCGGAAAGGATACTAAGTTCTCAAGGCAGGGGAAAAAATCGGAGCGACCTGGAGCGCCAGGAATTCATAAAAAGGAAAGGGGGGGGGGGGCGGAATAGCTTAGCGCCTTCTGGCTTTGTTTCCGGAAAAATTTCAGCCACCCGATAGGCTCTCTCAAAAGAGGGATGGGGGGGAAAGGAAAAGGGAAAAATATAACGGGCGGCTGAAAAAGCCACTGTACATCCTGCGCCTAAGCTAAATGGAGAAATATTCTCCCAAATGGGTAAAACTATAGAAACAAGCGAGCCCAGGTCGCATTTTGGGAAAAAAAAGGGGGGGGAAGGAGAACTACAAAAGTGGTCTCAGCTTGTTCCTCGCGAGAGGAGGGCCTAGCTTGCTCCGCAGAAAAAAGTGCCCTACAAAAATTTCATTGCGGGAACGGGGAGTTGAATGACCTCTTACTGAAATTAACATGTAAAGGGGGGGGGTAAAAAAAAAAAAAAAACCCAAAAAACAACACAAAAAAAAAACCACAAAGACGACACCAACAGGACGACAACCCCGCCCCCCCTAGCAACAAGAACGAAAAACCATCGCCAAAACTCCACCCCCATGCACGCCGCCTGTCCCTCTCTGTGAGGACGTCTCCGTCTCCGGCTAAAGGAGACGGCTCCTTTGGAAAGTCCGCGTGAGACGCTATCCCTAAGTAGGTAGCCTCATGAGCTGAAACAAACAGGGGGGGGATCACGAGGAGCTGGGTGGACTACCAAACAAATCAAACCACCTGAGCGTGAAATGCATCCACAAGACTTTCTGCTGAAAAGCGGCCGGGGGGGTAAAAGGAATTGGGAGGAAAGAAGGGTTGAGGGAAAATAGAGCGCGACGCCGGTATGCTAAGGGGAAAAAACTGTTCGAAGATCAACCAAAAAACAAATTCTCACAAAACAACTCAAGAATCTCAACGTGAAAAAAGGAGGGAGCGCAAGCAACAACATAGTTGCGCCAAAATATTTTTGAAAGGGATAGGTGGGAACAGGGAAGGAGTTCGCCCAGTGGGGCGGACTCCACACCTGAACAGGCAACCACAGAAAAAAAGGGAAGAATTGGGGTAATGGCTACCGATAAGAAATACTCCACCGAGACAGGCCGAGATCGCGGAATATGCTCAAACACAACATTGGCCTATCAAAAACACTATGACGACGAAGAAGAGGGGCTGAACAAAGAGAAGGGTGAGAAGAAGGGATCGCATTGGACACAGCCCGTATTTCGAGGTGCTGCTCAGCTACTTCAGCAGGGGGGCCGGTTTTCAGTTATTCTCAGGAAAGAGGCTTGTACTAAAAAATCAGGCCGCTCGCGGTGGGGAAAGGTCGTCTACTGAAAGTGCGCGATCGCCCACCATGAAAGATCGTCAACTGGGCGATGAGAGGCGATTGAGCCGCGAGCTTGAAAAAATGGTCTTCATTGGCCATGAAGGGGGGGAGCTTTGGGTTTCAGGCGCAGCGAAAGGTATGGAATCGAGGGAAGAAAAAAGGAGGAGGAGAAATAGAGAAAGGGGAACTGCGCAACACGCTCCAAAAGACGAAAGGGAAAAGTTGGTGGGAAGCAGGAAAGACCTCGCTCTGCCCAGTTGGGACAGCAGGGGGACGATGGTTGGGGAAGGAGGAAGGTTCATTGAAGTCGAAAGAACCTTCAAAACCTCGCGGGAGGAGGTACTCGTAGAAACTAACACATCGGAAAAAAAGGGGAAAACGTCTGACGGCGACCTCAGAAATAGTGCTTTGTTTCTCCACTCGAGGGGAAGAAGGAGGTGTGGGGACCGAGGGGAGCAGAATTGACTTCGTCGGCATGGTAAGAAATCGCATGTTGGTGGGCAGAGGGTCCGCGATCAATCGGGGGGGGCCTGGTTCTAGGGGGGGGGTCTGGTGTGAAAAATGCGCACTCAACCAGAAGAAGTGGCGTCTAGGGTGCTCCCATTTCGTGAAGAGTTTGACGCACTGGGCGAACTCGTGACGAAGAAAAAAAATAGGTGGACAGATGGGGGCAGAAATGCAGGGGGGTTGGGGGAAAGCCAGGGTGCTTTTTGAGGCCTCCATCGACAGGAGGAAAAGTTTATTAAAATCAGGGATTTGGGGGGGGGGGAGAAAAGATGTTGAATAATTTGTGAAGCTAGCATACTGGCGGGGAGAAGATCTGTAGGCATGGGAACAAAAATCGTCACGATCTCCCAAGCCAGACGCAGAAAGAAGTCCGGTGGGGGAAGATCGAGGCAGATTGGGGGGGGGGTTTTTGCGCAAACACGCGCCGCCATTGCCTCAGGCCATTGAACCTGTCGATAAGTAAGCGATTATAAAAGGGATTTGAAAAAAACAAATTGTAATTCTCATGTGCGGCGCAAAAGGGGAGCCGGAGCGAGGGGATAGGCTGCCGAGATTGTCCCCCAAATTGGTAGGTTTAAGGATTTCAAGGGGGAAACAAAAGGAAGGATAAATTACCATTTGGGTATTTTTCGAGGAAGAAGAGACACTGAATTCGCGCGGAAAAGCGGCTGACAAACTTGGGCGACGTGAGAGAAAAGGCCCTCGGTTGAGAAGGAAATGTAGGTTGAAGAAGAGTACATGGAAAACCGTATTATATCATTAGCCCTGAGTGCTGCAGGGAAGGGCAGTTTTTCTCAGCGGAAAGGTGTTCATCCATCCCGATAAAATGAAAAACACAACAACTGATGAGGGGAGAGCCGGAAACGCAAAAAGTCGAATGCAGACTAGCTAATGACTCGACTAGTGTCGCCAAATGGGGGGAGGTGTCCATTACTATAGAAGGCTCCAGGTTTTTGTTCAAAAAAAAGGAGGAAAAGGAAACTCAATATGAGATGCGAGTCATTCAGTTTGGATTTCTCACAGCGAAAATCAAGGGCATTGCTTCGCTGGGGGGGGAATGCTTTTGGATGCGGAAGAGTGGAACTGAAAAATTCAACTGAAAACTATGACAGGGGGGGGGGAAAGCGAAGGCCGATCCGCGGCTCCTGCTCCAAGGCCCGAGGCGCCTGGACTAATCGCGTTGCAAAGACTCTCGAGGGAAGAAGAGGAAGAAAGGATCTGAGCATAAGTCCTAAAAAGGCTAGGAGGGTTGGCGACCCACCTCACGGGAGGGGGAAATGCATCCTCCACAAAGGAGGACTGGCGCCTCGCGGCCGGGGGGTGTCATCCTTGGTATATCGTGGAGAGGCCTAGGCCTCACCAGACGCCGTATGCTAACGCAAGGAAAAAAAGGGATCCACAAAGAAGGACAAAACAGAATGACAAAATCTTGAGAGCAACTTTCGCTAATGTGAGAGAATGAAATCACCCAGAAAAACCAAATTGAAGTGATTAAAGTGCAATTGATAGGGAAAATCGAAGGAAAAAAAAAATTGCCAAAGAGGAAAACCCTAGTTTAGCCACAGTATACTGAAGATCTGGTGTATCAGAAGGGGAGCATGTTCGCCGGGGGAGAAAAGGTCTCAAATAGATTCCATATTCTGATAGCGGAATATTCTAATTCCCATTGCATATAGTAAATATGCCTACTAATGGCGGTAGCAGGGAGGGGAGTCCTAGGTGACGACCAGCAAAGAGTTCTAGGTGCTGCTCGTCTACTTCATCCTTGTTGGGAGTTTCATGATAGAAAGCGGGATGGAGAAAAGACCTCTTCAGCAAGGGGGGAGCAGACTTGTCGCGGGGGATGGACGCTCTCGAACAACCATCTGTCAAAAAGAGTCGGGGGGTCTATGGCCTCTAGTTTAGGAGTGAAACCCAGTTCTTCAGTGGAAACGTGGGGAGCTGGGGGGGACGCCGGGGTAGGGGTGGTGGGGGTGAGGGGGGGGGGGGGGGGGGTCATACAAAACAACAAAACTGGGGAGAAACAATATATATCCCATAACAGAGCCACCAACTTTCTAAACCAATCAAAAGGGTAAAAGAAGAAGAAAGGGAAAGCTAAACTCAGGAAAACGTTAAGCAGATTTACTATTGTGGGAGCTTCGTTCCTTACATTGTCGAGGGTCGTGCTCAGTAACCGGCAACCCGCGCGTCTTCAAAGGGGGAAGGCCCGCTTCATCTCCTGAACCGAAAAGAAGGGGCTTAGACGGAATCGCTGGGTGCTCAAAAAGAAAGGATTGGGGGGAGGAAACGTCATAGGTCGGGGTGATTCTCTGTCATATGTCCGGAGAAGAGGGTTTGTTGGCCTTAGCATAGAAAAACGGAGATCAAAGCCTTCGAAAAAAAAGACGAGGGGGAGTTAGGGAGGGTATCTGTCGACAAGGAGAAATAGCGGCCGCTAACCGACGCGTCTAAGGGGTGGCTAAAGGCGTAAAGATGACCACTGGGGAAGGAAAAAGGGAGAAAACACCCCCAGAGAGAAGGGTTGAGCAGGGCAAGGGTTTGGTTTATCCTGGGGGGCATTGTAGGCGCTCAAGCGACAGAGCGAACTTTGAGATGGGAGAGGAAGTGGTTTTGGGAGTCGGGGGATAAAAGGGGGGAGGGGGGAGGAGCATAAGCTTCTCTGTCGACGGTGAAGGGGAAGGGGAAACCCTCTTCAACGCACGAAGGGAAAAACCCAGACTGCCGAAAACAAGCAGCAAGAGAAAGAGTGGAATTTACAAGGTGGGTTTTTTTGGGGTGTGGTGCCTCTACAAACCAAAAGGCGCGCATTTGCCTCGCGGGAGAAACACTTGGGGGGAAAACTGGAGAAGCTCCTGAGGAGGGCAGAGAGCTAGAAGGCTATTCATCCAAAGGCGCCGAAATGGCGGCGCCTTGGAAGCCAAGCGAGATATCTCCTTCACGAACCAAAAGGTTCCATAGTGTGGTCTCTCAATCTTGTAAAAAGGGAACTCCCCAAGCATGTGTGAAGGGGGAAATAGATTATTCCAACGCCCACTGAATGCAACTCTGCCCAATCTTTGCGCAAAACTGGGCGACGTACGAAAAAAGGCAAGTCGGTGACAAAATAAAAAAATGGAGCGCCTTGTTTCTAGGGGATTTGGGTTGGAAGGAGGTCATGTAGCTAGGCAGTGCTTGCCGGTTCTCAGCGAATTTCAAAAACGAGAGAAAATCTCAAAAAGCAAAGAGAGAAAAACAACAAAAGAGATACAGGTCTGGAGGAAAGGAGATGAGACCACGGCCCAGCCGACCTAAGCTAATGACCTAGAAAAAAAAATCGGTAAATGAAGAATAAACAAGGCGTGGTCGCGAGTTGTTCACCTATGCCGAGAAAAGTAAGTCGCGGGGTGGGGGAAAGAGTCAATCGTAGGGGAGGGGAAGGGGTTATAGGAAAAAAACAAAATGTTGCTTTCCGGTCTGGAGTGTTAATGACTTTTTGGGGGGAGCCAATCTTTGACTGACATTCCGGGAACCTATGGACTTTGGGGGAGAGCTGTGCCTGGCAAATCTCGCGGCTACAAGGAAAAAAGAACCATGTCGCAGGGAACGCGGGTGGACGGAGAGAGGTTCTAATCGCCTTCAGGAGAGGCCATGTTCAAGGTAAAAAACTGAAGGCACGGCGGCGCAGCCACAAAAAAAAATCGAAAAGAAGAGGGGGTGGGAAAATTGTAAGGGCTGGCTGAGAAAAGGGGGGCATTTGGAGCTCGTGAATTTGTTTAGGGCGAGGAAGAGGCGCGAACGCCGTACTGCTGGAAGTTCCGACAATTTCGAGGAGCAAAAGGGACTCCCACAGGGGAAAACAAACAACTCCCTGATCGGGGAAAAAGGAGAGAATGTAATAAAACCACACAAACAAACCACCATTGCTGCCAACCATATGGGGGGGAAAGACGGGGGGTGACACCGCGCTCGCAGTGGTCACCGAGGAACAAAACCGACCTGAAAACGGACGCCGTCTCTTTTTAGGGGGAAAAAAGACATGTCTAAAAAAAATCCACCGGACAAGGGAAGGGCGATAGCGGAAAGCATGCCCAACATGCATATCGGAAAATATGCCGACGTAATGCAAAGGGATAACATGGCTGAGAGGAAAAATCCTGAGGAGAAGAAAGATTAAAGGGCGTCGGCATCCGTTGGGGCGGGGGCATGCTTCAGAGAAAAAGCGGCTTTCTACTATACCTCTGGCCGCGAGGTTTTGAATTGGTCGGGGGGAGGGGGGGCAGCCTAGCGTTTCGAGAAGCACTCCGATAGCCACAGAAGGAAAAGATTGCGAGGGGGAAAAAATTGGAAAAAGGGGTACTTGGGACAATGAGGGTCTTGTTAGCTTGGGTTGTCGCCAGAGCCGGGTCTGGGATAGTCAACAACAACACGGAAGGAGGGGGGAAGAGTAAAAGACCAAAAAAAAACCAGAGAAAGAAAAACGGCATGGGGCAAAAAGAGATTTGTGGGACACGCTTCTAGCCGCCGGCCATCGAACGTTGAAACTCTTGACGATTGTTCGATCTGTCGGGAAAAATTGTCGACACGGCGGAGGAGTAGAAAGCAAAAGCAGAAAGAAATAATCTTAGAAGGGGAAAAGAGATCAGAAAGTCCCACCAACAGTCGTAGACGAGCATCACCAAAATCGGTGCTGTGTGTCAATAGGGGGAGGAAAGAAAGGGGGGGGCTGGGGGGGGGGGGGGGGGAAAAAAACGGACAGAAAGCATTGCCTTCGTGGCATATGTCCGACGAGGGGAGGGTGTTGTGGGGGCCAGGGCCGGTCCGAAACGGCCGAGAATGTGGGGGATCGTGGGGGGTCCTGCGGTGCACATACTTCGCGCCAGATACTGCGTCGAGGAGTGGTGGGAGAAGGTCCGGTGTTTGAAACGGAAACCTGGAAATTCACCAACCGATCATTGCAAGGGTTGTCAGCAATCAAGGTTGTTGAGGCCATGTGTGCTGGGGGGCGCAGAAAAAGAAGGAAACATTAAAAGGGAAGGAGTGGGGGGGATCTTCGACACGGGTCCGGAAAATTTTCGACAAGAGTTCGCGCTCGGTGGAGGCATGATCAACCCTCGTCACGATCGAAAAAAGAAAAAAAAAAGGGAGGAAAGCCTTCCGTTGTGAGAGGAAAAAAGCTCAAAAGTGGGGGTTGGGCGCAAAAAAAGAGAAATTTCCCTCATCAGTGAGACCGGGGGGGGACCACTGGACGCTCCTTAAGGCTATTAGAAAAAGAGGGTCTTTGCACAAGGAGAGTTCTGTCCAAGCTGGCTTCGTCCTTGGAAAAGAAAACTCGAGATACGTCAGGGAGAAAGGGTCCTCCCCCAAAGGCAAGAGAGTTCATCCAAGAGGAAAAAAAAATCAACACTCCCAAGAGAATGTCAATTCCCATTTTGGTAGGGGGGCCGCGGAGCAAGCTAGCCACCTGAATGCAGGCGCGTCTGCCAAGCTTAAAAAGGGGGAGACGGAAGGTAAATCCGGAAATTCTGGTAACCTGGAAGCGTGTGGGGTTCATGTACCGAATTTGGTAGGAGAAAGTCATTAGCTTAGAGGATTGCAGTGTTTCTCAGGCAAAAAACCTAGGGAAAAAAAAAGGAGGGGATTGAAAGAAGGGGTTCTGAAAGACTCTTATACGACTTCCCCGGAGCTAATTACTCTACCTATTCGAAAGGGGGACAGGAGAAGTAGAGGCCTCATGTCGGGGGGGGGAAAATGAGGAGAAAAATCCGAACCCATGTTTTTTAAAAATCTTTCAGAGCGCGCCATGGGGTCTAGCTTTCTCCGCGAAAATACGGAAAGGGCATTGCTGGGGGGGGGG
>Ga0179593_1575479_pt1 | contig 10025 bp, 7 predicted proteins | sample CZODoug2_1_08_16_FD_185931 | JGI IMG/M metagenome (GOLD analysis project Ga0179593, IMG submission 185931) | Vadose zone soil fungal communities from Angelo Coast Range Reserve, California, USA - CZODoug2_1_08_16fungal (PacBio error correction) | ecosystem: Environmental > Terrestrial > Soil >...
AGAGAAAAAAAAACTTTCAACGGCAAGTGAAATAAATCTATTCCCGGACCGAATCGCCTGTCCGGCCCTCGATGCTCAAAACTCGGCAGCGGAAGCAAACGGGTTAACAGAAAAAAACAAACTAAAGAAGGGGGAACTGGACTAGGCACGAAAACGTTCCCGGTTTAACTGTCCAGCAAAGAACGTAGAAAGGGAGAAAGCCGAAAAGACAATCACAACAGCACGGGAGTAAGAGGTTGACTGTAGAAAAAGGAGGAAAAGTGCTCTTAGGTAGAAGCGGAGGTCGTCCAACAAACACAGGACTCCACGAAGAGTCATATAAAAACGGGTGGTCGGAAGGATGGAGGGACTCGAAACGAGACACATTACACAAAAAAAAAAACGGACCGCCGAGGCGAAAAGCGGTATCCGCCACTCATAAGCTCCCCGCAAACCAAGGACGGCGAGGCAAAACTCATGCGAGCCGTCTCTTCATGGAGGGTAGGGTCGACGGCTAATTGGAGAATGCTTGCAATGCAGCAAAAAAAGGAAAAAAGCTATAAACCAGAGACGCAGGACCCGCAAAGTTCTCTCCATTAGCCCGTAGAGGGTCTCCGCAGAGGAAGGGTCCCGCGAACAGGGGAAAAGGGGGAAGGAAAGATCCTGCGAGGGATGCGAGCCAGGCCTGATCATCGTCCTGGGCGCGATGTCCCGCGTCACGCCGAACCCTCTTTCTCAGAAAAAGGAAGACAATCCGGCCACTGTCAAGGGGACCCCAAAAGGGGCGGCAATTAGCAAAGTCGAGGTCAAGGCAAAAGGACCGCGTGTGGAAAACTCCCAGAGGTCGGCCGATCAGTTAGTCATAAGTCTCCGGTCGTGTGCGCAAGAAGGAAAAGCGGTCCATTCTCTTTTGAGAAAGAAGGATAACGCGACAATCACGTGTTCGGGGAGAAAAAGGAGAGCATCGAAGATATGGAAATAGGACCGTCACCTTGAAAGTACCCAGACTTGGACCTGGCGCTGTGAGGAAACGGACCGTCCGAATGACGCTCGGCAGCTCCGGAGATCAAGGGAAAACTCTTCACAACAATTCTGGAAGAGAGTGACCTAGCGACCGATTAGATCATATGGAGGCATTACGTGGCAAATCCCCACAGGAGCTGCCAGGTCGTCTCTGGAGAAAAGGAAACGACGGCCGGGGGCCTCGAAAACAGCTATCTGACACTACAAGGAAGGAATTGCAGATCAATGGGGGGTCGTTGACGACGGAGCCGGAAAACGAAAAGTGCAACGTCAAGGAAACACACTAAAGAGGGTCTGGAAACCCTAAACAGGGAATAACTGAGCGCCCAAAGGCTCCGGGAAGTCATTTAATTCACGTGGCCTATTTGAGACGAGACCTAATTTTAGAGGGGGGGGGGTGGCTTCTTGACAGGGCCTACCTGGGTAAAAAACTCAAAGAGGAGGGGAACTTTTGCTGCTAGGCGAGACCAAAAAAGCTCATAACCATTGAAAGACTCAAGGTAAGAGGAAGACGGGATGAATAAGAAGGAATTCTCTCCCCGGGGGAGTCGGGACCTGTAATGTCTCGTGGATAAAGGTTACTGGGGAGAAGGATGAAATCAACTCTCTCAACGAGGAAGGTTCGGAGGATTGATGCGGCTATAGTGTTATTTAAAGAATAGTCTAAAAAGGAATCGAGACCAGCATCCGTATATACAGAAACGAGGCGAACCCACACCCTGATGGGGATTGGCAACTACCGAGACTTCAAAAGACACGGCGGGTCCTTGACAGGAGCGTAAGATGATTGGCCCTTACGAACAGAAAAAGACTATGAACTGAAAGAACTTTCGTGGCGTCGCCGGGCAGCGGTGACGAACCATTACAGAGAAAAAAAGAACCGTCTTGAAAAAGGGATTGCAATAACTAGAAGGAAATTGCAAGACGTGGCTGAAGAAAGGAGCGTCGTGTGGTGGCAAGACGTTGCAGCAGGTAAGTAAGGAAAGAGAAAAGGGCGAACCTGAAAGGGGGGGAGCACCCGCGCATCCGGAAATTATCGAAATGGAGTCCCGAGCCGTGAGAAACGCTGGTGAGGCAAGAAAGAGGGCTAGTTGCCCCTAGGAGGGGAAGAAAAGTAAGGGCGGAGTTCCAATTGCCGTTTTTACCGTTGTCGAGAAGCTCATCACCAAAAGGGAGGATAGATCGAAGAAAAACAAAGCGGGTACCTCCCGAGGAAAGAAACTCATTAGTGCGAAAACGTGGAACAAGTAAAAAAAAAAACGGTGACGCTCACAGCTACGTCCGGCTCGAATCTCTTCGGCCTGTCAAAAAGGGTGCCGGCACCTTAGGGGTGCAAACTGGTGACGATTTGGCATAAAAGACGGAAAAATTCACCTGCAAAACTATGAACAGCAAAAGCACCGTAAGGTTTGGACGGTGACGTCCGACAAAAGAAGGGGACCTCCAGGAAGAAGACACTCTCCATCGGGAGAAAGACTTACTTCTCTCCCAAAAGCGGGGAGGTCAAAGGGAGAGACGAATGGAATCACTCTCACAGAAGAGTACTGCTTCAACAGACGAGAGGAGTTCAGCAGGTCTACCTGATACACAAAGGCGCCGGGGCGTCGGACTAGTTGGAGAGCCGTCTCTCACCGCTGCTAGGCGCGTCTTCCTGGAAGAAAGAAGGAAGACGGGAGAAATAACCCTATAGCAAAAAAAAATCGCCCGCGCCCGTCAGAGGGGGACATCAAACTGACTCCATCATGAGACAGTACGGTGCTCCAGAACAGTTTGCAGGTCACCGCCGAACAGGAGGAGAAGGGGGAAGGACTGATGTAAAGAGGTCCGGTTCTGCCTCTTCTGCAAAAAAGAACTCTCCTTTCGATGGGAACTTCTGAATTCGAATTGCCGCTCAGCCCAAAACCTAGCTATCCGCCTGAAAAGGGGGGAAGGGGAAACCAACAAGAGAGAGCTCAAGCCTTAAGTTAAAGAAGCCCTTCCTCTTCCAAGAAGGGATCACGTTCTTCCAGCAGGATCCCGGGGGGTCCGCCGGGACCGCAAAGGAGAGGGAGAGTTTAAGAGGAGGGGAAAATTCTACTTCTGTCGGAATCACGGGCTAGGGAGAATCCAGGGGGAACTCTATCTAGGAATGCCCGCGCTGGTTGATTTCCCGCGCACACCTGTCTCAATTGGGAAACAGGTATGAAGACTCTAAAAGAAAGCCGACAAAGAGAAAAGGGCTAGACTCAACAACAACAATTAGGATGTAAAGTATTGATAAAGGAGGAGTCGCCGACGGTGGGTGTCGCCTGGCCCTCCCGTCAGAGCGAAAGGGGAAGGGCGAGTCACAAAGGAAAAAGCGGCAAGGGGGCATCTCGTCTCCCAGAAGGGATTGACACTCTGCTCTCAATTGGAGAGTGAGGGTTCTTTAATGACGGAAGGAAAACCACTAAGCCGGAACCGTGAACAAACTCTGTTCGCGGCCGGACGGAGAAAAGAAGGCTTTAGAACTTAGAAGAAAGAGGGATGGGGACAATGGCTCGTCCATCTTAAATGACAAGACTTCCGGTGTGAGATCCAAATCCGAATTGCTGGGAACCGTGCCGGCGTGACTCAGGACCTTCTGTCGAAAAAAAAAGAGGTTCGGCTGGGGACAAAGAAGAAGGACTCTAAAAAAGAGGCTGACAAGAATCAGGGGCCTGTACCAAAAGAAATCCGGTTAGGGAATCGAAGCGTCATCATTCGCCCTCCTGGCGGGGAAAGGATTTCGAAAAGGAACGCTGTCTCAATGGGAGAGAAACGCGGATTAAACTCCTCGATATTCAGAAGTGGATTCTTGCGAAGAGTAGTTCACCGAACAAGACATCTATAAGAAAATCCAAGCCGACCCGAAATCAGAAGGTCGACAGGAAGGTCGCCAAAGAAACTACCCGCCGGTCGGTGGGGCGGGGGGGAAGGGACTAAAACATCTAAAGAAGGAAGACGATGCCTGTGGGACTCCATGGCATGCTTGCGGAGGATGCAAAGTACGACGCCGCCCCAGCTCGGAAAGTCCGCCGTGATGGGGAGGTGCCCCGGGGGTAAAGGGCCTCAGATAAAAAGCCCAGGTATTTGGCGGCCGTCATCAGGGACAAAAAAGGGCGAAGAAAGGAAAATGTAGTCTTATAGTTGAGAACTGGGCTGCTGAACTTTGAAACTTAATGTGCTGAGGGTCCACGATTTCACCAAAGAAAGGTCCTTAGCAAGGGTTAAAGTCATCTAAGATTTCACTAGCCGTGTAAGGGAGGGGACAACAGGGGAAGGAAGAAATTTTCCGCAGAAATTTCCTTAACGGAGGGGACGAATAATCTTCTTAAAGTACGTTGACCGTTTCGAGATCTCGAAAAGAAAACAGAGAGAAAAAATATCCCTAAAGAAGGAAAAATGCAAGGGAACCAAAAGGAGTCGCTCCCTCCCTCAGGATTCCCCTCAAGAATATGGCACTCGTCCTCGGGCCCACGGTGACGACTACAAAGCCCTCCGCTGGGATGTCTCGGGGGGGAAGGTAAAAAAACTATTGTAATCAGAATGAGTGAACCGGCAAACGTTTCTCCCCGAACAGACTCACGAGAACACTGGGGTGCACGGATCAGGACGCTTCAATCTGAAGAAGCACCGACTGCGCTTCTACAACTAATCGGTCGTAAAAACTGAAAAGGAAAAAGAAGACTGAGAGACTTCCTCGGATGGGGCGGAGTATAACCTCGCTCACAAGTAACAAGAAAAGGGGAGGGACAAGCACTGGAGGGAAGTAGTCCCCTCTACTTCGCCAAGAAAAACTAAGTAGCTTCGAAGAAGCGATCCTCTACCAAATCAGAGTGGCGGCTTCCTTTATAGCGCATTCTGTCGGCAAGACCCAGAGCACAAGCAAAACAGAAATAGAGAGGGACATCCGGATGCCCTGCTCATCTTCAGGGACTGGAGAAACATGCCGGTCCCCGAAAGAAATGACGTCTAGAGAACTATTCCTTCAAGGAACTGGCTAAAAAGGCTGATCTACGTCCTGTCTAAGAAGCGAATAGTACGGCAGAAAATTGTAACAGAAGAAAGGGGGGAAACCGCCTAACTCCCCCACTTGGAGTCAAGGGAAAGAACTCAAGCCGGACCGTGAGTCAGAATATAAAAGAAAGGGGTCGAGCGAGAAAGGCCGATCCGTTTCTTCCATGTTCTCAGGCGTGGAAGAAGAAGAGACCAAAGGGGAGTGGAGTTTGGAAAAAAGAAACACGCGTAAACTGAACAATAACGTTTTCTGAGGGCGGGAAAAGGAATGAAGAAGCTCGCTGTATTGGAGGAGGAATGGTCGCTTGTACAAAAACTGTCTCAGACTGAAAGGTGGAGGGCCAAGCTGCCTACATAACTAGCGACTCATAGGCGCTCAAGGTCAAGAAAAAACAAATATTAGGAGAAAAAAAAGGGATGTGGATCGCCTATGAGGAAGAAGGGGGAGAGTCGTGTCGGCCTTCCTTGGCATTCGGAGAGCTCCATAAGAACGTGGAATCGGAAGGGCAAGATCGCGCCCATCCGACTCAAGAGTAATACGTGGCAAACGCAAAGGGATGGCGAAGTAAGGAAGGGAAAGAAGTGACCACAACCTTCAACCTGAAAGAACTCTTTGTCTGAGGCAACAGAACGAGAAAGAGATAAAAAAAGAAGAGGGGGGCGTGGTCCGCGCCGGTCCGTTCAATGAGAGTCCGACGACGGCGGAGCAGACTGAACGGGGGGTTGTTAGGAAGTGTCTACTTAGGGAAAGAGTGACATAGAGTGGAAGGGGGAACTTTAAAAAGAAGCAGGAGACAAGACGATTATATAAAGGAAACGGAAGACAAAAAGGAAATCTAAGCTTCGAGGGAAAATGAAAAGGCCCTCAAGCTGGAACTAAGGTTAAGAGATCAAAAGTAATACTGGAGAAGATGAGAAAGGGCATTGATTCGAGCTCAGCGGATGCAAGGGCGCGGCGCTTGACTCAATGGGGGGTTATTTCGCAAATATAGGAAAAAAGGACTAGAAATTATAAGAAAAGTAAAAAGCCAATCACGTCTCTCCAGCAGGAAGAAAAGAGCCTTCGGTGGTGGTGGATACGGAAAAAATCGTTTCAAAAAGCTTGAACGGACAGACTCGGCGGTGGGGCCGAGAAATGTCCCAGATGCCGTATGCTAAAATTCCCTGAAAAAAAACCACGTTACCTGAGACAGGTCGTGGGGGCTTCGCATTCTAGGGAACCAGATGGCGCTTGTAAGACAACTCCGGCATCGGTGACGAAGGGGCCATTCACTAAGTAAAGTCCCCCGTTTACCCTGAAAAATGATCATATGCTTTGAGGAGGCGATTTTCAAAAAAATTCAAGGGGGGGGTGATGCGTTCAGTAAAGGAAAAGGGAAAGGAATCCGGAAAAGGGTGTCTCCCTATAAGGAGGAGGCCAAAGGGGTAGCTTTACATTTACCCGATCATGATGTATGTAGAGGGGGGAGGGAGGGAAGATGGAAAAAGGCGAGTGTTCAGTTGAAAGGAAAACTACTAAACAACAACTTATGTTAGAAAAAGAAAGCATAACGAAAAGGTCAGGGGGTATCAAATAGAAAGAATCGAAGAATGTACACGGCACATCATTCCACGGTAAAGACGGTCAAAAAAGTTCTCACAGAGACAAGGCACTTGCTAAAAGATGAAGAAGATGTACCGGGAAAGGCAAAGACGTTTGAAAGGGACGAAACAACAAAGTTACGAAAGTTGGAAGGCACACACGACTGCAAAAGGGTCCGGCGTTACTTTGTACTCGAGGGGGGGTTAAAGCGCTGCGAAAAACGACATGCTCGGAGAGAGAAAGAGCAAGAGGTGTAGTCACCTGAGGAGAGAGCAACACGGAAACGCTTTCCAGAGGGCGGTAGGGGACTCTCTCTCACGAAGAGGAAAGGGAAAGAAAAGAACGTAACTAGGAGAAAGGGGAGAGAACCTCGACAGGAGACCCAAACAAAACGAAAAGAGGGAGGGCGACGCCCGAGAGAACAAAAGTAACTCTGGGGAAAAGGCGTCCTTACTATCGCTTCATTCAGCAGGAAAAAAAACCCTCTCTCCCCAAACAAAAGAGGAGTTCTCATCCTCTTTGTCAGGAAACTCAGCAGGAGCAGTAAGGGGCTCCAGCGAGAACCTGAAGTCCCCCGAAGGGAGGAAAAAGGAATGAAAAGAAAAAATTCCCGAGTAATCTAAGGAGAAGATATAAACCTTATCTCGACTGGAGGGCGCTGTCGCCCTTAAACGAAAGTGCTCAAGAAAAAAGGACTGATGGACGACCATCCGTCTAAGTCAACCAAACAAAGGTAAAAGAACCAAAGTTGATAAAGCCGGGGCAGAGTAGTAAGAGCCCCTGCTCTTAAACGAAAGACTTCACGAAAGGAGGGGAGACGCCGAAAACGCGAGAGGGTCCGGCTTCGTTGGTAAGGCCCGGTAGCAAAGAAAGAACGTTGGAACTGAATCCGCTGAAAGAGAAGGAGAGGAGAGATCGGCCCCAAGCGTGTCTTTCTTGACCCACACGGGAAAGATCAAAAGAATTGGAATGAAAAAAAGAGAGCGACGAAAACAAAACACGGAACAATTTCATCTCTAAAAAAACAACAAACGTTAGATAGAGAGAGATGAACCATTGAGCGCGGAGAAAAGTGCGGATGGAGCAGTCATGGGATCAAAGTAAAAAGCGGGAAAAGTTCCTTTCTCTCTTTTCACAGCGGCCGGGTCGCGAACAAGAAGAGGAAAGCGTGGCTTGGCGAAAAAAAAAAATGGGGTTAGTGGGACGCCGTAACTGGCGGAAGGGAAAAGAAAGCAAAAGGTAGTTAGGAGGAACCATCCCTTATAACTGATGAAAACGGAGAGGAGGCCCTCGGGCTGGCCAGCAAGAAAGAAAATTGCTTGAATTAAAAGGTCTTGAGACATGAGCAAGCGCCTTCCAAGTTGAAGTTGGGGAAAGGGCGGCGTGAAGGTTCTAAAGAAGGCATGGCTTCTCTTTCGAGTGAAAAACCGCTGAAAGGAAAAAAAAAAAAGGTCATACGTAGCCAAGCGGCAGCCGGAAAAAGGTAATCGAGTCAGAAAAAAAAAAAGAACTAGTAGGGGACAGGCTGGCTCAATTATCCACAAAAGTATGCGCAGGAATGAAAGGAAGGAAAAAACTTATTGTAAATCTCTCATCGAGGGAGGAGGGGACTGGGAGGTCAGGCTGTGGTGAGGTAGAAGATAGAAGAAATATAACCCGGAAAAACGAACAGCAGCCTGAGATACGATTAGAAAAAAGAAGAAAAGCATACGGGGAAAAGGGTGATTGGTTACCGTAGAGGGAGAAAAAAAAGTTCACCGTCTGAGGTAAGGTTGAACTCAGGTGACAAGTGAAGAATCTTCCCACAAGAAACCCTCACATAAGATGAAACTTAAATCCGGGAGGGGTCCGGAGCAGGGGGGAGAACGGTTAAAGAAAGTGACAAGGTTATACCTCCTAGATTGATATTCGAAGAAGTAAAATACGGAAACTTTCCTCAGTTAATGTGAGGAAGGGAGTGAAAAACTTGAGAAAGGTGTCACTTTATGTTCTGTAAGAGAAAGAACACCGGACGGTGAGAAAGGAAAGGGGAAGGGGGGTCCTAGAAAGATGCTAAAGGGCCGAGAGGACGTTTTATGCGTCAAACGTGTGTCAGAGGAAAAAAACATGGAAATTTGGGGACGGGACAGTAGATGGCGGGAATAATATCTTAGTAAAGCCGTGAAAGGGGGGAGGGAAACGAGAAACACAAACAACGTTGAAAGGCCACGACACGTCAGACAATGTGACTCCGCTAGGACCAGCGCAACTGTCCAGAAAGGGATCGGCAACTCGATAACGGAAAAAAAGCGCCAGAGGAGGAGAAAAATCTGGCTATCAAAGGGAAGTGGACCAGGAACCGGTCCGGTTTGCGAAGATGGACGAGAAAAATGACACAAACACCCAAAAAAAAACAAGAAACACCAAAACACAAGAAGACCAAAAAAAGACCACCAAAAAAAAAAAAAAAAAAAAAAACCCAAACCCAAAACACAAAAACAAACAAAAAAAACAAAAAAAAAGCCAAAAAAAAAACAAACCCGAGAAAAAGTCGCAGCCCAGTCAAGAAGAACTTCCAGACACCGGTACAGGTAAGGGAACGTCGTCAATTTACAGGAGAAATAGGACGGTCAATAGGGGCTACAACCGCTCATCGTTTTCCTTCAAGGAAGAAAATGAAAGAGGAGAAACTCGGATGTGAATGAGGGGGAACTCTAGCTACACAGGGCAAGAATTAAAATATGAGCGGCAACAAGTACCGGCAAGCGGGGAGGGAAAAGTTAGACACCACCACCTACTTTCTTCTGGGGGCGGACCTTTGGACCCTCGAAAGGAGGGGACATTGCTTAATGTATTATAGGGGAGGAATTCTGCATAGTCTGGAGAAGAACCAGAGGAAGAATACAAGCCCCGATCGGTAGCATCCTCTTGCAAAGTGAACGTCCTAGTATAGTTTTCTCAGAGAGACAAAGGGGAAAGAAAAAGGAGTCGTGTTGAAGAGAGAAGGACAATGGCTTAAGCAGATGAAGCGTCTACCGCCTTAAAAACCGTCCTGGTAGGGGCGCAGCATGCCGCGAAGAAAAAGGGAATGACTGGCGTCTACCAGCCTTGAGAGGCCGTAAGAAAGAAAAAGGTAACCCCCCAAATGAGGCTCTTTCAGAGAAAAACGTAGGAAGAATGAAAATCTCCCGCGCTTCCCAAACGGAGGAAGAGACGGTTAAAAATAAAGAAGGTCTGGTGACGGAGCCAGCTAGTTCTCTGTTTCCTTAGGAGGGGGGAGCTAATCACGAACAATCACGGGGGGAGGGAGAAAAATATATCCGAAGAAAAAAGAGATGAGGAGGTAAGAGGCCCGGAAGAAACTTTCTGGTCAAAAGAGAAGAGGAAAAGGCGCTCAGAATTGGGGAAACTAATCAAGACTAGGAACTATACGTCAAAAAAGGTC
>Ga0179593_1598805_pt1 | contig 10025 bp, 13 predicted proteins | sample CZODoug2_1_08_16_FD_185931 | JGI IMG/M metagenome (GOLD analysis project Ga0179593, IMG submission 185931) | Vadose zone soil fungal communities from Angelo Coast Range Reserve, California, USA - CZODoug2_1_08_16fungal (PacBio error correction) | ecosystem: Environmental > Terrestrial > Soil >...
CAAAACAAAGGAAGGGTGCACAAGGTCATGGGAATAAAGAGTTTGAGGGGTTTTTTTCCGGGTCGTGCAGGACCCAAACGTCCGGAAAGAAATTACAAAAAGGCAAGAACCTTGAAAAATCAAAAAAAAATTGGACACTTCCTTTTGAAAAGAAAGCGACAGAGGCAGGGCTGGACGAAGCTGGGGGGTGGGAGGCTTCAGGGAGAAAAAACGAAAACACGGGGGAAAGGCGAAAGGTGTTTAGGTCATGCTGAGGGAAGCATGAAAATCGGGAGAGAAAATGTACAGAAAGGAAATCAAAGACGCGGAAACGAGGAAAGCGGGGCCCTTATGGAACGGCCTCAAAGTGAGGAAAGCTTCAGAGGGGGAAAAAAATGAAGCTTCAGGACCAGGAAAAGAAGGTAAAAACTTCTCTTAGTGGCACGAACACGTCCCGGGGACCGCCATCGTCGGGGCGAAAAATGAAAAAGGCCTTTGGTATCGTGGGGGGGGGGGGGGGGGGGGGGGGTGGGGGGGGGGGGGGGGGGGGGGGGGGGGGGTTGAAAAAAATGTAAAGGGACCCTGGGGAAAAAAAGGGGCTTCTAAAAAAATGCGATAGACCTGAGAGATTGAAGAAGTAAGCTAATGATTGGGGAGTGGATGGACGTGTTCGCAAAAACAAATCCGACTATTTCGAATTTGGGAGGCGGGAGGAAAAATAGCCAAGAAAACCGGGGGGAAAAAAGGAAGGGGAGGGGACGCGAAGGTGAGGTCCAACTCACGTCGTCCAAAAACACAGGTTTTTGAAAGAGGAGTGCTTAGGAATAGGGGGGGAACGGTGGGGTGAAGGGGGGGGGCCAAGGGGGTGGAAGGCATGGGTTCGAATTAGCTGGGCGTTGGAACGGTGAGCACACATTCATCTTCGAAAAGAAAAAAAGTCCCATGAGGGGTTCAGAGATTGTTAATTGCGCTGATAGTCCCGAAAAGCGGAGGAAAGAATCAAAAAGTAAGGGGGTTGGATCGGTCGGGTGGAAGTGTGCGTTTGATTGCGCCCCGGCTTTGCAGACCAACGTTCGTTCCAGGGACCCCGGAAAGGGTGGGGGCGAGCAAAAAGAATGGATCACCAAGTTTGAGGGAGCGTGGGCAGGGACTTGAGAAAAAAAGCTTCGACGGTGTAAGCTGAGGGGGAAGGTTGAAACAATTCTGAAAAAATGTTCATCGGGACGTAAACTTCGCAGAGTGAACCTTGGATTCAAAGGGGTCGGCCGGGGGTTTTCACGATGATTGGGACGAGAGTTGGACGAGGGGGCAAAACAGAGCTTTCTCGGCGGATAGAAATCATGTAGGGGCGTCCGGGGATGAAGGAAGAAAGGTATTCTACTTCGGCGCTGGAACCGGAAAAGGGCCCGCCAGTGCAAGGAAGAAAAGTGGATCTCCTTGGTTCGAAGCCCGTTGACGGATGAAAACCAGCGACTTCTGACCCCATCTACCGGGAGAGAACAATCAAGTTTCAAAAACGGCAAATGCGAAGCAAAGATGGAGAAAGTGGCGACGGGCTGAAGCGCACACTATATTATCTTTGAGCTGTGCCGGTCACAGAGGGGGGCCTAAAACAACACAGGAAGGAAGGGGAACCTCTACAGGAGACTATATCGTAAAAAGAAAAACCCTCAAGAAACCGACAAAAGAATCAGGAAGCAGAACTACGATAAAATTGGGCCTTCTTGTCTATGAATAAAAACTGCAACCCGCTTGAAAAAAAAAAAAAAAAAAAAATAGTGAAGAAAGAGGACTAGGGAAACAATCGTCCAGCACCGTCAACACTGTCGACTCAGGGGCAGTCAGCCCTTCAATTTTGTCAAACAGAAAAAGGACCGAGGGGAAAGGTGCGACGAACGCTAAAATCAATGGAAAGGGGCGAATGGAATGGAAGCAGCCTGATCTTTGGGGTTTCCAGGGGAAAACCCTCGGAGGGAAGGTCGAGGACGGGGTACTCAAACGTCCCATCCGCAAGCGTCATTGATCTAACTGGGGGGGACCTTTCTCCAGGGAGACGAACAAAGACGCGCAAACCTGCCACAGGGAAAAAGGGTGGGGAATTTGAGGAATTCAGGGGAAAGCGGTTGTCAGGGGGACCAGTTTAAGGGGGGGACATGGTAAGGAACCCCTCCAAGGCAAACAAAGAGAGGTTAATGAAAAAAGGGGGTAAACGCGGAAAAAAAAGACCATGTGGAAAAGGCGAAAGAAGATAAAAAGCTTCGAAAGTACAAAAAGACGCCGGAGGAAACAGGGGCAAACGGCAAACCTCTCCCGACCTGTACCTTCGGGTTGCAGGATTTGACAGGGAGAGGGGAGCATGAAGAAAGGCGTAAAAGAAGGGGAAGGAGAAATGGGAAAGGTGACCGAACCGGAGAAGGGACGGCCATAAACAGGAAATTCAAACCGTAAAAAGAGGAACTGCTTGAGAAGGCTACCTAGAGTGGGGGGGTTTGTTGGGGGGGAGAGGGGGAACCTGGCAACTGAGAATCATCTTAAAGGGAAAGGGGCAAAAGTCATACTCGAGGGGGAGGACTCATCCCAGGGGCACTTGATGAAAGAAAATAGGCAGTATCCTTCAAATGCCCTCCTGACGGGGCCAAGGGCCATGGAAAAAAAAAAAGGAAACGCCCTTTCTGCAAGCGGGGGAAGGCGAAGGGAAAAGACCTAGATCACAAAGAGGGAGGGGGGAGGAGAGATAGCCGTGAAAAAAAAATAGAAATAATAAAACAAAAACCGAAGTAACGGGAATTACGGGGACGGGTAAAATTTTAATCAAAAAGGCGAGGAACTAAGAAGAAGGGGGGGATTCACTTACAAGGAACTCCTTAGGAACCTGTTATGTGCTTACTTAAACGCGAGTAAATGAAAGGAAAAGGAAATCTAAAAGAAAAAAACACCAAATATGCAGAACGGTATTGGGAAAGGGCAAAAAACCAGACGGGGGGACGAAGGGTCCATCAAACGGAGATGACAAATAAATAGGGGGATTTCGGTCCTGCGGCGCCTTCAGAAACATGGGTTGAGGTAAAAGGGAAGGGGGGAGCGAAAAAAAAAAGGGACGCCCCCAAAATTGGTCAAAAAGGAAAAGGAAAAAAAATAAAAGGGAAGAGGCAATGGTTACATGTACAGGGCTCCTTGTTCGGGACTTGGCGCCCCTGGGGGGGACAGGGGGGAGGTAGGAGGAACAGGGGGAAGTTTAAAAATTGAAGACGGAAAGATGCCGTCGGGGGTTCCTGCGGAACCAACCCCTTTGGGGTGCATTACGTCGAGAGGTTGGTGGAAGATTGACTAAAAAAAAAAAACCTGGAAAAAAAACGACAGGAACATAGGACAGATCAACAATTTCCACACCCAGGGGGGACCATGTTCCTCCATTGAGGGCGCTGTTCGAAGCCAAAAAAGAGAGGGTCCTATACAGAAAGGGGTGACAAGGGAACGGCGGGCGGGGAGGGCCCCGATAAACGAACAAATAACCATCCAGAACAAAGATCAAAAAAATGAAACAGACTGTTTTAAAAACCAGTGAGTAACAGATCAACGTCTCTCGGGCCCTAAAAGAAAAAAAAATTGGGGGGGGGGGAAAGGGGAAGGGGGGAGGTCGCCAATAAGGAAAGAGGGGTTTCTTTGACAAAGGAGTGAAATGGGTGAAAAGTTTTGCAAGACTGAGAAAAACACGAGAATGGAGGGGGGAGGTGATGGTTTGACGACGGGGGGGGGGAAACGAGATTGGCAGAGGAGGGATAACGACGAGTTGGGCATGCACTATTGAAGGAGGGGTGAAGGGAACATAAAAAAGAAGAAAGTGGAAGCAACGAAGGAAATGCAGGCCTTATTAGTGGAGGGGCGGTTCTTCACCGGTTAGGAGTTTTAAGGTCGAGGGGGAGGGGGAAAAGCGAAAAAATTGCTGAGCTGTGGGGGAAAACGAAGGTAAAAGGCACACTCCTTCACGTGATCATAAAGTGGTCGAAATAGAGTGGAAAACTCAGAAACGACAAAAAAGCAAAAAGGCCAGCATTGATTGAGTCCCGGGGCCAGGTTTTCGCTCACTTACAAACACCAGGAGAGGTGGAAAAAAAAGAAGCTGGTTGAGAGACGGAGAGGGGAAAAGGGGGGGCCGATGAAATCAAAGAGGGGGAGAACTCCTATCCAAAATGTCTCCCACAAGCGACAGCGTCCACAAGTTTTGCGGAAGGGAGGGGGGAGAAGGGGCGACTATATAGTCGCAATCACCTTGAATGAAGCAGGGGAAAGATACAGGGGGGAGGGGAGGGGAATTTGGGGAAAACGGTCGTATCGGGGAAATTGGGGGGACCAAGCGGAGAAACCTCATATTCGAAAATCCTTAGGAAAAAAAGTCCTAAAGAGGGGGAAAAAAGGAGTGAAGAACCAGGGAACGAAGCAGGGGAGGGGTCACTGAGGTCAGGACGGTCGATGAAAAAGGAAATCCTTTGAAATAAGGATACAAAACGATCAAAAAACGAAACAGCGAGCTTGAAAATGAAGGGGGCCATCTAAAAAAATAAGGGAATCAAGGGAGAGTTCTGCCAGGCGGGAGCACAAATGGGGCAAAAGAAAGCCGGGGCGTGGGGGACAGGGACAGGAAGCAGAAAAAAATCAAAAGTACTCAAAAATATAACAACTCTTACTAAAAAAACGACTATGGGGGGGGCAAAAGTGGGGTCGAGATTATCAAAAAGAAATCCCTGAAACTGGTCCATCAGGGAAAAGGGAAACTTGGAAAAAAAGAAGAGAAATGGTCTTTAAAAAAAAAGAAAGGGGACGGGGGTAGCCCGGAGAACCTTGAAATAATCAACAAAAGGAATTTGCAGAAAAAGCCGGCAGACTACAAAAAGAAAAAACAAAACTTGAACTCCGGCAAAAAAAGAGTGAAAAAAAAAAAAAAAGTCCGAAAAGGGCTGGGGTCAAAACCGCAAAAACATTGTTTTTACTGGATTATCAGAGGAAAGACCGGGAAAAAAAAGAAAAAAAGGATTAATTATAATTTCCATGACCCACACCCCTGAGTTGTGAACCGGATTTTTCGGGGGGGTTGGTGGAGAGGTTGATGAAACGCCCCCTCAAATTTCTGAAATAGGAATATTTGCCGGGGGGAAAAAAAAAAGGGGGATCAAAACTGAGAAAAACAAAAAAACAGAAAAACAAAAATGCAAATCGGAGGGAAATCAAGCCTCTCTCTGAAAAAGGTACAGGGGTGGGGACACCTAAGGAAAAGACGCGGGAGAGGGGGAAGGGGGGCCTTTTTGAAAGAGGAAAAGGGGCTTCAGGGTTCAAGTCATTTCAGACCAGAACGAGGGGGCGGGAAAACCTACAAAAGGGAACACGCCCGTCGAGCACGAAGGTGTGGCCTGACTCTCCAATGGGGAAAAATAAGATTGAGAAGACTGAAAAAAGGAGGCAAGAAAAATAAGGGGGAAAAACCAAGCAAAAGGGAAAAATTGACACATCCTAATGGAATTATAGGTTTTTTAAAATCTGATGGACTTCCCAGAAAAATCGGGGGTAGAAGAAACATGGAGAGAAAAAGCAGCATAGAAGAACAAAAGCCTCAAAGGAAGTTCGAAAAAAAAACCCTCTTTCCTGTGTTTTCTTGGTACGACCATTTAACTGAAAAACTTGGAGTAAAAAAATCTTCCACCTTCTTACGGTTGGGGAAATTCCAAAAAAAAAAGAAAAGAAGAAGATTAAACGACGGGGACGGCGGGGGACGGTGATTTAAAAAAAAGCAAAAAGGAAGGCTGCCGACCAAAAAGGTGGCGGGGGTAATAGGGGAAAAGGATCAGAGAAAAAAGGAAAAACAGAAGACTTAGGGAAAAAGGGGAAAAAATGTAACCCCGTGCTGCCAGGAAAGGGAAGTGGGAAAAAAAGAAAAGTCCAAATGGGGGGGGAAACGTGGAAAACGGGGCAGCGGGAAGGGCAATTAAGTTCGCCGCCGTCCGGATCCTGGGGTTCGGAGAGAAGGAGTTCCTCAGCGTTGGGGGATCGGTGGCGTGACCCAAAGTCGCGAAAAAAAAAAGGGGGAAAAAAAAAAAAACCCGAAAGGGGAACTTCACGTACCGAAAATCAGGGAACCATCTTGTGACTACCGAATGCCGCCGGAAGGAAAAAAAAAGATGAAAGGATGAAACAGGGTAAAAAAAACGCAAGGAGGTGTTAGGACAGGTTCCGCGTGTTCCAAAGGGGGTTCAAAAGAAATAGGGAGCCATAACTTCTTGTTGTCGGAAGGGGAACGGCGAAGGTAAAAAAACCGGGGAATGCCGGAAGCTCCAGGGGGGGGGGAAATTGAAACGAAAACCAACATCCGGGAAAAAGGAAAAGATTCAAAAAGATCAGCCAGTGGATCCCATGGGGAGAAAGGGAACAAAAAGCTCCTGTTCTCATCTCAGTGGCAGTTTTTTTGATCTCTGCAATTAGGGGGGGGGAAAAGAGGATATCACAAAAAGAAGAAAAGGGAACAGGGGGATGGGTCCCGGGGAAAACGGTCAAAGTGGGGTTATCCCTTAGAAGGCGGGATAAATGGTCTCACAAAAGGGGGGATGGGGGGGGAGTGGGAGGACGGCGCTTGGCCAACATACGACCGCACGGCAAAAACTTAAACGCGTTCCGACCTAAACAGAAAAAAAACCGGGAAAAAAATAAGGGGGAAGACGACAGTCGCAGAAAAACCGAGGGCAGTCTTCGAAAGCAGTTTATTCCTTTTTCAAATCAACAGGGAAGTGGGAAAAGGAAAGGGTTAATGACGTCCACAGGGTCGTCACGCTAAAATCCGGCACGATAGGGGCTTCGCGGTTCACCCGAAAAATTACTCGAGAACACGCAACGGGGAGGAACCGTAAAATGAAAAAACCTTAAAAAAGGGTCGTCGGGGTCCCGGGACACTACAAAGGCAGACCATAGTGGAAACAGGGTGAGGGGGTTAGAACATGGAGTGTGTTTATTCGGAAAAGCGACGAAAGGATCTTCCGGTCGAAAAGACTCTTTCCATTGAACCTCAAAGATGGTCGGGGGGGGGGTAAGGGGAGCGAAGGCAGACTCGACAAACGTCGAAATTGCGTTGGAAGCACCGGCCCGCCACAAGATATTGTAATTATCAGTTTCCACCTTGGGGGAAAAATAAAAGAAGAAAAGGGAAAAAAGGCGCGCATAGGGGGATCCAACGTTTGGAAGGGAAAAACTAAAAAACAAAAGACCTTTTTTAGCCGGACGGGGGGCTTTGAGGAGGGTCAGGGGGAGAAAGAACCGACCGTAGACCCGGTAAAAAAAAAAGTCTAGGCAATCGGCGCTAAGGGGTAGTACATTCTCTAAATTTCCTGAAGGAAAAACCTGGGGGACGACCTGACTAAGAAAGGCCATGGGCGTAATAGAAGCTTCCTGGGGCCTTGGGGGGGGGAAGCAGGCCATGTGGCCGTAAACGCTCTACTGCTTGGAATTTGCACGAAAAGGAACGGGAAAGGGGGGTCGGGGGAAGAAAAAAAGGATCACGAAAAGCACGTTTGTGAGCACCAGGAGGGTTTAACCATTTAACTTCTCAAAAAAGGAATGCTCCTTAATACGCGAGGTGACAGAAAAACGACCTTAGGAAGAGGGAGGGGACAAAAAAATAAGGAAAGAGGAATTTGGGGTGGGGGAAGGTCACAGAGAATCAAAAAGTCCAAATCACTATTCGGGGAGAGGGGGTTTAACGAAAAAAACTCAATAGCAAAAAGAAGAAAGAAAAAGGGAAAGGGGGGAGAGGGGGATTTAAATACAAAGCTGCCGGAATACTCGACCCACCCTTCTTTTGTGCCCGCCGGGGTTCCGGATGGATAAGGGGGAAAAATTCCAGGGGGGAAAAAAGGGGGGGGGTGTAAGCAGATGTGCCAACAGCAGGGTGGCGAAAATTGAAGGTGGGAAACTTTTCGGTTCTGACGCGGCAATTCAGACCGTCCGGAAAACTAAATGGGACATGAAAAGGGGGGAGAAATGATTCAAAAGATGATTTAAAAAACCAAGGATCTCGCACCGACCGCACGGCCAGCATCACCACGAGGGAGGACTTGGGAGAGGGGGAAGGGGGACTTAGGAGCGGGCCAAAACCAAGAGCGTTCAAAACTGTCCATTGTGTTTGCGCCGGCAAAAAGAAGTCGACTGGAGGGGGAGAGGTTGGGGGGGGAAGTTTGAGGGGGCAGGGGAAAGCGAAGAAGAAGGGTTCCGTAAAAAGTGCTTATCTGGTGGTATCCGGGGTTTGGAGAGGAGGTGGGAAAAATGAAACTCCAGACCAGCAAGTCCCTGAAAGGCAGCGCTAAACAATTGAAAAAAAGAAAAATCACTGGGCCTTAGAGGGGGGGAAAAAAAAAAAATGCAGGAGGCGAGGGAAAATCGCGGCACAACCGGCCAAATAGAACATCCAGTTCGATCAGCGACGGGGATGGGAACGATCAGAAAGTCCAGAAAGCTTTAAACGGAGGGCATTCACGTGGCGAAAGGGGGAATGGGGCGTCGTTGAGAGCCCTTCTTCTGACGAAGCAGCCCGACGACGTACGTGTCAAAAAGAGAAAAATTGACCGAAAAGGCGTGGTGGTTGGGAACAAGAAACCCAGGAGAAAGAAGCCAATCTGAATTGCGCCGGGCGTCGAGTCAGGCAAGAGAAGAGACGGGAAATGAAGAGGGGGGGGAACCTAGGACCGAAAACCGCCGCAAGCAGGGGACTTACGATACAGCCAACCGCGCAAGAATCGTTACACTCCTCACACACGCCAAGAACCGGCCAGAAGAAATAAAAAAAAAAAAAAAAAACCGCCTGGGAAACTTGGGGGAAATGGTACTAGAGGGAGGAGGGGGTGGACGGAGCAGAATGGAGGAGGGAGGTGGGAGGTCGGGAAGGGGGATTGGGGGGGAGGGGGTAGCAGCTGGAAGTCGAGGGGGGAGGGGGAATGGGATGTGGTGGGGGATGAAGGGGGGAGGTGGAAATAAAGGAAGGTAAAGGGTGAGACGGGAGTGTGGGGTAAGATAGAAAGCTAGGGCTCGGATGGAATCCAGAACCCGCCAACCTGGAAAAAGAAACTCGTCGTCCGCAATTCTCAAAGCGCGTTCCCGGGAAACCAGCAAAAAACACCTGGGAAAGATGCAACAGGACGTTTCAGCTTTTGTAAAAAGGAAAAGAGGGGCGAAAAAAGAATAAAATCATGAAAGAAGTTTGGGGATCCAGACTGAAGCAGGCTTGGGGAAAGAAAACCCAACAAAAAAAAAAATTCTCGGTCTTTGCAGAGGGGGGGCGTTCCAAAAATACGATCGGCAGGCAGAAGAACGTTTTATAGAACGCTGCGATTTGCTTGACATCGAGGTGGGAAGGCCCAGGAAAAAAGGGGGGGGCATCGTCGTTTTGTCGCGTGGGGGGGAAAGAGGGTAGTTTTAAAGTTTAGTCCTCACTGGAAGCAAATGCAAAACAAACCTGAAGGGAAGGAAGAAATTTGGAAAAGACCCGCCCCGAAAATAGCGTCAGCCGGAAAAGAACAAAAAAAAGAAAAGGAAACTTCGATCCGCCTCAAAGAACCGCCGGCCGTCCAGTACCTCAACGCCCGCCGCACCTGCAACCTGGACTCAATTTGAAAGTCGCCGGTAAATGAAGGAGAAAAAAAAAAAAATCCGTCACATATTAAAAGCAACCAGGGGCCAAAGCCGCCGGCCCCCCCGAACCGGATGTCTTGTTTTTTCAAGTCGGCCATGAACTGAAATTGAGGAAGAGGGGAAAACAGATTAGGGTGGGGTCTGACTCGTCTTGACAGGAAAAAGAGTGCCCGGGGGGGGTAGCTTTCGGGTAGTAACTCTCGGAAGTCCGCATGACCCAGGTGATCAAAGTCCTTGTCATTATTAAAAGGAGCCGGCAAAGGGGAAACTGGAACGACGCGGTCCAGGGGAAAGAGAAGGGTGGGGACAACTATCGCCTCTCAACAAGGGAGATTATGAAAGAGAGTTAGGCTTGGGGGGCAACAAAGGAGGGAAAACTGTGC